>Ga0265339_10000018_pt1 | contig 181364 bp, 163 predicted proteins | sample 4CB219metaG_FD_202085 | JGI IMG/M metagenome (GOLD analysis project Ga0265339, IMG submission 202085) | Rhizosphere microbial communities from Carex aquatilis grown in University of Washington, Seatle, WA, United States - 4-CB2-19 metaG | ecosystem: Host-associated > Plants > Roots >...
CCGTCTCGGCCTTGAACTCACGCGTGTGCATGCGCCGAGCTCGCTTCTTCGCTTCCTTGGACATGTGGCACCCTTTCTACGCCCTTTCGTCTGAGGGCGGGTGTCCACCAAACCGGGTCAACCCCAGGTTCGTGGAATTGCGCGAAGAGGACTCTGGGTTTTGACGGCACTCTTGCTGGGCACGGGGATCGGTGCCCGCGCCAAAGCGCAAGAGGGCGTCATTAAAACGACCTCCATCGCGCCGCAGGTGCCGGGAAAGACCAGGGTGGTGAAGATTGGCCTTTCCCAAGTGACGGCCATTGCGGCGCAGAAGGGCTGGTTGAAGGAGGAGCTGGCGAAATACAATGCCACCTTCGAATTGGTGGATACCTCCTCGTTCGGAACGTCGGGGACGACTGCGGCCTTGTACGACCGGGGCGACTTGCACCTCGGCCAAAGCATGATGAACGGCGCCTTGCAGAACCGGGCACAGGGGCTCGACAACGTCTTCTTCTGGCAAAGCCGAAACGTAAAGCCCGCCCGCGCGGTCACGCTAGTCCTCAAGGACGGCAACCTCTACAAGCCCGAGGATCTGAAAGGGAAGACCCTCGCTAGCTCACTGACCAGCTGCCCCTATTACGCCGGCATTGAATCGCTACGGAACAAAGGGGTGTCCGTCGACAACGAGTGGTTCAAAGGAGATCTGCGCTACGTGAATATCACCAACCAGACCGCCGGCGTCTCGGCCTTGCTTGCCGGGCGCTTTGAAGTTGCCGCTTGGCACCCTCAGTCAGCCGCTGTCCTGTACGTGCAGGGCCAGGTCCGTGAGATCACCCAGGCCGTTCCTGGGGGCATCTACACCGACGCCGGGGGACGCTCGGCATGGAGCACGACGAAGCAGTTCGCTCGGGACAATCCCGACCTCGTCAAGGCATTCTTAACTGTATGGGACAAGACCGTCCGCTGGCTGTACGCCAACAACGGTGCGAACCTGAACGAAGCCGCCACTATTGCCGCCCGGGCTATGCGGCAGTCGAAATCAGTGGCCCTATTCAACCTGAAGGACGACTCGCAAACCGCCTACGAGTATGGCGTTATTGACTGGCAGGACGCTGTCAACGCCATCAAGAAATTCTGGAAATACGAGATCGCCTACAAAGATCCGTTCTTCACCAAACACCAGATATCCGACCGGGACATCGAGCTGCTGGTCGACAAGCGCTTCTACGCGGGCGGCGAATACTTCGTCGACGTGAGCGAGAAGCGCCAGGGACTGGCAGCGCGGTAGAAGGGCGCTGACAGGCGTAGCCCGGTGATTCATCCCGGGCTGCGCAGTCCTGCCAGAGAGACAATGTCTCCTCCTTGGCCGCATCCTTGGCGCTGGTTGCAAGCGGGCAAGCCTAGCTCGAAGCTTCGCCGAGCGACCGCTGAGATGCCGAAGCCCACGGAATTGATGCCCTTGCCCTGACTGATGGAATCGAGGGCCTGGATGTACTCTGCGCGCGCCGAGGGCCGCAATTCCTCAGGCACGTGCACCAGGAAGTTGCCGAAGGTGCTCGATTCCAGGAAGTCCACGAGCAAGGCCCCGCTTTCGTGGTAGGTGCTGTTGCGGCGGACGGCCACTTCATCCACTTCGAATCCAGCGTCGGACAGAAGCCTTATCAATTCGGTCGCGGTGGTACCCTGCTTGGACGTGACGTAGTCGTCCGGATTCACCCGGTCGCGGTATTTCGGGCCTGCGAGCACGCGGTCGAGCGTCTTGCGAATGACCGTCTCATTCGCTAGTTCTTTTGCGCCCGTCGTGATGCCGATTTTTCCGCCGGGCTTCAGCACCCGGAAAATTTCGGCTAGAGCCTTTTTCTTATTGGGCACCCAGTGGAAGACCGCGCTTAGGTAGGCCACGTCCACCGTGCGATCTTCGAGAAACGAAAGGTCTTCAGCCGAGGCCACCAGGAACTTCCCGTTCGGAAAGGTATTCTTCCGCTCGGCGATCTTGATTCGTTCTTCTAGCGGATCGATGCCGATCAACTTGCTGCCTGATGCCCCGAGCTTGTTCTTAAGCACCCACAGCCCCAGCCGCCCTGTTCCCGCTCCGACATCGAGGACGACATCGCTCTGGTCGATGTTCAAGCGCTCAATCAACTCGCTTCCGCGTTTGAACTGGCTGTCGCTTAGGGTGTCGTAGGTCGTGGCCAGCGTGGCCGAATCAAGATCGTAAACCGTCATGCGAAGACTCCTTAGGCGGAGCCAAAGCAATCTGTGCGCCAGCTCCGCGGACGATTTGGGAACTAGGCAACGGGCGGTTGCCGCTCAGGCGCACCTCGGATGTGCTGCGAGCAACAGTGGCGCAACATGCGCTGCTGCAATTCCAGCAGTATCGACTGCGTCGAAGACGTGGCGCCGATTAGACCAAGTCGCGCCCTTTGGACCGAGCGGCCTCGTCACGTGGACACCGGGGTCGCGGCGCGCTTTGGTCCTGTGTGCGCCCCGACCCCGGATTTCTTACGAACTAATCACTTCAAGCGATTCAGATGGCGCCGCGCGCTTGCAGCTTTCGGACTGCGACGACCAAGGTGTCGATTTCTTGGCGCGTGTTGTAGAGCGCCAGCGATGGCCGCACGGTGGATTCCAGGCCGTAGCGGCGCAAGGCCGGCTGGGCGCAGTGGTGCCCGGAGCGGACGGCGATGCCTTCCTGGTCCAAGGCCGCGCCGACGTCCTCCGAGCGGAAACCGTCGAGGACGAAGGACAGCACTCCTGCCTTTTCCCGGGCCGTGCCGATGAGGCGCAGACCGTGGATTTCCGACAGAGCACAGGTGGCGTACTCGAGCAGCTCGGTTTCGTGGCGGGTGACATTCTCGATGCCGATTCGATCGAGGTAGTCGATGGCAGCGCCCAGTCCGACCGCATCGGCGATATTGCCCGTGCCTGCCTCGAATCGGGCAGGTGGCGGGTTGTAGACCGTGCGCTCGAAGGTGACGTCGGCAATCATGTTGCCGCCGCCTTGCCAAGGTGCTGTCGTCGCGAGCAGGTCAGCCTTGCCGAAGAGCACGCCAATGCCGGTCGGGCCGAACACCTTGTGACCGGAAAAGACGTAGAAGTCGGCATCGAGCGCCTGCACGTCCACGCGCAAATGGGACACGGCCTGGGCACCGTCGACCAGCACCCGGGCTCCGTGTCGGTGAGCAGCGGCGACCATCTCTCGCACGGGCGTGATGGTGCCGAGGGCATTCGAGACGTGGCCGAGGGAGACGATGCGCGTGCGGGGGCTGAGCAGTCGTTCGTACTCTTCCAGGATGATCTGTCCACGATCGTCGATGGGCGCCACGCGCAGAATCGCACCGGTCTCGGCAGCCAGTTGTTGCCAAGGCACGATGTTCGAATGGTGCTCGAGCCACGTGATCAGGATTTCGTCTCCTGCGCCAACGTTGCGCCGTCCCCAGGCTTGCGCCGCCAGGTTGATGGCCTCGGTGGCGCCGCGGACGAACACGATTTCGTTCACCGACGAAGCGTTGAGAAAGCGTCGAACTTTCTCGCGGGCCGCTTCGTAGGCATCGGTCGAGCGCCCGGCGAGGGTGTGCGCGGCCCGATGGATGTTGGAGTTTTCGTGTTCGTAGAACGTCCGAAGGCACTCGATGACGCTGCGAGGTTTCTGGGTGGTGGCGGCATTGTCGAGCCACACCAGCGGTTTGCCGTGAACCTGCTCGCTTAGGATGGGAAAATCACGCCGAATCGAAGCGACATCGAATTGACCGGGTCCAGGGGACACGGCCGGGACAATCACCGGACGAATGTCGAACGCTGACGGGGCGAAGGCGCTCGTTGGAGCAGTCGGCAGGGCCGGCGCTTTGGCGGCGGCCACGGTCGGGGACTCCAACTCGGTGACGAAGGTGGGGCGCGGATCCGGCGCAACCGGCGCGGCAGGATAGGATGGTTGCAAGGACGGTCGCGAAAACGGCTGCGAGAACGGTTGCTCGGGAGGAACCGGCCCCGGCGAAGGGGCCGGGCCGTCGGGACCGGCAGAGAATAGCTCATTTGCCAAGCGGGCAATGAGGTTCTCGTCGATCGGAGCGGCAGGCACTAAGCCGGCCGCCGAGGGTTGGTCGATGGTGTTCATTTGGCGCGGATGTATTCGTGGTAGGTGTCGACATCGACATTTTCGAGCGATGCGATCGCGTCGTCGACGAGGATGGCGGCCGAGCAGTAGAGCGAAACTAGGTAGGAAGCGATCGTGGTTCGATCGATGCCCATGAACCGCACCGACAGGCCTGGTCCTTGTTCGCCCTGAAGTCCGGGTTGGAAAAGGCCCACCACGCCTTGCTTGGCCTCGCCGGTGCGCAGAAGGAGAATGCTCGTCTTATGCGAACCTGCCTTGCCGGTGAGCGGGATCTTGTCCGACGGAATGAGGGGAATTCCACGCCACGTGATGAACGGGCTACCGAACAATGTCACCGTGGCCGGCGGCACGCCACGCAGGGTGGCTTCGCGTCCGAAAGCCGCGATGGCGCGTGGGTGAGCCAGGAAGAAGCCCGGCTCTTTCCAGACGCGCGCGATCAACTCGTCAAGGTCGTCGGGCGTGGGCGGGCCCGAGCGGGTGGGAATTCTTTGAGACGCATCGACGTTCTTGAGCAAGCCGTAGTCGCTGTTGTTGAGCAGCTCGAATTCTTGGCGCTCTTTGAGCGACTCTACGGTCAGGCGAAGTTGTTCCTTCAGCTGGTCGTGCGGGCTGGAGTAGAGGTCCGTGATGCGCGAGTGAACGCCGAGGACTGTCTTAATCGAGCTGAGTGTGTACTCGCGCGGCTTCTCGACGTAGTCGACATACGACGAGGGCAATTCCTGGTCCGTCTTCTGCCCGCACACGGCGGCCACCGTGGTCTCGCCCGGCTTGGTTCGGTTGACCCGATAGGTTCCGGCCTCGACCGGCACCCACGAGAGCAGGCGCGGCAGGTAGCGGGGCGTAATGATGGGCGTTTGGACGACGGTCTTGGTGGTGTTGGCAAGTTGGCGGGCGGCGACATCGCCCAAGACTTTTCGGCTTTGATTTTCGTCTGACATGATGATCTCCAGTGGCTGTGAAAGGATTTTTTGCTACGCGCTTGTCTACGAAACGGGACGGAATGTCGGTGGGGACGTCTCGCTAGTAACGTGGCAGGCTTGGGTCGATCTTTTCGGCCCAAGCCTGCACGCCACCGGCAAGAACTTGTAGATGGGCGAATCCAGCTTGCTTGAGTTGGCGGTACGCTTGGACGCTTCGGGGGCCGTGGTGGCACGACAGCGTGTAGGTCTGCGCCGAGTCGAGCTCATGCAGACGGGCCGGAATTTCGCTGAGCGGAAAGGGAATCGCACCGGGGATTTGTACGATGGCGTGCTCGTGCGCCTCGCGCACATCGAGCAGCGAGAAGGTCTCCCCGGCCTTGCGTCGGCGATCGAATTCCTCCACGGTCAAGGTTGGTATGCCGGTCGCATCTGGCTCCGCTTCTTCACCGCGAACGCCGCAGAAAGCCTCGTAGTCGATCGGGGCGGTGATCGTTGGTTGCTTGCCACAGACGCGGCACGCGGGGTCTCGCTTGACTGGCAGCTCGCGGAATTCAAAGCCAATCGCATCGAAAAGCACCAGTCGACCGATGAGCGGATCGCCCAAACCGAGGATCAGTTTGAGAACTTCAAGCGCCTGCAAGGAACCGATGATGCCGGGCACGACGCCGAGCACGCCGCCCTCGGCGCACGAGGGGACCATGCCGGGAGGCGGCGGTTCGGGAAAGAGGCATCGGTAGCACGGGCCGCGCTGGGCATCGAAGATGCTGACCTGTCCTTCAAGACGAAAGATGCTGGCGTAAACGTTGGGCTTGCCCGTGAGGACGCAGGCGTCGTTGACCAGGTAGCGGGTCGGAAAATTGTCGGTTCCGTCGGCAATGATGTCGTACTGGCTAAACAGGTCGAGCGCATTCCAGCTCGACAAGTGAACAGAGTGCGAGATGACGTCGATTTCCGGATTGAGCTGCTGGAGTCGTTCACGGGCGGCGTCCAACTTGGGCCTCCCGACGTCCGACGTGGAAAAGAGGATCTGGCGCTGGATGTTGGTGAGATCCACGACGTCGAAGTCGACGATTCCGAGCGTCCCCACGCCCGCGGCCGCCAGGTAAAGCGACAGGGGCGAGCCGAGTCCACCCGCGCCGACACAGAGGACGCGCGCCTTTTTGAGGCGCTTTTGCCCCTCCAAGGTCACCTCGGGCATGATGAGGTGTCGGCTGTAGCGCAAGATCTCGCTCTTCGAAAGCTTGTCGGCATCGGGTGCGCCGCCCGCGATCGCTGGCACCAAGGTCAGCACGTCGCCGTCGTGGACCGGGATGGGCTGTCCCGCCGCCGCGACGTTGCGGATGTTCTGGTCGCCCAAGAAGACGTTAACGAAGTTTCGAATACAACCGCGGTCGTCGAACAGTTGCCGGCGCAAGTCGGGGCTCATGTCGGCCAGCGCTGCCAGCGCGGCTTCCACGGTGTCGGCTGTTACGGCGACGTTCTTGGCGCCGCCCACATAGCGGCGAAGCGGTGTAGGGATAAGGATTGTGACGGGCATTAGCACTCCTCCAATGCGGACTTGGTTGAATCAGTTCGCTCCTCGTCGTCGATAACGGACGCGAGGGGTGTCGTTTCAGCCCGAGCTTTCCGGATAGCTCATGACGAGGAACATGATTGCCTCGACAGGTCCGCGGTTACGGTAGGAATGGTTGACGTCAGCGGTGAACAGGATGGCGTCACCTTGGGCCAAGACCTGCGTCGCTCCATCGATGGTGAGCTCGACGGTGCCGGCGGCCACGACCAGATTCTCGGTGGTTGCGGGTGGATGGGGATCGGCCTCTTCCACGCCACCTGCCTTGAGCCGCAGCTCGTAGAATTCGACCGTTCTCGGTTCGTCGAAAGGGAAAAGCGCGCGCGAGACAAAGGATCCATCCCGGCTGCTCAGTCGCTTGGCGGAGTTTTCGCGCAACACGATGGGACCTGCGCCGCGGGGTGGGCTCACTAACGTTGAGAAGGTGACGCCGAGAGCGCGCGCGATCTTCCACAGCAGGTTGATGGTCGGAGCACTTTGCCCGAGCTCGATCTGGCTGAGCATGGCGCGGCTAACGCCCGACTGCTGCGCAAGCCGTTCCAGGGATAATCCCCGCCGAACGCGCAGGCGACGAAGGTTGGCGCCCACCAAGGGAAGTTCGTCTTGCTCGGTTGGCCGCGAGGGCGAGGAGCGATCGACAGCTGCTTGGGAGGATCCGGTGGTGGCCAAAGCCCGGGATACTCGCGGTCGGCGCTTGTCGGACGGTGTGATCGCACCCTGTCCGGACATCAGACTCTCCCCCGAAAAGAAGAACGGCGTATGGCTTTGGCGCCGCGCCTGTCTGTGTACGACCGTCTGCACCACCACGCCAAGTCGATGATCAAGGCCCCTACGGTCATGGTCGCTCTCCCTCGGGAACGAAGGCTTCCTGTCTCCGGGGGGCGAGTATACAGGCGAGTCCTCGCGCTGGGGAGCCCAAGCGACGTGGGGCCAAGCGACGTGGGCTTGCCTCGGCTCGGCGCCGTGTCCGATGTCATTCGATGTTCGCACGTGATCTTTTCCCAGGGGCGTGTTTCAGACGCCGACATGCTACGCAAGATCCAGCGGTCAGCAACCTGAGGCCGGAGCCAAGGGACTGTTTCCTCCGCCATACTAGCCATTAGTGCTGCGCCCAGCGGAGGCGGGAACTCTCGTGACGGCTCGTGCTTCGACATGTCGGATCTTCTGCCAACGGACAGGCGGACTAGAGTCGGACAAAAAGACGGGGCCACAAGGCGGGCCCCGCTGGGATCAGACCGTTTGAGAATGGTGGAGCTAGATAGTGTCTCCGGCCTTTGCCTCGGCGACGCCGTTGAAGGTGCCTTCGAAGAGCGGGCCGCTCAGATAGCGCTCGCCCGAGTCGGGAAGCACGACCACGATGGTCTTGCCAGCGAACTCGGGAAGGGCCGCGAGGCGCGCTGCAGCCAACGCTGCCGCGCCACCGCTCACGCCCGAGAGAATGCCTTCCTCGGCAGCGAGGCGGCGGGCAAAGGCGATGGAATCAGCAGAATTGACCTGCTCGACTCGATCGACGACGGATACATCCAGCGTCTTCGGAATGAAGCCGGCTCCGATGCCCTGAATCTTGTGTGGGCCTGGCTTGATCTCCTGCTTGGCCAGGAGCTGTGTAATCACCGGACTCTCGGTCGGCTCGACGGCGACGCTGACGATGGCCTTGTTCTTTTGCTTCTTGATGTAGCGAGAAACCCCGGTGATGGTGCCACCCGTGCCGACGCCTGAAACCAAGACGTCGATCTTGCCATCGGTGTCCTCCCAGATTTCGGGTCCCGTCGTGGCCTCATGGATGGCGGGATTGGCGGGGTTTTCGAATTGCTGAGGCAGAAAGTAACGTTGGGGATCGGAATCGCGAATTTCGGTGGCCTTTTTCACGGCACCGTTCATTCCCTTCGGACCTTCCGTGAGGACGATGGTCGCGCCGAACGCCTTGAGAACCTTGCGTCGCTCGATGCTCATCGTCTCTGGCATGACCAGCGTGAGCTTGTAGCCACGTGCCGCCGCGACGAACGCAAGCGCGATGCCGGTGTTTCCCGACGTCGGCTCGACGATTTCGACGCCGGGCTTGAGCAAACCCTTCTTCTCTGCGTCCCAGATCAGGGCTGCACCCAGCCGACACTTGACCGAGTAGGCAGGATTTCGCCCCTCGATTTTTGCGAACACTTTGCTTCCCGGAGGCACCACTCGGTTGAGTTGGATGAGTGGTGTCCGCCCGATGGACAGTGAGTTGTCTTTGAACGTAGCCATGCCGTGGTCCCTTTCTTGGAATTTGGTTGCTAAGTTCTCGTATAACAGACAACTGGATGGCACACAAGACACCCTTCGCCAAAGGGCTGCTTCCCTGAAATGGGGGTTGCGAAGGTCGAGGCGATAGCTCCAGTCTCGCCTGCGCTCTCCACCCCAATGCCCGGCGGTCCGCCGGCCTCAGGAGCCATGCCCCGGCGATCGCTTGGGCGGCGATCGCACCGGACGAAGCAGATCGGCAAGGCGAGTGCGATCGCGACGATGTTCGTCGTGGTGATGCCGCTGTCGCGCCTTGAGCGCGTCCTCGACGGAAAACAGTCCCAGGCGGCCGCCCGAGGGCTCCCTCGCAAAGACCGGCAGCTCCAAAACGCGGTGCTCGATCATGCGATGGATGGCCAGCCGCACGGGTTCGTCCGCGTACGCCAAGGGTTCTTCTCCAGCCACGCAGGGAGAGGGCGCTTCCCGCATCACCTCGCGCACCAGCGCGGTTTCCAAGGCGTCAACCGCGTATTCACGGCTGATATGCTGCCCGCGCCGGGCCAGTTTTTCGGTGAGGATCGAACGTTTTAGGGTGAGCACCGTAAAGGCATAAGCCGCGCTCCCGGCAAGCAAGACAGGCAACAGTGCGTGTCCATCGCCGGTCAGCTCAAGCGCGAAGACCACCGCGGTCAATGGCGCCCCCATGGTCCCGGCCAAGGTCGCTCCCATTCCGACCAGTGGCCAAAAACCTGGGGTGACCGGCGGCAAGAATGTCTGGCCAAGACCGCCTAGGGTGCAACCGAGCATGAGCACAGGGGCGAGGACACCGCCGGAGGTGCCGCTTCCCAGCGACACCGCCCAGATGGTGAACTTGACCGCCGCCAGCAGTGCCATGGCCTTGATCGGGACATCGCCGGAGAGCAAGGCGTGAATCCGTTCGTAGCCAACCCCCAGTGCTTCCGGACAAAGGAGCCCGCCCGTTCCCACCACCAAACCTCCCAGCGCTGGCCACCACATCCAATGGATTGGAAGGCGAGCAAAGGCGTCCTCGCAGGCATAAACCGCGGCGGTCATGCATGCGGACAGGGCGCCGCCCAGAATGCCAACTGCGAGGCACGCCAGCAACGCTCGGGGCCCGACGAAGGCGGGAAGTGGGGCCATGGCGAAAAGCACGCCAGGGCCCTGGATCATGTAGCGGACCGCGGCTGCGGTGGCGCTGGCGATGGCTACCGGGATGAAACTGCGTGGCTTCAGTTCGAAGAGCAACAGCTCGATGGCCAAGACCAACGCCGCTACCGGCGACGCGAAGGTGGCGGACATTCCGGCCGCAGCGCCAGCCACCAGCAAGGTTTTCCGCTCGGCGCTGGATAGGCTGAATAACTGTCCAAGCAGCGAGCCCAGCGAGCCACCGGTTACGATGATAGGGCCCTCGGCGCCGAAGGGCCCTCCCGAGCCGATGGAGATGGCGGCCGACACCGGCTTCAGGACCGCCACGCGCGGCTGAACGCGACTTCCACGCTGCAGGATCGCCTCCAGTGCCTCGGGGATCCCATGCCCGCGAATCTTGTCGGATCCGAAACGGGCCATCATCCCGATGACGATTCCTCCGCCCACTGGCGCTAGCAGCGCTACGGCCGGGCTCAGGTGGTGGGCGTTAGGTGATACGCCCGCAAACGAGCAACGGTGAAAGTAGAAGAGATTGGTGAACAGCCCGATCAGCGCGAGCAAGGCCTGGGACACGAAGGCACACACCACACCGATGGCCAACGCCAACAACGACAAGGGCAGCACGCGCCGGGTCGTGGTGAAGTCGCCCGCGTTTGCTCGACGTCGAGATGTTCCGCCTCTGGGATTCTTTCGTCGGTCAGCCACGGGCGGCCTTGCGCGCGCGGCTGACCGGGGAAGGCGCGCCTTCCTCGAAGAACATGGCCGGCGGCTCGTCGGCTAGTCGCAGAGTTCTAATCAGCGCATCCAGGCTCGTCGCCAACGTGCGACGCCGGCCCAGCCCCATCCGTCCGAGAGCTTCCAGCAAACGATCCTGTGGGGCCGGATCAGACTGTCGTCGCAGGAGCTCTCGCCCCTTGAGCGTCAAGGCGATCTCCACCGCGCGTCCATCGTGCATGGCCCGACGTCGGCTGACCAGGCTCTGCTTGGCCAGCTTGCCGACCACCACGGACACCGAGCTTTGATGCGTTAACGTGCGCTCGGCGAGTTGGTTAATGGTCAACTTGCCCGCGTCGACCAGTCGTTCGAGAACGAAGCGCTGGGCCGCCGAGATTCCCAGCGTCTGCTCGCTGGCGCGAGAGGCTTCCCGCAGCATGCGAACGAGGCGTCGAATGGAATCCAGGACGGCGCGCGCGTGTGTGTCGCCGTTCCATCGCCCGGACGTGGTCCGAAAATTTATATTGGCTCCCATATAATGGCAAGGCTTGCCACGCGAAATGCCGTCTGTCGAGCCTATCCTCGCCACACGTGCCAGCAAGGCCGCTGCCGACTTCGTGGAAGCCTATTCAAAGCGTGCCGCGCGAGCGTAGCGTGTCGTCAGCTCAGGAACCGTGCTCAGACCGGCGCCCCACGCGCCGGCTATGGCCACCGTTTCAGAAAAGCACCCTTTGCCAAGTCGGCGAAGCAGGCTACTCGGTCACACGGGCTAGCACGCGGCCGTCGAGGGCGACCTTGAAAGCCAGTGGGACCAAGCTGACGCCATACTTGCGAGCCAAGTCGGGCCGCTGGGACACGTCGACCAACACGACGGGCACGCCCTGGCGATGCAGGCGATCCTCGAGGGTGCGGCAGTCGGTACAGCGCGGATAGGTGAACTGCACGACTAATCCCGTGGTGGGTGTGGCGCCGATTTCGTCCAAGTCGATTCGGTGGATCACACGCGGACCGATGCCACCAAGGTGCGCCAGCAGTCGATAGATCGTGCATCCAACGCACAGTCCGGTCGTCGCAGCGAGAAGTGCCAGTGCTGCGACCACGAGACCAAGGATCCAGCCGAGGACGTGGAAGCCGATGACGTGGGCAAGCGTTCCTGCTGAAAGGAAGACAAGGCCGACGAGATTGGCGAATCGAACCGGTCTCGCATCTTCAAGCCGACCTGGCCCGAGGTGTGGGCGTACGAGCTTGAAGAAGATGATGCATCCGAGGCAAACGCGTGGGCCGAAGGCCAGCGCCAGCGCCAACTGCAGCGCGGCCAAGGACAAGAGCGGCCACCAATGGAAGGCAAAGGCCAGCAAGGCGGCCAGGCCGATCACGGCCTGGTTGAAGCGCGGAGCACGTGCATCGATGACGGGCGGGGCAGCGGTCGATTCTAGTTCGGCGGGTGAACCGGATGAAGACATCCGTCTAGTATATCAGACGTTTACTCGGCGCAAACCGCAGCACAAGGCGCGATAACGTCTGACGGTGTCGGCGATGCCGAATTCCAAGGCGTCGGCGATTAGCGCGTGGCCGATGGAAACTTCGTCGATGGGGCCGGCTTCGGCGAGGAAGAGAGCGAGGTTCGCCAGGTTGAGGTCGTGGCCCGCGTTCACGCCTAGACCCTCGGCGCGAGCAGCGGACGCCGTTTTCGCGTAGGCTGCCACCGACGTGGCCACGCTGCCTTCAGCGAAGGCGCTGGCGTAGGGTTCGGTGTAAAGCTCGACCCGATTTGCTCCCATCTGTTTCGCCAGCTTTGGCATGTCCTCGATGGGATCCACGAAGAGACTGACCCGGCAGCCCGCCGCGTGCAGGCGCGCGATCGCCGACGCAAGGGCCGCGCGCCCGGTTTGCCCCAGCTCGACCAGGTTCCATCCGTGGTTGCTGGTCAGCGCTTCGCGCGCATCGGGCACGAGGGTTGCCTGGTGGGGGCGCACGCGTTCGCAGATCTCCACGAGGCCATGGAAGGGGTTGCCTTCGATGTTGTATTCGGCGTGCGGGTGCTGGCCGAGCAGCCGGTGCAGAGCCTCCACGTCATCCGGCCGGATGTGCCGTTCATCAGGTCGCGGGTGAACGGTGATGCCGTCGGCGCCAGAGTCGAGTGCGATGGCCGCGAGATGGGCGATGTCCGGGATTCCGTTGGAACGCGTGTTTCGCAGCGTCGCTATCTTGTTCACGTTGACCGAAAGTTTCGTCATAGCGCCGGCACTATGATCGGGCTGCGGCCTTGCTGCAAGCTTCGCGCGGAAGCTCGCGCTAGTTTCGCCGCTTGGTTGCTGTCCGCGGCTTGCTTCCGCAGCAACACTTCTGGTGCTGCGGTGATGGTCGGCCAACTGGGGTGGGCTGGAACTTCAGCCGTGCGCGCGTTCTCGGCTTCTGGCACATCGATTGCGAAGACCGTGGTTACTTCACCATGGTGGCCGCCGTTAGGATCCGCGAAAAGCGAGGGGTATCCTTCGCCGGGGCGGGCGTACTTGCATGCACGTAGCCATCCTTCGACACGGGCCCACCGAGTGGAACGCGCAAGGGCGTATCCAAGGCAGCATCGACACTCCGCTTAGCGCTGAGGGGAGGCTCCGCATGTCCGCCTTGCTTTCTCCCGACGGGTTCGACGGCGCATGCGCGTATTGCAGCCCGAAACTGCGAGCGCGGCAGACGGCAGCGTGCCTGGGCCTCGAGCCCATCTTCGACGAACGGTTGGTGGAGCAGGACTGGGGCGCGTGGGAAGGTCTGACCCGAGGGGGAATACTCGCGCGCGACGGACGGGACGCGTTCGAGCGGGCCGGCTCCCAACGCGGTATCGAGTTCCGGCCGCCCGGCGGGGAATCCACGGGCGAGGTGCATGCTCGGGTGCAATCGTTTCTTACGGATGTCGCCACGAAGGGCGAGGACGCCATCGTTGTCGCCCACCTCGGTGTGCTGCGTGCGGCCTACGCTTTAGCCACCGGCTGGGACATGTCCGCAGCCATGCCGCCCGAGCTCGACCCAAGGGCGGCGTTGATCCTCTTACTGTCCCAAGATGGAACGCCGCAGGTATCCAAGTTGAATGCGCCATTGCGGCCGAGGCTTCGCGCAGGCGGTGACTATTTTGTCGACACCGCCGCATACCCCGCGCGCGGAAAGTAGAGACTACGCCTCTAGCCTGGCTACGCGCAGAACGATGTCGTGTTGGATGCCGAAGATGCCCGGCGCGATGAAGCTGATCGGCGCGACGCGATCGATCAGGTCGGCGTGGTCGTTGTCGAATGCCTCGACCTGTTCGGGCGGCAACGCGGCGCCAATCCATTTGCTGGCGCGGATGCGGCCGCGCCACGATTCGGCGGTGAAGGGAAGTGCTTCGCGCCAAGCCAGGTAGCCGCGCAGTTGGAACGGCGGCTCGCACCACGCGGGGACGGGCACGAACAGGCGATCGCGCCGGCTCCGCTTGGCGTCGGGGTTGTAGCGCGACACCAGCGCATCGGTTTCTTTGGCGAGGGGATCTTCAGGCGCCCACAAGAGCGAGCTGACCAGCAGGAGTCCGCCGGGTTTCAACAGTCGGCGAACTTCCTGGCGGATGGTGTTCGGATCGAAGTAGTCCCAGCACATACTGGCAGAGACGACATCGAATTCTCCGTCGGGAAGTCCCGTCTCTTCGGCGCGAGCGTGGACGGTGCGCACGTCGAGCCTTTCTTTACTGGCCTTGACGTGCAGCTTTTCGAGCTGTCCAGCCGAGACATCCAGCGCGACAACCTGCGCGCCGGCGCGCGCGAAGGGCAGGGCCAGTGCGCCGGTTCCAGCGCCTAGATCCAGGATCCGTTGCCCCGGTTTTCCGATGCCGATGGTACGCAGAATATCGAAGTACGACGCCGGATACGTGGGCCGAAAGCGGGCGTAGTCGTCCGCGGTGGCGTTCCAGTTCAATCCCGCACCGGGAACGATGGCTTGGTCCATGGTCCTTGCCTGAGCAATCGCCGTACCAGCGCGGACATGGAACGCGCGATTGGAAACACCGATGCCGCGGCTCGGTTCGTGCAATCCACGTGGCTTATCGAACGGAATGCCGGACGGAATCGGCGGAAGCTGTGGCACAGGCAACACCTGAGCAACAACTCTGCTTTGTCCGCAACAGCCCGACCGCGGGCACGGAGGATCGAACGTGCAGTTGCTCTGGGATCTTTTCGTCGTGTTTACGCGGGTCGCGCTGTCTTCCTGGGGAGCTGGCCCAGCTTCGCTGGCTCTGATGCAACGAGAAGTTACTGCTGCGGGCTGGGCGAGCCCAGCGGAGTTCGCCGACGCCGTCGCCGTGGGCAACGCGCTTCCTGGCCCCATCTCCCCACAGGTATCCGCTTTTGTCGGGTACAAAGTCGCGGGGATCTCCGGCGCAGTGATTGCGGCCGCCGGTACGGTAGTTCCGGCGACGCTGTTGATGCTGGCCATGATTGTGCTCTTCTTTGGCGTGAAGGACAGCAAGGTGGTGGCGTCGATGCTGACCGCGGTACGCCCGGTGGTGGTAGGGCTTCTGCTGTGGACCGCTTTCGACATGGGAGGCACGGTCTTCGGTGCGCGTGTCAGCGTTTGGCGGCATGTCCTAGTGCACAGTTGGGACAAGCTGCTTTTCGCCATCGCGGCCTTCGCCGTTTTGACGTTCACACGTTTGAATCCGGCGTTCCTGATCCTGGGCGCGGCTGCGGTGGGACTGGCGGTGTATCCGTAGTAATGCCGGATCGCGATTGCCATGCTCGGCACTGTTTGTTGGTGGAGGAAATCGCTCCGCCCCTCGTGGCTTGTGGAACCTTCCGGCGGGAAGGGTGGAGGTCGGCGACCATCGAGCAGGCGGCGTTCCGGGAGGCGAGGGAAGAGACCGGTTTCGAGGTGCGGCTTGGCCGAAAGCTGCCCATCCACCAAACCACCGCTACAGCGCCACCCAAGCACCTGTTTGAGGCAGAGATCGTCGGTGGCGAACCGGAGGCCGGGGACCTTCGTGTTTGTTGGTTTTCACTCGAAAAAATCCGGGCGATGAGGCGGTCGTTGCGTGGCGAGGTCGTGCTGGAGATTTTGGAGGGTGTTTCCGCAGGTTCTTCTTCTAATGCCCGGGGATTTGCGTAGCTTCCATGCGGGATCCGGGCGTGCGCCTAACCATTCCTTTGGTGGTGTCTGCGGCGTTCTTCGTGCAGTTGCTTGACACCAACAGCTGACGAAGTCGCTGCCGCAGATGGCGACGGCACTCGGAATGCGGGACCGTTGATTGGCGGGTTGGCGCCTTCTCACGATCGCCGTCATCTGTTTTTGGCTCGCTCGGCGGTCGGCGCGGCAAACGGTAGCGTCAACTCTCGGCGATGAAGGCGTCGATCATCTTCCGCGCGATGCTGATGGGCGCGGGCAAGTCGGGCAGCCGACCGAGCGCGAACCAGCCAGCCTCGGCGATCTCGATTCCGTCGACGCGAATGTCTCCACCGGCGTACTGAGCATAGAAGCCGATCATCAGCGAGCGACCGAATGGCCACGGTTGACTGCCGTAGTAGTGCAGGTCCGCAATCTCGATGCCGACTTCCTCGCGCACCTCGCGAAACACGGCCTGTTCCAGCGATTCTCCGGGATCCACGAAACCCGCCACGAGACTGAAGCGCCCCGGGGGAAAGTTGGCGTTGCGGGCCAGGAGGATCTGTTGGTTGCGTTCCACCAGAACGATGACCGCTGGCGAAATCCGCGGATAGAACGTGGCGCCACAACGTGGACAGCGCCGCGCTCTTTCGCCCGAAACCAGCTCAGTCAAAACCGCGCAACCGCCACAGTATCGGTGCAGGTTGTCCCATTCCACGAGCGCCAGGGCCTGACCCACCAGGCTGGCCCGGGCCGAATCGAGGCTGGATGCAATCTGGCGCGCCAAGACCATCTGACAGTCTGCGGGTAGCTTCGCATCGCCGAGCAAGGGTGCGGCAAAACAAGGGCGCGCCCCGAGTTGCCCCACATAAACCTGTGGCCCAGCTAGTGCCGCCATCTCGGCCTGCTCGGGAAGGCGAAATTCTCCGTCGCCGGCCTCGATCACGACTTCTATACCGCGCACCACGACGAGCAGAGGCTGCGCCACCTGGGTTGGCGGAGTCAGTCCGGGAATGAAGTCGATGGTGCTCAGGGCAGTCACAGTACAACATCTGTGCCCGAAAGCATGCCGGTCCACACGTCTGCGGACACGATCGCACTCATTGAGCCCCTTTCTTATATGACACGCCTCTGGTGTTGCGTGCGGGGCAGTCTCTTGCTGACGTGGTGTCGCTGGAAAGGCAGTCGGGTGCGATTTTGGCGTATTTCGGCCTGGTATGTTTCGTGCTTTTCGTCTGGGCTCAAAGGAGCTCCCATGCCTGCAGTCGACACAATATGGTTCACGCGTTGCCCGGTTCCCACTGCCACGGGTTTGGCCTACAAGCTGGGCTGGCTTGACGAGGAGTTTTCTCCCGACGGGATCAAGGTCCGCACTCTGCAAGACAACCGGGAGCTGCTTCGGCATCACTACGATCACGAGCTGACCAGCCTCATCAGGGAAGGCGGAAACCTTTTCTCGATTCCGGCGCGAGGACAAGGGGCCCGAACCAAGCTTGTGGGACTGACCTGGATCGACGAATGGCAAAGCATCTTGGTGCGGCCGGGCTCGGGCATTGGCACGCCCCAGGACTTGGTAGGCAAACGGCTCGCTTTGCCCGCTTTCCGCCCGGCTGATTTGGCCGAAAACAAGCGCGGACGCAGCATCGCACGCGGGATGAGCTTGGCGGGCTACAAAGGCGCGCTCGCGTCCATCAGTCGCACGCTGGACGACGTGCAATTGGTCGAGGTCGGTTCCGAGGTTGCCTCCGATGATGGACGCGAAGATCTCGGTCGGCTTTGGAGTGGGCTCGGCGCGCTCGTCTCGGGGCGCGTGGACGGCGTCTACGTCAAAGGCGCGGCGGCGGCCGAGGCAGCTCGTCGGCATGGTGCCATTGTGGGAATCGATCTGGATCGGCTTTCAGAGCGGCGCTTCCGAGTGAACAATGGAACGCCTCGACCCATCACCGCGCACGAGGAGCTCATTGAGCGGCACCCCGACCTTCTGATTCGGTTTCTCTATCAGACACTGCGGGCGGCGGACTGGGCCAAGGAGAACCTGGACGGTGTCCGTCGTGTGCTCGAGGGTGAAACGCGCTCTGGAGCCTCGGGCGTGGCGGAAGCGTATCGGGATGGTTTCCAGCTGACCCTGGCTCCGGATCTTTCGGACGAGCGGCTCGACCTCTTCCGCCGACAAAAGGACTTCCAACTGATCCATGGCTTCTTGGATCGCGACTTCGACTTTGATTCGTGGATCGATCCGCGACCCTTGCAGGAAGCCCAGCGTCGTTGGGAGCTTTCGCAGAAAGGGCAAGCCGCGTGAGGCGGCGCAAGGCTTGGGCGGGCGTCGTTGCGTGCCTTCTGCTGATGGCGGCGTGTCGCAAGGATGTGGCGAAGGCCGCGGGACCGCCGGCAGCGGCGCCGCCCTTCGTCATCAAGTTCTCCGATCCGGGGAACGCGGGGGTCCTTGCCTATGCCAAGAAAACCGGCCGCCTCGATGCACCGCTTGCGGCGGTGAATGCTCGCATTGAATGGGTGCAGGCCGCTGGGGCGTTCAGCGCCAATTTCGAAGCGATGAACGCCGGGGCCATCAACACCTCGGGCGGCGCGGTGAGCCCGGTCATCGGTGCGCTCTCCCACAACTTGCCGTTCCGCATTTTCGCCATCTACGAGCGAGCCCGGAGCCGCCAGGCGGGTGTCATCGTGCCTGGCACGAGCCCGATCAAGAGCATTGCCGAACTGGCGGGAAAGCGCGTGGCGGTCAACCTCGCGGCCCACGGGGACTACCTGCTGCTTCGGGCGCTGGAGCGCGCGGGCGTGCCCGCATCGCGGGTCGAGCGAGTGGCCATTCAGCCACCGGACGCGGCGGCGGCCTTCGCGACGGGAAAGCTCGACGGCTGGTCGACATTTGGAATTTTCTTCAACACGGCGGTGCGAAATGGCGCCCGCGTGCTGGCCTACGAAGAAGATCTGGAATCGGACGACGTCGGCATCTTGAGCGCCAATGCCGCCTCGCTGGCGACAAACCCGGCCGCGTTCGACGTCTTGTTGCGCGTGGTTCAGGAACTCACCTTGGAGGCGAGGCAATCGCCCGAGAATTTCCAGAATATCTTCGTCAGCAAGGGGCCGACCGCCGTTTCCGGTCCCGATCTGGCGCTCGCCATCGAAGATACTCGCAAACTGCCTCTTCCCCATGCTCCCACCGCCGAGGACCGCGTACACATCGCAGCGGTGGCCAAGCTCTTCTACGACAACAAGTCGATCGATAGACCTCTGACGACCGACCAGGTGGTCTTCGACCTCGGCGAAGCCGTGCGAGCCAAGGGGACGGCGGCGGTGGTACAGCCTGAGAAACCGCAAGCCCTTTAGGCTCGATCGTCAGCCGCACGCTCTCGCCATGGCACTTCTTCCCCTGGCCGGCCAGTCTCGCTGGCCGGAATTGCCCGTCCGGCGGTCAGGATTGATTGTAGGCGGCATCTCGATCCGCTTCATCGCCACTGTCAAAGGTTTTCGCTACCGAGAAGAGATCTCCCGGTCATTGGACCACCCGTGAGAAAAGCGTAGAGTCAAAGGCGCTACGCTGGTCATGCGCTTTACGACAGCTATTTTTGATATGGACGGCACGCTGTTCGACACGGAACGGTTAGCCATGCGCGCGCTAGAGGTGGTCTTGGAAAGATACGAGCTTGCCATTCCCAGGCAAGCTCTCGAATCGGTGATCGGACTGGATGGCAAGCGTACCGAAGCGGTCCTGGCGTGCTTCATTCCTCCCAGTATCGGTGTGGAGGGCATCCTGAAGCCCGCCAGCGCGTTGATCAGAAGCGAGATCGAAGCACGCGGATTGCCGCTCAAGAAGGGCGCGATGGAAATCCTGGCTTACCTCAAGGCGTGCGGGACAGCGATCGGCCTTGCCACATCCACGTCCACCGCGCGGGCGTTGGACAATCTGCGCAGGGCCAACCTGACCGACTACTTTCAGGCAACTATTGGCGGCGATCAGGTTGCGCAAGGCAAGCCATGCCCAGACATCTACTTGAAAGCGCTGGCGAAACTGCGCGCTTCACCCGAGGATGCCATTGCCGTGGAGGATTCCGACCATGGTATCCAGTCTGCCGCGGCCGCCGGGGTGCGAGTAATTCACATTCCCGACGTCAAACAGATCGATGCGGTCACGATGGCCCGTGTGCATCGGAAGTATGCTTCGCTGCTGGACTTCAGAGATGATCTGGCTCTTTGAGAATCGCCAGCGCTTGTTCGAAATCGCCGATCAGGTCGTCGACATGTTCGATACCGATGGAAAGGCGCAGAAGATCGGCCGGACAGAAGGTTCCAGGCCCCTCGACGCTGGCCCGGTGCTCGACCAGGCTTTCCACCGAGCCGAGTGAAGTCGCGCGTTTGAACACGCGGAGTGTGGCCGCAACTTTCCGAGCAGCCTCTTCTCCGTCGCGAAGACGCACCGATAGCATCGCCCCAAAGCCACCTTGGAACTGGCGCTGGGCGAGCACGTATTGCGGGTGGGAAGGGAGACCGGGGTACAGCACGCGGGCGATGGCGGGATGCTTTTCAAGGTGTTGTGCGAGTTGCAAGGCCGACGCGCTGGCAGTCCGAACGCGGGGAAACAGCGTGCGCATTCCCCTCAAGAGCAGCCACGCCTCGAAGGGACCGAGCACGGCGCCGCCAAGGGCGCGATGGACCCGGATGCGCGGCCACAGTGGCGCATCTTTGCGTGCCACTAGGGCGCCAGCAACCACATCGGAATGTCCGTTGAGGTATTTTGTGGCGGCGTGCATGACGATGTCCGCGCCAAAATCCAAGGGGCGGGCGTGCACTGGGGTCAAGATGGTAGCGTCCACCGCGACGACCGCTCCGCGCCGATGCGCAAGCGTCGCGGCCGCTTCGATGTCGGTCAACTCCCAGGTGGGATTGGCTGGGGTTTCTATCCAAAGCAATTTGGGTTCACCGATGGCGAGCGCGGCTTCGAGCGCTGCCAGATCGGCGTTCTCATAGAACGCTAAGTCCAGTTTCCACTGTTCGGCGAACCCCACCAGCCACTTGCGCAGCGCCCAGTACATGTTTCGGGGCGCGAGAACGCGCTGACCGGGTTCGAGCGATTGGAAGACCGCTGTTGCTGCGGCCATGCCCGATGCAAAGAGCAAGGCGCTCTCGCCACCTTCCAAGGTCGCGAGCAATTCCTCCGCTTGGTCGTAGGCGGGACTTGCATCGCGCGAATAGATCCGTCCGCCCGGATATGTGCCATCGCCGGCTCGTTCGAAGGTGGTAGTAAGGTGCAACGGGGGGACAACGTCACGAAAGGGCTCGGCCACCCGTCCAAGGGCCTGCGCGGTGAGTGTTTCCGGTCGCGGCGGAATTGGGGCGTCCTGGCTCATGGGGCGATACCCTGAATGCGTTCGACGACAGCAGTCAGTTGACTCGGCTGGCGCAGGGTTTGGAAGATCACGCAATAGCGCTCTGTCAATTTGAGGAGCGTGGCAAGGGCTGCCTGGTCGGCGTCGCTGTCCACGGCAAAGCGCAGGCGGATCGCGGAGAAGCCAACCGGAGCTGTCTTATCAACGCCCAGAGTGCCGCGAAAATCGAGGTCGCCTTCGACTGTCACGCGAGCCGTGCGCACGGGGATCGCCATGGCTGTGGCGACGGCAGACAGGGTGACACCCGCGCAGGCAGCCAGGGATTCCAGCAGCATGTCTCCCGAGCACGCGTCGTCGCCACTTCCTCCCGTCGCCGGGTGGAGCCCGGCCAAGACGCGTCCATGGCCGGTTTCAATGCGGCAAGTTTGCTTGGCCACATCGATCGTCCCGCTGGCGTTCAGCGTCCAGCGTGCCCGGTCGGGCTCGTGTCGATACTGATCCTTGAGCGGTGCCTGGCGTGCCTTGAGCTCATCGGCGTTCATGGTGATGTTTCCTCTTTCTATTGCTTAGAAGGCGGAGCCAGGAGGCCGCGGCCTTCGTGCGGTGACGATCTCTGTGTTCATTCCTACGGAGTGCAGGCCACCCGAGTAGCGGCCATGCTCCATTTTGATGCATGCATCGACGATCGAGACCAGCCCGGCTTCCCGCGCGTGCGTGGCCGCCCCGATGTTGTTGATGCGGAGTTGTTGCCAAAGAACCTTGGCGCCGATCTGGATGGCCGTCGCCGCCAGCGCGTCGACTTCGTTCGCGGGACGAAAGACGTCAACGACATCCACGGCAAAGGGAATCTGCGTGAGATCGCCATAGACAGTTTCTCCCAGAAGCGTGCCACCGCGGGGATTGACTGGAACGATGCGATAGCCAGCATCCTGCAGATAGCTTGCCACAAAATGGCTGGCCTTCTGAGGCTCCGCCGAAAGGCCCACGATGGCGATGTTTCTCGCTGTGGCCAAGATCTTGCGGATCTCGTCGGGCGATTGAAACAACGCCTTCTGTTCGGCGGTCAATGCCGAGTTCAGTCGAATAGCACAGGCCGCAGTCATGAGATTCCTTCCAGAGCTTGATCGAGATCCCACAGCAGATCCTCGCTGCTCTCGAGCCCGACGGACAGCCGGACCATCTCGGGGCCAACTCCAGCGCGAACGAGCTCGTCCTCGCTGAGTTGTTGATGCGTGGTCGAAGCGGGATGGATGACCAGACTGCGTGCATCGCCCACGTTGGCCAGGTGAGAGAAGAGCTGCAACCGTTCGATAATTTGCCTGCCCTTCTCTCGCGCATCCGCCGGCGTGGGCGCCAAGAGGCCGAAGGTGAAGACCGCGCCGGGACCCAAGGGAAGATACTTCTTGGCCAGGGCATTGTCGGGATGATCCGGTAGGCCAGCGTAGGACACCCACGCCACCTTGGGATGTTCGTGAAGAAATTTCGCCACCAGCAGGGCATTGCGAACGTGCCGTTCCATCCGAACCGACAGCGTTTCCAGGCCTTGAATCAGCAAGAAGGAATTGGTGGGCGAAATGCAGGCCCCGGTGTCGCGCACCGTCTCGACCCGCGCTTTCATCAGGAAGGCGTAGTGGGCGAAGGTGTCGTAAAAGCGCAGCCCGTGATAGGCGTCGGATGGCTCCGCGAGCGTGGCAAACGATGAGAAATCGAACTTTCCACTGTCGACGATGACGCCGCCCAAGGAATTTCCGTGGCCACCGATGAATTTGGTCGCCGAGTGGACGACGATGGTCGCGCCCCAGTCGATGGGGCGGCAAAGATAGGGCGTGGCGAAGGTCGCGTCCACCACCAAGGGGATGCGGTGGGCGTTGCCGAGCTCGGCCAATGGCTCGATATCTAAGATGCTGCCACGGGGATTGCCGATGATCTCACCGTACAGAAGTCGGGTCCTGGGCGTGATGGCGCGCTCCCAGTTTTCGAGACGCGTGGGATCCACGAAATGGACCTTGAGCGAAAGCTTCTTGAGGGTGTGGGTGAGCTGCGTGATCGAGCCGCCGTAAAGATGCGACGAAGCGACGATTTCGTCTCCTGGCGAAAGCAAGGTCAGGAAGGTCGTCAATTGCGCGGCCATGCCACTCGCCACGGCGAGCGCTCCCGTGGCATTCTCCAGTGAGGCGATGCGCTCCTCGAAGACAGCCGTGGTCGGATTGCTGATGCGGCTGTAGATGTTCCCGTACTGCTTCAGCTCGAAAAGGTGGGCCGCGTGCCGGGTGTCGTGGAACACGAACGAGGTGGATTGGTGGATGGGAACCGCACGGGCACCGGTCTCGGCATCGGGAACGTGGCCTGCGTGCAGCATCCGGGTTTCAAATCCAAACGAGCGGGGCTGGGTCATGTCAGATCTCATACTCGATGGGCGCACTCGGTTTGCGGCCCGCCAGGCGCAGTTTTTCGAGCAAGTGGCCGCGCAAGGCGAGCAGGGCCGGCTCGCGGCGGTCGCGGGGACGGGCGATGGGCACGGGAATGATTTCGGCGACGCGCGCTGGCCGTTCACTGAGCACCACCACGCGATCGCTCAGATACAGCGCTTCGTCGATTTCATGCGTGACCAGCACCATTGTAAGCTGCGATCGCTCCCAGATGCCCAGCACAAGCTCTTGCAGATGCATGCGCGTGAAGGCGTCCAGGGCGCTGAAGGGTTCGTCTAGCAGCAACACCGCGGGTTTGGCTGCCAGGGCACGCGCCAAAGCCGTTCGTTGCATCATTCCGCCCGAGAGCTCTCTCGGGAAGAGCTTCTCGGATCCGTCGAGCTGAACATTCGCAAGCAGCTCGGCGACACCGTTTCCACCAAGGGTCTTCTGTTCACGGTCGAGCCCGAAGATCACGTTTCGTTCCACCGAGAGCCACGGCAGCAGCCTTGGTTCCTGGAACATGAATCCCACGGTCCGTGTCGGCCCATCGACGGCGCGCCCGCGCACCAAGATTTGGCCTTCGTGCTTCCGATCCAGACCCGCCAAAATGCGCAACAGCGTCGATTTTCCGCACCCGCTTGGCCCCACCACGCTGACGATTTCTCCAGCACGCACCTCCAGGTCTATTCCGGCGAGGACCGGCGGGCCTCCATTGAACCGCTTGCTCACGCCTTTCGCCTCTATCTCGGCGTTCATCGACGCTCTCCAAAGGTATCGGACCACCGCAAGAGCTTGCTTTCCAGCAGCCGCAGCAGCGAATCGGCTGACTTGCCCAGCAGAGCGAGTGTCAGGATGCTGACCAGCATGAGATCCGGGCGCAAGTTGTTCTGTCCATCGATCAGAAGGAAGCCGAGACCTCGGGTCGAGGCGATGAGCTCGGCGGCGACGAGAAACAACCAGGCTTGCCCGAGTCCGATGCGCAGCCCGGTCATGGCGTAGGGCACGGCCGCGGGGAGAAAGATCTCAGTCACGCGTTCCCGGGTATTGAGAACGAAGATCTCGCCCACCTCGACCAGCTTGCGATCCACCTGCCGGATGCCGCTGACCAGGTTGATGTACACGGGAAAGAACGCCCCGATGGCGATGAGAGTGATTTTGGGACCTTCATCGATGCCCAGCCAAAGTAGCAGAAAGGGCACCCAGGCCAACGAGGGAACGCTGCGCAGCCCCTGCAAGGTGGGATCGACAATGCGTTCCAAGGTTTTCGACAGTCCCACCAGCGTACCAAGAACCACTCCGATGCCCGCCCCTGCGCCAAAGCCTAGGGCCACCCGGCGCAAGGACGCGAACAAGTGCCTAGAATAGTCGCCCTGTCGATTCAGTTCGCGAAGCGCAGACAAGAGTCGCTCTGGCGGTGGGAGTTGGTTTTCCGTGAACAGGTGAGCGATCTCGGTGCTCCACCACCACGCCGCCAGCAACAGGGCTGGCAGCAGCACGCCTAGCAGGATACGGACGAGTGAACTGCGAAGGTCCCGCAAGGCGTGGCTCCTGGCTTGGAATCATTTCGTCGACGGCAGGATGGCGAGAGCGGCGTTGGTTGGGTCGATGAGCTCTTCTAGGGATTTGGCCGGATCGGTACCGGGTTTGACGATGGCTTCATCGACCAGGATGGGAATTGCGCCCGCAAGAGCGGCCTTGAGTTGCGGTCCGGGAATTCCCACCCCTTCGTTCGGATCAAGCCCCGTTCTCTGAGAAAGCTGGTTCTTGGCCACGTCGAGGTCGAGCTTCGCGGCCTCGGCCAGGATCGCCGCCGCGTCGTCGGGGTGGGCAGTGATCCACAGTCGGGCGCGCTCGTAGGCCTTGACGACGGTTTGCACGTAGTGGGGATACTTTTGCAGGAAATCCTGGCGGACGTTGAGGACGCCGTAGGTATTGAACTCGACCTTGCGGAAGAGCACGCGGGCCTTGTCTTTCAGCAGGGCGTTGGCCAGGAAAGGATCCAGGGCCGCCCAGGCGTCGACGTTGCCTCGTTGCCAGGCTACGTAGCCGTCCGAGTGTTGCAGTGCTACCAGCTCGACATCCTTGGAGGTGAGCCCATTTTCGCGCAAGGCCCGCAACGTGAGGGTGAACGGATCGGTTCCTCGCGTGGCTGCGATCTTCTTGCCGCGGAGGTCGGCGACAGTCTTGATGGGCGAGTTTTCTGGAACCAGGAGTTGGGCCCATTCCGGGCGGGAGTACACGTAGATTGTCTTGAGCGGCACACCATTGGTCCGTGCCAGCAGAGCTGCCGAGCCAGCTGTTGAGCCGAAATCGATGGTATTGGCGGAAACCAGCTCGTTGGCCTTGTTGCTTCCCGCACTGAAGATCCAGCGAACGGGCACACCGTCCGCTTTGAGATCGTCTTCGAGCCATCCGAACTTCTTCAAGACGAGGCTGCTTGGGTTGTACGTGGCGTAGTCGATGCGCAGTTCAGTGGGTTTGGCGGCTGGTGGCGGCGCCTTCTTGCAACCCTGGAACGCAAGGGCAAACAGAAGGGCGACCGTTAGTGCTCGAAGAAATCTCATGATGATTCTTTCCTTTGCAGGTGGCTCATGGGTGGGCGGCCTCTCAGCGGCCAACGGGAAGCGCGGATGGATCTTCAAGCGTGCTGAGGTCGCCCTGGATCGTTCCAGTCAGGGCGTGTTCGCGCAGCAGGCGACGCAGGATCTTTCCGCTTCTGTTCTTGGGAAGGCTGGGCACAAAGGTGAACGAGCGCGGGCGAGCAATCTTTCCAACCTTCTCTTCGATGCCGCGCAAGATTCCCCGTTCGGCCGCGGTCCGATCTTGGTCTTGCCTGGCAAGCACGACGAACGCCAAGATCGCCTCACCGGTCTGTTCATCGGGAACGGCCACGACCGCGGCCTCGGAGACACTCGGATGCGCGACAATCGCCGCTTCGATCTCGGCCGTGCCGATGCGGTGACCGTTGACCTTGATGACATCATCGCTGCGTCCCAGGATCCAGAAGTAGCCGTCCTCGTCGCGCCTCGCCTCATCTCCCGTCGTGAAGGCGCCAGGTACTTTTTGCCAATAGGCTTCGAGGTAGCGTTCGCGATTGCCCCAAATGCCCAGCAACTGTCCCGGCCAGGGCCGCTTGATGACCAGGTTTCCGGTGGTGCCGGTCGCGGCCTCGTTGCCTTGCGCATCGACCACACCTGGTTCCACGCCGAAATAAGGCAAGGCCGCCGCACCCGGCTTCATGGGCGTGATGTGTGGCAGCGGCAGAATCATGGCGGCGCCCGCTTCGGTCTGCCACCAGGTATCCACGATGGGGGTCTTTCCAGCGCCCACCACCTCGCGAAACCAGCTCCACACGCGGGGCTGAATGGGCTCGCCGACGGTGGCAAGCAGACGCAGCGACGACAGGTCGCTTCGTCTCGCGCCCGTTTCAGCATGGCGCAGCCACGCTCGAATCAAGGTTGGCGTGGAATAGAGCACCTCCGGTCGGTGCCGGGCGATGATGTCCCATGCGCGATCCCAGTCGGGGTGGGCGAGGGCTCCCTCGTAGATGATGGTAGTCGCTGCGTTCAGCAGCGGGCCGTAGACCGTGTAGGTGTGTCCGGTGATCCAAGCCGGATCGGCCGTGCACCACACGGTGTCTCCGGGACGCAAGTCGAAGGCGTGGTGGGCGGAGAGTCCCGTGTGCACCAGATACCCTGCCGTCGCGTGGACGATGCCCTTGGGCTTTCCCGTGCTTCCCGAGGTGTACATCAAGAAGAGCGGCGCATCCGAACGACACGGTTCTGGGGCGGGCTCTTCGCCCAGGCCGAGCGCGGGATCGTCCCAGGCAAAGTCACGTCCCGCTTTCCACTCGATGTCGTTGCCGGCGTGCCTGAGCACCAAGACTCTTTCGACGATCTCGGTCTCTCGCACCGCCTCGTCCACCACGGGTTTGAGAGCGACAAGCTTGCCGTTGCGCCAGCCGCCATCGGCGGTGATCACCACTTTGCTTTGGCTGTCCGTGATCCGATCGACTAATGCCTGCTTGGGAAAGCCTGCGAAGATCACATTGTGGATTGCTCCTAGCCAGGCACAGGCCAGCATGGCGATGGGCAACTCCGGAACAATGGGCAGATCGATGGTCACGCGATCGCCGGCGCGAACGCCGAGACTGAAGAGCCGTCTTGCCGTTGCCACGACTTCTTCGCGGAGGCGCAGGTAACTGTAGCGCCGGATCTCGCGTGGCTCGCGCCGTTCGTTCACAGCCTCGCTTTCCCAAATCAAGGCCAGCGTCTCGCCGTGGCCGTTTGCGATGGGCACGTCCAAGCAGTTGGCTGCCAGGTTGATACGTCCGCCTGGAAACCATCGCGCATCGTGCGACTCGCCCACAAGGATGCTCTCTGGCGGACGCGACCAGCGAAAGCGTTTGATTCGTTCACGCCAGAAGGTCTCCGGATCCTCAAGGCTCTGACGATAGAGGCGCTGGTACGTGGGGAAATCCGGAATCTCGCTCGATGGACGTGGCGGGGTGGGGGAACCTATTGGATCGGTATGGGTCATGGTCAGCGTTCGTCCTTGCCGATGAAATCAGGCCAATCGGTTGCGCGGACCACGTGGCGGGCCACCTCCTCGAGAAGCACCCGCTCCGTGTCGTCGAATCGCGCCAGACTTGGCGAATCGATGTCGAGAACTCCCAGCAGAGTCGACGCGTTCAGGAGCGGCACGACGATCTCGCTCCGCGACCGCGAATCACAGGCAATGTGTCCTGGAAAATCATGGACGTCTTTCACGACCAGGGCCGTCTGCCGTGTCGCAGCTTGTCCGCAAACACCGCGACCTTCCGCGATGCGTACGCAGGCCGGCCGGCCTTGGAACGGCCCCAACACGAGCTCTCCCCGTCGCCAGAGGTAAAATCCCGCCCAGTTGATGTCCGGGAGGTGCACGGGCAGGAGAGCAGCCACGTTGGCAAGGTTCGCTAGCCAATCTCGTTCGCCGTCCAGCAGTGCATCCACGGCGGACAGCAGGTCGTGTGCAGCCGGGGCCGCACCGGACCTCTGCGCGGCGGTGTCCACCTGTGTTTGGAAACTAGACACGTGTCTCCTATAACGCCGATCGTCCGAGGACTGCAATAGCTTTCGAGCCTACGCGGCCAATCAGATGTTGTAGTCCTCGATGGTCTCCCGGATGGCGAAAAATTCGCGATGAACCAGCGCGCGGACGCGGGCGGCGCCTTCGGTGGTTCGGTCTCTGGGACGAGGCAGATCGACCGACACGATCTTGCGCAGGGTGCCCGGCCGGTTCGACATGATGGCAATGCGGTCGCTCAAGAAGACAGCTTCCTCGATGTCGTGCGTGACGAGGAGGATGGTGGTTTTCGCCGTTCGCCAGATGCGCAGCACCTCCTCTTGCAGTTGAATGCGGGTGAAGGCGTCGAGCGCACCGAAGGGTTCGTCCATCAACAGGACGCGGGGCCGGTTGATGAGCGCTCGTGCGATGGCTGCCCGTTGTGCCATTCCGCCTGAAAGTTGGTGCGGGTAGGCGCTCTCGAATCCTTGCAGCCCTACCAAGCCGATGTAGTGCGACACTTCCGCCTGGCTCTCGCTGTCGGAAGGCGTCTTCAGGCCGAAGGCCACGTTCTCGGCCACAGTCAGCCAGGGCATGAGGCGGTGTTCCTGAAAAACCAGTCCGCGATCGATGCCTGGCCTCACAATCGGTGAGCCGTCGAGAAGGAGTTGGCCAGAATCGACGCCCTCGATACCTGCGATCGAGCGAAGGAGGGTGCTCTTGCCGCAGCCACTCCCGCCCACAATAGACATGAACTCTCCGGCCTGGATGTCGAGAGTAATGCCGCGCAGGACAGGTAAGGCTCCCGTTGGTCCGGCGAAGCTCTTGTGCACGTCTCTTATCAGCAGCCGGCCGGAAGGGGCCGATGGAGTTTCAAGCATCCCGGAAGTCTAGCATGACAGGTGTCCTCTAAACCAATATTGATGTCTTGCAGACGGGACATCGATCGGTTAGGGTCTTGGCCATGACATCGGTCGCGACAGCCCGCACGGAAGAAAGATCGCTGAGCCTCTCGGAGGTGGTGCAGAAGTACCCCGATGTGCCGAAATTGGTAGCTCTGAAGATAGACGTGCAGCGACGAGGTGTGCACTACACGGAAGAGGCCCTTCGCTATGTGGACCCAAGCAAGCACCAACTGCGTGGAACGTACATCTTTGGGTCTCGAGATGCCGCGCTGACGCCAGTGCCGGAGTCGTTGGTCTTGCGTGACGGTACGACCATCCTCACCGATCCGACGCCGCTCGATCAGCATCCCTACCTTGTGGACTGGAGCGACGGTCGCTTCGTCCTGCGCGACGGCCAAGGCGACGGCGAAGACGTCATCGATGAAGTCGATCTGTGGCCGCAGCCCGCGTACTACGACAAGACCACCAGCCGCGGCATTCCGATGAAATACGTCGTCACGGCGCGGCCGCAGCGGCTCAACATCTTCACTTCGAACTTCTGCCACTTTTGGGCCAACGACAAGGGGTGCCAGTTCTGCGACATCGTCACGCACCTCAAGCAGCAGAAGAAGGAGTGGGGAATTCCCACCCGGCTCGATCCTGCCGATGTCGAGGAAACCCTGCGAGAGGCCCTGCTCGAACCTGGCCGCTTCACCAGCATTTGTCTGACCTCGGGCAGCGACACGCGTGGCCCCGAGCTGTTCGAGCAGGAGGTCGACTACTACATCGAGACGTTGCAGGCGGTGGGGCGAGTGTTCAAGACCAGGCGGTTTCCAAGCCAACTGATCGCTTCAGCGTTCAACGAGAAGCAGCTTGAGCGGCTTTATCGGGAGACCGGCCTGACCAGCTACACTTCCGACTTGGAAGTGGCGAACGAGCGCCTGTTCGGTTGGATTTGCCCAGGGAAGGCAGAGCGGGTCGGCTACCAGGAATGGAAGCGCCGCCTGGTGGCCGCGGTGGACATCTTCGGACGTGGCAATGTGGGCACGGGGCTGGTGGGAGGCGTCGAGCTGGCAAAGCCCAACGGCTTTACCAGCGAAGACGACGCGCTCAAGTCGACGCTGGACGAAGCAGAAGATCTGGCCAGCCGTGGCGTGACCACCGTGTACATCGTTTGGGTACCGCGACCCGGGTCGGCCTTCCGAGACCAGACCAATCCGTCGCTCGACTACTACGTTCGTTTGGCCAGGGGACTGCACGACCTGCGCGTCCGCTATGGTCTGCGCGCAGATTTCGACGACTACCGTCGCTGTGGCAATCACCCTGACACGGACCTGTCCCGGCTTCTGTAGACCAAGAAAGGAATTCAATGAGGCTCTATTGCACGATTCTTTGGGCGACACTGTTACTGTCCTTGTCCGCGCAAGCCACGGAGCTGCGCATCGCGGTTCAGCCTGCTCCTCTGTTCGCTCCGGCCTTCGTCGCCAAGCAAAAACATTGGCTGGAAGACGACTTGAAGAAGGATGGGATCACCGTCAAGTGGTCCGCGTTCGTCGCCGGACCACCGGAGAACGAGTCCTTCGCGGCTGGGCAGCAGGACGTTGGCGTCATGGGCGACACGCCTGCCCTCATCGCCCGCGCCGCGGGACAGAACACTCGCGTCGTCGGTATCTCGGCGGTTGGCCCGAAGGCCCTGGCCATCGTTGTTCCCAAAGGCTCGTCCATCAAGTCGCCGGCCGACCTCCGAGGCAAGCGCGTGGCCGTGACCAAGGGATCCTACTCCCACCATTTGCTCTACGTCGTTCTCAAGAATGCAGGCCTCAAATTCAGTGACATCAAACTCATCCACCTTCCACCCGCGGACTTGGTCAGCGCTTTTACCCGTGGCGACGTGGACGCGGCGAGCACCTGGGAGCCCTACCTCAGCCGCCTGGAAGACGAAGGCGCGCGCCTGCTCGTCGATGGCACCGGAATCAAGAAGGGCGAGCTCGTCATCATCGCGGTGGACGAGTACGCCAAGCAGAATCCGCGCCTGGTCGAGAAGTTCCTGCAAACCTACAAGCGCGGACAGGACTTCATCAAAGCGAACCCGAAACAAGCTGCCGAGTTGATCGCATCGGACGTCAAGCTCACGCCGGAACAATTGGCGAAGGTTCTGACCAAGCTCGACTTCGATCCGGTTATTCGTCCCGAGCACATCGACGAATTGAAGAAGACAGAGGCGTTTCTGCGCGATAACGAGCTGACCAAGAATCCCGTCGACATCGACAAGTTCGTCGATACCAGTTACCTGAAATCCGCCGGACTCAAATAGGCGCACGTCGATGTCGCAGCAGCACCTCGTTCTGGTCAATCCGGCCTTCTTCGACGGAGACGAGTTTCGCAACCGGTTCGAGGCCTATCTGGAATGGATCAAGGGCGGCAACCTTTACGTCGCCCCCTTCGAGCCACCCCTGGGGCTGGCGTATTTGGCGGCAGCGCTGAAGTCGCGCGGCCATCGCGTGACGCTGCTCGATATGCAGGGATCGATCATGGATGGCGAAGCCCTGGCTCGGAATCTAGCCGAGCTAGAGCCGGACATCGTCGGCGTGACCGCCATGACCACCACGCTTCCCGATGCCTTGAAGGTCGCCGACGTGGCCCATCGGGTATTGCCGAAGGTGCAGGTGGTGCTGGGGGGCGTCCACCCCACACTCGATCCCGCCAGCGTACTCGAGCATCCCAGCGTGGATTTCGTGGTGCGCGGCGAAGGCGAGCGCGCGCTGCCGGAATTGATCGAGGCCTTGCAGGGGCGGCGCGAGCTGGACAGCGTGGATGGGCTTTGCTACCGCCGTGACGGCGAACTTCGCATCAAGCCCAAGGCCGCGCCCATTCTCGACCTCGATAGTCTGCCTATGGCCGACTACGACGCCTTTCCGGTCGGGCGCTACATCGAGCACAACGCCTACCTGCGCGGCATGCGCGGCATCTCGATGCTGATGTCGCGCGGCTGCCCCTACCAGTGCACGTTCTGCGCGGTCCACGAAACCATGGGGCGCAAATGGCGACCGCGCTCGGCACGCAAGATCATCGAACAGATCGAGGATTTGCGCGACCGTCACGGTGTTCAAGGGATCTGGTTCAAAGACAGCATCTTCAACCTTAATCGCGAATGGGTGCGGGAATTTTGCCAGCTGATGATCGAACGCAAGGTCGGCGTCTCGTTTCAGGCGCTGACTCGAGTCGATCTCATTCGTGAAGACGAGCTTCAGCTCTTGGTGCAGGCGGGACTCACACAGCTCGATCTTGGCATCGAGGCGGGGTCGCAAAGAAGCCTCGCACGCCTCAAGAAGGGGATTACTCCGGAACGGATCCGCGCCCAGGTTGCGCTGGCCAAGAAATACGTGAAGGTCTTCGGCTTCTTCATGATTGGCATTCCGGGGGAGTCTGAGGCGGATATTCGGGAGACCTTCGACCTAGCCAAGGACATCGAGCTCGATCGCTGGACTTGGAGCATCTACAGCCCGTTGCCGGGCTCGGCATTGTTCGACGACCTAGTCAAAAATGGCGTGGTCGATCCGAGGCGCCTTCGCCATAGCGAGATTCACTTCACCGATGCCTACGAGGGCGTGTGCAACGTGGCGCCGGCCCGTCTGAAGGAGCTCTATCGGGAGATCAACGACTATTTCTGCCGGCGAGTTCCGTCGGCCCAAGCCCAGGTATCGGTACAGGCTGGCTGAATTCACGGAGAGACCATGAAAGCACTCTTGAGCCCCGAGATCATCGCGCTGCTGGAAGATCGGCAGACTCTCAAAGTTCTGGCCACGGTGGACGGCGATGGCGTTCCCCACGCTGTGGTGAAAGGGTCGTTGCGAGCCAATGCCGATGGCAACCTACAATTGCTGGAATTGATCGAAACCTCGCGGAGCAACCGCAACCTGGTGCGCGCTATCTGGTTTGACCGACCCGTCGCAGTCCTCATCAAGGGCCAAGACGGACGCTCGTTTCAAATCAAGGGCGTACCCATCAAGGCCCACGTGAGTGGTCCCGTTTTCCAGAAACACTATTCCGAGATCCGCAGCCGTTTGGGCGACGTGGATTTGGCGGCGGTTTGGATCATCCGGCCGGATGCCGTCGTCGACGAGACGCCGGGGGTACGCGCCAAGGAAGAGCAGGCCGCTCACCCCAACTTCACGCATCTTGACCGTCTGGTGAGCGCCTAACACCATGTCCGCCGAGACCTCTGCCAACGTTGCCTCGACGCCCTTGGCCAGCCGCTCTGAGCAAGTGCATGGCGGGGCAGGCGGGGGGGCGTGGCGCCGTCTGTTTGGGCGCCGAGCTCGAAGTCAAGCGACCGGGCTGTTCCAGTACGTCTTGCTGCCCGTGGCCATTGTGGCACTTTGGGAGGCGCTCTGCCGCGCCAATCTGATTCGCGTCATTGCTTTGCCCGCACCGAGCACAGTCGCGGTCACTCTGTGGGGCCTGTGCGTTTCCGGTCAGCTCTTCGTTCACATTGGGGCAAGTCTGCTGCGCGTGCTCGAGGGCTTTACAGGCGCCGCTGTCTTGGGCCTCGTCTTGGGTGTGGCCGTCGGTATCTCCACCACCTTTGCCCGACTGACCGATTTCCTGATCCAGATCCTGCGACCGATTCCGCCTATTGCTTGGATTCCGCTGGCCATCCTGTGGTTCGGCATCGGCGAGCTGTCGAAGGTCTATATCATCTTTCTAGGCGCGTTCTTTCCCATCATCGTTGGCGTCATCGAAGGCATTCGGCAAACCGACAACCGCTATGTGGAAGTGGCAGCTGTCCTTGAGGCTTCGCGCTGGAAGCTGGTGCGCAAGGTCGTGCTTCCCGGTGCCTTGCCAACTATCGTCACGGGACTACGCATCGGTCTCGGCAATGCATGGGTCTGTGTGGTAGCTGCTGAGCTCATTGCTGCCGAGCGCGGCGTCGGCTACATCATCGTGGACGGGCGGGAGATGTCGCGGCCTGATTTGGTCATCGCGGGCATGATCTCGATCGGGATCATCGGCAAGCTGATGGACGTGGCGCTCAAGAGACTGGAGCGGGTCCTGGTGCCCTGGCGTACGCAATACGGTGGCGCGTGAGTCAGTCTGCAGCGCAGGCTTCGGAGATCAAAGCCTTTGCTGCGAGCCGGGGCGCTGACTTGGTAGGAATCGCATCGGTCGAACGCTTTGCTCGCTATCCCGAGGATCGGCGGCCTGAGCATCTCTTAGCCGGGGCGAAGTCCGTCATCGTGGTTGGTGTCCGAGTGCTGGCGGACTCGGTGAGGCCCAACCTTCTGCTGTCGGCCCTGCACCACATCACCTTGAATCTGTATCACAACCAGATCGCCTATGACGTTGGCCGCCTGCTCGACGACCGTGGCTTTGGCGCCGCTATCGTCCCGCATCGGATCGGTAACATCGATGCCGAAATGCGCAGCAGCGCCGACTACATGAATACCTACCCGAGGTTGTTCACCCTGTCTACGCGTCATGCCGCGGTCGAGGCCGGTCTTGGCATCTTCGGGAAAAGTCGGCTACTGCTGACCCGGCGTTTTGGACCTCGGCAACGCCTGGCGGCTGTGGTGACCGATGCGGCTCTTGAGGCGGATGAGCCAATCGGTTCCGAGGAAGCTGCACGGCTGTGTCCCCCGTCGTGCGAAGCCTGTTTGCGCGCCTGCCCTGGCGATGCCATCTCACGTGACGGGCTCGACTGGGCGAAGTGCAACAGTGTCATCAAGCCGCACAACGGTCTGTACGGCTACTCGGCATGCAGCGAGTGCATGCTCTCCTGCCCGACGGGAAGAACATCGGCCATGACGCGTTAGAACACCCTTGTTGGTTTGGCGGCCGCGATGATTTCGATGGAACCAATCGGCCGCGTACTTCGTTCCTACTGCAGGAGGTACGGAATGCCAATTCAACACAGCCGAAGACAACTTCTCAAACTCATGGGCGTGGGCGGGGTCGTATTTGCGTCGGGCCTAGCGGGCGCAGGTGAGTCGGTCAAGCGCAAAGGTCGCGGCCAGCCGACCGGGAACAAGGGTGACTTCTTTTTTCTTCAACTCTCGGATACGCACTGGGGCTTTCAGGGGCCGCCCAACCCGCAAGCGGATAGGACCCTCAGGCAAGCGGTCGCGGCCATCAATGCAGCAGACTTGCAGCCCGACTTCATCGTGTTCACGGGCGATCTGACTCAAACCACCGAGAACAAAGATGTGCGCCACACTCGCATGACCGAGTTTCGCAAGGTCGTATCGGATCTGCGGGTCAAGGATTTGCGTTTCATGCCGGGAGAGCACGATGCTGCTCTGGATGCGGGCGACGCCTACAAGCAACACTTCGGGGCCCCTACCTACGCCTTCGATCACAAGGGAATTCACTTCGTCACCATCGACAATGTCTCCGATCCGAAAGGTGCGGTGGGCGACGCGCAACGCGACTGGTTGGCTGGCGATTTGAAGAAGGTCGGAAAAGACGCCCCTATTGTGGTCTTCACGCACCGACCACTTTTCGATCTCTATCCCGCCTGGGATTGGGCCACGCAAGACGGCGCCAAAGTCGTGGACATCTTGCTGCCCTATCGCAATGTCACGGTCTTTTACGGGCACATCCATCAAGAGCACCACCACATGACCGACCACATTGCACATCACTCGGCCCAATCGCTGGTGTTTCCGCTACCGGCGCCTGGGAGCGTGCCCAAGAAACAGCCCATCCCATGGGATCCCGCCCACCCGTTCCAAGGGCTCGGCTACCGTCAGGTGGAGGAGAAGGACAAGAGTGTGAAGCTCGAAGAGCTCGGCCTCTCGGAGACCTGATCATGCGCTTCCGCCAATCGCATTTCGCCGGCCTTGTCGCCTGGGCTGCGGGGCTCCTTCTGGTCGGCTTCCGCGGATGGAGCCTTGCGCCTGAGCGAGCGGCCTCGGCCTCCGAACAGGAATCGGCTGCGCCTCAAGCCGCCGTTGCGGCAGCTAGGGTTATAAGAGTGACCGCAAAGAAATTCGAGTTCAAGCCGTCCGTCATCACAGTCAAGAAGGGCGAGCTCGTGGAGCTTGAGCTTTCAACGTCCGATCGGCGTCACGGGTTCGATGCGCCGGGGCTCGTTATCCATGCTGAAATCAACCCTGGCACCTCAACCAGAGTCCAGTTCAAGCCAGACAGAGCCGGACATTTCCCATTTCACTGCAGCGTGTTTTGTGGCGACGGGCACGAGGAGATGACAGGTGAGATTGTTGTGACCGAGTAGTACGGCACCAGCTCGTGTCCTTCGCGATCAACGGTTAACCGCACTGCCGTTCGGTTTTGTTCGGTCGACGTCTTCGCCCTCGATTCAGTAGGGGGCTTGGGCGTCGACCGGATTGTGCTTGCCTTACTCGCTGACGGCAACTGGCGCCGACCGGCCGACCAAGTGGCCGTCGGCATTCTGCGCCACCACCGAGATGTGATGCGTGTCCGTGGTGAGCGTGATTGCCGTGTCGAGCCCATTCCAATCGCCCGATCCAACAGGCCATAGCGATCTTGGGTGCGATCCTCCAATCACCAGCCAGCGCGCGACATCGGTGGCGCCGTTCCAGATCGCATGCACCGTCACGGTTCCATCGCTATTCCGCTGCGCCGTCGCAGTCGGTTGGGTGTCGGGGTGGCCATGCCATGCATGTCGATAGGCACGATAGGTGTCCCAACCTTTCGGCACGTTGGCGTCGAAGAGCAATTTCCCTTCACGGTCAAATTCCGAGAAGCGTCCGGTCGCGCCCCAACCAACGAACGTGTCGCCGTTGGCGAGAGCCTGCGCATTCCCTTGAGACCCCGCCGATAGTGCATCGGGATGCACGATGGACCTGATCAACGTGGCCGTGTGGCGCCAGGGATCTCGGCGGATCCAGAGCACGCGGGACGCAGGCAATACAGCCGGTGAAGCTTCATTATCGAAAAGGCGAATGGTCTCGTCGTCGACTGCCTCCGGATCGTGTTGCCATGCGAACGCGACATTCGGCCCCAAGGTGAAGTCAGTCTTCGTACCGCCAAGGCGCGAGAGTATGTGCCCAGAATGGTGGTCGACCTTGTACAAGGCCCAGGTATGGCGCGAATTGATGATGAGGTTGCCGTCGACATCCAAGCTTACGGCGTTGATGTGGAAGTAGTCGTAGGGCGTGCTCGCTGTGGTTGGAACCGGCGCGTGGCTTTCGTCCAGCCCCACGTGGTCCAGGCTATGCCATTCGAATAGCACTGCGCCCGTGGCGACATCAATCTCCTGAATGATACCGTCGAAGACTGAGCCGTCCGCCGGGCCGCCCACGGAGGACAGGTCACGGTTGACCTGGTTGTAAATCGTGATGAGTGCGGTGCCGTGAGGGGTTAGACGAAATTCGTGAGTGTCTGCAGCGTAGCCGTGACCGGCACTGACTGTCGCGATCAGGTGGTAGGAACGATCGTAAATGTAATCGACCCCTTCGCCGTGGCCCGGTCCGGTATGGCTTTGCCCCTCCCACCAGGTAAGGACGGATTCACCGCGGTAGGTCTGAACGCGGAAATCGGCGGCTTGATTGCCGTCGGCGACGGGGTGAAACCAGACGGGCCGCCCTTGGTTGTCGATGATTTCCGGACCCTGCTGCAGGTTCGGCGCGGGCGTGGTCTTGGGCGCGACGAAGACGAGTCCCCGTTCGAGGCCCGCTTTTGACTGCAGCACTGTGATCGGCGGTGGCTGCAAGTTTGGTGGAGCTGTCTCCGCGATTGTCGCCACCGAGTCGGCGTAGGCGAAGGTTGCGATAGAAACAGTTACAAGCGCGGCGATGATGCCGTGTCGTGAACGTCGGCCTAGTTGGGGGCGTATTCTGTCGATTGGGTGATGCATGGTATTCCTCCATGGTTACGTGGTGTGCACTGCTACAGGACATGTCTTCGCTGTAATAGAATCGGTTGGCGGGCGAGCTTTCAGGTAGCGATGATGCTCGGTGGTCGACAACAGCGAGGAGGCACTGCACGGAGGATGCCGGATGAGGCTTGAGGCTCGGAACTTGGGCGATTGTGTCGGCAAACCGGCGCGATCTTGAGGGTCGCGCCGTTATCGCGGCGGCTCATCGCCCCTCTCTTCTGCGGCTCAGGCAACAGCCGAGCAACAGGTGTGGTGAATATCCGCTACCCGGTTGCAGTTGCTTCGGGGGGCGGCAGTCTGGTCAATCGCCACGCCTGCGGCGAAAGGCCGCCACTATTCGAGCCCGGCGAGGCCGGCACACTCGAGTCGCAATCCCTGGGCGAGTCGGATCCCGAATTCTTGCCACAGAACGATAGACAACTCGTCGTGAGTTTTGATGATGCGCGTTTCGGTTGAACCGGTCCGACTGCGACGTGTGAGCTCGCGGTTCCCGAGTGTGAGACGCCCATCCTCGGTTGCGCGGGCCACCATCAACTTGTTTCGAAAATGGGAGTTCGGGTGGCTGCTGGTGTACCAGTTGCCCATGTCGCGGTCGACGGGAGGCATGGGCTCGAGCGTAAGCTCGTACAGGTCGTGCCAAGCGTCGCCCAAGTGGGCCTGATGGATGATCGCCGCGTCTGGCCCTCGCAAGGCCAGGCCCTTCCAGTGTCCCTCGCGTACGAATCGCCGAGGCTCGTGCGGGGTCTGCTGTTCCACGTCGGCCACGATCTCTAGCGCCGCGCTGGGAGAGAGGCCCCCGAAGCCGCCGTCGACAAGAAAGGTCCGTTGGTCGAGATCCACGCGGAGGCACATGTGAGTGCGCGGCAAGCTGTAGCGCTCGGGCCACTGATAGCGTGAACGTGCGCTCAGTGCCGTGACAGTGAACCCAAGCTCCTCGAGGACATGTAACAGTAGGGTGTTGTGCTCGAAACAGTAGCCGCCGGATCGGCGGTGCACCAGCTTTTCCGTCACGTCGTCAATCGCGAGCGAAATCGGCTCGCCGAGCAGCACCGCCAGGTTCTCGAATGGAATGGTCCGCACGTGCGCGGACACGATCGCATTGAGCGTTTCGAGCGAAATCGTTTGAGGTCCTTGGTAGCCGATGCGTGCGAGGTAGGATCCGAGCTCCATGGCGTGAGTGTCTTGGCACGGCCCCTCGACGCTTGCAACCGTTACGGCACGGAATACCGGTTCCAGGCGATTGAAGGCCTCCTGCAGTGATGTGGCAGATAGTAAAGCTGGCGGTATAGTTGCGCCAGCGTCCCTCGAAAGGTCATCGTCAATATGGATCGTCGAAGCTTCGTGAAGTCAGGCTTGGCCACCGGTGCGGTAGGAATTGTAGGCGGCACCGCCATCGGGCGTGCCCTGGCGTCCACGCCGGTGCGCCCGGATCTTGTCGCCGTCAAAGGAACCGATGCGTTCGCCGGCACCAACAAGGCCTTGCAAGCCTTGGGCGGTATCGGCCGATTTGTGGGCAGAGGCAGTCGCGTGGGACTGTTGATCAACGCTCCGGTGAACTGGTGGCTTGAAGGCAGTCACACGCGCATGGAAGTTGCACTCGCCGTAGCGAAGCTGTGCTTCGACGCTGGCGCCAAGGAGGTCGTCAGTCTTCCCGTGCTGTCGCCCAAGTTCTGGACTGGTTCGTCCTTGGCCGAAGCTCACGCGAGCGTTGTAAGCTCGATCAGCTCCTGCTCTGGCAGAACTGTCGACACGAAGATCCCCAATGGCGTGCGCCTCAAATCGGCGAAGCTCCGGGTCGAGTTGCTCGAGGTCGACGTCTTGGTGAATATCCCCGTTGCGAAGCACCACACGGGAACAGTTATTTCGGGCAATCTCAAGAACATGATGGGCGGCGCGGATCGCGAAACCAACCGGACGTTTCACGCAGGAGCGGATGGCTACGGCGACCTGGATCTGCTTTGCCAGTGCATCGCCGACCTGAACACTGTACGCAAGCCAAGCCTCTGCGTCGTGGACGCCACGGTGGTTCTGGCAACCAACGGTCCGGCCGGGCCAGGCGATCTTCTGAAGCCGCAGAAGGTTGTCGTCGGCACCGATCCGGTCGCAGTCGACGCCTACTGCGCCAAGTTGCACCAACGCGATCCGAAGGACATTTTGCTGCTCAACAAGGCCGTCACCGCAGGGCTCGGCCGCTTCGACATCGAGAAGCTCGTCGTCAAAGAATTGAAGGGCGCCTAGCGCGAGTTCAGACAGAGCGCCGCGGCCGTTGGAAAAGAGCGCCGGACGATGTTCCGACCCGCCGGACCGAGGACGATGAGCGCCGTGGAAAGTGCCTCGGCTACCACGCCGTCTTCATGAAGGACCGCTGCGGTCAGGGAACGTGTTACCGGTTCGCCGGTTCGTGGATCAATGATGTGGGAACACATGCCTGCGTCGGACGCGAATAGCTGGCCGACTGACGAGGACACGCTGAGGGCACGGTCGACGATGTCAATGGGATCCGCCAAATCTGGCACGGCGACCTTCCAACCCCGACCCGCCGGTCCGGGACCCATGGCTCTTGCGGATGAAGTGCCGCCGTGAAGGAAGGCGTTGGTGAGGCCAATGTCGCAAAGAATTGTCAGCGCACGCTCCAGGGCCCATCCTTTGCCGATGGCGCCCGTGTCGAGTCGCAGGGTTGGGTTCAGGCGGGTCGCAGTCATGGCACTCGCATCGAGGTGCAATGCACCTGAACAAGGCGTAATCGCCTCGGCGCCAATGAAACCGCGTTGGGCCGCAGTCACAGCCCCGACCGAAAGGTCGAAGGCGCCTTGCAAGTTCGTGGTCAGCTCCGCCGCCTTGGACAGAAGCCCGAAGACCAGAGGATTGAGTCGCACAGCCTTGCCCACGGGCGCGCTGTTGATAGCCGCAATCGCGGAGCCAGGACGATAGGGCGACAGCTCCGTTTCGACTTCGTTGATCTCGCCGAGCGCCTGTTCGGCGGCCGCACGCAAGAAGGTGGGATCGCGGTCGTCAGCCAGCACGATCTCGAAGCGGCTGCGCATGGCCTCGCATGCAAAACTAGGCAAGCTCGAACCATTCCTTGCGGAACGTGAGCGTTGTTCCGGTCCGCACGGCTTCGTTCACAGTGAGCGCAACTACTGTTGCATCGAGGCCGTCCTGGGCGTCGGCCGCAGGTCGGATGCCAGACCGGATCGTTTGTAGGAACGATTCACACGCGTAGTATAGGGCGCCTTTCGCGTCGGTGTTTCGCAGCTTGCCCGGATCGCGCATCTCTTGCAGCAGTCTGCTGGCATTGGCCACCAGCACTAGGCCGACGTCGGAGCCAACGGCTTCTCTCGTGGCATAGACCTCCCAATCCTGTGCAGGGGCGTCCACCTCCTTGATCAGCCATGCATGATCGTTCTGAATCAGGATGGTGCCCTCGCTGCCCAAGAATGTCTCCGCTCCTGACCCAAAAGAGTTGCCAAGCGAGGCCGAGTAGACGAGGTGGACTCCATTGCCATAGTCGAGGGTGGCGTGCATCAAGTCGGGCACTTTGCGGCCGTCTGGCCAGGCCATGACAGCGCCAAAGGCCGTGACGGAGAGGGGGCGCCTGCGCAAGCACCAGGAGGCCAGATCGAATTGATGAATGCCAATTTCACCGGAAAGCCCCGGCGAGAGCGTGTCGTCGAGTCGCCAGTCCAGCTCAGCTTGTCGCTCGCGTGTGCTGGCGGCTCGTCGCCAAGAGGTCCGGTGGTGGTTCTGGGCTCGCACCAGCGACAGTCGCGAAAGGATCCCGAGCCTCAGCAGCGTGAAGACATGCATATCCAGCAGATTTGAGCGTCGCTGAAGGCCGACCTGAAGGACTTGGTCCGGAACCTTTCGAGCCGCTATGGCGATGGCTCGGGCGTCGGCCACCGTATGAGCCATCGGGGCTTCGCAGTAGACGTGCTTGCCTGCCGCAAGAGCCGCAAGGGCGATGTCCTTGTGCAAGTGACTGGGCGTGGCCACCCACACGGCCCGTACTTCTTCGTCATCCAGGATCCTGCGATAGTCCGTGGTGGCCTTGGCCCTTGGCGCGAGATCGAGAGCACGTTTGTGGGCGGGTTTGTGCGTGTCGCAAATTGTTTTCACGCCCGCGCCGGGAACGGTAGCCAGCGTTCGCAGTATTGCTCGCCCTTGTTCCCCAAGGCCAATCACTGCGCAGTTGACAGGGGCGACCGGTGGCTCGAACGAAAATCGGCGTGGCGCCTCGGCCTTCGGCGTCAGCTCTTCAGCTCGAGCCAAGCGCTCGCCAACCCAGGCCCCGAGGACGAGGCCTGAGGCATTCAGAAAAGAACGACGAGATGGTGGGCTACCTGAGGACATCGTGAGGTGACGTCGACTAGGGCTGTTCAGCGGGATGGCGTGGAAGGCACCGCGTCCCTTCCGGGATCCTCCGCCCGCGCCACGCCATCCGCCCGGCCGATGTGCTATGCGGGGCTACTGGATCGGGCCGCCGCCAACGCCGCGTCGGCCAACTCGCGGGGAACAAGTCCCATGCGCCACTGTTGTTCAAGCACACCGGGCCCGTAGGTGCGCGAGCCCCCGAGTGCCTGCGCCTGGAGTTGGAAGAAGGCGCCTTCTTCGATGAGGACGATTCGGCGGGAGACCTTGAGAATTCCATCGCCCCAGAAGGTGCTGCCGCCATTCGCTTCCACGACGGCTTCGATGTGCGGATTCTCGTCCAGGCGATCGACGATGAAATCCTGCTCGGGCTGCCGACGATCGACGTACACGGGAAATTCCGTGGCCACCGTCGCGCGGGTGATGGGGACGTATTGAATGGGAAATGCCTTGTGCGCGCTTGCCCACGCACCAAGCGCGTTGGTGTGCGCGTGGATGACCGTCGTCACCCGCGGGTGTTTCTGGAAAATCTTGGTGTAACGCCCGGCACCCTGAACTTCGCCCAAGAAGGCTGTGCCGTCAAAACCACCCACGGACACCTTGATCTCGCCGTCGTCCCACGGGCTCGGAAAGCCGGCGGACACCCAAATTTCCTCGTTCGGCACGCGTTGGTAGGTCTGGAAAGTCTGGCTTGCCGAAAGCGTTCGCGTTTCCCAAAGAATCCGTGATGCCTTGGCGGTATCGGCCTTCACCTTCTCGATGAAGGCAAGCACGTTCGGGGTCAAACGTTGGTTCGTGTTGGACATGGTTTTCTCCTCGGTCAAATGTTGGCCTGAACCGCCGAGGCCGAATTGCCTTTGGCGGTTGTTGCGGCTTCCAGCTCAATCTGGGCCAGCGCCTGTTCAAGGGGCCGCGGATCGATCCACGAACGAACGTCGAAGTTGCTCGGGATGAATTTCCATTCGGCCAAAAAGCGCGTGAAGTCGGTCAGCGCGTCGATGGACGCTTCGGAGAGATCTGTATGCAGGTGGTGATGAACATCCTTGCCGTAGCCCCGAAGTACAGCGGATTCCGACGATCGGGTCTCCTGGGCGATGTAGTGAAGGGTTTCGATGCGATTGGCCTCTGCCCATCGCCCGGCAAGGACAACCTTCTTTACCAGCCGAACCACCAGGGACAAGTCCCGATCGATGAGTCCGCGATCTACGGTCAAGGTGCGCGGTGATCCGTTATTGATGCGAACCTTGGGATCGGGATGTTCGCCGAGATCGTAGACGACCCGGGCACCAATCGCATCGGCCAACTCGAACGCCCGGGAGCCCTTGTGATAGATGACGTCCACCGTCCCGCTCGCGAGCGCCGTCGCTTCCACGCTTTCGGAAAGGTTCTCGTCGCCCCAGCCGCGCCCTACCGAGCTGCGCGATTCTCTAGGCAACTCGACCAGCTCGACGTCCTTCACCGACAACCCTTGCGTAGCCAGCGCGGCCAAATACGCGCGAATCGTGGTGGCCTTCCAAAAATCGATGCTGTCGTTGGGCCGCGTCGCCACGCCTAGGCGCTTGCCTTTGAGATCCTTGACGCCATGGATGGGCGAATTGGCCTTGGTGAGGATGAGTTGCGATTCGTCGGTCCAGGTCAACCCGACAACGCGCGTATCTTTTCCGCGCGACCGAGCCCAGATCGCTGGGATATTGCCGCCCTGGCGGAATGAGTTTTCCAGGTGATGATCGAAATGCGATTCGCGCAACTTTGGATCGCTTTCATCCTGCAGGGTCCGGATGGAGATGCCATTGGGTTTGAACTCGGAATCGATCCAGCCCAGACGAGCAGCAACTCCAAGCGGAGTCGGGACTGGGCAACGGGTGTACCAAAGCGTGTCGATGCTTGATTTGCTTGATTTGCTCATGGAAGCCCTCCTTGCGGGCCGATGTGACGAATGGGCTAGGCGGTGGCCTTGTTGGGCACGGCCAAGGTGTGTTGGTTGACGGGGCGGACGAGTCCGAGGTTTTCTCGGTACGTCCTTCCCGCATACTCGGTGTGAAAGAGGCCGCGTCGTTGCAGCTCGGGCACGACCAGCTCGACGAAGTCGTCGAATCCGCTGGGCAGGAGCGGCGGCACCACGTTGAAACCATCGGCGGCGCCTTCGGTGAACCACTGCTCGATGACGTCCGCGACTTCCCGAGCCGAACCGATCACCTGTACGTGGCCGCGAGAGACACCGAAACGCAGGACCAGCTGGCGAATGGTCAAATTCTCCCGCCGTGCTAGCTCGACCAATTGTTTCACTCGGCCGCGTCCATTCGCGGTTTCCGGAAGCTCTGGCAGTGGTCCGTCCAAGTCGTACTTCGAGAGGTCGAACTCGAAGAGATGGCTTGCGGCCGTGAAGTCGACGCGGGACTGAAGTTGCTCGAACTTGTCGCGAGCCTCCTGGTTGGTGCGCGCTACGACCACTGACAGACCGGGCGTGATCTTCAACTGATCGGGATCGCGGCCATACTTGGCCATGCGTCCCTTCACGTCCGCATAGTAGGCCTTGGCGACCTCGAAAGACTGTGCCGAGGCATAGATCATCTCGGCAATTTTGGCGGCGAACTCGCGGCCGGTGTCCGAGTTTCCCGCCTGCACCAACACGGGGTAACCTTGGATCGGCCGTGCGATGTCGAGCAGCCCATCGCTGCGAAAATAGCGTCCTTGGTGGCGCACCGGATGGGCCGCCCTGGGATCGAAGAAGCGATTGTTTTCCCGGTTCGGATGATCGAAGGCGTCATCGTCGTAACTGTCCCACAGCGCCTTGGCCAGGTTGACGAACTCCTCGGCCTGCTCGTAACGCTCTCCGTGTCCGAGCGGGTTGGCCAACCCAAAGTTCTTCGCCGTCGCCTCAGAGAGGGAAGAGACAATGTTCCAGCCAGCCCGACCTTGGCTTAGGTGATCGAACGAAGCGAACTTGCGGGCCACGCCATAGGGGTGCTCGAAATTCGTGTTCACGGTGGCCACGATGCCGATGGATTTCGTCTGCGCGGCGATGGCGGATAGCAGGGTAAAGGGCTCGAACTGAAAGCTGCCACCGATGCGGCTTTGCCGTTCCAGGCCTTCGTTCGACCGCCCGATGAAATCTGCCAGGAAGAAAGTGTGAAATTTTGCAGCTTCCGCCTTCTTGGCCAGGTCAATCCAGTATCCGGGATCCGGCCGGCCGTTGGCACGCGAGCTCGGATGTCGCCAAGCCGCGGGGTGGTGACCGAACCGCATGAAGAAGGCATTAAGGACTAAACCAGTCGTGTTTTTTGCCACAAAGGGCTCCCAGCGAGTGAGTCGTCGAAAAGAAACCAACCTAGTCGGTGCGCGTGCGGTCTAGACGGCAGTATTTGCTCTAACTTTGCAACCCCTGTGCCACCGGAAGCGCTCGTTCCATGCGGCCCATCCGACGAAACTGCTTCCTGGGCAACAGCGGTCCAACATTTTTGATGCCGCCCGCACAAGGCGCCCATTCAGCGGAACCGTCCCGTACTTCTAGTCAGACCTGGTATGTCCACGGCTCATGACTTCTTCCCCCACAGCAAGATGCGCTTGAACGGGTAGAAGTACGGTCCTGCGCCGAGGATGCCCACCAGCACACGACGGTATTCATCGAGGAAGCGCTGAAACTCTTCCGAGGAAAGCCGCGCCTGGTAGGCCGTCAAGGTCGTCCCCTTCGTCCATTCCACGACGTCGTTCCCCGATGGCAGCGGATGCCCGTACACCTCGACCCGGGCGACGTGCTCGGTGAAGCCGTTCGCAAACAGGATCTCCGCGTATCGCTCGACCGGCAAGGTGGCCGGCTCCCGCGCGGGTGTCTTGAAAGCCCGTGGGAACAAGTCGCGGGCGATTTTGGCGGCCACCAAGTGCGAAGGGTGATCGAAGTTGAACGGCACCTGGATCGCCGCTTGTCCACCCGGCTTCACGAACCCGAGCAGCTTCGGAAATAACGATGCGTGGTCCGGCAGCCACTGCAGAGCCGCGTTTGAAACGAGAAGATCCAACGGGTTTTCCGGCTGGTATTCCGCGATGTCGCCAAGCCCGAAGCGAAGTCCTGGCGTGGCGAAGTCCTCGGACCTCGCGAGCATGTCGGGTGAGGAATCCAGGCCGAAAAGATGCTTGATCGAGAATTGGTCGAACAGAGTGCGCGTGAGCTCGCCCGTTCCACACCCCAAATCGACGGCGTTTCCAATCTCGACGTCCTGGATGAGTTTGATCAAGTCGAAGAACGGTTTCGATCGTTGGGATTTGAACTTATCGTACTGCGTGGGATTCCAGGCGGCGGTCATGGGCGGTCCTTCCTTGGTCGGCTACGACGTCAAGACAATGCACGGAGAATGCCAGACTCTGCCGGAGAGATCGGAACCCGCACGATGTCGTCGCGCCCGCAGTACCTATGGTCTACATGGAGCAACTGTCATAGATTACGACCACAAATGAATCTGGTTCTTCTGGGCAGGACCCAACTCGTCGTTCCTCAACTCGCTTTTGGCGCGCTTCCGATTCAACGGTCCAACATGCCGGAGGCCACCCGCCTCCTGCGCACGGCTTTTGCGGCTGGGGTTCGCTTCTTCGATACGGCAAGAGCGTATTCGGACAGCGAAGAGAAGATCGGGAACGCCCTGGCTGACGTTCGTTCGCAGATCGTCATTGCAACCAAGACGACGGCCACTGATGCGGTGGGTGCGCGACGGGATCTCGAAACGAGCCTTGCGAAGCTGCGCACCGATTACGTGGACATCACGGGAGCACGGAGCATGAGAGTTTGGCTCGGTCGAGCTGACGCCTGTCTGTAGCGGACGGTGTTCGCGAGGCGGCTGGCAGCGGCGTGGGCTTCAACCTACCGCGTGTATCCCCAGCACCCTTGGCAATTCCGCCAAGCTGTCGAAGACCCATGTGCAGACCAATCGAACCACACGCGCTTGACCTGCCCCGGGAATTTCGGACCAGCTGAAACGTGAGAGCATACCCTCCTGATCTGCTCCTGATCTGCCAAGGAAGAGCCATGCGAAAGAGCCGATTCACAGAAGAGCAGATGGTGAAGATCCTGCGGGAGGCCGACGCAGCGTCGGTGCCCGAGGTGGCGAAGAAACACGGCGTGAGCGAGAAGACCGTGTACGGCTGGCCGGCGCGAATCACGTATTGTCCCCTGTACGGGAGATCCGTCTTCGTGTCCATGGCTATCTTTGCCGCCGGAATCAGCTCTAATGGTATGGAACATGCTACTGCACGCTATATGGATCTAATCGTTTTTGATGTCGACGGCACGCTCGTCGACAGCCAGGTCATGATTTCCAACGGCGTGGCGATGACCTTTGAGGACGAAGGGCTGGCGCCGCCAGACCGCAGTTCGGTCCTGTCGATCATCGGGCTATCGCTTACCGAGGCGATGCACCGGCTTGCTCCGGGGGCGAACGACGAAAAAGCCGCCCGGCTGGTCGCGGGCTATAGGGCCAATCTTCACCGTACGCACTCCAATTCGATGCCTACAGAGCAGCTCTATCCCGGAGCTGTCGACTGCCTTCAGCGACTGTCCCGGCGTCCGGATACGTTGCTCGGCATCGCCACGGGAAAGTCCCGGCGCGGTGTCAATGCGATGATCGAGATGCACAAACTGGGCGGCCTATTCGTCACCGTTCAGACCGCTGACGAGCATCCGTCGAAGCCACATCCGGCGATGCTGCTGGCGGCGCGTGCCGAGCTCGGTGTGGCGCCTGAGCGGACGGTCATGATTGGAGACAGCTCCTACGACATGATGATGGCGCGCGCCGCCGGCGCCTTCGCTCTCGGCGTGACGTGGGGCTATCAGTCCGGACGCTCGCTGGAAGCGGCGGGCGCCCACAGGCTCGTGGGGGACTATGCCGCCATTGATGCCGCCGTCGAGGACTTTCTCGCACCTGCTCATGCGTGAGCTGCTCGACTTCGGCCTGCCGGGCTGGCGCTGGTTTGCCCCGAGCGCAGCAGGAACGTTCCCCGGAGGTTGCAGGTTTCGAAGATAGCTTGGGCGAGGGACGACATCGGTGCCATGGTTGTAGCATGATGCTCGATCGCGACGGGAGTGGGCCCTTTTGGCGTTCTATACTCGATCATCATGAGCGCCATTCGTGTTGCCGTCATCCAAGATGCCCCCGTTGCGTTCGAGCGCGACGCCACGCTGGCGAAGGTTCGCGTTCTGACCGCGGAGGCCGCTGGCATGGGCGCGAGACTGGTGCTGTTTCCCGAAGCGTTTCTTTCGGGCTACCCGAAGGGCATCACCTTCGGGGCGCACGTCGGCAGCCGCAGTGACGAAGGACGACGACAGTTTCAGGCCTACTGGGACAGCGCCGTCGACGTTCCAGGATCGGCTTTCGACGAGCTGGCGTCCATCGCCCGCGAGCAGGCCGTGCTTCTGGTGATCGGCGTGATCGAGCGCGAGGGCGGCACGCTCTATTGCAGCGTCTTGTTCTTCGACCAGAACGGAACGCTGTTGGGAAAACACCGCAAACTCATGCCCACCGCCATGGAGCGGATCATCTGGGGTACTGGCGACGGTTCGACGCTGCCCGTGTTCGAGACCGACGTGGGTCGCGTGGGCGCCGTGATCTGCTGGGAGAATTACATGCCGCTCCTTCGGACCGCCATGTATGGCAAGCAGATCCAGATCTATTGTGCACCGACCGTAGATGATCGCGAGGTATGGCAATCGACCATGCGTCACATCGCCGTCGAGGGGCGCTGCTTCGTGCTCAATGCCTGTCAATTCGCGAGACGCGGGGATTTTCCCGCCAACTTCCTTCCCATGCAGGGAGCGGCGGGGGACACGGTCCTGATCCGCGGCGGGTCGTCCATCGTGTCGCCGTTTGGCGAGGTCATCGCGGGGCCTCTCTATGACCAGGCGGGCATTGTGACTGCCGACATCGATCTCGCTCAGATTGTTCAAGGCAAGTTCGATCTCGACGTGGTCGGGCACTATGCGCGACCGGACATCTTCCGGGTGGAAGTGAACGAGCAGCCCAGCCCGCCAGTGGTCTATTGTGGTCCCGACAAACGCTCGAGCGCTTCGAAATAGCCGGGAAAAGTCTTGGCGGTACAATCCGGATCCAGGATGATCGTTTCCGTCGCTGCAGCCACCAGGGAGAAGGCCATCGCCATGCGGTGGTCGTCGTAGGTCTCGATGGTCGCCGACTGGATCCGCGCGGGCGGAGTCACGCGGATCCAATCCGGACCTGCTTCCACCGTCGCGCCTACCTTGCGAAGCTGGTCTCGCACGGCAACCACGCGCTCGGTCTCCTTCACGCGCCACGACCCGATCCCGGAAATACAGGTGGGCCCATCAGCGAAGAGCGCCAAGGTCGCGAGGGTCATGGCCGCGTCCGGCATGTCCACCATGTCGATGTCCAGTCCACGAAGCCTGCCGTCGGGCGCTGCTCGGCACGAGATCCAATTCCGACCGCGCTCTACCCGGGCGCCCATCTTTTCCAGCACGCTCGCGAAGGGAGCGTCGCCTTGGACCGAATCGGCCCCGCAGCCTTCGACGCGGACCGGACCGCCCAGGGCTCCGAAGGCCAGGAAATAACTCGCGGAGCTCGCGTCCCCTTCCACGGTGATGGCGCCCGGAGAATGGTAGGTCGAGGGCTCGATCGAGAATAGCCGGTATCCGTCGCGACGGATCGGGACGCCGAACCTTTCCATGAGCCGGATGGTGGTCCCCGTGGCCAGGGCGGCCAGCAGGAGATAGCGGTTGGAAAGGCTCTTCGAGCCGGGCAGGAGGATGGTTCCGCTCAGCTTCGGCAAAGGTCCCAGGGTTAGACGTTTCATACGTCGTGGATGTGTAGCTTGCCCACGGTGGCGCAATAGACGGTCAGCTCGTCGCGACTGTCGACGCCGATGGCAGCGTCAATTTTCGTCTGGTCGTAGGCATCGATGGCGCAGACGCCGGCGCCGATGGCGGTGGCCGCCAGATAGAGGTTCTGGCAGACGTGGCCCGCATCCAAGGCGATGAGCTTGTGCGACAGGAAGCCGTATCGCCACTCCGTGCGGTACGGGATCGCGGACCAAACGAACACCACGGCGGCACCGCGCTTTTGATTGTTGATGCCGGCGTCGATGCGCGCATCCAAGTCGGTGGCGGTCGCGATAAGCGCCAACTGGTGCTCGATCGCCAAATAGCGATAGAGCCCGACTTCCAGGGACGAAACGCGGTCCACGTAAAGGTAGGTTTCGAAGGGATGACGGGCGCCACCCGATGGCACTGTTCGACGGGTAGCTGTGCCCTCGCGGACGACCTCATGCACACCTTGCGTGGCCCACAGGAGAAACGAGAGCTCTCCAAGGCTGAGCGGGCTATCGGCGTACTGTCGTTCGGTGCGGCGCCGGGCGATGGCTTCGGTCAGAGAGAGGGCGCCGAGGCCGTCCGCCTTCGGATTCGGCAGTGAGACGACAGTTGTTCCTTGCGGTACGGGCTTCTGCAGGGCGGGTGCGGGAACGCCGCTCTTCTGGTCGTTTGCTCCACCCCGCCACTCTTCCCAGCGGTCGGACTTGAGGAATGCACGGCCTTCGGGTCTCCAGTCTTGGTCCTCCGAGATCGACATCGGCAGCTCCTTGTTTCAGAAGGATCGTTATCGCAATTCCACGCGCAACACTTCACAGAAGCGAGTGCACAACCCTTCCGCCCACGACCGTGAGTACGACCTTGGTGTCGGGTATTCGCTCGACGTCGGTCGTGAAGATGTCCTGCGAAAGTGCGATGAAGTCTGCAAGCATGCCCGGGGCGAGCGCGCCTTTGTGCTCCTCCATGTGCTCCGCATAGGCTGAGCCACGGCAGTAGGCTGTGACGGCTTGCTCGACCGTCAAGGCCTCGGAACGATCGTAGGTCACGCCCCTCGGGGCGACACCGCGCCGGCTGACCGCTCGGTAGATGACCTGAAATGGGTCGTATTCGATCTCGCCGGGGATGTCCGAACCGAACGAAAGGTTCACGCCAGCGTCGAGGAGCGAGCGGTAGGGATAGAGTCGGGTAAAACGCTCTCGTCCGACCAATGCTCGATCGCGCTCGGGTAACGCCAAGGCCACCGGTTGCACCGAAGCCAGAACCCCGAGGCGCCGCATGCGCTCGATATCGGCGGGGGCGATGATTTGCACATGCTCCATGCGAATGCGCAAACGCGCGACAACTGGCAGATCTCGCGAAACCGTCTCGATCGCGTCGAGTACTGCTTTGGCCGCTCCATCCCCGATGGTGTGAAAGGCCATCTGACGCCGACGCCTTGCTCCGCGCCGAACGATCGCTTCCAGCTCTTGTGGCTGCAGGACAGCCCGGCCGGTGTTGCCGGTCTCGTTCTCGTACGGTGCAAGCATCCACGCCGTGTGCGGTGAAAATGCACCATCGACGATGTATTTTTCTGGGCCGCGCCGAATCCAGAGCGGATTGTAGAGGCTCAAATCCATGCCTCGCGCAAGCAGTGGAAATTGACCGAATGACCAGCACGAAAAGCGAGCCGTCAGCCGGCCCAGTCGACGGAGAAGATGCAGCAGCCAGATGGTGAAGGGCTGCCAGGTATTGTCTTGTACGGAAGTGATTCCCGATTTGCGAAACCGATCCAAAGCGGCATTGAGAAGGCCCCAATGAAGGCTTGGCGTCAGTGCTCGCCTCAAGAGCTCGCGGCGATGACTGCTATGAACCACGGTCCCAAGCACGATGCCGGTGGGCTCGCCTTGCTCGTCCCGGACGATGGCGCCCGTGCCCACCTTGCCCCGTTTTGCGGCGGCAGCGAGCAGCTCGTTGAGCGCCAGTGTGTTCAGCCACTGCGCGTGTCCTGAATACTGGCGCAAGACTACCGGGTTGTTCGGGAAGACCTGGTCCAGAATCGCCTTGTTGGGATGCGGGCAGGACGAATAGTCCCAGGCGTATCCCGTCAATCTCTGCCCGGGCTTGCTATCAGTATAATGCTGCTTCAGTGCTTCCACGATCTCGTCGGCGTTCTTGCCAAAGAGATTGGGATGCCGAAAGAAGAGTCCCATGCCGAGTGCGTGCAAATGATTGTCATTGAATCCTGGCAACACGGTTAGGCCTCGGGCATCCACGGCGACAGTGTTCGGCCCGGCCGTGCCCAGGATCGTCTTGTCGTCCCCTAATGCTACAATTCGCTCGCCCTTCACGGCTAGGGCTCGAGCCCTGGGTTGCGTGGGATCGAGCGTGACGACATTCGCGTTGTGGAGGATCAGATCCGGTGGCACGGCAGCATCCAAACGCTTTCGTGCCGATCCATGTCGCTCCGATGTCACTTCTGCGGTCGCTTTTCCGTCTCTTCGAGGTCGACGCTCTTGATGGGCAAATCCCAGTGCGCATCCAAGATCTCGAAGCGACGCTGCTCTTCCTGTTTATACGGCGTTTGGTCAGGGAATAGTTTCTTCTTGAGCGCTTCCTCGTCAAAGGGCTCGTTGGCAACCGTGGCATTCTTGAACACGATGGTCACGCGGTAATCCCAGCGGCCATCCTCGGTGGTGTGGTAGCGGGCCTGATCTACCCAAACCTTGAGAATGCGGCCGAGCTCGACTTCCTTCTTCAAGACGGGGTAGTGGTTCTTCTTGAAAAGCGCGAGGAACTCGTCGGCGTGGCCCCACTTGGTCTTGTAATAGTACTCAACGACGAAGGGTTGGCCAGGAGAGGCCGTCGGTTGCGCAAATCCGACGCCGCTTCCAGCGAGCATCAGGAAGACCAACGCAACAACAAAGACACGGTTCATGAACTCTCCTCATTCGAATGAGTCGACGGCGGTCATTGGAAGATAGACAGATGTCTGCCATAGAAGAAGGGCGACAGCAAGCGCAAGCCAAACGTCTACGAGCCTGCGGGCACTGTTGTTTCCGCAACACGTGAGCAACAGGAAGATTCTGGCGATCTCTACCCACCATCAAACGGGCGGATTGGTGGGCTGTCTCCATGTGTCATGAGCGTCAGACGGCCGTCATTGTGGGACAACGACTCGTGATCAGCGGGTTCCTGGTCAAGGCTTTGGGCGACGGCTGTGAGGCGGCCAGCTTGGCCGCGCTAGCCTGCGCTATTATCGCAACGAGGAGGCACTTCGTTCAGTGTGCTGGCTTGGCGAGCTCGATGGTCACCGGCACCGCGCGCTCGAGCGTGTGCCCGACCGGCGAGGTACCGACGACCTTTTGATGAAGGACATCGACTTTGTCCTGGCTGGCGTCGGTATCGATCTTCACCTTCACCTTGATGGCCTCGTAACCCGCGTTGGCTCGTTCCAGGCCGAGAAAAGTGCGAAGGTCGATGTTTCCCTCAAGCGCAATTCGCAGAGAGCGGATCTGGATGCCGGCGGCCGAGGCGTTGGCCGCGTACCCGACGGCAAGGCAATTGCCAAGCGCGCCGAGCAACTGCTCGACGGGATTGGGTGCGGTGTCCGTGCCGCCCAGCGCGGTCGGCTCGTCTGATTTGATGGGCGCGAAATTCCGCACGTGGACCTTGGACGTAAAGGCCCCTGTCCACTCCACGTCGGCCTTCCACGTGGTCTGTGCGGCTGCTGGGTTTTGCTGGATGTGCGTCGCCAGGGCAGCGACGGCAGAAAGGTTCACGTCATTTAAGGTCGAGGTGGCGGTGCTCATGCAACTCCTCCTTCAGGCATTGTCTGTTATTGAAGACTTAGGTCTACGATGCGAGATGGGGCCGGTCAAAGCGAAAAGATCGTGGCGGTTTTAGGGGGCATGCCGGACAAAGAGCGGGCTGGTCCAAACCTTCGCGTCGCCCAGCTCGCGGGCGAACAAGTAGATCGCATCACCATCCGGCGCCAGGTCGGTGGTGGCTACGGCGATTTCGCCCGCGAGCGAGATGGGCAGTGGCGTCGAAGTCATGCGCTCGATGGCGACGAACAGGCCGACTCCGCCTAGCTCGCGGCGCACCACGCCGGCGTGCAGGAGCTCACTGCCTGCCACTTTCAATTCCAATGGAGCTGCAGCGCGTCCGTCGAAGCTTGTAATTGTCGGACGGACAACGATGGCGGCGTCGGCCAGGTCCGACAGCGTAAGCTCAAGCTCGTCGGCATCTCCGTATGTCGCGCTCTCGATTTCGAACCTGCTCGGCCCAGTCGCGCGCGCTCTCTCCTCTGGGTGCTCGAATCCTCGTGGCGTGAAGCCTGTGACCACGCTGTTCCGAACCTCGATGTCGATCTTCCAACTAGCCCAACGATAGCGATCCTTTACGCGGGCACCACCCCAACGAACGCGCAGGCGATCCGTCGAATATCCGAGCTCATGGTGCAGGTCTCGTTGCCACAGGATGCCCCGGCGAGATCGTAGGGCGACGTGCTCCCAGCCCCGGTGGCCTAGCAACGTGTAGTGGAATCCGAGTGGCTCAGGCGCGGAGAACGCATCACCTTGCACATGTTCTGCGCAGCTGAGAAGAGCGACGTTGCGCTCGCCCGTCGTGGCCCAGGTGTGACGCTGCCGGAGCGCGCGGCCGACCTCTCGCCGGTCAAGCGAAGGCGCCAAGACTCCGGTGAGGCCGCCGCGCACGCCGAAGATTGATGCGCCTGGCGCGCCACCACCGGGGCGGCCGCGGTGCTCGTCGCCAGACGCGCTCGCGCCCAACTGGTAGCCTCGCTCGAGCGCTTCGTTGTACAGCCAGTCGAAGTGTCCCCACGAGGAAGCGATCTCGACTAGGCGCTCGAGCTCGGGATGATGCCAGTCGAGCACAGCCCGCCGTCCGCCCACATGCGGGATCATGAGGAACCGCTCTGGCGCGTCTTCGTAGGCGTCGTAGAGTTGCGAGAGCGGCCAGCGGCCGGGCACTGGCACCGTCGCATTCATGTGCTCGTGCCATTCGACCGATCGCAACGAACCGCCAGCGGCGTCGCGCGGGAAGCGAACGTCGTTTCCGAGGAAGACTACGTTGTGGTCGCCCCCGGCTGCGCTGTTGCCGCACCATTCGGTGCCGGCAAAGCAGACGAAACGTCCGTCTTCTTGAAATCTCTCGAGATCCGCGAGCGCCGAGCTCCAGTCCTTGTCGGTGATCTGGAAGTCGTTGACTGTGTAACCAAGAATGTCGAGCCCAGCGAGCTCTCGCGCGAACTCCAAGTTCGCCGCTGTGGAATTCGTCCCCACGGTGTCGTGCGCATGGACGTGAAGATCCGCGAAGAAAGCGCGGGGAGCATTCCCCGGCAAGGCTGCGACGATGGTAACCGGTGCCGACGCCGAGGTCGTCAACGGGCCGTCGACATCGGCGACGACGAGATAGTCGCCCGGCTCGTCGATGGAAAACTCCGTTCGCACCGAGCGCCCGGCGGCAGTCCATGGAACCTCCCGCCGGTCAAGCGCGGCTCCATCTGCGCCGAGCAGTGTGAAGCGCGCTCGGCCTCCAGGGTGTGGGCACGGATTGCCCCAGGCATCGTCCACCCGCGCGAGCACCGGCACAGGCGTGCGCCGCCCAGCCAAGCGCCGGGTGATGACATGCAGGTGGGAGGGCACGCCCGGGACGATGGCGATGCTCACGTCGCCTGGCACTGGGGCCAGGCGCGACGTGCCGGTCACGTCCACGTACGCACGCAGCTTGAAAGCGTCCTCCACGAAGGTTTGCGCTCGTGTCCCAGGTCCCCCGGCGGAACGATCGCCAAGCTTGATCTGAATGCGATCGCCAGGCCGCAAGTAGCCGTCGACGACGTCTACGATGATGGCCTTTTGATACGGGCGCTCGTGACCTTTGCTATCGAAGCGGACGCGCAGCCGCTGCACCGTCGGTTCACTTTCGCCAGGAAAGCTAGGCCGCGGAAGGAAGGTTGCAGTGACGTAGTTGGCGCTCCGCGGGTCTTCGGTTTGAGGGTCTCCCCAGTCGGAATAGAACTTGTACGTGATCTTGAAGCGCCCGCTGTCCGCGAGGCCCGAGGCCCCAACTTCGTACGAAAACGCCAGCTCGACGAGCTGACCGGCCTCGATGCGGGCATGGGAGGCGGAGAGGGTCCCCAGGAACGGCAAGGTGCTCAGGTATTGTTCGAGCTCGCGCGGAGCAACGCGCCCGAGCGGGTGACCGGAGAACTCGCTCAAAAGAGGAACTCCGGCGGCTTTTGTGCAATTCCGAATTCCACCAACTCTCGTGCTCGTTGGATGGCGAAGGCCTTGAGCTCGGACGGTACTTTCACCGAAATTTCTGCGGGCGTCTTGGCGTTGGCGAAGAGCGGATTCCGGGCCGCGATGGTTTCGACCAACTTGGGCGCCAGTCGCAGATCCTCGGCGAACCATTCCGCCGCCTGGCTCGGGTAAGAAGCCACATATGCGGCGGCCTCGCCGAGCGCGTCCACCAACAGCCGGCGGACTTCCGGGTGCTCGGCGAGGAATTCGGCGCGTGCGATGACCCACAGATGGTGCGGCCAGCGTTGGATCTCCCTGGCGCCTCGATCCAAGAACTTTTGCAACTGGGGCTCGCGCAGGACCACCCCGTCCGCCAACTTCTGTTCGAGCGCCGCCGGCTGCTCGTTCGGAGGCACGTTGACCAGTTTGACGTCGGCGTCTCGGACGAGGCCGACTGCTTTCAGTGAGACAAGAAGGTCGACATAGGAATCGGTGCCGAATGCCACGGCAATGGTCTTGCCCTTGAAATCCCGTAGCGTCTTCACGGGACTGGTCGCCGGCACCAGCAGTCCATGCGCCGCCGTGCCCAAGCTTGCGATGGTGACCACCGCGCCAGGGCGCTTTACCAGGTAGCTGGCGGTAGGCACCAAGGAAGTGAAGGCGAGGTCGATTGATTTCGAAACCAAAGCCTCGATTTGGGGCGGGCCATACTGGAAAAATGTGGCCTCGACGTGCAGCCCGTGGCGCTTGTCGATATCGGTGTTGGCGAGAACCTTGGCCACCTCGCCGTGCAGCGCAGTCCCATAGCCTATGCGTACCTTGACTGGCTCGGCGCGTGCCGCCCCGAGGCCGGACCCAAGAACCGCGCCCATGGTGATGCTCATGGCGATGCCCATGGCGATGATTGAAGAGACTGTCGTTCTGCATTTCTTCGTCATGTCGCTCCTTTGCGGCGCTGTTGCTGTCTCCAGGGGAAGAGCAAGGTTTCGGCCCACGAGAGGCCTAGAGTCATGAGTGCGCCCACCACCGCGATGACCAGCATTCCCACGAGCACGCGCGGGGTTTCGAGCTGCAGCCGATTGAGCTCGATCATGTAGCCGAGTCCGGATTGCGCGGCGATGAGCTCGGCGGTCACCACCGCCATCCACGATTGGCCAAGCCCGACCTTGAGGCCGGTGAAGACATTGGGCAGCGCCGAGGGAAGGTAAACGAACCGGATGAGGGCCAGCCGACCAGCACCCAAGCAACGGGCCGCGCGCAGATGTTGCTCTTCGACAATTCCGACCCCGGCCAGCGAGTTGACGAAGATGGGGAAGAAAGCCGCCACGGCGGTGACGAAATAGCTCGGGCTATCGCCAAGGCCGAACCAGAGGATGGCGATGGGGACCCAGGCGATGGGCGGAATTGGACGGAGCAATGCCAGAACTGGGAGTACGAGCTGGCGCATGGGCCGGAACGAAACTGTTGCAACCACGAGAGCCAGCGCGGTCGTCGCTGCCAGGCCGAATCCGCACAGCACGCGCTTGAGGCTCGCCGCCAGATCCCGTACCAACGTACCGTCGAGCAGCGTCTCTCGAAGCCCGGCCAGCAGCGCCGTGGGCGGAGGCAGCAGGATGGTGTTGTCGAGCTTGCGCGCGGCGATCGTCCACGCGGCAAGCAGAACCGCGATCCCCGTGAGTCCCAGAAGACCCGCTCGAACGAGTGGCCTCATGAGGTCTTCACCGTGTCTGTGGCGCCGAACGTCTTCTGGCTCTCCTGGCGAATCAGATCGAAGAGGGCATCGTACAGGCCCTGGTAAGCCGCGCTCGCGCGGGCGCCGCGACCGCGTGGCCGAGGCAGGGCCACATCGAAAGCGCCACGCGGGATGTTTGGCAAGAGTCCCAGCACGACGATACGGTCGGCCAGGAAGATTGCTTCGTCGATGTCGTGGGTGACGAAGACGACCGTGTGCTGCCATCGTTCCCACAGTCGCAATAGCTGCTCTTGCATCAAGACGCGCGTTTGCGCATCGAGGGCGCCGAATGGCTCGTCCATGAGCAGAATGGTCGGCTCGACGGCGAGGGCGCGCGCCAGGCCCACGCGCTGCTGCATACCCCCAGAGAGCTCGTGCGGGTAGCGATGGTGAAAGTCGGCGAGTCCAACGAGTCCGAGGTAGTGGCGTGCGTGCTCGCGCGCCGACACGTGGCCGGCCATGCGAAGGCCAAACGCGACGTTGTCGAGTGCGGTCATCCACGGAAAAAGCGAGTGTTGCTGGAAGACCACGGGACGCTCCGGTCCGGGCGCGGTCACCAGGGCGCCGTCGACCAAGACGCGACCCGCGCTCGGGCGCTCGAAGCCGGCGACCACATTGAGTAAGGTCGATTTGCCGCAGCCCGACGGTCCAAGGATGGCCACGAACTCCCCTGGCGCAATATCGAGATCGACGTTTGCCAATGCCACGGTCTCGCGCCCGCCTCGTGCGAACCGCACGGAGAGATTGGCGAGAGTGATCGCGCCGCGTCCGTGAGGAGCTGGTTGCGGCAATGGGGGCGTGTCTCGCCGGGATGGAAGAGCAAGCTGTTCGTGTGCCATGGGCGCCCCTCGTTCGCTTACAGCACGAGAGAGGTAGCGAGATAACGGCGCTTCACCCCGAAATATTGCTTCCATCGACGAGGAGCCCGTTGACCGGCCAGAAACTCCTCGTCCCAGTCGAGTAGCGGTTCGTATTTTGGCGCGGGCGCCGTCGCCCAGATTCCACGACGACGCCTTTCCTCGCGCTCGTCGATGAGCCAGTCGTTGTAGCTCTCGTAAACGATGTGACCGTCCGGAGCATCGAGCGTCGCGGCCCGGATACGTCCGTCGAGCTCGAGGAAAAGGGTCGCTTCCTCGGGCGACACTTCGACGGCTGGCACCGTTGTTTCGTAGCCGGCGCTGCGTAGGGCATCGCCTGCGACGTCATTGAAGTTCCCCTGCTCGTGCAAGCTCAGGTGCTTCGCGTAGATGCCGACGTGCTCGCTCGAGATTGGCCGTCCGAGCGCCCTGTGATCGCGCGCCCGGGCCCGACGTTGCGCGATGTCGCCTCGATAGAAATCGAGGACAGTGGGATCGTAGTCTTCGCCTAGGAATTCGAGTACCGCGTGCACGACGGCTTCGGGACGCGCGGCGAGCTCTTCGTAGCGAACGTCGAGCCACTGATCCTTGTTCAGCTTTGCCCGCCAGCGGGTCGCGACCTCCTGCGTTCGGCGCCAGATGAGAGCCGCAGCATAGATGTTGCGCGGCCCGAAGGCCGACCGGAGCTGATCCGCGGCCACGTCCCGCCCGTCCCGCATTAAGTGCAAGAAGCGAGCGTCGGGGAAGTCAGCCAGGATCTCCTCGACGTAGAAGAGGTTGTGGGGCGTCTTTTCGCCCCAGCGTGGTTTGTCGACCGACTCTGCGTAAAGGCCTAGAATGGCAGCGTAGGCTTCGCGGAACGTGTTTGCACGCGTGCGCCGGACCAGCTCGTCGACTATCGTTGCCGGGTTCAGATCGAGGCCAAAGAACGGCGTCTTGAGCCCGAAGATCATCTCAGAGACAAGCGTTCTGAAATGGGCTGCCTTACTGAGGTCGCCGTACGTATGCAGGAACGCTCGGAAGCGCGGGTAATACCAAGCCACTTCGGGCACCGCCAGGCGGCGATGCTGCCCGAGGACCGCCATCAGCAAGGTCGTCCCCGACCGTTCGCTGCCGACGATGAAGAACGGCGACGCCGAGTTTGGCATCAGGGGATCTCCCGTGGCTTGGCGAGCCGCTCTCTATCCAATTCTATCGCTCCGAGAACAAGAAGACCTGGCAACATATGTCCTTTATAGTAGACCATTGTCCTGTAGCAAGCCGAAAGGCAATCCGACCCAAGGAGTTGATCTAGAGATCGAAGCCCATGAGCCAGGCTGCAGCAAATACGCCACAACGTCGCCATCTCCACGTGATGGGTAAACCGGTCGGGCCGATTTGCAACCTGGACTGCAAATACTGTTTCTATCTCGAAAAGGAGAAGCTCTATCCGTCTCCGCGAAAGTTCGTCATGAGCGACGAAGTTCTGGAGAACTATGTCCGCCAGTACATCGCATCGCAGCCTGGTCCCGAGGTGAGCTTTGCCTGGCAAGGGGGCGAGCCAACGTTGCTCGGGGTGGGGTACTTCCGTAAGGTCGTCGAACTCCAAGCTCGCTGCGCCAATGGCAAGACGATTGGCAATTCGATCCAGACGAATGGCACCTTGCTCGACGACGAGTGGTGCACATTCTTCAAGGAGAACCGGTTTCTCGTCGGTATCAGCATCGATGGACCACGGGAATTGCACGAGCGATACCGAGTCGACAAGCTGCAGCGATCGACTTTTGACAAGGTCATGGCGGGCGTGGAGATGCTCAAGCGGCACGCGGTTGAGTTCAATACGCTGACTGTCGTGCATCGCGAGAGTGCGCGTCGCCCGCTCGACCTCTACCGTTTCCTGAAGGAGATAGGCTCTACGTACATCCAGTTCATTCCCTTGGTCGAGCGCAGCACAGGTGTTGGGTTGGCCGCGCCCCCTTCTGGCGATGATGCCGCTCAGGCCCCGACAGTCACCCCGTGGAGCGTCGATGCGAGCGACTACGGAAACTTCCTGGTGAACATCTTCCACGAATGGGTTCGTCACGACGTGGGGCGGATCTTCGTCCAGGTCTTTGAAACGGCGTTGAGCAATTGGATGGGACTTGGCTCCACCCTCTGCATCTTCGCTGAAACCTGTGGGCGTGCGCTGGCGCTCGAACACAATGGCGACGTGTACGCCTGCGACCACTACGTTTACCCACGATACAAGCTTGGAAACCTGCTCGATCAGGAGATCTCGGTCCTTGCCGACTTGTCGTCGCAGCAGAGCTTTGGCGATGCCAAGCGGGACTCGTTGCCCGACTATTGCCGGCAATGCGATGTGCGCTTTGCCTGCAATGGGGAATGTCCAAGAAATCGGTTCCTGCGTACGCCGGACGGGCAGCCCGGGCTGAACTACCTATGCGCAGGCTATCGCCACTTCTTTCGCACCATCGATCCAACCATGAAAGAGCTGGCCCGCCTGCTGCGTGCCGGGCGTCCGGCAGCGGACATCATGAAGCCTCATGAGGAAGCTTCGCCCGCCAGGGTTCGCCCTCAGCTCGATTCCGCGAAGGTCGCCCGAAACGCCCCGTGTCCCTGTGGCAGCGGTATCAAATACAAGCGCTGCCACGGCAAAAGCTCTTAGGACCGCCTTCCAGCCTGTTGTCAGTCTGCCCTGGCCTCGATCACCGACACAACGGACAGCGGAACTTCATTTTCAAAAGTCATCTCGATGGTGCCGCTGGCCGCGAGATCCTTGACATGCTGGAGAAGTCGAGGGCTTGCGCTGCCTTCTTTGACGGGGAAGAACTCGACTTGTTTCCGCGCCAGCTCGGTCACACTCCGGTAATGCTTCTTTAGCTCATCTCTCGCCGCCGGCACGTTGGACCAGTGCGGAAGCAGGAGCAGCAATCGGCCGCCCTTGCGCAGGTGTGGTTTGGCCTCCGCGATGGAGCGGAGCACCAAGGTCGAACCGTCGCTGCCGCCGTTGGTGGCGATTCGCATTCCAGCCGACAGTCCCCAGTCGGCATCGTCGGGATAGGGCACCGCGGGTGGATGGACTGTGATGAAATCGAAAGCATCCTCGGGAAAGGCATCGTACAAGCTAGAGAACACGACGTCGACATGGACGCCGTTGACGCTGGCGTTGCGCCGGGCCGCTGCCAGCGCCGCCTCGTTGATGTCCGAAACAGTCACGTGGGCCTGTGGAACTTGGCTGGCAATCGTAATGCCGACCACGCCGCTGCCCGTGCATGCGTCAAGCACCCGCGCGCCAGGTCGGATGACCTTGATAGCTTCATCGGCCAAAAGCAGACTCGCCGGCTTGGGCGCATAGACGTTGTCGTCGGTTTCGAACTTGAGTTCGTTCCAGGACACAGATTCTTTCGCAGGCATCGATAGCTCCTTCACTTGGGTACGGGACACTCAGTTGAATCAGCGATTGTCTTCCGGTGGGCCGGGCCGGAACGTCTCGCGCAGGCCCTCCGGAACGACCGGATACTTCTTGAGGCTGTCCTGGAATTCCCGGACGACCTTAAGGCAGCGGTTGATGGCCCAAGTGTTGCGCAACGTCTCCTCCGGGTATTCTTCCTTGGGATCCGTGGTCAGGTTGAAAAGCTTGGGTAATGTGAGTTTCGTGGGCGTCCCGAACCAGTCCCGAGTTTCTTCGTAGAACGCGAGCTTCCAATTGCGCCACTTCACTGCCTCCAGTCGTTCGGCGACGAAGGCCAACACCGACTCGCGATCAGATTTCGCCTGGCCACCCAAGAAGAAGTTGCTTTGGTCGACGCCGTCGATGGCCCGATCCGTGGGCAAGGACGCGCCCGCAAGCCGAGCGAAGGTGGTGAACGTATCCACTTGGTGGACGATCTCGTTGCTGACGCCAGCGGGGGCGATCTTCCCAGGCCAGCGAATGAGGAACGGGACGCGCAACGATCCTTCCATATGCGTGAAGTAGTAGCCTCGCCAAGGCCCGGAAGAACCTTGCCAGGGCCAAGTCGCCTCGGGTCCGTTGTCGCTGGTGAATACGACGATGGTGTTGTCGCGAATGCCGAGCTGGTCGACGGCGTCTAGAATCTCTCCCAAGTGATGGTCGGTCTCGACCACCGAATCCGCGAAGTCACCATGGCCAGTCTTTCCGGCAAAATCGGGGTGAGGCAAGGTCGGCAAGTGGACTTGGGTCAAGGGAACGTAGGCATAGAAAGGACGCCCCTCGGAGACACTGCGCCTCATGAAGTCGATGGTCCGTCGGGTGATCTCGGTGTCGAGCAGAGGTCGCTGTTTGAGGTCATAGAGCGCGACCTTGCGACTTGGCTGGCCTCGGTAGCCTTCCAGGATGTATTGCGGCTCGACGCCAGAGGCTTCGAAGCCGGGATTACCGGGCCAGAAGACTTCGTCGGTGGTGCGCGGGATCCCCCACCATTCGTCGAAACCTTGGTCGTTCGGGAAGCGCCCGTCCACGCTACCCAGATGCCATTTGCCGTAGTGAGCGGTCTTGTAGCCGACCTGCGAAAGCAGCCGGGCAAGCGTGACCTCCCACGGATTGAGGCCCTGGCTCTCCGGGTCGCCGATCGCAGGATTTCCGATGGGCACGGTGAGCGTACCGGACCGAAAGGCATAGCGGCCTGTCAGCGTCGCGGAACGGCTGGGCGTGCATTGAGCCTCGACATTGAAATTAGTCAGGCGTAGTCCTTCGTCGGCCAGTTTGTCGGCCCGCGGTGTTGGGGCGCCTCGAATGGCGCCACCTCCGTAGCATCCCAATTCGCCGTAGCCTAGATTGTCGGTAAGGATGTAGACGATGTTCGGTCTTGTGCCGGCAATTGGGTCTTGCTGTTCAATTGGGCTCATGATTTCTCTACCCTGTGTTGTTGGCGGCTTGGCTGGAGTCGTTGTAGAGGTCATTGTTGAAAACTTGGGCTTGGGGTGAGCCGACGGTCTCTTCGCGCAACAGTGCCATGCAGTTGCGCTTGAGGCGCATAAACTCTGGACTGACTAGGACGTCGAGCTTGCGCGGCCGGGGCAGATCCACGTCGATGATGGCCTTGAGCCGGCCGGGGCGCCTGGTCAGCATGGCCACTCGAGAACCGAGAAAAATCGCCTCATCGATATCGTGGGTCACGAAGAGAATGGTCATCCGGAACTCGTTCCACACTTGCAGCAACAGCTCCTGCATCTGCAGCCGTATCTGGGCGTCGAGCGAGCCGAAGGGTTCGTCCATGAGCATCACCCGTGGGCGGTTGACGAGGACGCGGGCCAGGCCGACCCGTTGTTGCATTCCGCCCGACAGTTGCGTGGGGTAGTGACTGACGAACTCGGACAGCCCGACCTTGTGGAGAATCTCATCCAGGATGGCGCTTCGTTCCTGGCGCGGCACTTTTCGTAGGCGAAGTCCGAAATCCACGTTCTGGCGGACGGACTTCCACGGGAACAGTGTTGGCTGCTGAAAGACCACGCCTCGGTCCGAGCCGGGGCGACTGACGGCGCTGTCATCAACCAGCAGGGTGCCGGCGTGGGGTGGTTGAAAGCCAGCGATGGTGCTGATAAGGCTGGATTTCCCGCAACCAGAGGGGCCGAGGATGGCCAAGAATTCACCGGGCTCGACGTGAAGCGAGAGCTTCTCGAGGGCGACAACGGCGTGGCTGCCGCTGCCAAAGACCAGCGTCACGTCCTTGAGATCGATGGAGCCCTGTCTCATCGGGCGTGCACGAGGTGACGGTGCCAGGGCATGAGGCGATTGCCGAGGAATTTCACCAGTAGGCTGGAGCCCATGCCCAAGGTGCCGATCACCAGCATCCCCACGACGATGTCGGCGTAGTTCTGCAAGGTGTACGCTTCCCAGGTGAAGTAGCCCACGCCGAAGCGGCCTGAGATCATCTCGGCGGTCACTACGAGAAACCAGCTGATTCCCATCCCGATGGTGAGGCCAGTGACGATGGAAGGTAGTGCGCCAGGGAGAATGACTTCGGTGAAGATGTGCCAATGGCGCGCGCCCAGCGTCTGGGCCGCGTAGACCAGGCGTCGGTCGAGGTTCTCTACGCCATGGATCGTGCTGAGCAAGATCGGGAATAGGGCGCCGATAAGGCAAATGAAGATCATGCTCTGCTCGGAGGTCGGAAACATGAGGATCGCCAGTGGTATCCACGCCACTCCGGGAATCGGACGCAACACCTCAAGCGGCGTCATGACGATGTCGGCGACGAGCCGGCTGCGCCCGATGGCCAGCCCAAGCGGAATCGCCACGGCAGCCGCGAGGACAAATCCAATCAGGACCCGGCGTACGCTGCTAACGACATGCTGGGGCGCTTTGGGGGATTCGACGAACTCCAGAGCCGCCCCTGCCACTGCCGTGGGGGCTGGCACGAAAGTGAAATTGACGACGAAATGGGCCTTGTGTGTGGACGCTATCTGCCAAAGCGCCACGAACGCGACCAAGGCCAGGACGCGGACAATAAGGCGGCGCAGAAACGTCAGGCCTCGACGAGACGTTGATGCGGAGAAGACCCGAGAGAGGGAATTCGCGGCTTCCATGTCCGCATCCGACTGGGACGCCAACACTACCGAGGGAATGGTGGTAGCGCGTGCCTGAAGATCGCCTCTTGGGGTCATGGAAGCACCTTTCGTAAGCCCGGGCAGCTGCTTTCCCTACCGTTTGCGCGCAGCCACGTAGTTCAAAGCCACCCCCTGGTGATGCTCGGCCCACCGGTCCGCCTTCGACTTCTCCAGGAAGGCGACAATCTCGCCCTTGTTCGAGACGTACCAAGCCTTGTCGGCAAACAGCTTGAGCCCACTTTCGCGGTCGTGAACAAAACTGACGCGGACTTTCGAGCCTTGCTTTTCCAATTGATTGAGCGCTGCGAACGTATCGCCGATGCTCTTGTAGAGGCGAACCTTCTTTTCCCCAGCGACCCAAACCTGCCCAGCCAGCTTGGGCTCTTTCACGGCCCCGCTGCCAAGGTAGTCCTTGCCGCTGAAAGGTAGCGGCGCATAGTCCTTGAGGCGGGCGTCGTAGTCGTATCCGAACTCCCTCGCCGCCTGGCGGATGAACTTGTCGTCGACAAAACTCGCGATGTCCAAGTCGCGTTTGATCTTTTTGAGGACCTTGGCAGTCTGAGACGCCTGTCGGATTGCCTCCACGAATTCTGGCTTCAGGGTGTAGTCGCGCGTTTGAATGCCCTGCGGCCCGTGGAAGGCGTAATAGACTTCCGCCTCGACACCCGTCCACTGAGCCAGCTTCTCGCTGTATTCCTCGGGCTCCTTGCGCAGCAGTCGATCGGCTTCCAGGGTCGCCTTCAGATAGGCGACCACCAGCTCGGGGTATTTCGCCGCGAAATCCGACCGCGTCTGGATGCCGTGCGTGGTCGTCACCTTGGTGGAGCTGCCATCGAAAATCTTTCTGGCAAAGCCGCGAAAGGGGAAGAGCTCGCCAAACGGCACGAAGTCAGCGTGAGCGTCGATTTGCCCTGACCTCAGGGCCGAGCCGGCAACCTCGGGGGTTTGCGTGATGATCGTGACATCCTTGGCTGGATCCCATCCCAGGTCGAGGATCGCTCGCAGCAACATGGCGTGGGCCGTGGAAACGAAGGGCACGGATATCGTCTTGCCCTTCAATTCGGAAAGGGATTGCACAGGCGAATTGGTCGGCACGAGGATGGCGTTGCCGGCGCCAGTGATTCCGCCAGAAAGCGTGGCGATGTAGAGCGAGCGGACGTCTCCGCCCGCCTCCGCGAAGGCGGTGGCCCCGATGATCGCCGGAAAGTCGGCCATTTGCACGATGTCGAGTTGGTTGTTGAGGAACTTGCTGTTCAGCTGTCCCCCGGTAGGCTGGCTTTCCCATTGAATGTCGTAGGTGACGTCCTTGTACTTGCCGTCACGCGGTAGATATTTCTCAAGCAGCTTGAGCTCTCGCACCAGGGGACCGCCAGCGGCGCAGTTGATTGTGGTGTCTTGCGTCCCAATGGCAATGCGGACACGTTCAGCTGCGTGAACGCTGGGAGGGGCTAGGATCATTCCCAGCGCGGCCAGGGCGATCCTGCCGAGCTTCTTCCGAGACTCGCGTCGGACGAACGACTTACCTTCGTTGTTGAGCTGATTCATCGATGTCTTTCACGTGTCTATATTACCAGACACCTTTGTCTGTATGCGAGACGGTTGGTCTGCCCAAGGGCCATTCGCCTGTACGCGACCCTATTCCCGGGCTTTTCCGATGTCTGTCGCCTCACGGATCTCCACCAGCTTGCCTGTCTCGACTTGGTAGATGAAGCCGTAGATGGGAATCCTCGCGGGCACCAGAGGGTGGTTCCGAATTCGTTCAACATCCAGCGCAACACTTTTCGCTTGGTTGTCGATGGTCAGCCAGTCGAAAAAATCGCCATGGCGCGAGCCAGGCCCCTTGCCACTGTCCTTCCAACTGCTGCCGTCATAACTCGACGTATTCAGGCTCGATGCCAGTAAGGACCGAATCACTTCATCGGTAAAGAGCTCCATGCCGCAGTTGCTATGGTGAATGACGAACCACTCGGCAGTGCCCAGCAGTTTGTAGGAAATCACCAGGGAACGAATCGCGTCGTCGCTGGCGCGCCCACCCGCGTTACGAATGACATGAGCATCGCCTTCCCGCAGCCCCGCGAGTTTCGCGGGATCGATGCGCGCATCCATGCAAGTCAGGATGGCGAATCGCCTGGCCGGTGGTAGTGCAAGTTTTCCCTTGTCACCAAAGTCCGCCACGTAAGCGGCGTTTGCGTTCAGAACTTCGTCTCGAACGTAGCTCATAGCCACACCTCACAGCGAATGGTTGAATGCTGACGAGAACCGATAGGAATGGAGGTATGTCTTCTAGACAAGACATTGTCAAGGGCACGAATGCAAATCTGTCGGCTCGACGAGCTTGAGGCAACGTGCTCGACTGCCTTCAACGTCGGATCGACGCGGCTTTGCACGTCAAACCCACGCAAGCCGCCGGCGTTTGCTCTTGACAGACAAATGTCCTGTAATATAGACAGATCTATGGCCGTCTACCTTGGCGCGAGGTCGGCAGAAAATACCGTTTCGCTGGCAAGTGTCACGGTCTCTCTGCTTTGCCGTTTGAGCGAAACGGTGCGCGGACCGGGAGCTGGCGATGTCTCGTAACAGGCGACAGTGGCAAGAGACCCCTGGCTTTCCCAACACGCATTTCGTTGACACGGGTCTCTACACGGATCCGACTCTTTTCCGCGACGAGCAGGTCAATATCTTCGCGAAGACGTGGATCATCGCTTGTCACGAAAGCGAGCTACCTAACCAGTTCGACTACCGGACTTTTCGCCATCCAGCCGGGCCGGAGCTGGTTGTTCTTCGGGGAGACGATGGCATTGTGCGATCGTACTACAATATCTGTCCCCACCGCGGGAACGTTCTGGTCCACGAGCCGGCGGGAAATGCGCGCAAGCTGCTGTGCATTTTTCATGGGTGGTCTTTTGACTGTCGGGGCAACTGCGTCGGCATCACGCGCAGCAGGGAAGGGTACCAAGACCGCTTCGGTACCAGCGACGCGGGACTGCGTGAAGTTCGCACCGAGGTCGGTTATGGCGGCTTCATTTGGGTGAACGTCGACGACGATGCCTCACCTTTGCGGGCCTTCATCGGCGATGCGCTGGAGTTGATCGAACCACACATTCAAGAGCCCTTGGAGGTGTTCCATTTCCACAAGGTCGTCGTGAACACCAACTTCAAGCTTTGGCACGACACTAATAGCGAATTCTATCACGACTATATGCACTACTTTAATCGCGTGACCGGCATGCTCCAGCCGGGCTACTTCGACCGCAAATACAAGCCGTACCCCAATGGGCACGCGTCCGTGGGGTCCATGCAGGTGCGGTATGATAAGTACGAAGGCGGTCAGGATCGAAGCGTCGGCTGGCCAGGTCTCGCGCCCGGAGGGTGGGTCCTGATCGATCTCTTTCCTGGCATGACCTACAACTTGCGCACGTCGGTCATTCGGCTGGACACCATGGTTCCGCTCTCGCCCAATCAGACCCTGATCGAGTTTCGCGGACTTGGCCTAAAGAGCGACAGCCCCGAGCAGAGGGCCAGCCGTGTGCGCGACCACAACTCGATTTGGGGACCGTTCGGCCGCAACCTGCACGAGGATCTCCTTGGCGTTCGTGGCCAGGGAAGCGCCATGCGAGACTCGACCACCGGAAGCCGCTGGGTGCTCCACGGACGAGAAGAAGAGAATGGCATCCACGATGAGGTGGGCATGAGGCACTACTATGCGGAATGGAGCCGCCGCATGGGCCGATTGGCATCAGAGCCCTTCTTGGGAAAAAACGGCCATGCCTCCTAGGCGCACCGCCGTCGAGTCGGAGACGACATGAGCAAGCGAGCCCTCGTCGAAGAGGCAATCTATTTGAGCTTGTTGCTCCTCGATGCACATGACTTTGCCGGATTCCTCGATATCTGCGACCCGGAGTTTCGCTACAGCATCGGCGCCTACAGTCCGGAGATTCGGCAAGAGATGACCTGGCTCGACCACGACAAGGCAGGGCTGCGCACGCTCTTCGAAAATCTGCCGCGCCACAAGAGCGACCGCGCCCTCCTGACGAGGCACGCTACGGTGTATTCAGTCTTCTGGCCGCCCGATGCACCCGAAGCGAAGGCCGTTACCTCCCTGCAGGTCTACCGGACAACCCTGGACGGCGGTGAAACCCAGTTGTTCGCGGTGGGGAAGATCCACGATTTGCTTCGCCTTGTGGATGGGCAAGCTCGACTGTTGCGCAGGGACGTGAAGTTGACGACCCGCCTCTTGGGGATAGGCAGCCACATCCCATTCTAAACGTGCAAACGGACTGACATGACCTCATGGCAACAGACTCGGCAAATCTCGCATTCGAAATTCAGTGCTCGCCTGCTCGAAGCCGTAGCCATCGGTTTGGTGCTCCTCGCCGCCGCGGCCATGGTTGCGAAGAACTACCAACCCCATGCCCAAATCCAACTGCTCAATGTTTCCTACGATCCCACGCGAGAGCTCTATCGCGAGCTCAACCAGCGTTTCCTTGATCGCTACGAGAAGGAAACCGGCGAAAAGGTCGTGGTTCGGCAATCGCATGGAGGCTCCTCTCGTCAGGCGCGGGCGGTCATCGATGGCGAACAATCGGCAGACGTGGTCACGCTTGGCCTTCGCTCGGACATTGAAGGTTTGCATATGCGTGGGCTGGTGCATGACGGCTGGGGGAGCCGTCTCCCCAACAACTCGCAGCCCTATTACTCAACCATCGTCTTCGTGGTCCGGCGCGGTAACCCGCTCGGTATCCATGACTGGCCCGACCTCGTGCGTTTGCCCTCGCTGGAGATCATCACGCCCGATCCAAAGTCGTCGGGCAATGGCAAATTGGCCGCACTTGCCGCCTGGGGCGCGGTTGTTTCCCGAGGAGGCAGCGAAGCAGAGGCTCGTGTATTTCTCAAGGCGCTGTACGACCACACGTCCTTTCTGGAAGCAGGCGCGCGTGGCGCGGCAACGGCCTTCGCCGTGGAAAAACTGGGCGACGTCCACCTGACCTGGGAGAACGAGGCTCTTCGTGAAGTCGCTGAATCGAAAGGCGACCTGGAGCTCGTGTATCCCAAGGTGAGCATCCTGGCCGAGCCGGTGGTTGCTTGGGTCGATGTCAACGTGGTCAAGCACAAGACTGAGGTCCCGGCCCGGGCCTACCTGGAATTTCTGTTCACCGACACCGCCCAAGAGATCATCGCGAAGAACGGCTATCGCCCTTACAAACCGGAGATACTGAAGCTCCATCGCGACCGCTTTCCCGAGCTGAACTTGTTTCCAATCACCGCTATTGCCAAGGACTGGGAAGATGCCCAACAACGCTTCTTCGCCGACAACGGCATCATCGAAACGGTCTACCGGCCAAAACCTAGATGATTCCGATCAGTGAAGCCAATGAGCCAACCTAAGCCAACCCGCTTGTTTGCAGTTCGCAGTGACCTGCAAGCGGCTATCACGGTCGCCGTCATCTCGCTACCGCAAAGCATTGCCTATGCGCAGATCGCGGGCGTGGATCCCCGCTTCGGCCTCTACACCGCGATTGTCTTTGGCGCCATTGCGTCGCTGCTCGGATCATCTTCGCACCTTATCAATGGGCCCACCGGCGCAGTTTCCCTCGTCGTGTTTAGCGCCCTTTCCTTCATCGATCCCGAGGCTCGATTGGACGCCTACGAGGCCATGTTCCTGCTCGGCGCCATGATTGGCGTCATCCAGATCGCCATCGCGGTGTTGCGGCTTGGCGACTTGACCCGCTACATCTCCGAGTCAGTCGTCACCGGCTTCCTGGTTGGCGCGGCCACCTTGACTATCGTGGGACAGGTTGGAGCAGCGCTTGGCCTGAAGAATCTGGGAACGGGACATCAGCACGTCTTCTATCGCCTATGGTTGACCCTTACTCAGTCGGCGCATATCAACGTCAAGGCCTTCGCAATCAGTGGCGGGGCAATCTTCCTGGCCATCGGTGCGCGCAGGTTGGTCCGCCGCTACCGGCTGCCTCAAATCGACATGTTTGTCGTGCTCCTGCTCGTCGCGGTGCCGGCCTACTTTGCCGGTTGGACTGCCTCGACGGCAGGGGGCAAACCGGCTGTCTCGCTCATCGAAGCTGTGCCATCGAACCTGCCGGGCTTTCACGTTCCCACGGTCCAGTGGGCCTGGATTGGACATATGTCGTCGAGCGCCCTTGCCATCGGAATTCTGGGCCTGCTCGAAACACTAGCCATCGCCAAGGCTATCGCCTACAAAACCGGACAGACGCTTGACTACAATCGACAGTGCCTGGGCACGGGCGTGGCCAACCTGGTTGGCTCGTTTTTCCGAGGCATGCCGGGCGCAGGCTCTCTCTCTCGCTCGGCCATCAACCATCAATCGGGTGCGGTGTCGAGAGCTTCCGGAATTTTTGCCGCAGTCATTGTCGGCATCATGGTGCTGCTCCTCGGCCCTTTGACCCGCTACATCCCCAAGGCCGCGCTGGCCGGGCTCTTGATCGTCGCGGCGGCACGCCTCATCGACATTGAACGCGTCCGCTATGTGGCGCGTGCCTCGCGCTACGACGCCGCCTTGCTAGCGGCGACCGCCTTGGCTGCGCTGGTGATTGGGGTGGAGTTTGCGATTTTGATCGGCGTGGCCGTATCGATCTTGCTCTTTGTTCCACGCGCCGCAAAGCTTCGCGTAGCCGAGCTGGTGGTCAGCGACGAGCGCATCGTACGCGAACGACTTCCGAGTGATGCTTCCTGCACGGCGGTCAGCATTTGCGATCTGGAGGGCGAGCTCTTCTTTGGCGCAGCGCCTGCCCTCGAAGCCGAGCTTGAGTCAGTTGCACGCCGGGCGCGCGAGCAGGGCATCCGGCACCTAGTGTTGCGACTCAAGCGCTTGCGCAATCCTGATGCCGTCTGCCTGGAGAAGTTCGATCACTTTCTCCGGACTACCCAGAAGGAAGGTCTAGTTGTGCTGTTGGCTGGCGTTCGCGAGGATCTGTTGGCCGGCTTTCGAAGACTGCGCTTCACAGATTGGTTTCCAGAGAAGCAGATCTTCATCGAAGTAGACATGGAGGACTCTGCGACCCTGCAAGCGGTGCGGTTAGCCTACAGTCTCCTGGGTACCGAGAACACCTGCCGTCATTGCTCGACCCGACTTCCCCAACCCGGACAGTCCCAGGCAGCGTACTACCTGGTCTGACTCGAATCGCGGACGTCGGAGGCGGCTAGCGGAACGTCAACTATCCGCCGTCGAGCACGATTACGGAGTCCGTCTTTTCCTCGGGCGCAAGATCGGCGAGCCCACGATCGTAAGTTGCCAATCGACCGTCGTGACGGATCGTGAGGGCAAGCAGGTGCGCGTCGGTGACCTGGGCATGGCTTCCCAGCCGCTCCCAGGCGATGGACTCGTTGTTGGCGATCTCGATGTCGTCGGGCCAGAAGGTGTGGCCGGGCAGGGCGGTGATCCGGCGTAGGACTTCCCTCGCTTCGCCTGGCGAACGTGCATCGGGAATGGCTCGTCTATTGGAGGAAACCCGGACAAATCCGGACTGGGTTACCGGACAGGTGGCGAACCCGGCCCGTCCTACCTCCTCGAACCAGTCCAGTGCAGCGGTATGGTGGACATGGTTTGGCCATGCCAGCGCAACCAGAACATTGACGTCGAGAAGGATCGCCGTCCCTTGTGGTCGCCTGCGGACAGTTGGATCGCGGCGTGAAACCGGCGCTTGCCTTTGTGGGGTCATGCGATCACTCGTCTTCAAGCGCAGCGCGTACGATGTCGGCCGTCAGGGGAGCGGCGTTGGCGGGCACGTCGAAAGTGGGGAATCCTCGCCGGGTTCGGCCTGCCGGCGACGGCGCGCGTAGTCCCTTGCGAGCAAGATCCGAGACGACGGCGCCGAGTCCGCTTCCTCGTGCCGCGGCCAGGCTCCGGGCTGCCCGGTAGACGTCGCTATCGAGGTGAAGTGTGGTTCGAACGGCGGTGCCCATCAAGGTAGCATGATGTCATGATGTCATGATGTCAAGGCAGCACGTCGAACGGCTGGAATGTCCCTCGTGTGCGGAACAGCGTCAGGCATTGTTGCGGGCTCGCATCACTTCGTATAGGCGACGCCGGGCGCGATGCTCTCGTCGTCGATGACAGTCTGGTCTTTCATCGGAGACAGCACTTCTTGTATTTCCTGCCGCTGCCACACGGGCAGGGGCTGTTGGGGCCGACGGACGGTGCGTGACTCGTGTTTAGCCTAGCTTTGAATTGGCCCACTGGCAAACGGGCGGAGAGGTGGCGGGCGAGTCGTTGCAGGGTGGGACGCGCGTGTCGGAAGAATTTTCCGTAAGCCGGACAAAGATACGACAGGCCGGTTTGTCCGTCGGCGGTGGCGCAGAAACGATCCTTGGGGCAGCCGCCGTTACAGAATTCGAGTACGTCGCAAGCGCGGCAAAGGTCGGGGAGGGCATCGAATTTGGCCTGACCGAACTGCTCCACTGCAGGTTGGTCCACGATATCGCGGAGCGGAGTTTGTCGGAGGTTGCCAAGCCTGTGGGCGTCGTCCACGAACTGATCGCAGGCGAAGACATCGCCGTTATGCTCGAGCGCCAGGACTCCGCCACAGGTCGGACGGAATACGCAAAGGGCGTGGGGCAAGCCCAGGAGAGGCCGGAGCGCTTCCTCGAAGAACTGCACCGAAAGCGAGCCAAGGTCGCGGGAGATCCAATCGTCGAACGTACGGCACAGAAATTCGCCGAGGACTTCTGGATTCGGGGTGCGGGGGCTGACACCGTCGAGAGAGGCCGGATCGTGCTCGACGAGGGGCAGGAACTGCAACGATTTGATCCCGAGCTCGCGGAAGAAGCGCATGAGGATTCCGGGATCCCGGGTGTTCTTGTCGTGCAGGACGCAAAGCACGTCGAAAGGGATCCCTGCCCGTCGGATCCGGACCAGCGCCTGGACGACCAAGCGCTGGGTGGCCAGATCTCGCGCGTCTCGTCGATAGGGATCGTGGTGTTCGGGTGGGCCGTCCAGGCTAAGCCCGACGGAGAATTTCTCCCTCGCCAGGAAATCGATCCACTCTGGATCGAGCCGGAGTCCGTTGGTCTGTAGACCATTGGTGAACTCGCGTCCGGGCGGCGCGTGCCGACGCTGGAGCTCCACAGCGCGACGAAAGAATTCGAGTCCCGCCAACGTCGGCTCTCCGCCGTGCCATTCGAAATGGGTGACCGGCCCTGGGGAAAGATTCAACCGTTGCTGAACGAAAGATTCGAGCAGGGGCTCGTCCATGCGCCCCATGTGCGATGTCGCTGCCGCGGGAAACCTGTCTGTCTTGGGCAGATAGTAACAATAGGCGCAACGCAGGTTGCACCGGGGCCTGGCGGGTTTCGCAAGCACCAGCGGGTCAGAAAGATCGTGCCGGCGATCTACGGTGGTAGAGGCGAGGGTCAAGGCGACAGGTGGACCCTAAAGAATTCGATCAGGCGCGCGAAAGCATCTCGGCTGGCGTTGGCATCGTACGCGGGGCGGTCTTCGTTGAAGAACCCGTGCTTGGCGCCGGGATAGATATGGCGTTCGAAAGGTCTTCCCGCCGCCGCGAGCGCCTCAGCGAAGGCAGGAATTCCCGCGTTGACCCGTTCGTCGAGGCCGGCGTAGAAGCCGATGAGTGGACTCTTGATACGTGGGACGCGATCAAGCGGCGGCGTAGTTCCGTAGAAAATGGCCGCTCCTGACAGTCCGGGTTCGGCGGCGGAGAGCAGACCCGCCAAGCCGCCACCCATGCTGAAACCGACACAGGCAAGTTTTCGTCCGCTGGAGAGCGGGGAGATCCGCAAGAGGAAGCCGCTGGCTTGTTCGAGGGCAGGAAGGTACTTGTCCAAGTCCCGGAGCTGGCCGAAAAGCAGCTCGTGGGTTTGCGAGAGCCGGCCACGGGCAGGCTCAGGCAAGTTCGAAAGCGCGGCGGCGCGATCCGCGGGGGTGTTGGCGGAGGCGGGCAGGGTTTGCAGGAAGGCTTGGTAATCGAGCACTCTGTCGGGTTGCAACGCTTCGGGGCGCACACCGTCCTTCGCGTAAAGGTCGGGCGCGTAGGCCACGTAACCGGCAGACGCGATCCGCCGGGTGACATCCTTGATGTGTTCGTCCACGCCCCAGATTTCCTGGATGACCAGGACGGACGGAAGAGGGACGCGGGCTCGTTCAGGCCAGGCAAGGAAACCAAGGCTATCTTCGTGTCGAATCCATTGGGCGGTGACAGGCATGGCGGGACTCCGTTGAAAAGGTGCGAATACGATCGAGATCGGCTTTCATTCGAAATTTCACTTTGACGGGCGGCTCAGGACGACACGAAATCCAGTGGTGCAATCCAAGGAATCTTGCGGCGAATAATCCAGGCGGAAGGTCAGTGACAAAAATCGAGGAAGCAAATCGGCCCAGGAGCCGCCGCGCAGCGGTTTGGTGCCGCGGACGTCGTCGTAGTCGTCCTGGCACCATTGCCAGACGTTGCCTCCCATGTCGTAAAGACCGAACTGGTTGGGTGGAAAGCTTCCGACGGGGGACGTACGGGCGAAGCCATCCCGGCGGTTCTCGATGACTTTCCAATTCCGCGGCCAAGCGTCGTCGGCAGTGTCGGTGCCGGCGTAATTCCCGGCCTTCTCCGGCGGCGGCCAGGAGCTTCCCCATGCGTAGGCTCCGGATGATCTTTCGTCTTTGTCCGTGGGGCGGCCCTCGCAGGGTTCGTTCAAGCCCGCCGCTCGGCTCCATTCCCAGTCGGTGGGGAGGCGGTACTGTTGGTCGGCCGCGATCACCTTCTCGCCGCGCTCTTTGTCGGTAAGCCAAGCACAGAAGGCTTGCGTGTCGTTCCAGTTGACCCCGCAGACCGGATGCGTGGGGCCTTGGTCGAATCCGGGATTCTTCCAGCTGTCCCCGTGTTGGCCGTAACGCCGTCCTCGCAGCGACCACATTCCCTGGCTGGGCTTGCGGCCGGTGGCTTTGACGAAAGCAGCGTAGTCTTGCACGCGCACGTCCCAGACGCCGAATTGGACTTCCGTTCCCTTGACCGGGAGAAACCGCATCCCTAGCGAATTCGTCCAAGGGGCAGGCAAACCCGGCGATCGTTCCCTGGGGTATTCGCTGTTGGCCGGAGCGCTCGATTGTGGCGAAGGGGCACTCTCCCGGGAGCTGCACAGGAAACAGCCGCAGACCAACGGCACGATCGGTAGCACAAGCCTCGATAGGAATCGTCGCATGGTTGTGGGACGGTTACGCAATTTCAACTTTGGTACCGGGCCGCAGCGTCCCATCGGCCGTGCCTGTTGTTCTGGCAGCAAGGTTGCTGCAAAGGTGTGGAAATAACAGCAGCGTGGGCGGGGCGTCGGCGTCGTCTTTGGGTAAATACATGAACTAGAACTGTTTTGCCTGAATAGATCGAAGAGGCACCAATCTCGCATAGGGCACACCTTGCAGCCCCGATGCCGAACGCCCATTCATTCCCTCCGGACCATGCAAAGGAGTCGGGTCGCCGGCGTGTGTGGTCCGATTTTCGTGAGCTAGGGAAAGAAACCTGGGCCATTTGCGCCTCGGCCTTTCTGGCCGACATCGTCCTGGGCGCGATGTCGGCGACCTTCTCCATCCACGCCCACGCCTCGGGTCTCGATCCCGTTTCCATCGGGACCTTGGCCTCGGCGGGGGGCTTCGTCTCCCTGGGAGTGACCATCCCGGTTGGACTGCTCTCGGACCGTATCGGGCGCAAACGCGTGATCGGCAGCGGCCACACGCTTTTCGCCTTGTCGATGGCCCTGCTTGCCGTCGCTGGATCCTTCTGGACGCTCATGGCTGGGCGGATCCTGTTTGCGCTGGGCAGCGTTTCCGTATTCCAGACGGGCACCGCGCGGCTTGGCGACATCACTCCGCCCCGGCTGCGTCACACCGCCTTCGGCTTGCTATCCACATGCATGGGGCTGGGCTTCGGGACCGGCCCGTTGCTCGGAGGCTTTCTCACCGATCTCCTCGGACACCTGCCGACTTACTTCCTGGTTAGCGCCGTCGGGCTCGTGGCGCTGACTATAGTCTTCCGATTCCTTGGGGGCGGAACCATCGGGGCGGAATCCCGTCCCGGTGTGCTGCGGGGATTGCGGAAAGGCTTTTCCGAAATACTGCGCTCGCCGGACATCCTGCTTGTGACCTTCGCCAACATGATGGCGGGCGTGACCTTCACCGGAACCATCGGAACCTTTCTGCCGCTCTATGGGTGCGAGCTGGCCATTTCGCAAACTTCCATCGGCGCGATGTTCGCCCTCCGCTCGTGGGTGTCCGCGTTGGGGCGGATCCCCGCGAGCGTGGCCGTGCGGCGCGTGGGGAACCATGTCTATCTCCTCGTCGGACTCTTCGCCGAGGCGGCCTGCATGTTTCTGCTTTGGTCCGCAAAAAGCCAGGGAACCATCTTGGTGGTGCTTGCGTGCGAAGGGCTCGCCTATGCCGGGTTCATGGTGGCCGGCCAAACGTACCTGGCCGCCCGGACTACTGAAAGCAACCGCGGCACGGTAGGCGGAATCTACGCCATGGCCTCGGGCTTGGCCGGAACCATTTCCCCCTTCGTTCTCGGCGTGGTGGCCGAGCGCCGAAGCCTTCGGACCGTTTTCGCGGCGTCGGGCGCGATCTTGGGGACGGGATTTCTGCTGTTCGCAGCAGGATTTTGGGTCTTGCGCTCGCGGCTACACCATGGGGATGAAAGTCTGCCGGAAGCCGCCCCGTCCGGTGTCCTGGCGGCGACGTACAGCCGAAAGCCGACGTTCAATCGGGACAGCGCCGTGGGATAGAGGAAGCTTGGTACGTGAATTGCTCTAAGGGAGCCTATTCGAGAAGGAGCGACAGACATGAAGCGAATCAATTCAACGAGACGAGTCGCGACAGCGGCGGCACTGCTGGCATTTGCGGGGTGGAGCACCGTGGTGGGGGCGAACGAAGTCGTCACCAAGGGACGCGGAATCGCACCCACAGTTCCAAGCAACACGCGATTGGTGCACCTCGCGCTGGGAGAAATCACGGCGATTGCCGCGCAGAAGGGCTGGTTGCAGGAGGAGTTTGCCAAGTACAACGCGAAGGCAGATCTCGTCAATACCAGCTCTTACACCGGTACCGCGACGGCCGTTCTCCTAGACCGAGGGGACTTGCACATCATTCGCGCGATGGTGAACTTCGCGCTGCAATACCCTGCGTCTGGCATGGACACGAGGGTCATTTGGGGTAGTGGCGTCGTCAATGAACATCGCGCCCAGACCATCGTGCTGAAAGACTCCCCGATCAAGACAGTCCCTCAGCTCAAAGGGCATTCATTAGCGACATCGATTTTGAGTTGCCCGTACTATGCCTCGGCGGAAGCGTTGAGGAACCAGGGCGTGAGCGTCGACAGTGCAGATCAAAAGGGAGACGTGCAGTACGTCAATATTACCGGTATCGCGGCGACGTCTGCATTCCTGTCGGGGCGATTCGAGGGTTTTGCACTTCATCCAACGACGTCGACCACGGCATCGCTGTTCATCCAAGACCAAGTTCGCTCGCTGGCGACAGCGGTGCCAGACGGTATGTACGTCAACAGTGGTGGCCGATCGATGGAATTCGCCCTGCGGGCATGGGTCGATGAAAATCCGGACTTGGTGAAAGCATTTCTGACGGCGCAGGATCGAGTTGTTCGATGGCTGGCATCGGATCATGGGGCACACTTGGACGACGCCGCGACCATCACGTCGCGTGCGTTGCGCATTCCCAAATCGGTCGCCCTTTTCGGTTTGAAGGACCTGGCGCAGACCGCCTGGGAGTTCGGGGAGACTGATGCGAACGATCTGACAAAAGCTTTGAAGAAGTACCAAGAGTACCAGTTGGCGGTGAAAGATCCTCTTTTCACGAAGGCGCACTTGACAGAGAAACAGATCGAGGCGCTGGTGGACCGTCGCTTCTTTACCGGCGGCGAGTACTTTGTGGATTCGGGCGAAAAGAAGAAGGGCGGAGGTGGCGCGCGAGGTGCAGCTTTGGAGGGTAGCGCGGATTCTGCGGGTACCAGACTAGCGCTCACCAAAGCTGGGCGATAGCTGGAGCGGTGTGGTGGGCCACTCCTCGAGTGGCCCTATCCGCTGGGTACAGCGGCTGCACGCTGGGGACTAGGCCGACCCTTCGCGCAAGTTGGCGAGCAGCGTTCGCTCCCACACGTCCCTCTGCTCTTCGTTCCGGATATCGGGCCGCAGGTTCTCGAAGAAGAGAGCACAGTCGGCATCGCTGGGAAAATAGTCGCGGAAACAGAGTGCGGCGCTCCGGTTTTCCGGCGCGAACCACTGAAACCTCAAGCGGCATCGCCGTTCCAGGGAGAAGAACAACGGCAGGTGCCCGCGTTTGAGACAGTGGAACATCAGGTGTTGAGTTGGATGGGCAAAGCCGTCGACGAGCACATCGCGCCACAGCGGTAAATCAAATCCGGTGGGTAGCTCCGCGCGTGCAATCAGCCGATCGGGAATTGCGCGCACAGCGGCCGCCAGGGCATCGAAGGCCCGTGTGTGGTCGGACAAGGCAACAGAAAGCGGGGTCCTTCGGTTCGATTGATAGACTGCTCGGTTGAACGCGGCCACGTCGATGGAAGAGACCTTGGTGGTGCCTGCTTCGAAGGCTCGTAATCTACCCCCGCAATACTCGGCCCACGCGTTGATGTGGCAAAGCAGGTCGCGAAGGTTCCAATTCTCGAAACGGCTTGTGGGCGGATCGCTGGCCCACATTTTGTCCACCACTTGGGCAACCGCGTCGCGCGTGGCGATGATTGCGTCGGAGACTTTCTCGCGGATGTCAGTCTCTTGCCAGCGTGGTAACCCGACCCTGGGCTCTTCTTGGGTGGACGAAATGGATGTTCGTGACATGGGTGCGAATCAAAGCAATGCCCATACCCGACCTGTGAGCAGGCCGGGATATGGGCCTCGGCTACAGGCGCGTCTAGACCAGCGGGGCGATGCCGCTGAAGTCGTTCGCCTTGCCGAGGATGTCGAGGTAGAGCGAGATTTGTCCCCGGTGGTGGGTTTGGTGGTTGAACACGTGGAGCACGAGTCCGCCGAAGTCCTTCTCTTGTTCCACGCCCTGGTAGTTCTTGAAGCGCAGACGCTTGCCGAGGTCCGCGGACGTGATTTCCTCGGCGAAGCGGGTGAGCACGGCATCGATCGCCTTGCGGTCCGACTCATAGTCGGCATACTTCGGGAACAAGATCTCGCCCTTCTCGATGGTTCGCCCGAAGAGTGGGTGGTCCACGTAGGCGAAGGGACGCAGTGCCGCGAAGCGCTTCAACCAGGCCAGGTCGCCGGAAAACAGGTGCGAGGTAAGCGAGCGGATGGTCGGAAAATACCCTCCAAGCGGCTTGTTCCATTCCTCGGTGGTCAAGTCGGCAAGCACGCGGCCCATTTCCTGGTTGGCGTGGCTATTGTAACGGGCGAGCAGTTTGAACGTATCGGTGGACATGGTTTCTCCTGTAGGCCGTGTTTTGCACCCGAGACGCTGCACGATACGTGCCGTGTGAAGGGTTCATCTCGGGAATCACCCAAGATTTTTGCGACTTCGTCCTCGTCGTTGGTCGGGGTGTGGTACGCGGATTGCTCGTTGCTGGACCGGCCGTCACAACAAGGGAAACAACGTGCAGTACCGAACCTTCGGAAAAACCAATTGGCAGGCGTCGATCCTCGGGATGGGGGCCATGCGCTTGCCCACCAGCGATGGGAACCGTATGGGCACGAACGTCGTTGGGGACGAGGCGGTGGCGCTCATCCAGGCGGCCATCGACGGCGGCGTGAACTACGTTGACACCGCGTACATGTACCATGGCGGGCGCAGCGAAGTCGTGGTGGGGAAGGCGCTGCGGGGCGCTTATCGCGGAAAGGCCAGGATCGCCACCAAGTCGCCGGTGGCGCGGATCAAGTCGGTTGACGAATTTGATCGTATTTTGCATGAACAGCTCGGTCGCCTGGGTGCCGAGCACATCGACTTCTACTTGCTCCACGGGCTCGATCGCGCCAAGTGGCGGACCGTCCTTGAGCTTGGGCTACTACGTCGGGCCGAGGACGCGCGCGCTGCCGGAAAAATTGGGCATCTCGGCTTTTCCTTTCACGACGAGCCCGCCGCCTTTCCAGAGATCTTGGATGGGTACGACGGATGGGAGTTTTGCCAAATCCAGTGCAACTACATGGATACCGACTTCCAGGCCGGCACGCGCGGGCTGGAGCTGGCCCATCAGAGAGGGATTCCGGTCATCGTCATGGAGCCGGTGCGGGGTGGTCGGTTGGCGGCCCCGCCCGCCGAGGTTGCCGCCGTGCTGGCCGCGCACCCGTCGCGACGAACGCCTGTCGAGTGGGCATTGCATTGGGCGTGGGATCGCCCCGACGTAGCCATCGTACTCAGCGGGATGAGCAGCCTTACGCAGGTGCGAGAAAACCTGGCCGCGGCGGATAGTGCTGCCCGCGGTGCCTTTGGGCCGTCCGAGCGTGAGACACTCAATCGGGCTGCCCAGCTCTTCCGCTGGCGCGCGGCTGTTCCCTGCACGGCTTGTGGCTACTGTGTTCCGTGTCCCCACGGGGTCAACATTCCCCGAAATTTCTCGCTGTACAACGACGGCATCATCTACGACAACCCCGCCAACGCGCGTTTCACCTATTTCCAGTTCATGCCGGAAAAGGCTCGCGCCTCGGCCTGCACCGCCTGCGGCGAATGCGAGCCTAAGTGTCCGCAGAATATCGACGTGGCGGCGTGGATGGGGAACATCCGGACCGCCTTCGCGGGATGACCGCGGCGAGGCTAGCGCTGGTCAGTCGTACGATTCTGCGAGTGCCGATGCCAATTCGTCCTCGCCAACAGCTCGCGACCAGTCGCCATCGGGGAACCGCACCATCTTTCCAATGGATTCCTGGAACACGAAGCGGATCTCGTCGCGCCGGGCCTTCTTGTCGGTGTACATTTTGTCGACGATGCGCGCGGCGGGGACGTTTGCCGGGATCTTTGTGGGCAATCCGATGCGCGCGAGTAGTCGTTCCACCCGATCCACTTCCACGCCGCGCACGTAGCCCGAGCGCTTTCCGAGCCGCAACTGGAACATCAGGCCGATGGCCACCGCCTCGCCGTGCGAGAGCGTGAAGTCGGCCAGCGGCTCCAGTGCGCGACCCAAGGTGTGACCCAGATTGAGCACTTGCCGGAAATTGGCTTCGTGCACGTCCGCGGCCACGACCCGTGACTTGATCTCGCAGTTCGTCCGCGCGATGTGTGCAGCGACGGCTGGATCGATGCCACCGCCCGTGGATGCCGCCCGCGCCAGGTGTTTTGCGTGTTGCTCCAGGTACGCGAAGAAGCCGTGATCTCCTAGGCAGGCGTGTTTGACGTTTTCCGCGAGGCCGTTGCGGATCTCGGTCGGCGGCAAGGTGCTCCAGGCCGCGGTGTCGATGTAGACCTTCTTCGGTTGGTGGAAGAGTCCAATCAGGTTGGTGGCGACAGGCGTGTCCACGGCGGTCTTGCCGCCGACGGAAGCGTCCGCCGCGCCAAGCAAGGTGGTGGAATAGACAAGGAAGGGGATCCCGCGGGCGAAGGTGCCGGCCAGAAATCCCGCCACGTCCGACACCACCCCGCCGCCGAGGGCGATGACGCCGCTGTCTCGGCCGAAGCGCGCGGCGAGAAGCGCGTCCTCTAGCACAGCCTTGGTTTCGCGGGTCTTGTGCCGCTCGCCGGGCGCGAAATCGAACATGGAAGCGTCGAGGCCACCGTCTCGCAGACGGCCAAGCAGGTTTTCGCCGTAGCGCGCCCTCACCCTGCCGTCGGTGATGACGGCGATCCGATTCGCCCCGGGGAGGATCTTCGCGCGGAGATCCTGCAAAACTTGCTCGAAGAGATTCTCGCCGATCTCGATGTCGTAGGACTCGTCGATGGTCCTGCGCAGCGGGACCCGGATCTTGTGGTGACTACCCACGTGCCCGGTTAGCGGGGTTCTCTGCGGCGTTGCCGAGCAGCTTGGCCAGCAGGGTGGTGAGCTCGTCGTTCTTTCGCGCGACTACCGAGATGCCGTAATTCACTGCTTCGACCCCGCGGCCGTCGTCGAGCGCTTCTAACGCCTTCACATAGGCAGCGCGCACCTCTGGCCGCAGATCGGCGGGAACGTGCGCCAGGTAGTTGCCGAAGCTGCTGGATTCCGAGAAATCCACGTAGACGGCGGCGTTACGGTGCCGGGTGAGATTGCGCTTCACCTGCAGTCTCTCCACTTCGAAGCCCGCGTCGGTCAGCAGCTTGATGAGCTCTGTCGACGTGGTGCCCTGCCGGGTAGACACGGTGTCGTCTGGGTTCACCAGGCCATGGTATTTGGGCGCCGCGAGGATTCGCTTGAGGATCTGTCGAATCGGCGTGATTTCGGCCAGCTCTTTCGCGCCAGTGGTAATGCCGATCTTGCCTTTCGGTTTCAGTACGCGGTGAATTTCGGAAAGAGCCTGCTTCTTGTCTTGCACCCAGTGGAATACCGAGCTGAGGTAGACCACGTCCACGCTCGCGTCCGCCTGAAATCCGAGATCTTCCGCCGAGCCCACCTGGTAGCGAGCATTGGTGAAGGTGTTCTTTTCATTCGCCACGCGAATGCGTTCCGGGAGTGGGTCGATGCCGATGAGCTTCCCCTCGGGACCCAGCTTGGTTGCAAGAACTTTTCGGCCGAGCCGTCCGGTACCGGCGCCGATATCGAGCACCACATTGTTTGGCTGGATAGCCAGGCTTTCGACGAGGTCGTTGCCCTTCGCGAATTGGCTGTCGCTAAGCTCGTCGTAGGTCACCGCCAAGTCGGCCCTGTCGAGATTGTACACGGTCATGGATTTGCTTTCCCTTCGGGCGAGCGAGGTGAGCAACTTTCATGCCTTCGACTCGTCATGAATAGAGTCATAGAGGAACCTAAATAGGTGTTGCTCCTCGCGCAACGCTGTTGCTCGGATGTTGGATTGGCAACACCTTGGAAAGGTTCGTGTCGAATTGTGGTGTCTAGGCCGCGCCCAAGCTTGGCCCACGTATTGCGAATGCTTGTGGGAGGACCAAACAGCATGAGTCACGAATTCAAGACCATCGAACCCGAGGCGCTAGCGGGAAACCCGTTCACCTTGTTCGGCAAGGGATGGCCGCTTCTTTCTGCCGGCCGGCTCGGCAAGTACAACGGGATGACTATTTCTTGGGGCGGGCTCGGGGTGCTGTGGCGACGGAAGGTCGCCACGGTTTACGTACGGCCGCAGCGCTACACGTTCCAGTTTGTCGAGCAAGAGCCCTATTTCAGCCTCTCGTTTCTCGACGAGTCGTACAAGCCCGCGCTTGATTTTTTCGGCAAGAAATCCGGCCGCGATGTGGACAAGGCGAAGGCGACCGGCCTTACCCCCGCCGCCTTCGACGACAAGACGGTCTATTTCAGGGAAGCGAAGCTGGTGCTGATCCTGAAAAAGATCTACGCCGACAATTTTGAAAAGAACCGCTTCATCGGGCTCAACCCCGACGAGTTTTACTCCTCACCGGAGGACTACCACCGTCTGTACATCGGCGAGTTGGTCAGCGTTCTGGAGCGTCCATAGGAGTCACCCATGCCACACATCATCGTCAAGCTGTATCCCGGACGACCCGAGGAGACCAAGCGTGCCCTTGCAGACAAGATCAATCAGGTCGTGATGGATGTCTTGAATATCCCGGATGAGGTCATCTCTGTCGCTATCGAGGAGGTCGCCAAGGAAGCCTGGAGCGAACAGGTCAACAGAGTGGACGTCTTTCCCAAGCAAAGCACCATCTACAAACACAGCGGCAGTAGCAAGCTGGTCTGATTGGCGGAGCTCGGTACGAATCGATGGCCACATCGCAAGCGTTGACTGTCGGACTCGACCGGTGGCTTCGTCTGCGCTGGTGGCTGGCTCCGCTGCAGATCGCGGCGGTGGCGTTGGCCGGTCCCTTGCCATATGCCGCGCCCCAATGGTCGCTTGGGGTGGTTCTTTGCCTGTCGCTCGCACCGGGATTCCTGACTCACGGGCTTCGTGGCGCCGGTAGCCCGCGGGTCATTCTGGCCGGCTCTCTTTTGGGCGACTTTGTCTTGCTGACGGTGTCGCTGGCCTTGTGTGGGGGGCCCTCGAATCCGTTCAGCGTTCTGTACCTGGTCTATCTGACGCTTGCGTGCGTGTTACTTGGGCCGGTCTTCGGTTGGATTGGCGCTGGCGTGGCGGCGGTCTGCTACGCTGGCTTGTTCTTGCTGCCAGCACGACCGGGTGACCATGCCGGTCACATGCATGGTGGCCCGACCGAGCTGTGGCGGCACCTGTGGAGCATGTACTTTGCGTTCGTGGCCGTTTCCGTGCTGGTAGTCGGGTTTGTCGCTTCGGTGATGCGCGTGTTGCGTAAGCGGGAGGCGGAATTGGCCGAGGCGCAAGAACGGGCAGCGCGAAACGAACGGCTGGCGAACGTCTTGGTACTAGCCGCGGGCACGGCGCACGAGATGGCGACGCCTCTTTCCACTATCGCGGTGACGGCGAAAGAAATGGAGCGCGAGGCGAGTCTGGCAGGGCAGGGGGCTGTGGCGGAGGACGCGCGTCTTATCCGAGGCGAGGTAAAGCGGTGCCGGCGCCTGCTCGACGAATTGCGCGGGCAAGCCGGCGCAATCGAGGGCGAGGCGCCGGTCTCCTTGAGCCTCCACGAGGCACTGCAAGCAGCGACGGCGTCGTTGGCCGAGACGACGCGGGCGCGCGTGATTCTTGCCGAGGCAGCAGCCTCGGTTCGCCTCCTTTTACCGCGGGCAGCGTTCGTGCAAGTGCTCGGCAACGTGGTCCGCAATGCGATTGAGGCGTCGAGTCCGGCGGACCCAGTGGTCATCGACGCGACGGTCGGGGAAAGCACAATTACCGTGCGCGTGGCAGACCGTGGCCGCGGCATGGACGACGCTACCAGAGCGCGCGCGCTTGAGCCCTTCTTCACCACCAAGCCGCCCGGGGTTGGCCTCGGCCTTGGGTTGTTCCTGGCAGATCGCTTTACTCGCGACGTGGGTGGCCGTCTCGTGCTCGATTCTTTGCCCGGACGGGGAACAGAAGTCCGTATGGAGTTTTCTGCCTGATGTCCGCGGCGGCGAATTCCTTGTTACTCGTGGACGACGACGAGATCCTGCGCCACCGTCTGGCACGGGCCATGCTCGCGCGCGGCTATGCGACACACGAGGTGGCGACGGGGCGCGCGGCGATCGCGCTTTCTGGCGCCCGTCCATTCCACCACGCGCTCGTGGATTTGCGCCTGCCCGATACCAGCGGGCTCGAAGTCGTGCGCGGGATCAAGGCCGCGTCTCCCCACACGCGCGTCGTGGTTCTTACCGGCTACGGCAGCATCGCTACCGCGCTCGAAGCCGTGCGTTTGGGTGCCGCCGACTATCTATCCAAGCCGGTAGATGCTGACGAGGTTGAACGCGCCCTAGAGCGTGATGGTGCCCGCTGCGAGCCGCCAGCAACCGCGCCATCTCTGGCACGGGTCGAGTGGGAGCACATCAATCGGGTACTTGCGGACTGTGAAGGCAACGTAACGACCGCGGCGCACGTGCTCGGTATTCACCGCCGTTCCCTGCAACGGAAGCTGGCGAAGTTTCCATTGGCGCGGTAATGGCCGCACTCTGCTCATCTGGTCTCGTATAGAAGACAAACCGACAGTTAGAGGCTACAATTTCCCCTATGATTGTTGGAATTCCCAAAGAAATCAAAGCACACGAGTACCGCGCCGGAATGCTTCCCGTCGGGGTCGAAGAGCTCTCCCGGGCGGGGCATCGAATTTTGGCGCAAAAGGGACTCGGCCTTGGAAGCGGCATCCGGGATGCCGACTACGAGCGCAGCGGAGCGGCTATCGTCGAGCACGCGGAAGAAATCTATTCTGTCGCCGACCTCGTGGTGAAGGTGAAGGAGCCTCAGCCTTCTGAGATTGCTTTGCTTCGCGAAGGACAGCTCGTTTTCACCTACTTTCACTTCGCTGCGAGTGAGGCTTTGACCCGCGGGGTGATTGCGTCTGGCGCGACAGCCGTCGCCTATGAGACGCTGCAAGACCGGCGCGGGAATCTTTGTCTGCTTACGCCCATGAGCGAGGTGGCGGGACGCATGAGCATCCAGCAGGGCGCGAAGTTCCTTGAACGACCGCAGGAAGGTCGGGGCATCTTGTTGGGTGGCGTGCCGGGCGTCGAACCCGCGCATATTACCGTGCTGGGTGGTGGTATTGTGGGCGCGCAGGCCGCGAAGATCGCAGCGGGATTCGGTGCCTCGGTGGCTGTGCTCGATTCGAATCTCGATCGGTTGCGCTACTTGGACGACATTATGCCTCACAACGTGACGACTCTCTTTAGCGATCGTCATACGATTCTAGACCAACTTGGCAAGGCTGACTTGGTCGTTGGTGCGGTTCTGATTCGTGGCGCACGCACGCCTCGCTTGGTCAGGCGGGAGGATCTTGCGCTCATGAAGCCCGGTGCGGTGGTCGTCGACGTCGCGGTGGATCAGGGCGGATGCTTCGAGACCACCCACGCGACAACGCATTCGGAGCCAACGTACCTGGTCGACGGTGTTGTCCACTATGCCGTGGCGAACATGCCCGGCGCCGTCGGGCGGACGAGTACCTATGCTCTGTGCAATGCAACCTTGCCGTATGTTCTGCAACTCGCGAATCGCGGTCTCGCGGAAGCGACGAAGCAGAACCCCGACCTCGTCAGCGCGATCAATATCCATCAGGGAAAGGTAACGAATCTTGCAGTAGCCGACACCTTCGGCATTCCCTGCAGGGCATTCCTGTCAGAGGGATCTCCAACCTCGACTTGATGCACTGCCTGGCACTCCACTTGCTGTAGAGCGAAGCCATGATGGATGAACCTGAGTACCGACACCTCGTCGACCTAACTATGCGCCGGATAGATGCCGCCTTTGAGGACATCGATCCCGACTTGGCGGAGTCGGACCACTCGCAAGGGAGCCTGGTGGTGACGGTTCGCCCGGAGCTGAAACTGATCGTCTCGCCGCAGGCACCCCTTCGTCAGATTTGGGTCGCTTTTCGCGACCGGGCCTGGCACTTGAATCTGGTCGATGGCCGTTGGCTAGACGACCGAGGCGGAGGCACAGAGTTGTTTGCACTCGTAGCGTCCATCGTGCTCGAACATGTTGGTATTACGCTGGCATTTGACTCGTAGTCTAGCCAAACAAGTCAGAAGACACTCGCCGCCACACGCTTTCCGAGCGGGCTAGGAGCAGCGGCTCTCGGCGTGCGGAGACGCCGTAATCATGGCCCGTCGGATGCCGAGACACGCCACCTGCTTCCCGCAGAATCAAGGTGCCAGGGGCGTGGTCCCAGGGCAGAAGCCGGTAGTATACGGCGTAGTCCGAAAGGCCTCGAGACAGGCGTGTATAGACGTGGGCCGCACAAGGCGGAGCATCCTCGCGGCGGTGTGCGGCCTGACGAGCGGTTAGTTGCTCGGAGAGATCTTGGGGCATGAATTTGGAAAACAGCGCACCCCGGGGCGATGGAGTGTCGTCACCCGGAGCGACCACCCGAGCGCCATTGAAATAGGTCCCGAGGTTTCGCTCAGCAAGAAACAGCTCGTCAGCCAGCGGAAGGTGAATCGCCGCCGCGAGGATTTCGCCGCGCTCGACCAGCGCAACCATGGGGCCGAACGGCGGCTCGCCCGCGGCGAAGTAGCGCGTACCGTCCAGAGGATCGATAGTCCAAACCGGTGCGCTGCCGTCTAACTGAAGCAGCGGGCGCTGGTCGGATGCCACTGCCTCTTCACCGACGACGAGCGAGCCCGGAAGCAGGTCGCACAGGCGCTCGGCCAGAAACGCCTCGGCGGCCCGATCGGCAACCGTGACCAGATCCGTGGGATCCTCCTTGGAGGGCTTGGCGACGATGTCGTCCGAGGCCAGCTTGCGAAACCTGGGCATCAGTTCTTTGGCGGATGCCTCTTTGAGAATCTCTCCCAGGCGTTCAAGGAAAGCCGACGGTGCGTTTGACATGGTCACGCCTTAGCAAGACTGAGTCAGCGAATCGACGTCGGATCTTCGGGAAGGGGCTTCCGATGCAATGGTGGCTTTCGACAGGTGGGTTGGTGAGGACTCGGGCATGGCCAGAATTCGGTAAATGCAAGTCATGTTCCAGTGATGGCGCAACGGAAGTGATCGAATCCCCAGAGAGCCCGAGCGATTCTGTTGCGATTTCAACAGCTGTGACGCAGTGATGTCCACGGGGGCAACAGTGTGCAGGGCGGAGCATGGTTCGTCCTTGTTCCGGTGGTAAGTCGCTATTCCGTCGGGTGCGACAACATGCCGCGCGTGCGGCGCTTGGCGGGGCGATAGGAAAGCAGAGATGTCTGTCGTCGTCGAGCCGCCAAGAGTGAGGTGGGCGTGCCCCCTTTGGGGCGCGCTCCTTGCCGCCATTGTGCTGGCAGCGTGCGAGGGAGAGAAGGCCGCTGTTCTGGCGGAACCGCAGACCACAGCATTCGAGCCAGTCGCTGCGCCGGCAGCGGGCCAATCGACGATCGTCGTGTCGGCTACAGCTAGCTCGGGGTTGGCTGTGCGCTTCCGTAGCCTGACCCCGAGCGTGTGCACGGTGGATGCTGGCGGCTTGGTGACGGGACTGTCGTCCGGCATCTGTACCATTGCCGCCGACCAGTCCGGCGATGATCGCTTCGCCCCAGCGCCTCGGGTGACCCTGGACATTGACTTCACGTTGACAGCCGAAACGCTGGCGTTCACCCGCGTGCCAGCGCTTGCCGTATTCGATCGCGGGACCGTGGTGGCTGTTCACAGTGCCGGAGCCGACGTCCTCTACGCCAGCGACTCGCCTTCTGTCTGCGTGGTGGATGCGGAGAGCGGCCTGGTGGAAGCCCTGACGCTCGGAACCTGTGCGGTGTCCTGCGCCGCGGGCACTCTGCGTGCCGCAACGACCATCGCGGTAGCCGAGGCATCCATCCCCACGGTGCCTGGCACGCCGACTGGGATCGCGGCCTTTGCCGGAGCCGCGCGCGATACCGTAGTCGTTCGCGTGGGCGGAACCGCCGCGGGCGGATCGCGCATCGTCGGCTACGCCGTCGATTCATCGCCGGCAGGCCTCGTGGCGGATGGCACGTCACCCAGCGTGACCGTCGTTTGTCCTGGTGGCTGCGCTGGATACTCGTTCCGCGTGGTGGCGGCCAACCTCGTGGGCACTGGTCTGCCGTCCGTATTCGTGCACGTGCGCACGCGCTACGATGTGGTCGCCACGTTCTATGAACCGGACACGCAACCCAACAACAGCGTCTTCGTCGGCTCGTACGTGCTCGACGGAACCACGGGTACGGTCTCGGAATTGCGTGGCCGATTGAGCGAATCCATGACCGGCGGTGATACGCCGTACCCGGCGGACACCATGACGTGGCTCCCTCTCGACAATCAGCTTTCGTCGCTACCGACGGCGGTCGATGGCGCGGATGCCGTTCTGGTCACGACCTTTCTGCTAAACACAACCAACACGTTGTCCCCCGCGCCGAGGTTCGGCGGTATCGACGGCTGGTCGCCGGGCACGGGAATGGCCTTGCACTACGGCTATCCGGGCGACAACCCGGGCAACGCCTACACTCGTATCTTCGTCGACCGACGAAATCCCACGGCATCGCCCACGCCGGCGCAGATCGCGTGGCTCGCCTACGCGGACTGTGCGCCCGGCGGAATGATGGGCGCGACGTGCATGACCGGTACGTCGGAAGCTGCCTACGGCACCGTCGGCTCGATGAGTGGCTACCCTCTTTCCCAAACAACAAACCAATCAAAGACCGTTTTGCAAGGAGATGATCTATGAGAAGAACGTGGCTGCCGAGATTAGTGATGTTGCTTATTGTGGAGGCAGCCGGTTGCGGCGACGATCTTGGAAGCCCGACGCCCGATGCCGCTGCCTCGGCAAAACCGGATGGGGGCGGTTCCGCAGATGCGACTGTTTCTGCGGTCGATACGCACGCCTCGGATGTGGCTGTTGCTGTGTTCGATGCGCAAGCCTTGGATGTGGCCGTCGGTGGTATCCCAGGCGCGCCGACCAATCTAAGTGTCGCGCCCGGGGCGACCGCAGGATCTGCCACGGTGTCCTTCGCGCCGCCGGCTGCAGGCGAACCTGTCGTGACCTACACGGTTACAGCGAATCCGGGCTCTATCACGGCCTCGGGCGCGACCTCGCCTATCGTTCTATCGGGGTTGACGCCAAAGACTGACTACACATTCACTGTCGTGGCCACGAATGGCGCTGGACACTCGTTGCCCACCACCACGGGTCCCCTCGCGTTCTATGATGTGGTGGAGACCTTTACCGAACCCATGACCCAACCCAACAACAGCATCTTTACCGGCACATTCACTTTCGATCGCGCCGCGAAAACAGTGACCAATCTGACGGGCTCGCTCACAGAATCGATGACCAAGGTGAACGGCGTCTACGGCAGTCCCATGACTACCGTCGCGCTTGCCTACCAATTGTCTTCGGTGCCCGCGACGTTGGACGGAGTCGATGGTCTCTTGGTAGCTACGTTCGCGCTCAGTACCACCGACACCTTTACCGGCGGTGGCTTTGCCCCGGGGGGCACGCAGTACTTTGGCCTCAACGAAGGAACTCCCAACAACCACAACGCCTATGCGCTCATCTTCGTGAGCACTGCCGATCCTGCTGCTGCGCTCACGCAAGCCCAATTGGACAAGCTGGCCTACGCGGACTGCACGGAAGGTGGCATGATGATGAACACCTGCATGACCGCGACGACCGTCAATGGCTATGGACGGAAGGGCACCATGGGTGGGTATCCTTCGGCGCAGGTGGTGAGCCAGCGTTGACATGGACCGCGGTTCGCCGCGGTTCTAGTTGAGTTCGAACAAGTGAATACGCGGATCGCCTTTGGCGCGTTGGTCCTGCTTGTCCCGGCGATGGCGCTCGGTGAGGAGCCGGTCGTGCTTGCCCCGGTGGTGGTCACCGCCAAGGCAATCCCAGGGGACGCGTTAAATTCGCCGCCCGGTGAGGCACGTCTCGATGCCGAGGACTTGACCCGCCGACGTGCCGGGACCGGCGACGTGACGCAATTGATCGAGGGTGTTTCCGGCGTCGCCGTTTCAACGGCAGGCGGAATTTCCAGCCTGCCGTCCATTCACGGTCTCGCTGACGACCGCCTGCGCATCCAGGTGGATGGCGTGGATTTGCAGTCGGCCTGTCCGAACCACATGAACTCGCCGCTGTCGTACGCGACGCCGTCCAGGATTGCCCGCGTCCGTGTCTATGACGGCGTGGCGCCCGTCAGTGTGGGCGGTGACAGTCTTGGCGGCACCATCCAGGTGGAATCGTCGCCGCCCGAATTTCCGCACGACGGAACACCGTACCTCCTTCACGTCGGCGCTGGATCGTTTTTTCGCAGCAACGGTCTCGGCCTGGGATACAACCTGGCTGCCTCTGCCGCCGGCAACTGGTTGCACCTCGAATACGCCGAATCCGGATCGCGTTCTGACAACTACCGGGCCGGCGGCGCGTTCAAGGCCGCTGCTGCGGGCACGGAAGGCGGAGCCATTGTGCCTGCTTCCGAAGTCGGGTCGAGTGCCTACCACGGTTCTGTCAATAGGTCGCTTGGTCTCGCCGTCCGGCGCGGAGCGCATCTTCTGCGCGCGGAAGTCAGCCGACAGACGGTCGACTTCGAAGGCTTTCCGAACCAGCGCATGGACATGACCTCGAACGATAATCGCTTGCTGAACCTGCGCTATATTGGACAATTCGACTGGGGCGATCTGGAGTCTCGCGTTGGCTACCAGCAGACCCAGCACCGCATGGACATGGGCCCGGATCGCTATTCCTACGGCACTGGAATGCCCATGGACACCAAGGCTCGGCAGCGGCAGGCGTCGTTGCGGGCAAGCCTTCCTGTCGGAAACGAGGCTCTGCTGCGCCTCGGGATCGAGGGGCAGTACTACACACTGTTCGATTGGTGGCCACCCGTGGGTGGCGTGATGGGGCCAAACGCGTTTTGGAATGTCGACTTTGGGCGAAGGAGCAAGGTGGACGGTTTTGCCGAGTGGGAGCAGCCCTTTGGGGCGACGTGGACAGCGTTGCTCGGGGTTCGCGGAAGCCGGGTTGCGACCGACGCAGCCGAGGTGCAGGGGTACGACAACGGCCTTTCCGCGTCGTGGGGCAACGATGCCGCTGCATTCAACGCACGCGATCACGCAAAAGACGACATTTTGCTGGATGCGACCGGGTGGCTAGAATACGTCCGCGGGCCACGAAGGACGTTCCAGGCGGGCTTGGCACAGAAATCCCGCGCCCCAAATCTATACCAACGCTACCCTTGGTCCACCAACCCCATGGCCGCGCTCATGAACAACTTTCTCGGCGACGGAAACGGCTACGTCGGCAACATGGATCTGCGCCCCGAGGTCGCTCGAATGCTGAGCCTTGCTGGCGACTTTCACGATGCCGAAAAGTCGCGCTGGTCCTTGCGGGTGAACAGCTACTATACGGCGGTCCACGACTATATCGATGCTTACCGTTGTGACACCGGACAATGTCCGGCCAGCACCTCGTCCGGGCAATTTGTCCTACTCCGCTACGCGAACGTATCCGCTCGGCTCTTTGGTGCGGACGTGTCCGTCCGCCGGACATTCTCATTCGGAGAGCGCCGCGGTGACCTCGAGGTGGCCGGATCAGCCTCTTACCTACGCGGCGAGAACACTTCGACGGGCGACAACCTGTACGCCATCATGCCGCCCCATGGGCGATTGTCGCTGCTCTATCGATTGCGCGGCTTCACCGTCGCGCCCGAATGGGTCGGTGTGACCGCGAAACACAATGTGTCCCATGTGCGGAATGAAATCGAAACCGGCGCGTATTGGCTGGTGAACCTGCGCGCTTCGTTCACCTGGAAAAGTCTGCGCGCCGACGCCGCAGTGGAAAACCTCTTCGACCGTCTCTACACGGATCCGATGGGCGGAGCTTACGTGGGCCAGGGAGCCTCGATGACGACGAACGGCATCCCGTGGGGCGTCGGCGTGCCAGGCCGCAGACGTTCCGTGAACGCGTCGCTGGCCTGGCAGTATTAGCCAGCCCCTACGGCCGAGAGAAACGGCTATCGGCCTTTACAGGGCCTTGTTTCGGCGCTTCGCCAAGCCAGCCCGACACCGCCTCAGGGTAGGCGTCGAATTTAGGGACGTAGGGCTTGATGTCGAGCAGCGGCGTTCCGTCGAGGATGTCGATCTCGGCCACGCGGAGCACGTTGCCCTCGATGCCGAGCAGGCGGACCGGGGACATGCCGATGCCGTTGATACGGGCAGGGGCGCGGGTGGCGAACAACCCGTGCGGCTTGGTGTCGTGGTACGGGACGACGGTCAGCTCGGCCGGGCGCGAGCGGTCGAACCAATAGATGAGCCAGACGCGGTCGAATCCGCCCAGGTCGAGCAAGGCTGGCTGGTATTCGGGCAAGACTGTCACGCTTCCCTCGGTGCCCGGGGCACTTCGCGGCTGCGTGGGTGTACCGCTCTGTTCGACAAAGGGACTGTGAATGGTTCCGATAGGCCGAAAATGGATGGGGGTGTCGCTACTCATGGTTTCTTCCGCCACAGCAATCGATGGGCCAGAAGCATTCTGGCATGGGCGGTGCAGCTCACAGCTCCATGGAAAAAACGACGAGATGGGCGTGGTGGCCTGGGGCCTCTTGCCTGATGGGCCTTGTTCTCGCCGCCGGCGTGCTGTGGGCAATGCCGTCCTTTTCGTCAGAGCGCAGCCAGGCTGTCTCGGCGGGGGTGGCGAATGTCGTCAAGGTGCCGGGCGAAGCGAAGGTCGGGGACAAGACCACGTGCCCGGTGCATCCCGACTATGCGTTCACCGTGTCGGATCGCACTCCCAAGACGTCCTATCACGGACGGGTTTACTACTTTTGTTGCGCAAACTGCGTGACGAAGTTCACCGAGCACCCGGAAAACTACGTCAAATAATTCGAGCGACTCGCCGGCTGGACGCTTGGCCGCTGTTGCGGACGCAGCAGTGTTGCGGACCAGGTGCTGAATTCCCAGCAGGCCACGGCCCTGCTGCGACGATTTGCCACGTCAAACGTGCGGTCTGTCGTTTGCATCTATAAAGGTTAAAAAGATGGTAAATGCCGAAATACAAGATCTCTTGCGGCGGCGTCGGAGCATCCGCAAGTACACCGGCGCAGCGCTGGAAAAGCAGAAGGTCGATCTGCTGATAGAGGCCCTGCTGTGCTCGCCAACTTCCCGAAACGGCAGGTCGTGGGAGTTCGTCCTGGTTGACGACCGATCGCTCCTCGACAGTTTGTCCAAATGCAAACCACAGGGCGCTGGCTTTCTGAAAGACGCTGCTCTGGGGATCGTCATCGCTGGCGATAGCACCAAGACCGACGTCTGGGTCGAGGACGCCTCCATCGCCGGCATCTTGGCGCAAGTCGCGGCCGAGTCCATTGGGCTCGGAAGCTGTTGGATCCAGGTGCGCAACCGCAGCCACGATGCCGCCACCAGCGCCGAGCAGTATGTCCAACGGTTGTTGGGCTTGCCAGAGACCTTGAAGGTCGTAACCATCATCAGCGTTGGGCAGCCGGCCGAAGAGAAGCCGGCTCCTTCGGCGTCGGAGCTTCCCTTCGCGAAGGTCAGTCGCAACCGCTACTCCCAGCGCCTTTGAGGCAAGCCCATGGATCTTTTCCAAGCCATCGAAGACCGCTACAGCTACCGAGGGCCGTTCAAGCCGACCTTGGTACCCGAGGCGGACTTGCGTCGGATCGTACAAGCCGGACTTCTTGCCCCAAGCGGGAAGAACCTGCAGACCACCGAGTTCGTTGTCCTGAATGAGACGGAAAAGGTCGCACGCATCCGCGAGGTTTTGGGCAATAGGCCGTACATCGAAACTGCTCCGGCGTTCATCGCTACGCTGTTTGCCGCGGGCCAAGCTCAGCCTGCGTCGGATAGTTTCTTTTTCGAAGTGGAGGACAACGCAGCCGCGACCCAGAACCTTCTTCTTGCCATCACAGCGCTTGGGTACGTATCGGTGTGGCTCGACGGTGTTTTGCGCCGCGAGCAGCGAGCGGAACGAATCGGCTCTATCCTCGGCCTGCCGCCGACCAAGCGGATTCGTGTCCTGCTGCCCGTGGGTGTCCCGACGGCTCCCGGCCCGCGCAAAGACAAGCGAGGCTTCGGAGAACGAGCTTGGTTCAATCGCTACGGCGGCTAGGGCGGTCCATGCCACAGCTCAAACCTGGCGAGTCGTTCGTGCGCGCGCCCGGCGCGCCGGCGCTTCCAGCCACACCGCTTCGATTCGTCTTCCATTTTGTCGGCAGGCGAAAGTGGTTGTTCGCGGCTATTGTTGGGTTCGAAGCGTTGAACGCAGCCTGCGGGATCGCCAGCCCCATGGCGCTCAGCCGAATCATTCGGTCTGTGACGCTGTCGCGCACGTCGGCACAGGCGTTGATTGGCGGGTTGCGGGGGCCGCTGCTCTTCTTTTTATTGCTGGGCTTGGGCGAGGTCGTGTTCGGCAGCCTCGCGCGCGGCATGCAGTTGCGTATCGGACCGAGGCAGCGCCAGGAGGTGACTCGCGAGGTGTACGCGTACCTCCAGCATCACTCGCAGCGCTATCTGAGCAATAACTTCGCGGGCGCGTTGGTGCACCGGATCACCGAAATGTCCCAGGGCGTGAACATGACCCTGTGGACGCTCATCTTCGACTTCTGGCCAGTATTCATTACCTTTGGCGTGTCGGTTGCGCTGCTGATTGGTGCCAACCTGCGCCTGGGAACGATTGTCGGTGCGTGGGCGGTGGGCTTTATTGTCTGCTCGTTCTTTCTGGCTATGCGAAGCCGACCCTTTTCGTTGAAGTCGGCCGCGGCTCGCAGCGAGACCACCGGCAAGGTGGTCGATTCGGTGACGAACCTGTCGAGCGTGAAGCTGTTCGCGCGTCTGGCCTACGAGCGCTTGTTCTTGGACCGCTATCTCGATAGGGAAATCCAGGCAATTTCCGTTTCCCTTCGCTACACCGAACGGATTCGTCGGTTCCAATTCCTCGCGGCGGTAATCTTGAAGGTAGGCGTCCTTGGGTACGCCATCACGCTGTGGTCGCGTGGCACGATTGGCGTGTCCGAGTTCGTGATGGCTACCAGCATGTCACTCTTGCTCATCACCGAAAGCCGCAACCTGAGCCGGCGCTTCCTGGAATTCTTCGAGTACGTGGGCAACGTTACTAACGGCGTGCGCACGCTCGTCCAGCCTCACGAATTGGTGGATGCGCAGAACGCACGCGACATTTGCATCGCTGCGGGAGCCATCGAGTTTCATTCCGTGGACTTTGCCTATGATGGCGCCAAGAAAATTTTCTCGCAGCTGTCCGTGGCTATTGCGCCGGGGCAACGAGTCGGGTTGGTGGGTGCATCCGGGTCAGGGAAATCGACCTTTGTCAGCCTTATCCTGCGCCAGCACGACCCGCAGTCGGGAGCGATCACGATCGACGGCGTTGACCTGCGGGCGTTCACGCAGGAATCGCTTCACGCCCAAGTCAGCCTTATCCCGCAGGATCCTAATCTGTTCCACCGTTCTTTGCGCGAAAACATCCGCTACGGCAAGCTCGGCGCCACGGATGCGGAAATAGAGGCTGCCGCTCGTCGCGCTCATGCCCACGACTTCATCGCCACGATTCCCGAAGGCTACGAATCCATGGTGGGCGAGCGTGGAGTGAAGCTGTCCGGCGGACAGCGGCAACGCATTGCCATCGCTCGCGTGATTCTGAAAGACGCGCCCATTCTGATCCTCGACGAGGCTACCTCCAGTCTCGACAGCATCACCGAAAAGCTCATTCAGGGCAGCCTGGACGACGCGATGAGGGGCAAGACCGTCATTGTCGTTGCCCACCGTCTGTCGACCATCGCCCATCTCGATCGCATTTTGGTGTTCGAGCACGGACGCATCGTCGAAGACGGTCGCCCTGCGGACTTGATTGAACGCAAGGGCGCGTACTACCGCCTTTGGCAGGGGCAGGCGGATGGCTTCTTGGTGGCAGGCTCGCCATCGAACAGGAATGCGCGGATGGCTCTGGATGAGGGAAAGTCCGGATCCGCGTCTCTCGACGAGGATTCTCCGGAGCTTGAGGATGGCGACGCTCCATTCGTCCGTCCCGTCCCTGAACTTGTCCGCTCCTGAACGCGCTGTTGCTGGTTCGGAAGCAGCGCTGTTGTTGGGATGTTGCATTTTCAGCAACGGCGATCCTTAAACCCTATCGACCGTGGTGTTGTCAGCCGCGCACCGGTGCTGGGCATGTGCTGAATTTGCAGCAGACCGTCTCGAAGCGGCCAAAGCTTTACGTGTGTTTCGCTTCCGCCCTGATTGGCCCGCGAATTGCTGATAGTCGCGGTCACTAGGCTCTCGTTCGAGACAAAAAGGTAAAGCGATACCGCAACGACCAAATCGTTTTGCCTCGACCCAGAAAGGACCCGCCCACGAAAATGAAAACCCTCCGAACGCCGCGTCGCCGCGGCCCCCTGTGCTTCTTGTTTACAGCGTCTTTGTTGTCCGTGCCTGTCCAGGGCCTCGCCGCGGAATCCGACGGCCGGGCGAGCCCTGGATTGAAGTCGGAGGAGGGGGCGAAGGTTTCGCCAAACGCGGCAGATGCCGAGATCGCCAAGCTGCGGGCCGAGCTAGAGGCATTGAAGGAAAGCACCGCTGCCACGGCCGAAGCGGTCAAGGCCGTCGATGCACGTACGGCGGAAGCCGCCTCACAGAGCGACCTTGAGGCATTGCGGGATATAGAAGAGGAGAACATCCTGCGCAGCATCGGATCGAGCTCGTCGGTTTCACCGTATCCGGTGAACGGCGGCCTCTTGCACCTCGTGAACCTGACCGGCTACGCGCAGCTCGTGTATACGGCGTCGCCGTGGGGCCCGAGCGGCACCAGTACGCGATCACTTCGCATCAACGCCGTCAGCCTGGCGGCATCGGGATATCTGGTGCAGGACACCGGCGCGGAAGGCGACGTTCGGTACAACGTCGGCTTTCTCGCTACCCAGAACCGCTACAACGGAGCAGCCAACACGAGCCAGGCAGGTGGATCAGCAACGGCCGCGTCACTGAACGCATCCGCACTGAACGGCACCTACTTGAATGCCTCTGACGTGTGGTTCGCCTACGACGTGAAGACAACGAAACTTGAATTGGAGCCTGCGGCAACGCTGTCGATTCAAGCCGGGCAGTTCTTGGTCCCGTTCGGAGTCGAGGCGGTGTCGACGGAAAACAACCGACCCACTATTAATCAGGCGCAGTTTGTCTCGCGGCTTGGCTTTACACGCGATCTTGGCATTATCGCTACCGGTGGACTTCTGAACCGGAACGATCCTTCGGCCACGACTGTTCCGCTCATCAGCTACACCTTCGGTGTCTTCGACGGCGCTGGGCCGAACAGTTTCGACACCAACACCGGCCTCGACCTTCTCGGCCGGTTGGCTCTGAACCCATTTTATCAGTACGCCGATAATTTCCGGAATCTCACGCTCGGTGGAAGCTGGTACGAAGGCAACAAGTTCTCGACCACCGGCACGCTTCCCCAAAAAAGGAGAATCGGCGGTGACTTTAGCTGGCTACGCAAGCCGTTCCTACTCACCGCGGAGTATGTCTACGCCAAGGACGGCTACGACGGGCGCAACGCTCCGAAGACGGGCACCGGACCGGCGCCCACCGGCGTGTCGGCCAAGGCCAGCACCTTTGTTGGAACTCTCTTTTTCACGCCGGGCACGCTGCCTGATTTCCAGCCGTGGGTGCGCTTCGATTTGTGGCGCCCGTGGGCCTATTCCAACCTCACTGATGCTCAGATCGCGTCGGCCAACGCGAGCGGCAACTGGGGGAACCGCCGTGACGCCTATTCAGTCGGCTTCAACTGGTTCGCCTGGGCGGTCGAGCCCATCGTGAGGCGTTCCTACGATACTTCGGCAACTTGGCGGGTCATCAAGCTGCAGGCCAGCTACACGCGCCTTCGCCAAACGGCGTATACCGGCGCCCAGAACCAAGTCGACGTTTCTCTGTTTGGAAATTTCTAGGGAGAGCAACGGAAGAGGTCAGAACCATGGAGAATCTGCAAGGACTAAGCAGCCGGGAAATCCTGTTCACGAAGGATGCTTCTGCGAAGGTGATGGACACAGTTCCCGCGGAAGTGCCTCATGGGGAGAAGCCGGCCCTGACCGTGCTGAACGGGGAACGCGGCAAGGTCCGACCCCGGCGGAAAAGGGAGAGTCGGTGGAAGCCGCTCGCGCTCGGGGCTGTGCTGCCGGCTCTGCTTTTCAGCGCATGGGAAGTTTCCACGCGACTGCATTGGGTGAAGCCCTTCTTTCTGCCGCGACCTTGGACGGTGGCACTGGCATTCAAGGACATGCTTCTCGACGAGGGACTGCTAACTGATTTTCGCGTTAGTGCCATCATTGTCAGCGAGGGTTTCCTTCTCGGCGCGGTGCTTGGCTTGATTGCCGGGATCGGCTCTGGACTCTCCAAGACGGTGGAACGTCTTCTTGGCCCCGTGTTGAATACCATTCGTCAAGTGCCGCCCTTGGCCTGGCTGCCGCTCATTGTGCTGTGGGTGGGGATCGGCTCGGCGGCAAAGGGCGTGATGATCGGTAAGGCCGTCTTCTTCCCGGTGTATCTCAATACCCTGCAAGGGATTCGCGGCGTTTCGAAGGAATTCGTGGAGGTGGCCCGGATCTTCGAATACAACCGATTGTTGCTGCTCCGAAAGGTCGTTATCCCGGCTGCCCTCCCGTCGATCTTCGTGGGCCTTCGCTACGGGGCGGGTGCGGCGTGGGCCGTGGTCATCATCGCGGAAATGTTCGGCGGGAAAGTTGGCCTTGGGTACATCCTGGTTCGCTCGCAGGAGTTGCTCCTCACCGACCAACTCTTCGTCGTCATCGTGATCATCGGCATCGTCGGCTACGCGGTGGATGTTGTCCTTCGTCGGGTCGAGTTCGGGCTAATGCGTTGGAAGCGGGGATTCGAGGGCTAGCCATGACCACCGTCGCCACAGTGGAGAAATCCGGTCTTTTGATCAGCGGACTGACCAAAGTCTTTGCCACCGATCAGGTGGACGTCACTGCCCTGGAACGGGTGGAGCTGAAGATCAAGAAGGGTCAGTTCGTGTCCATCGTCGGTTCCAGCGGTTGCGGCAAGACGACACTTCTGCGGATTATCGCCGGTCTGGAGGGCGATTTCGAGGGAAAGCTGGAATTAGAGGGCGAGCCCGTGAAGGGGCCGAGTGCAGAGAAGGGCGTGGTTTTTCAGGAGCATCGTTTGCTGCCTTGGTTGACGATCGAGGAGAACGTCGCTTTCGGGCTTATCCATAAGAGCTCGCAAGAGAAGAAGGAATTGGTCGACCGCTATTTGGCCCTGGTAGGCCTGGCGAAGTTCGCCAAGGCATATCCCAACCAACTGTCTGGCGGTATGGCCCAGCGGGCGGCTATTGCGCGGGCGCTGGTCAGCAAGCCGAAAATTCTGCTCCTCGACGAGCCGCTTGGCGCACTGGACGCCATGACTCGCGTCTACATGCAGAACGAGCTGGAAAAGATCTGGCTTGAAGAAGGGACGACCATGGTGATGGTCACCCACGATGTCGAGGAGGCCATCTACCTGAGCGACGTCGTCGTCCTGATGTCGTGCCGGCCGGGGCGAGTGAAGAAGACGATCCCCATCGACTTGCCACGGCCGCGGCAGAGGGACGGCGCGGGGTTCGTCACCATCAAGAAAGAGCTGCTCGAAGAGTTCCATTTGCAAGCGAAGGAGTACTTCAGTTATGAGATATAAGACGCCGCCGCCTCGGGGGCCTTGGAGCTAGCAGATATGGCTTCGGGCGACCGCAAACATACCGGCGAGAAGGCCATCGACGCCTTTGGGCTAGGACTGGCCACTGCCATCCTGGCGACGCCGTCGTTTGTTCCGCCGTGCACGCATGAGCTGCTCACGGCCTCGGGCGCAACGGTACCTATGCGTTGCCATTGGACCTTCCAGATCGTGAGGTTGTTGGGGCTTGCAGCCGTGGTGGTTGCGTCGCTGTTGCTTGCGGCTCGCAAGGGATCTCGGCGTAACGCCACTGCGGAGTTCCTCGTTCTCCTCGCTGCGCTTGTGGTCGCGGTGACGCAACCGTGGATGGTGGGTCTGTGCGGGAAGGATGAAATGGCCTGCCACACCACCGCGCACTGGGTGTGGCTGTGGGCCGCTCTTCTCGCCGTCGCCGGATTGGCTGCGCGTTGGTCGGGGAAGTGCGCGCGGGTGGAGGTTGTCGCACCGGATCCGTGGGAGCAGGCCCCGGTTGCCAGAGAGGCTGTGAAGTGATGTGGAAGTTGGTTCTCGACGGGATCCTTCGGCGCCGCTGGCAGTCGCTGGCGACTGTGCTGGGCGTCGGGTTGGGAGCAGGCCTGCTGGTTGCTGTGTTCTTGCTCTATCGCGGATTCGATCAGGGGCTCGAACGGGGAAGGCAGCGCCTCGGCGCCGATCTGCTGGTAGTGCCGAGCAATGCGACGGTGGATCCGGACCGTGCGCTCTTCGCGGGATCTCCGCTCAACGTGTACATGGACAAGGCGTTAACCGACGGTGCACGGAAGGTTCCAGGCGTGCGGCGAGTGGAAGCACAGTTCTTCACACAGTCGTTGCACCTCGAATGCTGTTCCGTGGGAATCGAGACGCGGCTCATCGGTGTCGAGGAGCAAGTGATCCGACGCCTGGCCGGGATGTCGGCCGAGGGGCGCGAGCATCTGGCGGCCGACGAGGTCATCGTTGGCTCCGAGCTCTTGGGCGGCATCGGCAAGTCTGGTGCCCTTATCGAGCTGCTTGGGGAAATCTTCAGACTCGCTTTTCGGTTGGAGCCGACGGGGACCTCGCTCGACTACTCCATTCTGATGCCCATGGAGTCGGCGAGGGATCTGGCGGCCCGGGCCGACGGGTTGCGCGACGTCTGGAAGCTCGCCGGCGATCCGCACCAACTGATTTCCGCGTTGCTCGTCGAGGTGGAGGATCCGGCAAAGATCAAGGATGTCAGCCGCGCTCTCGAGGACCTCGGACAAGTAAAGGTGATCCGCGCCGCAGACACCTTCCAGCGCCTCAAACGCCTAATGGGGGCTTTCGTGTTCGTCCTCGCTGGCGCCGGCCTGCTCACGGCTCTCGGCGGAATTGCGTACTTGCTCGGCCACTTCTCTTCCATGGCGTGGGATCGGAAAGGCGAGTGGGCACTTTACCGGGCCATCGGCGCGACCAAGCCGGCGCTCGTTCGCTTGGTCGTCGGTGAAGCAACCCTGCTCGCGCTGGCGGGAGCAGCCGCAGGCGTTCCGTTGGGATACGGCCTCTACCGACTGGCCTTCCAGCGCTTGGCCGCGCAGAACGCGTTTCCTTTCGTGGCTCCGAGCGCATCCCTCATCGCCCTCGTTGCTTTCGGTGCTTTGCTGCTGTACGCGCTCATCGGTTTCCTTTCCGCGGCCGGTCCGGCTCTGCGCGTAGCCCAGTTGGAGCCCGCATTGACCATGGCCCAAGGAGACATCGATTGAGCTCCGACGTACTTATCCAAGCCGAGAAGGTCAGCCGAGCCTACGGTAGCGAGAAGATCCTTGATGAGGTGTCGCTGTCAGTTCGCGCAGGCGAAATCACTACGATTGTGGGCCCTTCGGGCAGCGGCAAGACGACATTGCTCGCCATCTTGTCGCTGCTTCTCGAACCGACCTCGGGTCGCGTCCTCGTCGACGGGCGCGACGCGGGCACGCTTTCGGACAGCAAGCGGTCGCGTCTGCGCAATCACTTTTATGGCTTCGCCTTCCAGACCGCGCAGCTTGTGGGCTCGTTGTCGGTTCTCGATAACGTACTTTTGCCTGCCATCCTGGGTGGTTCAGCTCGCGAAAAGCGCGGCGAGGCGCTGGCCCTCCTGGACCGTTTGGGGCTTTCCCAGCGGGCGAAGTTCCTGCCGCATCAGTTGAGCCTGGGACAACGTCGCCGTGCTGCCTTGGCGCGGGCGTTGATTCTTAAGCCACGGGTCGTGTTGGCGGACGAGCCGACCAACGACCTCGACGCGCGACGCGCGGACCAGATCGCCGACTTCTTGCTCGCGCTGCCCAAGGATGGGTACGCGGTGGTGCTGGTCACGCATGACCGTGTCCTTGCCGCGCGGGCGGGAAATCGTCACGAAATCGAGCGCGGAAAATTAAGACCAGTTCTGTCCGAAACATCAGGGATTGTTCCCGGCGGACCGCATGCGAGTCTGCGAATAGTCAATGACGAGGCACAATGAACCAAGTACACAAAGCGAAAGACATTGTCAGTGGGGGAGAATGGAATTACACGACCTCCGCACCCGTGGTCGGACTCGACATCGGGTCGCGTGGGTCCAAGGGTGTCCTTCTCCTCGGCGACCAGGTGGCCACCGTCCTGAATCCGACGGGCCTTTACATGCAGGAGACCGCCGATGAGCTGCTCTCCCAGCTGGTTCGCCAGGTGAGGATCGACCGAAGCGACGTTGCCTTCATCGTGGGCACAGGGTACGGGCGTATTTCGCTGAAGTACGACGACATTCCCTACAAGGTCGTGACTGAAATTAGCTGCCACGCCATGGGTGCCCATGCGGTCGTGCCGGACACGAAGACAATTATCGACATCGGTGGTCAGGATTCGAAGGCCATCCGGGTCGATCCCGCCACGGGCAAGGTCGTCGAGTTCGTGATGAACGACAAGTGCGCTGCGGGAACTGGGCGGTTCCTCGAAAAGGCCGCAACCATTCTGGGCGTCGATCTTCGCGATTTGGGCGGTGTGGCGTTGCGATCCAAGAACCCGGCACAGGTCAGCAGCCAGTGTGCCGTCTTCGCCGAGTCCGAGGTCATCTCACTGCGTGCTCGCGGCGCCCGGGAAAACCTTGAAGAGATCAGCGCCGACATCGCTGCCGGCGTGCACGTCGCGACGGCGCGCCGGGTGCGCAACCTGCTCGGACGCGTAGGTATCGAGCCGCCCATCGTCTTTACCGGTGGCGTGTCGAACAACGTGGGCATGTGGAAGGTGCTGGAAGAAGAGATCGGCGCCAAGTTCACGCCTGCCAAACTAGACCTGATCTTCGCCGGCGCACTGGGCGCAGCGGTGCACGCGTGGAAATTCCACGCCGCCGCCACTGGCGCCGAATCGCCGAAGAAGCGGAAGCCGAAGGCCGGGGCCTCCCCGGAAGCCGGCGCAGCTGTAGCCGAATAGAGCCACCCGAGGAACCATCCGACGAACGGAGACGACCATGACGTTGAACCTAGAACAATACGCAAAGCTGATCGATGACGAACAGAAGGCCTTTCAAGCCGACAAGGCCGTCAAGAAGGTCGGCTATATCTGCAACTACATTCCGGTGGAATTGCTCAGCGCTGCTGGCGTTCGGCATGCACGATTGGTGAAGGCTGGCAGCACGCGCACGGTCTCGGCCGGCGAGCTTTACACCCAAAGCGTGTTCTGCGACTTCACCAAAAGCTGCATCGGCTTCTTTCAGGAAAGCGGCTCGCTCTACAAGTCGTTCGACAAGGTCTACAACTTCCACAGTTGCTCGACCATGAAGCGCGCCTCGGAGGTAATCGAGCAATTCGTCCCCACGAAGCTCCTCAACCTGCCGAAGCTGCGACCCAGTCAGGACGCCCGGGATTTCTTTCGCCTCGAGATCATCAACTTCAAGAACGACCTGGAGGAGCTGACCGGCAAGCCTATTGCCGAAGAAGAGATCCAGCGGCAGATCACCATCTACAACCGCGCGCGACGCTTGCTCAAGCAGATCTCGGATCTGCGCAAGGACGAACGGCCCGTCCTAACCGGGGCACAATTCCTCGACATCACGCTCGGCTACTACTACTTGCCGGGCGACAAGCTCGTTCCGGCGCTCGAAAAGGTACTCGCGCATCTGCAGGCGAAGCCGCGCGGAAAAGCTCGGCCGCTGCGACTGATGGTGTCGGGCAGTATCATCGCGGACGGCGACCGTCGGTTGCTCGACATTATCGAAAACGAGCTCGACGCTCGGGTGGTCATCGAGGATCACTGCGCGGGCGTGCGGCCTTTCTACCACACCATCAGCGAGACCGACGAACCGTACCGGGCGCTGGCCAACGGCTACTTGGATCAGGCACCGTGCGCGCGCATGAAGCCGCTCTCCGACGGCGTGGAATTCTCGGGGCGACTGGCACGCGACTATGCTGTCGACGGTGTGATCTACTCGTACCTCAAGTTCTGCGCCTGCTACGGCGTGAGCAAGAAGGAATTCACGGACGAGTTCCGCAACCAGAAGCTGCCGGTGCTCGAGCTGTCGAGCGACTACTCGGAAAGCGACCACGGACAGATCAAGACCCGCATCGAGGCGTTCATCGAAGTGCTCAGGGAAAAACAATCGAATCACACGAGGGAGCAGCTCCATGCCTAAGACGACGCCAGTGAAGAAGAATGGAAGCAGTCCTGGCAATGGTGCGCCGGCCACCGGCGCCGACTCGAAGTACGTGAAAGCCCTGTCCGACCTGCAGAAGGGCTACTCGCTCGAACGTGTCGAACAGTGGGCACGCGAGGGGAAAAGCGTGATCTGGGGCGGAAACTCTTGGGAGGCGCCGCTTATCCGAGCGTGCGATACCATCCCCGTCGGCTTCGCGGAGCTGTGGAAGGATGACAGCCTGAAGGCCGAGGAGGTCGCGGAGAACCACCACCAGATTCCGGCGGAGTTCTGCTCGATGATCAAGGCCATGATCGGCCGCCTGCATCTGAGCAAGGATAGCGCCATCAAGCGCATTCTCTATTTCGGCTCGACGTGCGAGCCCATCAGCATGGTGCTTGACCATGCCCATCGTGATGGCTACGACGTTCACTGCATCGACGCTGCCACCGCCTTCAAAGAGGGCGAGCGGCGCACCGAGCTTGTGGACTTCCTCATCAACGAGTTGCAGAAGGTGGCCCTGTGGCTTACCGGTAAGCGCGTGGACGAGGCGCGGCTGTCCGAGGAGCTGCAATTCAAGAACCGCATGGTGCGCAAGGTGCGGAAGATCCTAGATTTGCGCCTCAAGGCACCGTTCTATCTGACGGCCACGCCGACTTCGCAGATTCTCCTTGGGTCGAACCACTACTTCGGCGAGCGCGCGAAATACGAGGCCATTCTCGACGGCATCACTGCGGAGTTGGAAGAGGCGGCCGCGCGTCCCGAAAAGAGAGAGTTCATCCCGCTGGTTCTCGCTGGCGGTGTGGCGGGCGGTCCCAAACTGCTGAAGATCATCGAAGAGAATAACGGCGTGGTCGTCGGCTGGGTCATTCACAGTACCTCCGACTTCCGCGAGGACATTCCGCCGTTGCAGGCGGTGGCGGAGTACCTATTCGAGGCACAGCTCAAGGGCGAGCTGGGCGAGGGCGCCGGAGCGTCGGCTCAACTACGCAAGCGGCGCGTCGAGGAGCTGGTGGACAAGACCAATGCTCGCGGCATCGTCTCGTCGTTCGTGACCGGGTGCCCTTACGGCAGCGTGGTGCAAGGGTTGGAGCGCCAATACTTCAAGAAGAAGGGCGTTCCTCTCGTGGGGCTGGAGCACAGCGTGCACGCCCAAGAGCCGCCCACCGAAGAGCAGGTCACGCGCGTCAAGGCATTCATCGAGATGCTGGCGGAGTAGCTGCCTTGTCAGAGGCCGAAGCGGCTATTTGGGAGCGCCGCTACCGAAGCGGACGTCGTCTTGTCGATGACTACGATCCATGGCTCGCCCGTTGGCGCCCCGAATTCGAGGCGCGCAAGGGGCGGGCCTTGGACATCGGATGCGGGGAAGGGCGTGATACCGAAGTCCTGCTCGGCTGGGGTTTCGACGTCACGGCCTTCGACCGCTCGGCCGAGGCGGTGGAGCTGTCGCGGGCGCGCAATCCCGCGGCACACCACCAGGTGATGGACATCCGCGAACTTGGTCGGCTCGACGCTCCTTTCGCCGTAGTGGTCGCAAACCTAACGCTCCACTATTTCGGTCGGGCGGAGACGCTGGCATCGTTCGCGGAGGTCGACCGCCTGCTGGAACCGGCGGGATTGTTCGCCTTTCGGGTCGATGCTGTGCCCGACGGCCGCGGGGCGGAGTCCGAGTCTTGGGCGCGTGTCGATCAAGAGGGCGTGGGCAAGCAAGTATTTACGCCTCGCAAGCTGGACGAAGCACTGGCAGGGCGTTTTCGGGTACTGAGCCAGGAAAAGTGGACCATCGGGCGGCACGGTCGCCCAAAGACGTTGTTCGAAGTAATCGCGGAATCTCAACAGGGGTAATGGACCATGAGCGAAGAAAATGTCTGCAAGAAGAGAAAGTCCTGTTCGGCCAAAGCGCCGTCGACAGGTATTGCGGCCTTGGCCGCGCTGGCGAAGGGCTACAATTTTCACGAAATCGAGCGGCAGGTTCGCGAGGAGGGCAAGCAGGCAGTCTGGGGCGGGGCCTCGTGGGAGGCGCCGCTTGTGCGCGCTTGCGGAGTCATTCCAGTGGGCATCAACGAGCTGTGGCGCGAGGACAGTCTGCATGCCGAGTCCATTGCCGAGGACTTTCACCAGATCCCGGCCGAGTTCTGTTCGATGATCAAGGCGATGGTCGGCCGGCTGCACCTCAAGAAAGACGGCCCGATCAAGCGCATTCTCTTGTTCGGATCCACGTGCGAGCCTATCGCCAATGCCGTCGAGCATGCCCAGCGCGACGGCTTCGACATCCACTGGATCGACGCTGCCACCGCCTTCAAGCCGTCCGAGCGGCGCGAGGAGCTGGTGGATTTCTTGGTGCGAGAGCTGGAGAAGACCGCCGTTTGGCTCTCGGGCCAGCCGGCGGATGAGGAGCGCTTGCGCGAGGAGATCCGCATCAAGAACCGGGTAAACGCGAGGATTCGGCGGGTCGTCGAGCTGCGCCTGGCGGCGCCGTTCTATTTACCGAGCGTGCCCATGCTGCAAGTCCTGGTGGGCTCGATCCACTACTTCGGCGATCCCGAAGCCCTCCTTCGCGTGCTCGACACGCTGATTGCCGAGTTGGAGGAAGCGGCGAAGCATCCGGTGGATCGCCCGTACATTCCGCTCGTGCTGGCGGGTCTGATCGGCGGTCCGGTGGGCGGGCTTGCGCTCTTGCAGGCTATCGAGGAATCGAACGGGGTCATTCTTGGCTGGGTGCAGGTCTCCACCGCCGATTTCCGCGAGGACATCCCTCCGCTTCGGGCCATTGCCGAGTACCTGTTCGCCGCGCAGGTGAAGGGCGAGCTGGGCGAGGGCGCCGGCGCGTCTGCCACCTACCGGCGAGTGCGTGTCGAAGAGCTGGTCGAGGAGACCAAGGCCAAGGGCATTATCTCGGCCTTCGTCACCGGGTGTCCTTACGGCAGCGTAGTTCAGGGCCTCGAGCGGGACTACTTCAAGAAGCGCGGGGTTCCGCTGGTTGCTCTCGAAACGACGGTGCACGACGTACCGCCCACCGAAGAGCAGATCACCAAGGTCAAGACCTTCCTCGAGATGCTGGCGTAGCCGTCGTCCTGCAGCCCACGCCGTGCGCTCAACTTTACGGAAGCCTGGCGTATTGAACGGGCGACCTGTTGCCGGTCGAACAGTGGTGTTGCTTGGTTGCTGCGATTACAGCAGGTGAATGTCTTCTCTCGCGCGGATGCAGGTTCTCAATTGCTTAAACACCTGGTACGCCAATTGCTCATGCTTTCTGGAAACAAAGGAATCACAGATGGTGAAGAGATCAGAAGTACTGCTGTGTGTATGGTTGATGTCATTCTTGATGACTACTGTCTCGGCCGCGAAGGTTCTAGCGGACGGTCCGGTCAAGTCGGCAGCGCTCCCGCCGAGCGTACCTGGAAATGAGCGGATTGCGCATATCGGCTTGGTGGATGTGACGGCGGTGGCGGCGCGAAAGGGCTGGCTGCAGGAGGAGTTCGCCAAGCACAATGCGAAGGCGGATCTCGTGAATGTCAGCTCGTTCGGCGGTAGCGGCATCGAGGCATCCCTGCTTGACCGTGGTGACCTGCACATCACGCAGCGAATGGCCTACCCGGCGTTGCAGCACCGGGCGAACGGGCTCGATGCGGTGGTGGTCTGGCAGGGCGTCGATCCTCATCCGAGACGAGCAGTAACGATGGTACTGGCAGACTCGGACATCAAGACGATCGAGGACCTCAAAGGCAAGAAGTACGGGTCGTCTCTTATCGGCTGCCCGTACTATGCGTCTCGCGAGGCGTTCCTAAAGCAGAATGTCGATGTCGACACGGAGTTCTCACAAGGCGACATCCGCTTCGTGAATATCACAGGCGTCGCGGCGATCACGGCCTTTCTGGCCGGGCGCTTCGATGCTTATGGTACGCATCCGGCGACAGCAGCCACGGTTCCACTCTATGTACAGAAGCAGGTGCGCGAGATTTCCACGGCAGAGCCGGGTGGCGTCTATGTCACGGCGGGCGGCCGACAAATGTACTTCGCCATGCGGAAATGGGCCGAAGAGAATCCGGACCTGGTCCAGGCTTTCCTTGTGGCATGGGACCGAACCGTGCGTTGGCTCTATTCCGACAACGGGAAACACCTTGAGGAGGCCGCTACCATCGCCGCCCGCGAGCTTCGCATCCCGAAGTCCATCGCGCTTTACAACCTGAAGGACGAGTCGACCATTTCCTACACCTGGGGGCAGACGTCGTATCAAGAGGCCGTCGATTCCATCAAGAAGTTCCAGAACTGGGCGATCAGCGTGAAGGATCCCTTCTACACGAAGCACCGTCTGACTGACAAAGAGATTGAGAAATTCGTGGATAAACGATTCTTCGCTGGCGGCGCCTTCTTCGTCGATACCTCCCAGAAGAAGGCTCACGCCTCGCTTGAGACTTCTTCGCCATCGACCTTGGCCAAGAAATGACTCTCAGGGCAGTCAGCAAAGAGCGGGACGCGCATACCGAGCTTGTCTATACGATTTGCCCGGTGCTCGTGGCCTCGCACGTCGCGGTCGTGAAGGGGTGGCTGGAAAAGGAGCTGGCGCGTCGAGGCGGAACTGCGCGCTACCTATGGTCGCTGCCATCGGAGAATTGGCTCTCGCATTTCAACCACACTTTGCCCAATCAAATTCGGGACGGCGGCAATATCCCGGCCATCCATGCCCGTTCCAAGGGTCGCGATACTAAGCTTATCGGCCTTACCTGTGCCGGCGATGGCGGACAGATCCTGGTGCGCGTGGATTCCGCTATTCATCGGGTTGCGGATTTGCACGGTCGACGAGTTGGACTTTACAATCGTGGAAAGACGGATCGGGTCGATTTCTGGCGAGCAACTGCTGAGCGGGGAATCCTTCTGGCTCTGGAGCTTGCAGGTTTGAGGCAGAGCGACGTCGAGTGGGTCGATGTCACGGTGGAGGGACCTGACTATCCATCCACGGCTCCAGTGGACACGCCTGCGCAACGATTCAAGTTCACGGATACTGGCAAGAACAGCCTTTACGGAGCGGAAATCTCGGCGCTCTTGGCAGGCAAGGTGGACGCTATTTACGCGGGCGGCAGTCGCGCGCACCAGTTCCACGTTTCTGGAAAGATAAAGTCTATCGAAGATCTGCGCCGCTATCCAGATTGGACCTTGCAGGTGGCGAACTCGCCGTACGCCATTACCGTGAGCACTGAGTTCGCGACACAGCACCGGGATCTCGTGGTGGCATTCCTACGAGCAGCCATTCGAGCGGGGCGGTGGGTTCACGAGCACCGTCAGACAGCGACAGAGACTTTCGGGCAGGTGCTGCCCCAGTGGGGAGAAGTCCGGTTGCTCAAGACTGAGCTGTCGAGGCACAAATTCGTTCCCAATCTGGCGCCGCGTGGCTTGGCTGGCGTGGAGGTTCAGAAGCGGTTCCTGCTTGAGCGCGGCTACATCGACCGCGACTTTGATTTGGCGACGTGGGTGGATACCTCGTTCCTCGACGAGGTGAATGCCGACCTCCGGAAAGAACAGGCGGTGGCGAATCTGTGACCGCGCCGGTCGCTACAGCCGCGAGCTGTAAGAACTGCGCGTTGCTGCTGGCTCGAATCGTCGGCGAGAGGCACTGGTGGTTCAGGTTCGTTCGATCGCCTCTCGTATGGGGGATGCGCTTCCTGGCCTTGTGGCATCGAATCGACGCCCGCCGATGGATCGTGCCGGAAATATCATGCGAGGGGTGCATTCGTTTCACTAAGACAGAGCTCGAACATCGCTCGCCAACCTTTCGGTGGCTTAACGGGCTCATCGGCAAGCGCTTCACCACGTTGCGAGACAGTCGCCTCACGGCAAAGGAACTGGCCGAGGCTAAGTGCTTTGCGGCCGAGGCGATGACGCCACCGCCGGCTGCCTAACGAGTGCAGGCTCACCTCACAGAGAGGCAACGGCGTTCTTCATTCGAAGAAGGGCACTGGCCAGCACCGAGCGGCTGCACCCGAAGTTGAGGCGAACAAAGCCGTCACCGCCAAATGTGCGACCGTCGGACAATCCAACACCGGCCTTTTCAAAGAAACCGGCTGGATCCGGAAGACCCAGAGCACGCGCATCAATCCACGACAGATAGGTCGCTTCCACAGGGCTAACGGAAAGACCGGGGATCTTGTCGATAGCGTCAGCGACGAAATCGCGATTGCGCCGCAAATAGGAAAGGAGCTCCTCTCGCCAAGTTGCGCAGTCGCTGTAGGCGGCAAGTGCCGCGACAAGTCCCAACACATTGACGTGCGGTACGATTCCGGCCATGGCTCGGCGGAAGCGAGCGCGAAGACCGGGATTCTCGATGATAGCTACCGAGGCGCCGAGGCCTGGAATGTTGTAGGTCTTGCTGGGCGCCATGAGTGTGATGGTTCGCGCGGCGATGGCTGGATCCAAAGAGGCAATCGGGATGTGCTGTTTCTGCGGGGCTAAGATCAACTCGTTATGGATCTCGTCTGCGCAGATCACGATGTCGTGGCGTTCGCATAGCCGCGCGATGCTGAGCAGCTCCTCGCTGTCAAAGCAGCGTCCCACGGGATTGTGGGGATTGCAGAGGAGAAACAGGCGCGTGTCGGCGCGAATGGCGTGTTCGAGAGCCTCGATGTCGAAGTGCCATCGGTCGCCGGTTTGGACCAGCGGGACGCGAAGGACGTGTCTGCCGGCATTCTTGGGAGCGGAAAAAAAGGGCGGATAGACCGGCGTCGCCGTCACGACACTGTCGCCGGGTTGGCCGATGGCCGCGCAGGTGATGTTCAGCCCGCACACGAGCCCGGGAATGAAGACTAGCCAAGCCGGATGGAGCGTCCAGCCAAAACTTGTCTGTACGTGCTGACAAAATGCATCGAGAAGAGGCTCGGGAACTGCCGTGTACCCGAGAATCCCGTGATCGAGTCGCTTGCGGAGTGCATCGAGAATGGCGGGTGGGGATGCGAAGTCCATATCAGCCACCCAAAGAGGGATGACGTCGGAATGACGGTAGCGATCCCATTTCTCGCTGAACGAGCCGCGGCGGTCAATCGGTGTGTCGAAATCGAAAGGCATGAGGACCTTCTAGCAGGAACGGCAGCGCTTCTTCTACTTGCCAGCAGCTTGTGGCGAATCCCTTTTGTCCGCGACGGGCATGGCTTCGGGTCCTATCTCTAGAGGTTGCGTTGACTGGCTGCGACTTGCCGAGCGACTGCTGCTCGAACGTTTCTCGCGACGTTCGGCGAGTGCTCGGCCACGGTATCGGACTCGCCCTTGTTGCCGAATTTCCGTCCGGGAATTATCCCCAAGTGGGCCAGTCGGCCGCGCAGAACATTGCGAGTCACGCCTAGTAGGCGAGCGGTCTCCACTTGGTTGTGGTGGCAGAAGTTGTAGGCCTCGAGGACGATAGCCGCGTCGATCTTCGCGAACAAATCTGGCTCGTGGAGCTCGAACATCTCTTGCAGGGTCGCCTTGAAAAAGTTGAAGGCGCCACTCTCGGCATCGGGCTTCGGGACTTGAGCAGCTGCGGCCGATGTGGGTTGGAGCGAAATGTCCCGGGCGTCGATAAGACAATCCTGGCAGGTGAGGACGGCACGATGAATAACATTGTCGAGCTCACGGACGTTGCCAGGCCAGTGGTAGTCGAGCAGCGCTTGAACAGCATCCGCTGTGAGCGAGACCTCACCATAGCAACGACACTGACTGTAGATGCGAAGGAAGTACTCCGACAGGGGAAGAATATCGCCGGGTCGGTCCCTCAGGGCCGGTACGGAAAGAGCCGCCACGTTCAGGCGAAAGAAGAGATCCTCCCGAAACCGTCCGGAGCGTACGGCTGCCCCGAGATCGACGTTCGTCGCCGCAATAAGGCGGACATCGATGGAGGTTGGCGCACGCGAGCCGAGACGCACCACCTGGCGCTCTTGCAAAACGCGCAACAGCTTCACTTGAAGGAGAAGCGGAACGTCGCCGATTTCGTCGAGAAAGAGCGTGCCGCCGTGGGCGGCCTCGAACCAGCCGGGTTTCGCCGTAGCCGCGCCCGTGAATGCGCCTCGCTCGTAGCCAAAGAGCTCGGCATCGGCGAGTTCCGTGGAAAGTGCGCCGCAGTTCACGGTCACGAACGGGGCGGAATGGCGACGGCTCAGCTTGTGAACGTACCGTGCCACAACCTCCTTTCCTGTGCCGGTCTCACCCGTGATTAGGACAGTCGCATCGCTAGGAGCGATCTGGCGTATTTCCCGCAGAAGCTCCAAAGAACGAGCGTCCTCGAATATCGCCGCCGTCGTGGAGACGGAAATTTGGCCTCTGAACATCGGTGAAATCATCCCGATAGGCTGTTACGAATCAAAGTTGTGCTTTTTCAAGCCCTCCGTTGCGAAGGGCTCGCCCGCCGGGCTTTGTCGGAGATTCGGCCACTGCTTTTGTCGATCACACTCTCCGTGTTGTGTCGAGAGGACGACCGTGTTCACTCGAAGGGGACGGTGACCGTCGTACTCCACGGTGACGGATTCAGAAGTAAATAGGTATCCCATCATTCTCTCCCATTGCTGATGCTCAGAGAAGAACCAGGAAAGGAGATGAGCTGCTTAAGAACGCTGATTGAAACTACGTGGTCCTGGGTGGAGCAACCAATCCTTCGAACTCGGGTCGTGAGTGCTGAGAGCGCCATGGTCCGGTACCTCCCGAGGAATGCTGCGAGCAATGGTCGTGCCAGATCACGATTCTTCCGACTTTGCAATCCCAACCTGCCTTCGCGGCATCCAAGGGATCGACAGTGTTGCACTGTGGTGAGTCTGCCTGCTGCTTTTTCAGCAGGCATTACACAGATCTGTTCGTAGCGCAGCACGGCTCCTCAGTCGGGCGCGGCGCGCTCGCAGTGCGCTCAGCCTTCGAACACGGTGAGAGCGGCTGGTCCGAGCCCTTTTGAAAAGTCGACTAGTTTGGCTCGGCTCGCCTTCACTTCGTAGATGGCGGCGTCTGAAAGCTGGCCTTTATCGGCTCGCTCTTTGAATCGCGGATTGCGCGATCCGATGGCCTGAATGGCGACGCGGCGGTCGTCACCTTCGAGGAGCTTTGCCGAGCCATTGAGAACCAAGTTGCGCAGCTTGGGAAGGTCCTGCCCTTCGGCCAGCAATTGGACGCTGACGCGAGGATCTCGATCCAATTGGGTCACCTTGGCAGAGGAACCGCTGGTGGAGAAATAGAGCGATGCCCCTCGAACGGCCCATGAGCCGAGCGACCGGACGACAGGTCCATCCTCCGAGATCGTGGCTAGCGAGATGAAACGGACACCAGGTGTAAGGGATTCGATAAGCTCAGCGGTCAAATCTTTCAGCGTGGGCATGGGTGAGGTCCTTGTTGGCAGTGGATGGATAGCGCGGCAACGGTAGCAGCGATTGGGTTGCGCGAATGTTGAGCGGCGTGGCGCTGATGCGAAATCTGGGCCGCTTTCAAGCGAGCTTGTCGCATTCGTCGCACGGTGAGAAGACGGATGTCCACAAAAGTGGACTTCTGCTTGACCCTCTAGGAGGTGCCTGCCAAAGTGAATTGGTTGGAAAAGCAGGCTACCATTTCCGAGGAGAGCGGAACGCTGAAGTTCGATGGGGCGAATCTTTCCGAAGGACGGCGCCCGAGACTACTGCGCCTCGATGTTGACCGCGAGCCGTTCCGGCTGGAGATGGGGGGACAACTCGCAGAGCTTGACGTTGCTTTCGAGACCTTTGGAACCCTGTCCAGCAAGCGGAACAACGCGGTTCTGATCACGCATGCGTTGGCCGCCGATTCGCACGTTGCCGGTTCTCATGAGCCCGGCGAGCGTCGAGGTTGGTGGAACGAGGTCGTGGGGCCGGGTAAGCCCATCGATACTGACCGTTTCTTCGTGATTTGCCCGAACATTCTTGGCAGTTGCCACGGAACTACGGGTCCGTCGTCGACGAATCCCCTAACGGGGGCTCCCTACGGACCTCGCTTTCCGCGGATTACCGTCGGTGACTGGGTGACGGTACACGGACGCCTTCTTGATGCACTGGGGATCGAACGCCTGTTCGCGGTGGCAGGAGGATCGCTCGGCGGCCAACAAGCTTTGGAGTTGGCCCTTCGATTTCCAGACCGGGTTTCCCGGGTGGTGGTCGTCGCGGCAGCTGCCCGGCTTTCGGCGCAGGGATTGGCGTTCAATGCGTGCGGCCGCACCGCCATCGTCAACGATCCGAATTTCAACGGAGGCGACTACTACGGTAAGGCCCATCCCACGAGCGGCCTGAGTGCTGCGCGGATGATGGCCAATATTACGTACTTGTCCGAGGAAGGGATGCGGGGCACGTTCGGCCGCCGGCTTCGAGAGTCGCAGGGGGCTGCGGCCAGGGACGCGTTGGAGGCCGAATTTGCAGTTGAGGAGTACGTCGCGGAGCAAGGCCGGCGGTTTGCGGCAGAATTTGATGCCAATAGCTACTTAGCAATCTCCCGCGCCATGGACCACTACGATGCCGCGGTTTGGGGCGGGGGCGATTTACTCAAAGCATGCGAACGAATAGAGGCCAGTGTCCTGTTGTTGTCGTTCGATAGCGATTGGCTCTATCCACCCAAAGACTGCCGGGAGCTGGCGCTGGCGCTCATTCGGGCCGGAAAGAGAGTTCACCACGCGAACATCCCTTCAGCGCATGGCCATGACTCGTTCTTGCTTGGGTCGCCGATGATGAATAGCTTCATTCATGCCTTTCTCGATGGATAGTCCCATGCCTCGCATCGACGATCCCCGCATTGATTCCGAACTTCTCGAACGTCGCGACATCGACCGGCTGCCACCTGGCCTTTTCGAGTGGCGCGTGGCCGAGGTGGTGAGCATTGCCAGTAGGCGGGTCGGTCGTGGCCAACAGGAGCCTCGGGTGCCCTCGCGCTGGCAGGACGAAATCATCGTAAACGAAATTTCGCAGGGAGCCAGCGTGCTTGACCTAGGGTGCGGCGATGGCGAGCTGCTCGAACGCTTGGAAAATGGACGCGGGGTGCGTGGCCAAGGCGTGGAGATCGATCTCGACATAGTCTTGAAAGCGGTCCGTCGTGGCGTGTCGGTCCTGCACGCGGACTTGGGGGAAGGCCTTCATTGGTTCCCGGACCACAGCTTCGACTACGTGGTGTTGGAAGAAACCCTGCAGACGCTGCAGAACCCGAAGGTCGTCTTGTCCGAACTGTTGCGGGTCGGGCGCCGAGGTATTGTCTCGTTCCCGAATTTTGCCTACTGGCGGGTGATCGTCGATTTGGTTGCGCACGGCCGAATGCCGGTAACCTCGCGCTTACCGTTTCCTTGGTACGCCTCGGAGAACATCCACCCGCTTAGTCTGCAGGACATGCTCGACTGGGCTGAAGCCTCGGGCATGCGCGTGGTTTCAGGACACAGTCACGCGGATGGGGCCGTTCGACCGCTGCGACCCGAGGACAATCTGCATGCCGAGGAAGTGCTCCTGGTCCTGGAACGAAAGTAGCGCGGAGATTTCGACATGTTCGCGCCTAGCGGATGGCAATCAAGCTGGCATAGGTCAGCTGGCCGTAGAACGTGCCCTGATCGACACGCCGACGGGCTTCGGTTTTGAGGGCATCCGCCAACTCCCGTCCGATGATCCCGGTGAGAGCCAGCGCATCGGCGCCTCGATCGACGACCGTGAGCAGATAGGCGGCATCAGAAACACCGTGATAGCTATGCGTTCGGAAACTGCGCACCTTGAATCCCGCTCGATTCACGCTTGGTGCTAGTTTTCGGGCCAGGAAGGGGTCATGGACGATCGCCTCGACACAAGCGGCGATACAGGATTGCAAGGGATCGTTGGGTTGACTGGCGACGCTGGTGGACGCGTAATCCGCATCGAAGATGGCAAGGGTTCCACGAGGGCGCAAGACCCGACGGGCCTCCGCTAAGGCGGCTTCAAGCTCGGGAACGTGGCACAGGGTGGTATGAAAAACTAGCGCATCGACGCTCTCTTCTGCCAGCGGCAATTCTCGCGCATCGCCCTCGGCAAAGCTTAGGTTCGGAAGCTCTTGCCCGAGCTGTGCGGCGCGACCAATGAAGAATGGAGACGGATCGATTCCCAAGACACGGCACGTGGGGAAAGTCTCGGCTAGTGTCCGTGCTACCGCGCCCGTTCCGCATCCAACCTCGACAACCAAGTTCCCAGTTGAAACGTCGAGGGTCGACAGGTAGTCGGCACGCATGGCAGCCTGCTGCGGATCGGCTGCTCTGATCTCCAGGACCCTAGCGATGTTGCTAAGCGATTCGGCAGGGGCCTCGAGGATGCTCGCGTAGATATCAGGCATAGGACCGATGTCTCATAAACGAGACGGCTCTGCAATCGAAACGGGCGAATAGTGCGACGAAAGATACGACGCCGGAGCAGGCAAATAGGAGACAGATGTCTTTTATAGTTGACAGCCCGATGAGGGGTGCTCAATAGTGGCCACCATGAGATGGCTTAGCTGTTGTTCCTTCCACGACGCCGCTTGATCAGGTTCCGAATCGTCGACCTGTTCCAGCAGTAGGGGGAGTCCATAGAACGCCTCTTATTCTCGAGGGCGAAAGTTCTTCGTGCGCGCAGCGAAGGGCTCAGCGGCCAGTGTCCCATACGTGAAGTAATCCAATCCATTTGAAAACCTCAAGCCAGGAGTCGAGTCCGTGTCCTATTTCAACCCCGTCAAGTCGTGGCTAGCGAGCATGGTTTTTGTCGCTTCCCTATCCTTAGGATCGTCGGCAGTTGCAGGAGAGGCCGAGTCTGAGAAGTCCCCAGTCCCGGCAGCCCCGCCGACATCGCTGGCTGAGGCGGCAGTGCCGGCCTCGCCGCAATCGCAGCTTGCGCCAGCGCAGGTCGCACCAGTTGTGGCGAGCGAGCCTGCTGCGCCCTTGATCTCGAAGGAGTTGGCCCAACAGCTTGCTCAGTCGGGCTTCGCGGATGCAGGCCAGGGAGGCTTTTCCATTCGATCGGCGGACAAGTCGGCGCAACTTCGCTTTCACCTGCAGGTGCAAGCGGACGGGCGCTTCTGGAAGGGGACGACGCCGCCCAAGGGCTCGGAAACCTTCTTCCTGCGCCGGGCAATTCCGTGGATCGACGGATCGCTCCCCGGTGGCATCAGCTTTTTGGTGGCGCCTGACTTCGCCCAAATCCCCACCACGAACACGGCCGCACAGGGCAATGCCGCCATCAACCTGCCTGACGCCTATTTGCAGCTGAAGATCGTCGATGAGCTTCAGTTCCGATTCGGAAAGTTCCGGGCGCCAATTGGTCTCGAACGGCTCCAGCCCACCGGGCAGCTGTTCTTCAACGAATTCGCCCTCGCGACCGAGCTAACGCCTCTGCGTGACCTGGGTGCGCAAGTCCAGGGCGAGATCGCGGGTGGCTACGTAGGCTATGCAGGCGGCGTGTTCAACGGTGCGGTTGACAACGCCTACACGGACATTGATCCCAGCCGGTACAAGGATGGCGAGGGGCTCGTTTATGTCAAGCCGTTCGGGTCCGCGAGCCCTGACCTTTTCCAGTATGCGGTGCTTGGCGTCGCGGGAACGGCGGGGCGCCGCCAGGGCGGGCCACAGCCCTCTGGTCAGTCCACCAATCTGCCTACCTACAAGTCGCCCGGAGGTTCGGCGATCTTCTCTTACAAGACAGGTGCTACACCGGACTTGACCAATACCGCCATTGCTTCAGGACAACAGCGACGGCTCAACGTTCACGGATACTATTCGATTGGTCCGGCAGGGCTCTTGGCCGAGTACATCTATTCGCAACAGCGGGTCGGGTTCAACGGAAACAACCTCACGCTTGGAAATCAAGGCTGGACTGCCGAAGCTTCGGTGTTTCTCTTCGGCGGCAAAGCGTCCTATTCGGCTGCTGCGATCAGTTCGCCCTTCGACTTGAAGGCCGGCACGTACGGCGCACTCGAATTGGTCGGCCGTGTGTCGCAACTGAAGTTCGACGATGCCGCCTTCGGCGCAAAGGCCGACACGACCAAGCCCGTCGACGAGACCGCCTCCGTGAAGAAGGCGACGGAGATCGCTGCCGGCCTTAGCTACTACTGGAATCGCAACGTTCGTATCCTCGCCAGCTACAACCATACCTCGTACAAGGCAGGCGCTGCCGGGGGCAGTGATCGCGTCGCAGAAAACCTGCTCACGGGACGTGTTCAGCTCAACTACTAACTAGAAAGAGAAGGGACCAAGATGTCTGGCCAACGACAATTCTCCATTGGTTCAGCACGGCGGCACTCCGAATGGTTGCCGACTAACGCGGCGATAGCTGCGGGACTGTGTTTGATGCTGGCGTTGGGGGCGACGGGGTGCAAGAAGAAGGTTGTTCCCAAACCCCTCGTCGCGTTGAAGGTCGGACATCTCCCTGTTACGGGCCACGCGAAGTTCTTTGTTGGCGTGGAAGAAAAGTTCTTCGAGCAGGAAGGCCTGAACGTTCAGCTCGTCGAGTTCTCGAACTCCGCGGATGGCCTGGCCGCACTGCGGGCAGGGCAGCTTGATTTAGGGGCCTTCGGCACGACGGCACCGCTGGTTCACATCTCGAAGGGGGCCGACTTGCGAATCATCGGCGGCGTGATGGGCGAGGACGCAGCTATCATCACCACCAAAGAAAATGCCGCGCAGGTGAAGACCGTCGCTGACCTCAAGGGAAAGAAGGTGGCCACCGTTCGCCTGGCTACAGGCGATGCGGTTTTGCGCGGAGCCCTGACGAAGGTGGGACTCGATTGGAAGAAAGATCTGGAGATCTTCGAGGTCAAGAATCCGCCCGCCGTTATCGAAGCTGTCAAGAGTGGGCAGGTCGAAGCGGGCGTTGTCTGGGGACCTCACGATCTGCGGGCGGAAGAGCAGGGCCTCACCGTCGTGATACGTAGCAAAGATCTGGCCCCTGGGCATCCGTGCTGCCGTCTGACGGTGAACCACAAGGACTTCGAGGCAAGGCCCGAGGTATGGCAACACTTTATCCGGGCAATTCTCAAAGCCGAGCGGTTCAGCAAGACGAATCAAGAAGCAACCATTCGTGACATCATCAAGTACGTCAAGATCGATGCCGAGCTAGCGAAAAAGGCATTCTACTCTCCCAATCTCGACCAATCCTCGGATCCTAATCGCGTAGCAATCGAAGAGTTCTGGTCGACGATGAAATCGAGCAAGTTCATCGAAAGTGACTCGCCGATCGCACCGTTTGTGGACGGGAGCGGCTACGTGGCAGCTCTCGACAGTCTTGAGAAGGAAGAGCCCCAGGATCCGTACTGGAAGAATCTTCGCGCGGTCTACCAGTCGAGAAACTGATGAACGGAAGTGGTGGCCCGGTTGCGACCTCAGCACTGGAGTTGCAGTCCGTCTCTTTCGGTTACAGTGGCACGGCGGTGCTTGAGAATCTGTCACTTTCGGTAGCACAGGGGGAATTCGTATCCCTGGTCGGACCAAGTGGTTCAGGCAAGAGCACCGTCTTGCGCCTTCTGGCAGGGCTGGAAAGACCAGGAAAAGGGCGGATTCGTCATCATGGGGCGGACATCGTCGGGCCGGGGATCGATCGCGGTGTGGTGTTTCAAGACTATTCGTTGTTTCCCTGGATGAGTCTCGCCGAGAATCTCGTCCTTGCCATCGGCAAGGCGCACCCAGACCTGGGCAAGGAACGCAGGCGTGAGTTGGCTGATGAGTACTTGGAGCTGGTTGGCTTGGGCGAGGCCCGGAAGAAGTACCCTCAGGAATTGTCGGGCGGGATGTGCCAGCGTGGAGCGATCGCTCGGGTGCTTGCCATGGGGGCTCCGATATTACTGATGGACGAGCCCTTTGGCGCCCTTGATCCGGTGAATAGAACTCGCCTTCAGGATTTGCTGCTCGAAGTGTGGAGCTCGACCCGGCCTGCGCGAACAGTTGTGTTCGTTACCCACGACGTGGACGAGGCCGTCCTGCTTGCTGACCGGGTCGTTGTCCTTGGTGCCAATCCAGGACGGATCATTGCGAACCTGGCGGTCACTATCCCGCGACCTCGCTCGCGAAAGGAAACCTTCGTGCGATCGGACTTTGTCGCTCTGCGGATGGCAGTGACCAACCACCTGCACGGTGACATGCTAGCGCAGTTGTCCGCTGCCGATTGGGTTGGGGAGGCAGCGGGAATATGAGCGTCGTGAAGATCAGCGGAGTGGCATCGACGACCCTCGAGGGACTGGCAGGCATCTCGGTGAAGTCACACACCGCTTCGCGCGCGCGACTACTGGGAAGAGCATTCCAGGGCAAGGAGGGATGGTGTCTTTTCGTCGGTTTGCTCGCTGTCTGGCAATTGTCCGCGTGGGTGATTCCGGCAAACAAGCGATTCCTCTTCCCTTCGCCCGCGGTGACGGCGCGGGCTCTGTGGGTGTCCTTGCCCGAGCTAGGCAAAGGCACGTTCTCGTCCTTCATCATTCTCATTCCAGGATACCTCGCAGCGGTCGTCGCGGGAGTTGTGCTCGGAATTCTCGCGGGGACCACGGGTTGGCTTGAGCGCACGACGGTTCCGTTCGCGCGTGTGGTAGCTCCCGTTCCACCGACCGTTTATGTGCCGTACGCCATTGCACTGTTGCCGGGATTTCGAAGCGCAGCAATAGCTGTCGTCTTCATCGGCGCTTTCTGGCCAGTCTTCGTGAATTCTTTGGCGGGAGCCGCCTCCGTTCCCCAGCGAATGCGCGACAATGCGCGCGTGCTCGGATTGACGAAGGGCGAATACCTACGGCGGGTGGTGTTCCCCTGCTCGTTGACCCACATTTTCTCGGGCATGTCGGTCGGCATGGCGATGTCGTTCATCATGTTGACCGTCGCCGAACTGTTCGGCGCCAACGCGGGGCTTGGACGCTTCGTTCAGTTTTATGCCGACTTTGCGGACTATCCGCGAATGGTCGCGGGCATCCTGTTCACCGGTGCGGTCACCTTCATTTGCATGCGCGGCCTCGACCGCATCAGGCGGCGCGCCCTATCTTGGCAGAGGTGACCATGAGCATTGAAAGCGCTAGCGAGAGCCCGTACGTCCGCCTGTCGGATGCCGTTGTGAACATGGACGAGGTGAAGACGATTCGTCTAGCGGGCGAGTTCCTCGACTCGGGAGGGGATCCTGCTCAAGCCATCGAACTCGGCCTGGTGGATGGAATGCGCAGGGCAGGAGATCTCTTTGAACGCGAGGAGTACTTCATTCCTGAGCTGCTCATTTGCTCGGAGGCAATGTACGGGGGACTTCGTGTCCTCGAGCCGCATCTGCCACGCGGAGCCGCGGAGCGAAAGAAGGGCACCGTGGTGCTGGGCGTCGTGGAGGGAGACACGCACGACATTGGTAAGAACCTGGTCAAGATCATGCTCGAAACCGCAGGCTTCGACGTGGTTGATCTGGGCCGCGACGTTGCTCCGGCCGTGTTCGTCGAGCGGGCGACGGCCGTGAACGCCGACATCATCGGCCTGTCGACGCTGATGACCACCACGATGAGCGCCATGTCCGAAGTCATTCGACTTCTCGACGAGCGGAAGGCTCGGCCCCGGATCAAGGTGATCGTCGGAGGCGGCCCCGTGTCCCAGCAATTCGCCAACCGGATCGGTGCGGATGGCTACGCTTCCAATGCTTCGACGGCCGTGGCCTTGGCGCGGCGCCTCCGAGAAGGCACAGCGGAGGTCGCGACTTCGTGACGGCTCTCGAACGCCTGGCTGGTCTCTCGGCGGGTCACGCTCTCGATCGCCTGCCGTGTGTTCCAATCGTGGGAAATACTGCGGCCAGGGTCATTGGCGTACGGACGAGTGAAATTCGCCACTCGGCCGAGCTGCTTGCCCGTGCCCAAGTGGCGGCGTATCGCCGATTCGGATACGACGTGGTTCGCGTCTTTACGGATCTCTATGTGCAGGCAGAGGCCATGGGCGCGAAAGTCCGCGTGCCGGACGACGAGACGGCTTACTTGCAAGCGCCCGCGATTTCCAGCGCGGGTGAAGTCGGTCAGCTCAAACCTGCAGATCCGAAAACGGATGGCTGGCTACCTACGCACCTTGAGGCGGCCGCTCGTGTCGCGCAGGAGTTGGCGGGCGAGGTTGCGGTAACGGCCGCAGTAACGGGGCCCTTCACGACGGCTTCGTTTCTGGTGGGTGCGGAGACTTTGGCAAAGTGGGTTCTTCGTGAACCGGCGCTTGTCCACCAGCTGTGCGAACTTGCGCTGGAGACAGCCTTGAGGTGGTCCGACGTCCTAATCGATGCTGGCGTAACCCCGAGCATCACCGAGCCGATGCTGTCATCCACCGTGGTCAGTCCACGACAGTTTCAGGCGTTCGGCTTGCCGTACTTGGCTCGCCTAGTAGGCCACATTCACGCCCGAAATAAGTCTGTCACCCTGCACATTTGCGGAAAGACCCAGCGGGTGTGGTCATTCATGGCGGACTCGGGAGCCGATTGCCTCTCGATCGACAACGACGCAGATCTCGCGGCAGCCAAGGGCGTCGTCGGAGATCGCGTTCGCCTGATGGGAAATGTTCCGCCGGTGGCCGTCATGTACGAAGGCGATCCGGCGGCCGTGCGACAGGCTGTTCGTACCTGCGTGCGGGAGGCGGGTAATAGTCCTCGGGGATTGGTCGTCGCAACGGGATGCAGTCTTCCGACCGAAACGCCCTTTACGAACATCGACGCCATGATTCGAGCCGTTGAGGAAATCGGTTGGCCGCCGCGGGTCGAGGACGACGTGCACGCATGAGCGACCTAGGCCCGCGAACGCGCCTGCTGTCCACGCTGCGAAAACAAGTCGTAGACCGTCCCCCTGTCATCTGCACGGGCGGAATGATGAACGCCGCCATTGTCGAAGTGATGGAGCAAAGTGGGCACAGGCTTCCCGAGGCGCACTTCTCACCGACAAAAATGGCTGCCCTGGCCGAAGCGGTCACTGAGGCAACGGGATTCGAGAATATCGGACTGCCGTTTTGTATGACGGTCGAGGCCGAGCTCTTCGGAAGCAGGATCAACCACGGCACTCTGGCGTGCGAGCCCAAGATCCAGCAGGAAGCCTTCGCTTCCTTGAGGGACGTTCAGATTCACAGCAACGCGGCAAGAATCGGCCGGTCGGCAGTTGTGGCCGAGGCGATTCGGTTGATTCGCAGTCGACGTTCCGACCTTCCTATCGTGGCGACCTTGACAGGACCCGTGAGTGTCGCTGCGTCCGTGGTGGATCCGCTGACCTTCCTCAAGGAGCTCCGCAAGTCGGCAACCACAGCCCACAGTGTCCTGGAGACGATCACCCAGGTCTTGGCCGAATACGCTGGTGCGCTGGTTGCCGCTGGGGCCGACGTAATCGCCATCGGTGACCCTACAGCGACGGTGGAGATCCTCGGGCCGACCCTGTTCCACGAGTTTGCAATTCGGTATCTCAACGATCTCGCCGACTCCATCCACGCCCTCGGAACTCCGGTGATCGTACACATCTGCGGAAAGCTGGGGAGCGGCACGCGGCTTTTGCCCTGTCTTCATTGCGACGCCATCAGCGTCGATGCAATGGTGAATTTGAAGGAGTTGAAGGCGGCGTCACCGACCCTGACCACCATGGGCAACTTAAGCACGTATCTTCTCGAGTGGGGGCCGCCACAGAAGATCGCCGAGCGCGCATCGGCGTTGGTTCACGAAGGCACCGACATCGTTGCCCCAGCCTGCGGCCTTTCGACAGCGACGAACTTGGCGAATATCACTGCCATGACCGCCGCGGTGAAAGCAGGGCGCGCGTGAGCGAACCAATTCGGATCGTATTCTCTCCGGGCGCAGTCGCGATAGACGTCGAGCCAGGGACCACCTTGCTCGCTGCCGCTCGCCTAGCCAGGGTAGCCGTCGAAGCCCCCTGTGATGGGAGTGGCGTCTGCGGCAAATGCCGGGTGTACTTGTCGAAGGACTCGCTTGCCGCAGTCGACGAGGGCGGAAATACTCAGCAAGCGGCTGGAGAGCTTGTCTCGGTTCTGGCCTGTACGGCGCAGGCGAAAAAATCGCTTAAGGTCTTGCTTCCCGCTCCTCGAACTGAGGGAACGTCGATTGTGTCGCACGGAAGCAGCACTGTCCGTCCCTTGGAACCGCACATTCGGACCGAACGAACCTCTGATGCTACCGTGGTGTGGGCCGGCGAGGAGGTCCTCGCTCGTGAATCACCTTCCACCGCAAGTCTGGGACTCGCCGTGGATGTGGGAACAACCACGCTGGTAGCGACGCTTGTCGACCTCAGCTCGGGTGCTGAATTGGCGCTCGCGTCGGCGCTGAATCCGCAGACAGAATACGGCCACGATGTCCTTTCGCGGATTCGCTATGCCCACGAACCTGGTGGTCTTGCGACATTGCAGCGGGTCCTGGTCGACAAGCTCAACCATCTAGTCGCTGAGGTCTGCGAGCGCGCCGACCGAAATCCACAGCACATTCACGAAGCAGTCCTGGCAGGCAATCCGTGCATGCTGCACATCGCCGTTGGACTCGATCCCGCGCCGCTTGGACGAACGCCGTACGTCTCGTCGCTGACGGGCGACAGGCATTTCCCAGCGAACGTCTTGGGTCTCGCGATCGCTCCGCATGGGATTGTGTACTTGCCCCGGTGGATCTCGGGATTCGTGGGGGCGGATATCACTGCCGGCATGTTGGCGACCGATTTGCACAGACATCACGAGACGATCCTGTTTATCGATATCGGTACCAATGGCGAAATGGTACTCTGTCACCGCGGCCAGCTTTGGGCGACCTCGACGGCCGCCGGGCCCGCCTTCGAAGGGGTAAACATCGCGTGCGGCATGCGGGCCGGACCGGGTGCGATCGATGCGGTTCAAGCGATGGATGGACAGCGCTGGCAGTTGCACACCATCGCGGCCGCGTCGCCCGTTGGAATCTGCGGCAGCGGACTTATCGATCTCATCGGTACGCTCGTGCGCAGTGGCGCTATAGCCAAGAACGGGCGCTTCGACGTCAGCCTGGCGCCACCCTTCGGTTCGTGGGGCGTGCAGGTTGGCAGTCGTGCGCTGAATCTGTCGGAGGGCGTGTTTGTCACACAGAAAGACGTGCGACAAGTGCAGTTGGCAAAGGCCGCCATTCGAGCCGGTATCGATGTCTTGCTCGCCCGCGCGGGCGCAGAGACGGCCGAAGTGTCGCGTGTCCTCGTCGCAGGCTCATTCGGTTATCACGTCTCTGCGGAGACTCTTGGAGGAAGCGGCCTCGTTCCCGAGTCCCTGGCTCGTCGGGTATCAGCCGTGGGCAACACCAGCAAGTCCGGCGCAGTCCTGTTGCTGACGAGTCGGAGCGCGCGGCAGGAAGTCGTTGAGATGGCGGCGCGCACGCAGGCCATTGATTTGGCTGAGGATGTCGGATTTGAGCAACGCTTCGTGAGGCAAATGGCGTTCGGAGAAGTAAGTCCATGACCGCAAAGACATCGGCAAAGACATCGAGCAAGAAGGCATCCGCGCGGGCGCATACGTGCACCGACTGTTTCGCGCTTAACTGCTATCGGCGCGATAAAAAGTTTCCGGATTTCTGCCCGAGCGAAACGACGGATGCCAGGGAGATCGAGAGGACCGTGCGGCTTTACAAGGGAAAGAAGCTGGATGCCCGAATGGCGCAAGCGGCGGCAGACGTGGAGGGACGCTACTATGGTAGCCTCACGCGGGTCGAAGAGGTCGTCGCTTTTGCGAGGCGCATCGGTGCCAAGCGGATCGGCCTCGCGACGTGCATTGGACTCGTGCAAGAGGCACGTCTGTTTGTCCGTGTGCTTGAGGCGAAGAAGTTAGAGTGGCGCAGTGTCTTGTGCAAGGTTGGCTCCGTCGACAAGACTCATATCGGGATTCCCGACGAGCTCAAGATCGCTCGCGGTCAGCACGAGGCGATTTGCAATCCCATTTTGCAGGCTAGGCTTTTGGCCAAGCACAAGACGGAGCTTAACGTAATCATCGGCCTGTGTGTGGGCCACGATGCCTTGTTCAACAAACACTCGCGCGCCCCGGTGACGACGCTGATCGCCAAGGATCGCGTCCTCGCTCACAATCCCGCGGCAGCGCTTTATGCCAGCAGCTTCTATTACAAGCGTCTGTTCGACGACAAGGAGTTGTAATGTCCGAGAAGAGATATTGGAACGAGACTGTCGAAACACTGCCGCGGTCGCGGCTTCGTTCCCATCAAGTCGAACAGTTGCGCGAGCACCTGCAGTGGGCGTCGGCGAAGTCCCCGTACTACCGCCAGTCGTTCGAGCAGGCGGGCCTCAAGCCGTCCGAGCTGCGTCGGATTGAGGATCTCCAGCGCTACCCGTTCATCGACAAGATGATCGAACGCGACCGCCAACTTGCGGCTCCTTTGCTCGGCGACCTTGCGGCGGTGCCCGAGGAGGATGTGGTTTTCGTGGCGGCGTCGAGCGGGTCTACGGGCGTTCCCACTTTGAGCCCTTTTACCAAAGACGACTTCGACGAGTTCCAAGACGTACAAGCTCGTCTGTTCTGGGGCACGGGGATGCGTCCGCGCGACAGGTACGTGCACGCACTCAACTTTACGTTGTTCGTGGGCGGTCCCGATGTCGTCGGTGCTCAGCGATTGGGGGCGCTGTGCATTTGGGCTGGCTCGATCCCATCCGAGCGGCTGCTTTTCATTATGAAGAATTTTCAGCCAACTACTACGTGGACCACGCCGTCGTATGCCTGGTACCTGGGCGAGACGGCGAAGGAGCAGGGAATCGATCCTGCGAAGGATCTGAGCATCCGTAGAATCATCGTCGCTGGCGAGCCGGGCGGTTCGATTCCCGCCACGCGGTCGGCGATTGAATCGCTCTGGAATGCACAACTCTACGATTTTTACGGCATTTCGGACATCTTTGGGGCGTGCGCAGGCATGTGCGACGCCCGCGATGGCTTGCATTTGGCGGAAGACCACATCCTGCTCGAGGTGATTGACCCTGCGACGGGAGAGCCGGTGGAAGGCGAGACGCCAGGCGAGATGGTGCTCACGACGCTTCGCAAGCGAGCCCGCCCGATGATTCGATTTCGCACTGGCGACATCATTCAGCGCTATCCCGACGGGTGCTCGTGTGGTCGGACCCACGTGCGATTCCGCGTGCTAGGGCGGCGCGACGACATGTTCATCGTGTCGGGTGTCAACGTCTTCCCAAGCGACATCGAGTACTTCGTTCGCAACATTCCCGGCCTCACCGGTGAGTACAGAATCACCGTGTACACGGAAGATCGTCTCACCCGGTTCGACATTGAGGTCGAGCGCTCCGGTGACTATCAGGGCAGCGATGAAGACGTCGCTGAGGAGCTTAAGAAACAAGTCGCGACTCGGCTCGGCGTTCGTCCTCGGCGTGTGAAAGTGCTCGCTACGGGAACCTTGCCGCGCGCAACCCACAAAGCCAAACGTTTGGTCGATCTGCGGGGAAGCGAGAACATTTCCTCGCGTGGCGAAGGCATCTAGAGAGCGCGGGTCGTATGCCCTCAACGAGTCAACGAGTAAGCCTCTTCAGTGAGTCCGTCATCCGGCAAATGACCCGGCTGGCGAACGCGCACGGGGCCATCAATCTGTCGCAGGGATTTCCCGACTTTGACCCGCCCGAGGAATTGAAAAGGGCGGCCGAGCGGGCGGGGCGGGAAGGTCCCCATCAATACGCCGTGACATGGGGAGCGCCCAATTTCAGGACGGCGCTCGCCAAGAAACAGTCGCGCTTGATGGGGCTGGCGATCGACCCGGATCGAAACGTGGTCGTCACCTGCGGCAGCACCGAGGCCATGATGGTAGCGATGATGACCGCGTGCAACCCCGGTGACCGCGTGGTCGTATTCTCTCCGTTCTACGAGAACTATGTGGCGGACACGATTCTGTCGGGCGCAGAGCCCATCTATGTGGGTCTACGGCCGCCCGACTTTCGGTTCGACCCCGCGGAGCTAAGGCGTGCTTTCGCACAGAAGCCGAAGGCAATAGTCTTGTGTAATCCGTCGAATCCCTCGGGACGTGTCTTCGAGCGGGCAGAGCTTGAGCTAATAGCGAGGCTGGCAGAAGAGAACGATGCCTTCGTCATTACCGACGAGGTCTATGAGCACATTGTATACCCGCCGCATCGGCACATTTACTTTGCATCACTGCCAGGAATGGAAAGCCGGACGATCAGTTGCGGTTCGCTTTCCAAGACCTATTCCATCACGGGATGGCGGCTTGGCTATGTCATTGCGTCTCCGGAGATCATCGCGGGCGCCCGCAAGGTTCACGACTTTCTGACGGTCGGGGCGGCCGCACCGCTGCAGGAAGCGGCGGTTGCGGGATTGGAATTGCCAGACAGCTACTATCGGGAATTGCAGACAAAGTACAGTACGAGAAGGGAGCTGTTTCTTGGCTACCTTCGCCAGATGGGCCTGCGCTTCTGTGAGCCAGAAGGTGCGTACTATGTGATGGTGGACATTGGCGAGACCGGTTGGACGGATGATCGAGCCTTTTGTGACTGGCTTGTCAAAGACGTCGGTGTGGCGGCAGTTCCAGGGTCGAGCTTCTTTCGTGAGTCCGTGAGGACGTGGATTCGCTTTCACTTTGCCAAGCGTGAGGAGACTCTGCACGAAGCGGGGCGTCGACTGGTGGACTTGCGGGATCGGGCGCGGCACGCGCGGGAGAGCCAGTGATCGAAATTCGTTGGCACGGTCGTGGCGGGCAGGGGGCGTTTACGGCGGCGCGTCTGCTCGGCGCCGCTGCCGTCTCCGAGGACAAGTTTGCGCTCGCCTTCCCATCATTTGGCCCCGAGCGACGTGGGGCCCCAGTCTTGGCCTTTACCCGTATCGATGATCGGCGTATCGGTGACCGCAGCGTCCTACGGAGCTGCGACTTTGCCATCGTTCTCGACGACACGTTGATTGGTCCTCATGGGATCGAAGGTGTTCGTGAAGGGGGCGCCGTCTTCATTAATTCGGAGCGAGAGCCTGGCCATCTTCAAGGGCAGGGCATTCGGGTGATTACGGTGAACGCCACCTCTCTTGCCAAGGAACTTCTCGGTCGTCCCATGGTGAATGTCGCGATGCTGGGAGCCTTGGTGGCATTGGATGGACCGGTTTCCCTCGATGCAGCGGAAAGTGCTGTGCGTGGAGAACTGCGGGGGCAAGTCGGCGAGAAGAACGTCCTTGTGCTGCGCCGTTGTCACGACCTGGTGAAGGAGCAGCTTCGTGGCTAGGCCGTATGTCAGAGCGTTTGTGCGGCCGACATCGCTAGCGGGCTATCCCATCGGACCGTGTTTCACGGCAGGGCATCTGGTAGAGACGAACGCCGCCTGGCGTAGCGAGCGTCCACTTGTTCGAGCCGCCCTGTGCAATGGCTGTCTCCGGTGCTATCTGTCGTGCCCCGACGGAGCGATTGTCCTCGAAGGTAGCACTGTTCGCGTCGACTATGACTTCTGCAAGGGATGCGGGGTTTGCGCCCGAGAGTGCGCCGCACATGCCATCGAGATGTCTCCAGAACCTCGTACCGGAGAGCGAGGATGACGCACGCATCTTCTGGGCGGGTGAAGTTTCTTTCGGGCAATGAGGCGGTAGCGTGGGGCGCACGCCTTGCCCGACCGCAAGTCATCGCGGCCTATCCGATCACGCCGCAGACCACGGTGATCGAGCGGCTGGCCGACTGGGTGGCGGACGGCAGCCTGGCATGCGAGTTCCTGCACGTGGAATCCGAGCACTCGGCTCTTTCCGCGTGCATGGGGGCGAGCGCTCTCGGAGCGAGGACATTCACGGCAACCTCGTCGCAAGGCCTTCTGTATATGGCCGAGTGCCTTGCGTACGCCAGCGGCGGACGCTTCCCCATCGTGATGATGAATGCCAATCGGGCACTGGCGCTTCCCTGGAATATCTACGGAGACCAACAGGACTCCCTGGCCTTGTTGTCCAGCGGCTGGATTCAGATTTATATCGAGGATGCACAAGAGGCTCTGGATATGACCCTGCAGGCGTTCTCGATCGCCGAGCATGGAAATGTCCTGACACCGGTCATGCTCAATTTGGACGGTTTTGTTCTGACTCACACCTACGAGCCGGTGGTGGTGCCGACACAAGAGGATGTGGATGCCTTCTTGCCCGGTTTCAACACGCCCAACAAGATGAGTTTCGCTGCGCCGGTGAACATGGGTTTCACGGCAGGTCCCGCCCACTACACAGAGTTCAAGGTGAAGCAGCACCAGGCCATGACCCGGGCGCTGGGCGTGGCTGCCGAGGTCGGCGGCAATTTTGCGAAGCGTTTTGGTCGCGATCACGGAGGTCCCGTCGTGCCCTACCGCTGTGAAGATGCCGAGGTCGTTCTCGTCACTCTGGGCAGTGTTGCCGGAACGGTACGCGAGGTTGTGGATGAGCTCCGCGAGCGTGGACTGCCTGTTGGACTGCTCAAACTTCGCTTCCTAAGACCTTTCCCCGAGAGCGAACTGCTGCGTGTGATCGGCCGGCCGCGGGCAGTAGGCGTGCTGGAGAAGGCCGTCTCGTTTGGCTACCAAGGCGCGGTCTTTTCCGACGTTGCGGCTGCGCTTCTGGAATCGACGCCACGACCGACTCTACAAAATTTCGTCGCCGGCCTCGGCGGCCGCGATATCTCTCGCGACGACATCAAGGCCATGTTCGACAAGCTACGTGCGCTTCCGGCGGGCGCTCGGCAGAACCGTCTCGACTTCGTTGGAGTTCAAGATGTCACAGATGTCACCGATGGCTAAGTCGCCCCTGGCGCGATTGCCCATTTCCGAGGACGAGCCCTTTCTTGGGCACAAGGCGTGTGCTGGCTGCGGCGGAAGTCTGGCGGTGCGCCTCGTTTTGAAGGTCTTGGGCGAACGCACCTTCGTTGTGCTGCCCGCGGGCTGCATGTCTGCGGTGGGCTTCATCTATCCGCAGCTTGCCTTTGGCTGCAATGCGATCATTTCCACGTTTGCTGGCACGGCATCCATGATGTCGGGGATCTCCGCCGCCGCTCGTGCGCTTGGACTTCGCGACTATCACGTCGTCGGATTTGCGGGCGATGGCGGCACAGCGGACATTGGTTTGCAGGCCTTGTCGGGAGCCATCGATCGGGGCGACCACTTCATTTACGTCTGCTACGACAACGAAGCCTATATGAACACAGGCGTGCAGAAGAGCGGCCTGACGCCGTTCGGGGCCCGAACCACCACCAGTCCGGCTGGGCGGGTCGTCGCGGGTGCGCGTAGGCGAAAGAAGGACATCTTCGAGATTATCGCGGCTCACGGCATCGACTACGCAGCAACGGCGACGGTGGCCCATCCCTACGATCTGATTCGCAAGGTCGAGAAGGCGCGCGATATCGCGGGCACATCGTTTCTGCACGTGCTGGCTCCCTGTCCGACCGGCTGGGGAATCGAAACGGGCGAGATGTTGGATGTCGCACGTGGCGCCGTTGATACTGGCTTGTGGATCCTGGCCGAATACGAAGACAGTCGCTATCACATCAACAAGACGCCGCGGCGATTCAAGCCGGTGGCCGACCACCTTGCCCAGCAGAAGCGCTTTGCGCACCTTGGCTCGGCGGATGTCTCGGCCATCGAGAGGGAACGCGACGCACGTTGGAAGCGCCTACGGCGACTCTGCGGGACGGCTTAGTCAAGCCGCAGTATTCTGCGTTGCCGAGCCCTCAGCTCGCGCACCAGCGCTCGACGGCTTGGGCCACCTCTGCGACTTCATGCGGAGTGATGGATCGAATCTTAGGCTGCTCATCTTCGGGGTGAATCTTCGGGCCAACGTCCCTCCGCTTCTCTAGCACGTGTAGCCATTTCCGCGGGATTTAGGCGGCGCTTCTCGCCGGTCTCGGGGTCGACGATCTCACCGGCGTCCTGCGCATCCTCAAGCCCAGCCTTGTACCCACGCTCGTACTCGCCACGCACGCGCTCTCCGAGGTTTTCGATCATGGACAGGAGTCGGCCTTCGTCCCGGATGGGAGTGCGAACGATTCGTTCCAGTCTTGCCAGCGTCTCGGGCGTTACGGTCAGGGAGGCGGCCATGGCGTCGTATTCGGCGCGGAGCGAGCGAACAAGGGCAGGGGCCTGCTTCAGCGCGATGACCACGTTAGGAAGCCTCGTGTCCTTCTGAAATAGCTCGAAGGCCGCGGCGCACACCGCGCCCGCCGGCTCGACGGTGTCGTGCCCGGCGACTACTCCGCGCAGAACGCCCGACACTTCGTCGGGTGGATATCTCCAGGAACCATCCGGTCCCTTGACGGGGTGAAAGACCGCGTTGTCTTGGGCTTTGACCTCGGCTTCGGTCGTGTCGAGGAGGGCCGCCACTTGGCGACGCGTGAGAAATGTTGCTGGGCTTGCCACGGGATTTGTCCTTTTCGCTTTCCAAGGGATGGGCCTGCAGGTGCAACCCATTGATTTTCAAGGCACCAGATTCCACGTGCCACGTAATCCAGTGGCCAGGGGATCGCCTTTCCTATGGAGTATCCCTGGGAAGACAAAGCAGATTGGACATTGGTCCGGCGCGCCATTGTCCAACGGCAGTCGATTGCGGCTGCACGCTTCCTTTTGGGCTCTCAACGAAAGGAAACAAGCATGGAAATCTCGAACACAAATTCTCTCCGCATCGAACGCTGGATGACCGCTATTGTCTTCGGAAAGAATGCCCCCGCGGGCGGACTACGTTTCACCCTGCACCATGCGAGCCTCGACGAGGCCCAGCGCCTGCTGCAGACATGGGACATAGAAACCATTCCCGATCGCGAGTCGTTCTGTGAGCTAGTCGCGAAGATCGATGAAGAGGCTGCTGAAGACACCGCTCACCTTGGGTGGGGCGTGCAACGGTACGTTCTCTCCGTCACCACCCAAGAAGGCCGACCTCTCGGCTCGCTTACTCTGCGATACAGCGGCAACAATACGCCGATGGACGGTGGTCTTGATACCGAGCCGGCGTCCTCCCGCGGTCAAGTCGCGCTCAGCATGCGCCACACGGATGGTGCCTACCGCCTCCTTGGCGCGGGCTTCGGAACCGTCCTCGATGCGCTCAATCGGCGGCTGGGGCAGCAAGATTCGATGATCGAAAAGATGATGCTCAATCAAACGAAAAACTTCGAATTGATGGCCGAGCTCGCGGAGAAGAAGTTCGAGCGCGAAGTCCTCGCCGACACGAAGAAGAAAGAAGCCGAGCTTGAATTCTACAAAGAAGTCGACCAGATCGACCGAAGGAATCTGACAATGAAGCTGGTCACGGAGCAACTGTCGCCGCTGCTGCCAATCATTGCAAATCGGCTCTTCAGAAAGAAGGACGACGTGATGGCAACAACTCCGCGGGAGGACATGCTTGCCACCTTGTTCGAAGGCATGTCCGCTGAACAGGGGCAGGAACTTCGACGAATACTGTCGCCGACACAGCTGGCAAGCTTTATCGAGATTGTCACCGATCTCTTTGCTGCGCGCGAGGCGGCCGGCCAACAAGCGCCAACCGCGAATTCTGCGACGACACCGCGGGTTCCAACGTCGTGGTCGCCTTCGACGTCCGTATCCGAGCCCAAGTCTGGCACGACATTCGTGGAGAAACCGCCTGTTGGAACGAGCATCAAGAATCCTGCGCAGGGCCCAACCATCCCGCAGAAGAGCATCTTTGAACCGGCGACATTCCGCATTCCGAATTTTCCGGGAATGGCGCAATTTCCAGGTCTCGGTGTCAAGGGCCCGAAGCCGCCGACGCCGGAAACAAGCGGTCGCTCGCCTAGCATTCCTCGTTCTGCGTCGTCACCCATGCCCGTATCGGAGCCGGAGAGTGCGGCCAAGCTAACCCACGAGGCGGCAGGGATCGCCCTTGTACAGATCAAAGAGAAGTTACTTCCCTGGCTACTTGCTCGGTCGAAGACGGGTGAACCGCTAGAACCTGGAGCTTTTCTGCCGAAGGAAACCAGAATCTTCGAACTGTTTATGCGCTCGATTACACGTGCGCAGTACGACGACTTTATGGCTGGCGGCTTTGGCTTCGACGCCGCGGAACGGTCGGTGATCGCAAGGCTCGCCGAAGAGATGAAGGTTGTACCTTTGGCGACCACGGCTTCCAGTGCTGACGATGGACCGACGAGTTGTGGTGCCGGACGGCTCCCTCCTGAGCCGGCGGGTGGAAGGTAGATTTTGACGGCGGACACAGCCTCTCGTCATACTGGATTCACGGCAAGAGGCCGAGCGTTCTCCGCTAGTCAGTCGGTATCACAGATAGGATGGCAAGACCGTGAGGCATAGCGACTGGATCGAAGCTGTATTACCCAAGGTGGCTGACCGTTTGTACAGGGAACTTCTGCTGCTCGATCCGGTTCTCAACGAATCCGCATGCTCGCCTATCACCGCAGCCACGTATCACCCGTCTAGGCACTTGCAAAGTCTCACTGCGACTCCAATCGGGAACTCCGAGGCTCCGATGGTTAGTATGCCGAGCGCGTGCAAGGTGCCTGTCGGGGAATGCAAAGCGTACGCGCTCTCCCAAGCCTTGCTAGCCTGCCAACGAGGATCGCCTGGCATTGGAGGGCAGGTGGTCTTTCGCTATGTTGGCGCCGCGAGATCCGCGTGGAATGTCTTGCGGAAGTTGCTGAAGGACTTCTCACCAGCGACGAAAGCACTCGTCGGACAGCTGCGCTCACAGTATGTCGGCTTATCCCCGGATGGAAAGGCACTGCTCGACGAAGTTGCTTGCCTTCATGATGATCTTGTCGGGGCCTGGAAGAGGCTCCCCTTTCTCGGCGAGGCGATTGCCGACGAAGTTTGCCCGGAGGACATGAAGGTCAGGTTGGGGAAGAAGCACGACCAGCATCACCTCGATAAAATAACGGAGCCCCTCCTTGGCTGCTACTCGGACAAAGAGATCGTGGACCTTGTTCCCGACGGAGAGAAGCCGGGCGACAACAACGAGTTGGCGGTCGCACGGGTTGCCAATCGGCGTAAGAAACTGACGGGCTCACGAAAGGGCGGGCGGGTCGGCAAGCCCGGCCGGCCCCGCAAGACGCGCAGCGAAACATAATACTTTTCGTCAACCCAGACCTACGCAGATTGTTTCTTGCCATCGTCCCGATCGCACTAGCGAAAAGGGCAATTTGCGATGGCAACGAGGCAGCACACCGAGGAAGAGCAATCAGCGACGTCCGGCGATCAGACGTTGGGAACCTCGACGAGGGATCTCCCCACGGACGAGAGGGAGAGCTACGAGCCGATCTTGAAACCTGCCGAGTTAGCCACACTCTTGCGGATCGATCGCCGCGTCGTGTATCGGCTGCTTCGCGAGCGCAAGATTCCAGGGGCCCAAAAGCTCGGACGACAGTTTCGGATCGACCGCGACGTCGTGCTAAAATGGCTGGCTGATGGCCAGGGTTGCGTCTCTCGCTCTTCCACACGGAGCTAATCCGATGAGCGTAAGACAAAAGATCCTCCGCGATCCAGACACGGGCGCGGGAAGCAAGCGCTGGGTGGTGGACATCGACTACGAACACCCAGACGGCCGACGAGAGCGTGTTCGCAAGCTTTCGCCGGTGCAAACGAAACGAGGAGCCGAGGAGTACGAGCGGCAGCTTCGGGAAGCGATCCTCATGGGCAAGTATGGCCGCCGAAGGGAGGTCCCGACATTCGAGGAATGGTTCAACGGTCGCTATTGGCGTGAGTGGGTTATCGCTCGGAGAAACAAACCGAGCACGGTGGAAGGGAAGCGTTCGGTCTACGAACAACACCTCAAGGAAGTGTTCGGCAACAAGCGTGTGGACGAGATTGGTCCAGGGCAAGTCGCCGCGTTCCGGGCGTCATTGGTAGAGGATGGGCTCAAGGACAAGACCATCAACAACATCTTGGCGGTCTTGTCGAAACCGTTGCACTACGCGGTCGACGTCGACGTGATTACCAAGGCGCCGAAGGTGGGCCTGTTCAAGGTCGAGGCTCCGGAGATCGACTTCTGGGAATTCGACGAATACGCCCGGTTGTTGAAGGCGGCGGAGAACGTGGGGACGACGGAGTTCGCGGCGATCTGTCTCGCGGGCGAAGCCGGCCTTAGGGTGGGGGAGGTGAAGGCGTTGCGCTGGCGGGAGGACGTGGATCTGGTTGCGGGGACCATCACGGTGAACCGACAGATGCGGAACGGCGTCGTGGGCACGCCCAAGGGCAGAACCCGACGGACGATTCCCATGACCGCGGTGCTGTGGGACGCCCTCAAGCGCTTACGGGCTGCTCGGGAGGGCCTCGTGATCCGAAATCTGGATGGCCAGGCCAAGAACGACGAGAACCAGGTGAAGAATCTCTCCTATCGGATCTGCCGGCTCGCCGGCCTACCCGAGCGGGGATGGCATACGTTGCGGCACACGTTCGGGACCCATGCGGCGCTGTTCGGGGTGAACCCGTGGCGTCTCATGGCCTGGATGGGCCACAAGAAAATCGACGAGACCATGCGCTATGTCCACGTTGCCGATGGCCACAAGCGGGATCTTCCTCCCGAGTTGCTGGCCGCGGTAGCAGGCGAAACCGATCCAGATCGTCGCATCCTCAAGTTGCTCGGGGCGCGGACGGCCGTAAATCCACGGCACTCTGACGGCACCGAGGCTGCAACGCAGACCGAAAAATGTATCCAACTAGTAGCCTAAATAACCAAAACCCCTCTGGATTTCTCCAGAGGGGTCTTGCGGGGTGGACGGGACTTGAACCCGCGGCCTCCGGCGTGACAGGCCGGCGTTATAACCAACTTAACTACCACCCCTTGCTGAAACGCCGTTGCCAGCGTTTCGGGCCGCAAGGATCTACCTGCGTGGGCCGCGGGTGTCAACCCTATGCTTCAAGTCGCGGACGATTACGGCGTCGCTTCCGTCGTCATGGCTCTTCGTTGGCGGCGACGATGCTGCAGGCCTCGACGGTGGTCATGCCGAGCTCTTCCGCACGCGCTAGCAGCTCGGGGCTGCCGGAGCCGGGGTTGACCCACAGTTCTTGGGCGCCGCGGTCGCGAATGGCTTCGAGCAGTTTCACGCCAACGGGAGGCGGAACGTACAGGGAAGCGCGATCAACGGTTTCCGGCAGCTCGGCCACCGTGCGATAGCAGGGCAAGCCCTCGACTTTCTCCTCCTTGGGATTGACGGGATAGACGGTCCAGCCTCGCGCGATATAGGTGCGCACGGCGCGATTTCCGTATTTGTTCGGGTCGTTCGACGCTCCAATGATGGCAATGGATGGCATGTGTCTCTCGTGTAAGATGTCTGAATCAGCTAGAACGCTACACTTCTCGTGACCGTCGTGCGTGCTCGTAGCGTCTTCATTCGCTCGTTTTTTTTCGCATTGTTTGCGGTGTCCGTCGCCGCCTGCCAGCGCCAGGCTCCGGCAGTGCCGGCTGCCCCGACGGCCGTTGACGCCGCCCCGCCTGGCAAGCCGGTCCGTCCGGTTATCGCTTGGGACGGACGCGGGGCGCTGGAGCAGGGCGCAACATACGTCCTCGAAGCGGCGGGGCACGTTCGCAAAGCCATCACGGAGGCGGAAGGTTTCGGCCTTACCGATGTCGATCTTTCCGACGAATGGGCGCCGTTCATTTTCAGCGAGTCCGACGGTACCGGCCGCCCCGTCAAGCCGAGCAGCTACCGCCGCACTTTCATCACGCTGGCAAACGATCGCGCGAGCCCCGAAGAAATCCTGATGCAGACGCCGCAGGGCGAGCTGGCCGCCTTGTCTGCGGCAGGTGTTCCGCTGGGTAAGGGCGCCGCCGAATCGGCGGAAGGCCGCCGCGCTATCGCCGAGGCCGAGCGCGCCGTGCGTGTGCAGCGCGACCGCAACTATCTCGAAGCGTACGGTATTCCGCCCACACTGTCGGTGCTCCTGGCTCGCCTCGACGAGGACGCAGCAAAAGACTGCTACGACAAGGTCGACCTGGCTGGCCTTGCCGCCTTCGATGGCCTCGTCACCTACCAGAGCCGCGAGCAAGCCAAACGCGAGTACGGCGAGGCGCTCTCCGACGCCGCGTGGGTGGAAAAGATCGTCGCGGCCGAGCAGTCTGGGGCGGACGCCACGACCGGCAAGGTGCAGATGGTGCTCTCTTCCGGCAGCGCCTCCGAGGGCGGTAGCGACGGTAGCGACGGTCGCGATGTCGTGCTCGACCGTATCGCGCGCGACGATCGCAAGCAGGCCGCGCGCATCGAGCGCTACCGTCGCGGGCAAGCCCGGATGCGCGCGGTGCGCGCTGTCCAGTCGCGCCTCGTCTGTGAAAGCCTGCTTTCGCCGCGCACGAAGTATGTGCACGGTTTGTTCGATCTGGCGACGAATCAAGCGCTGGCGGCGTGGGAACGCAAGAACGACATTTTCGGTTGGGGGTTCTTGGGCGGCGAGACGCTGACGGCACTCCAGCGCCCGCAGAGCGAGCTGCATTTCGAGACGTTTCGCCGGATTCTCATGGAACGAATCGCCGACAGTGCGGGCATTCTGGAGGATGGCTCCGCGGCTGCTGGCAAAGGCGGCGCCGTCTACAAGGACGACGCTGGCTCAGAGCAGCCGGTGCCGAACCTCATCGGAGCCTATGCCGACGCTCTCTTGGCTGCGCTTGCCATTCGCGACGCCGACGATGTGGCAGCTTTTCTTCGCAGCGTTGGCCGTGAAGGTCTGGCCACCTTGCACTTGGCATTTCGAGCTCCGCCGTTGCCGCCGTACTACGGCCCACACATGGAATTTTCGGTTGAAATAGACCGCGGCGATGTCTGGTACGACTTCCCCTTCGACGAGAAGGGCAAGCCGGTCAACCAGCTGCGCATGAATTTCCCGACGCTGACCGTGTTCGTGCACTGGCAGAAGCAGCAGATCCCGCTCGTCCGCTGGCGGACCACCATCGGCTCGTGGCGAAGTGAAATCAGTCCGAATGGCAAGGCCTACTACCGCTACAAGAACTCTGACGTCGGCCCGCGCATCTGGAAAGACATCGTGGCGGCGCCCGTGTGGATTCCGCCCGACGGAACGCCGGCCAAGGATCTGCTGACGCGCAAGACGCTCGACCGCGACGTTGGTCCGGTGACGGTCGTGAACACCGACGTGATGGGCCCTGGCTTTCAGTCGGCGTACGGTTTGGTGCTCGCCATTCACCACCGCAAATCCGGCGCGAGCCTTTTCGACAACCAAATTCGCACCCACGGCTCCGTCGATTACACGTCCATTGCGCGACGCTTTTCCCACGGTTGCCACCGTCTGGTGAACAGCCGCGCCGTGCGCATGTTCGATTTCATTTTGCGCCACACGCCGTTCGACCGCTTGGGCAACCAGGCCATCAATCTGCGCAAGCGCATCACCTACGAAGACAAACAATACGAGTACCTGCTCGATACGCGCGGCTACTACTACGAGCTTCGGCACGCCATTCCCGTGATGGTCACCGAGGGGCGCATCATGGGCAAGGTGAAGCATCCCATCGAAGCCTTCGTGCCCAAGCCCGGTGTCGACTATGGCGACAGCGAGGACGACAGCGGCCCGTAGGCGTGTGAAACCCGCGTCTTTGACGCGTTTCCTGTTGTAAACTCCGCGCCGCTTTCATGGCCTACGAACATCGCACCGTTGAACCGAAGTGGCAGGCGCGCTGGCGCGAGTCGGGATTGCACCGCACGACGTACGATCCCAAGCGTCCGAAGTATTACGCGCTCGACATGTTTCCGTACCCATCGGGGGCCGGCCTTCACGTCGGCCATTGCGAGGGCTACACCGCCACCGACATCATCACGCGCTGGAAGCGCATGCAGGGCTTCAACGTGCTGCACCCGATGGGCTGGGACGCGTTCGGCCTGCCCGCCGAAAACTACGCCATCAAGACCGGCATCCACCCGCGCATCACGACCGAAGATGCCATCGCGAATTTCCGTCGGCAGATCGATTCGGTGGGCTTTGCCTACGACTGGGAGCGCGAGGTCAATACCACCGATCCGGCGTACGTGAAGTGGACGCAGTGGATCTTCCTGCAGCTTTTCAAGCAGGGCCTGGCCTACGAGGGCACCGTGCCCATCAACTGGTGTCCGTCGTGCAAAACCGGGCTTGCCAACGAGGAAGTCACGGGCGGCCGTTGCGAGCGCTGCGGGACGGGCGTCGAGCGCAAGGACATGCGCCAGTGGCTCTTGCGCATTACCCGCTACGCCGACCGGTTGCTCGAAGATTTGTCGCTTTGCGATTGGCCGGAATCGACTCTGGCCATGCAGCGCAACTGGATCGGTCGCTCCGACGGCGCGGAGGCGATTTTCCGCATCGCCGGCAAGGACGGCTGGGCGACCAGTGAAGAGATCAAAGTCTTTACCACGCGGCCCGATACCCTCTACGGTGCGACCTACGTCGTGCTCTCGCCCGAGCATCCGCTGGTCGAGCGCATTGCCACCGACGAGCAACGAGAGGCGGTGCGCGCCTACCAAGCGGCCGCGCGCAAGAAGAGCGATCTCGAACGCACCGATCTGTCGAAGGAAAAGAGTGGCGCGTTCACGGGCGCCCATGCGGTCAACCCGGTCAGCGGCGAAAAGACGCCGGTGTGGATCGCCGATTACGTTCTCGCGACGTACGGCACCGGCGCCATCATGGCCGTCCCGGCGCACGACCAGCGCGACTGGGAATTCGCGACGAAGTTCGGCTTGCCGATCAAGCAGGTCGTGCGGCCTTCCGACGGAAGCACGCCAGAGGCCGGTAAGGCGTTCGTCGACGAAGGCGTCAATATCAATTCCGGGATGCTCGACGGCCTTGTTACGACCGAGGCGAAAAAGAAGATCTGCGCGTACCTCGAATCGAAGAGCTTGGGCCGCACCACGGTCAGCTACCGGTTGCGCGACTGGGTGTTCTCTCGCCAGCGCTACTGGGGTGAGCCGATTCCCATCGTGCATTGCCAGACCCACGGCGCGGTTCCGGTGCCCGAGGCCGCGCTGCCGGTGCGCCTGCCCGAGGTCGAACGCTACGAGCCGACCGGCACGGGCGAGTCGCCGCTGGCCGGAATCGAAGCGTGGGTGAAAACCACGTGTCCGGTGTGCGGCGGTCCGGGCAGGCGCGAGACGAACACCATGCCCCAGTGGGCCGGCTCGTGCTGGTACTACCTGCGCTACCTCGACGCGAAGAACGACAAGGCCGCGTGGTCGCCCGAGGCGGAAAAGCAGTGGCAACCCGTCGACCTTTACATCGGCGGTGCCGAGCACGCTGTCTTGCACCTGCTTTATTCGCGTTTCTGGCACAAAGTTTTGTTCGACCTTGGTTACGTGTCGACGCCCGAGCCGTTCAAGAAGTTGCGGCATCAAGGAACCGTCCTCGCGTTCTCCTACCAGGACAGCCTGGGCCGCTACCACGAGCCCAGCGCCGTCGAGCTGAGGGGAGACGACGCCTTCCTCAAGACCACCGGCGAAAAGCTAAAGGTGTCCGTCGACAAGATGGCGAAGACCAAGCTGAACGGCATCAACCCCGACGATGTCGTTGCCGAGCACGGCGCCGATGTCCTGCGCCTGTACGAAATGTTCATGGGCGAGTTCGAGCTGCCGAAGCCCTGGGATCCGCGCGCCATCGAGGGGTGCTCGCGGTTTCTCAAGCGCGTGTGGCGTCTCGTCGAGGAATTCGATGCAACCAAGGCGCTCGCTGATGATCCGCATCTGCGGCTGCGCCACAAGACCATCAAGAAGGTGTCGGGCGATCTCGAGCGCATGTCGTTCAACACGGCTATCGCAGCGATGATGGAATACGTGAACGGAATGACCGGTAGGGGCGCGACTCTGGAGGATCTGCTAACGCTCGTGAAATTGGTGGGGCCGTACGCGCCCCACCTGGGCGACGAAGCGTGGGAGAAGCTCGGCCAGAAGGGGTTCCTTATCGAGGCCGCCTGGCCTACCTTCGATCCGGCGCTGACCATCGATGCCATCGCAACGTTGGCCATCCAGGTGAACGGCAAAATGCGTGGAAACCTGGAAATCGCACGCGACGCTGGCGAGGACGAGATCCGCAAGCAGGCGGTGGCTGTGCCCAACGTTGCCAAGCATCTCGAAGGCAAAACCGTGCGCAAGGTGATTGTCGTTCCCGGCCGCATCGTGAACATCGTCGTCGGCTAAGGGCCGTCGGAATTCCGACGGTTCTGCTCGGTACGCCATTTTTCGTCACCCTGTGCCGCAAATTGCGGGCTTGGCGTGCGGCGCGCTGGCTCGGGCGGCCCCGGCTCAGAACAGAATCGTGAATTGCTGCGCGACTGTGTGACGGCTGGGCAAAAATTGCCTCGTCCGGCACGGCCATTGCTGATCAGCTGGACAGGAGGTGCAATTCGTTCGCGAACGCAGCCTTGGGCCTCTGACATGGCCTCCTATTTCGTACTGGCTTCCTGAAAATTCGATCCTCGACAAGAGCAAACCCCGGGCGACCGGGGGACGCAAAGCCACGGGACTCTCTGAGTTAGCCGGGTTACCGAAAGGAGTCTTCAATGGACCGCAGCTGGGACCGCAGTTGGAACCGCATTTCCGGTTTGGCAGGGCGTGCCCTGCTGTTCGGATCGTTACTGTCCTCTTCTCTTACCGCGTGCGACGGCCTGCCGATGGACGCTGCTCCGGCGGAAAGGGCCGAGACGCAAGCTGGCGCTGTCCAGCTCGCACCCACGGCGCAGACCCCGACCGGCGATCCCATGCGCGCGCGCCCTCGGGATCGAGTCACCGCGCCGGTCGACGACGGGGATCGCGTCGCGCTTGCCGAGCACGTTCACCCGATGGCCCGGCCGGAGTTGGAGGTCGCCGTTGTCGCACCGGACGAACGCATGGATACGATGCTGCTCGTCCTGCGTCCCGACGATGCGCAAGAACAGGCGCTGCAAGAGCTTCTGACGGCCCAGCATGACCCGTCGTCGCCGCTCTACCAAAAATGGCTAACGCCGGAAGCCTTCGCCGAGCGTTTTGGTATTTCGGATGCCGACGTTGCAAAGACGACCGACTGGCTCGGAAGCCACGGCCTCGCGATCGATCAGGTGGGCAACGGCGGCCGCCACATCTTCTTCAGCGGCACGGCCGGACAGGTGGAACATGCGTTCCAAACCGCGATGCGCATGTACCAAGTAGGCGACGAAATCCATCGTGCCAATGCGCTTCCACCGCAGATTCCGCGCGGCCTTGCCTCGGTCGTTACGGGTGTTGTGTCGCTGCACGATTTTCGAGCGGCGCCTTCCAATCGCCAGGTGCCTTTCACCAAGAGCGACAACACCTGGTATTACAACGGCACGATTCAGCAGAGCGCGCTGGTCCCCGGCGATCTCGCCACCATCTACAATGCGGCTCCGCTCTACGCGGCGGGCATCGATGGCAGCGGACAGTCCATCGCGGTCCTCGGACGCAGCAACATCGATCTTGCCGAGGTGAGGCTCTTTCGGCAGACCTATGGGCTTCCGGCCAATGACCCGCAAGTCACCGTCGTCGGCAAAGATCCTGGTCTCGTGTGCGGCGGCGACGAGTTCGAAGCGGCGCTCGACGTGGAATACGCCGGTGCCATCGCCAAGAAGGCGACGGTGAAGTTCGTGGTTGCGGGCTCGACGAACACCACGGACGGCATCTATCTGGCAGCCCAGTACGCCGTTGCTCACAACGTGGCGCCCATCGTCTCGCTCAGTTACGGTCTTTGCGAACGCCTGCTAGGCACCGCCGGAAATGCCTTGATCAATGGCCTTTGGCAGCAGGCCGCGGCGCAGGGCATGTCGGTCTTCGTGTCGTCCATGGACAGCGGCGCCGCGGGCTGCGACGAGATGAACGCAAAGAAGGCAACCGGCGGTTTGGGCGTCAACGGCCTCGCCTCCACCGTCTGGAATACGGCCGTGGGTGGCACGCAATTCGACGACGTCTCGAAGCGCAGCACTTACTGGGCCGCCAGCAACGATCCCGTGACCCAGGCCTCTGCGCTCGGCTACATTCCCGAGTTGGCGTGGAACGAGAGTATCGCCGGCGGCGATCTGCTATCCAGTAGTGGCGGCGTTAGCAGCCTCTACGCGAAGCCCGCGTGGCAGTACGGTCTCGGCGTTGTGGCCGACGGCAAGCGCGACATTCCGGACTTGGCATTTGCGGCCGCCGTCCAAGATCCCTACAAACTGAACGTGGACAAGCAGGTCATGGGCGCCGGCGGTACGTCGGCGGCGACGCCCGTCTTTGCGAGCATCATGGGTCTCGTTCTGCAAAAGATTGGACAGGTGCAAGGGCTGGTCAATCCGGTGCTGTACACGCTGGCCTACAACCAGAACTACAATGGCGGCGCGGCGGTTTTTCACGACGTGGTGAAAGGCAACAACTCGGTGCCAGGCCAAACCGGCTACGCGGCGGGCCCCGGCTTCGATATGGTGACCGGACTCGGCTCGGTCGATGCCACTCAGCTTGTCAACCACTGGCAGGAAGGGTTGACTGCTCCCGGCTTCCAGCTCGCGGCCGCTTCGCCGACGGTGTCGGTTGTGGCCGGTGCAAACACCACCGCCTCGTTTACGCTCAAGACGAACAATGGCTTCGCGTCGACGGTTCAGTTCTCGGTCACCGGGCTACCGTCCGGCGTGATGTCGAGCTTTGCACCGGCATCGCTTGCGACCTCGGGAACGACGACGCTGACGCTTTCGGCGGCTGCTTCGGCGGCTTCCGGCGTTTATGCCGTGAACGTGGTCGGCACGAGCGGCGCGACCTCGAGCTCGGCCTCTGTTTCACTGACCGTCGCAAATGCACCTTCGCTCAGTCTTTCTGCATCGGCGTCGTCGCTGGATGTGGCCGCAGGCACGAGCAAGACACTGGCACTTTCGACCACGCGAGGCGGGTCTTTCAATGCAGCCGTCACGCTGAGTGTTTCGGGCGCTGCCAAAGGCATTACGGTAACCCTCTCGCCGACCAAGATCGCGGCGCCTGGCGGTGGCTCTAGCACGCTGACGGCGAGCGCGGCGTCGACCGTTGCGGTCGGCACTTACACGGTGAACGTCACTGCCACCGGAGGCGGCATCACGAAGACGACCCCGGTTGCGATCAACGTGTTGCCGGCTCCCAGCTTCTCGCTCGCGCTCAGTCCGTCGCCTCTATCCATCGCACCTGGCGCGACGGGAACCGTTACGGCGACCACGATTGGCAATACGACGTTCAATTCAGCGATCAGCCTGAAAGTGACGGGCCTTCCGAAGGGCGTAACCGCATCGACCGGAACGATTGGTGCGCCCGGCTCCGGCAGTGGCATCGTGAGCATCACGGTTGGCAGCGCCGTCGCGCCGGGAAAGTACACGCTCACGGTCACCGCGACCGGGGGCGGCGTGAGCAAGAGCGCAACGTTGGCCCTCCAGGCGCCCGGCATTTCCGTTAGCGTTAGTGCGGCGTCCATCAAGCTCAAGCAGGGCGCCAGCACCACTATCCGAGTGTCGTCGACGGCGCTCGGCGGCTTCAGCTCGCAGGTGGCGTTTTCGGTGCAAGGTCTTCCGGCGGATGTGAGCGCGACCTTTTCGCCCTCCACGCTGCCGTCCCCTGGTAGTGGCAGCACAACGCTCAAGCTTACCGCGAGCTCGACGGCTGTCCTTGGCGCCGTCCCTCTCCAGGTCCTTGCCACCGCAACGGGCTCGCCGAGCACCGCCACTGTGGCGATGACCGTTACGAAGTAGCGATTTCCGGACGAGAGCGCGGGCTTGTGCCTTCGCTCTCGCTCGCGTCCTCAACGTGTGCGAAAACACGCGCGTGCTTCGTGTCACCGAAAAAGACGGCGGTGTTCTCGTCGACATCGCCGTCAAGCCGCGATCGTCGCGGGAGGGCGTCGGCCCCGTGGTCGCGGATCGGCTTTGCGTCTCCGTGAACGCTCCGCCGGTCGACGGCAAGGCCAACGAAGCCGTGATTCGCGTCCTGGCGAAAACCTTCGACGTTCAGCGCTCGGCGGTCAGCATCGTGCGCGGCGAAACCGGGCGAAAGAAGACCGTGCGTATCATCGGTGTTTCGGCGGCGGCGGTCACCCGCGCTGCCGAGGATTGCCGACAGACGCAGTAATCGTGAACCGCGCAGGACGAGGATGCGCAGGACGAGGATGCGCAGGACGAGGATGCGCAGGACGAGGATGCGCAGGACGAGGAGAGGGAAGGTGAGCCGCCCCCCAGGATTGAACTGGGGACCCTCGCTTTACGAAAGCGATGCTCTACCACTGAGCTAGGGCGGCGAACGGGGACCGCTTCCTACCGCGTCGGCATCTAGGCGTCAAGACGGGGCGCTGCAACCTTTGTGTCGATGGGTCCGTTGCGGCTGGCGGTGGTCAGGGGCGGAGCCGTTTGACGGGGTTGCGCTCACCGAGCGGCGGCAGGCCGGGTGGCGACAAATCTCGCGGCGGCGCTACGGGTGTCGCTACGGGTACCGGCTGAGCGCGTTCTTCTACAACCGGCTGCTTGTGCTCATGACCGTGGTGCCGTCCTGACGAAGGCGATCGCACGCCGGCTTCGGCGCGTCGCTCGACGGGAATCAGCGTCGCGGTCAGCTCGAACTTGCCAGGGGAGGTGACCTGAAACGGTATCTGCACGTCGGTGTAGCCGGCGCGGTGGAAACGGTAGTTGACCTGCCGGCCGTCTGCTGGCCGAATGTCCACAAGGGGCGTGGTTCCGAGCGGCCGGTTGTCCGTCAGGCGGATCACCTCGGCGCCCGCCGGCTCGGAGTTGAGGTGGATCGAGGCGTGTGTCGGCTGCGGCGGCGGAGCCGCCAACTCGGGGACGATTTCGGTGACCGGACGCTGGGCCGCCGCGGATAGAAAAATGCTGGCCACGACGATCACGGCCACGATGACGATGAGCGGAATGGCCACCCGTTGCACGCGGCGCGTGTCGAGGTAGTCGCGCAGGCGCCGGAGGCCGCTTTGTGGCTCGCTTGGCCGAGCCGTTCCGCCTCTTGCCCCTGTCGGCCGGTGTACCTGCGTGGTGGAGGCGCTTGCGTCCTCGGCCGGCGCAGCCGCGGGCGAGGTGATGGTTGGCTGCCGCCCGACGGAGGTTCGCACCTGGGCGGTTGCCGGCGGCGCCGGAGCTGGCACCGTCCCGGCAGGCGCGATCATGGTTGCCCCCAACGCCACCTCGCCGCCGCTCATCTCGGCGCTGCCCGCTGCCAGGACCGCGCTTACTTCCTCCATGCTGCGCGGGCGCGCCTCGGGATCTTTTTCCAGGCACCGCAGCACCAACCGGTCGAGCCAGGCGGGCGTGCTTGGCCGCAGTCGGCTGGGTGGCGGCGCCGGCTGCTTCAAAATCGCATTGAGCAGAAGGACGAGCTGCTCGGAATGGAACGGCACGGTTCCCGCGAGCATTTCGTAAAGGACGACGCCCATCGCGTAGATGTCCGCGGAAACGCCGACGTCGTGGCACAGAGCCTGCTCGGGCGACATGTAAAACGGCGTGCCCACGACGGCTCCGTCGATGGTCTTGTGACCGACCTGCTGTCTGTCGCCGAGGAGCTTGGCCACGCCGAAATCGAACAGCTTGGCGCGGAAGCCGCCCGGCAGCTCGGCGTCGTTGACGAGGAAGATGTTGTCCGGCTTGAGATCGCGGTGAATGATTCCGACCCGATGAGCGGCGGCCAGCGCGTCGATGACCTGGCGTGCGACGGTGATGGTCTGGTCGACGGGCATCGGGCCGGCCGTCAGGCGATCGCGCAGGCTCTGGCCTTCCATCAGCTCCATCACGAAATAGACGATGCCGTCATCCGTGTGCCCGAAATCGGAAATGTCCACGATGTTCGGGTGGCGGATTTCGTTGACCGCTTTGGCCTCTTGGAAAAAGCGCGAGACGAGGCCCGGATCGGCGCCCAGGTCAGGGCGCAACATCTTGACGGCCACCCGCTTGCCGATCATGGGGTGCTCGGCCAGATAGACCGTACCCATGCCTCCCTCTCCCAAGACACGGGCGATCTTGTAGTTGCCGATGCTGCGACCGATCACGTGTGGCTCCAGTATATCCCCTCCTGCCGTTCGTTGTCGCTGGAAGGCGTGCTTGGAAGCTTGGCCGATCGGTCGTATCGTCGTGGCTACATCATGCGTACAAAACGATATTCCGTCGACGTTCGAGCTTTCTCGTTGGGCCTTTTTCTGGCCGTCAGTGCGTGCGGAACCGCTGCACCAGCCAAGTCCGTAGGTTCGCCAGCGGCGGCTCCTGCAGTCGTTGCGCCGCCCGTTTCCGTGGCGTTGGCCGAGCCACAATTCGGCTCTGTGGCGACCGCAACGCCGTCGCTGATCGCGACGCTCGTGAGCATCGCCCCGCAGGCGATCGTCGCCGAGCTCGACACGATGTCGAAGCGGCTGCAGCTGCCGGTGCAACTGGGGCAGGCTCTTGTTTCTTCCCTGTCGAACGTCGAGGTCGGTGGCGCCAGTCTGCACTTCCAACAACTTTGGGATCGGCTCGACCCGGAAACACCGCTGGCCGTGGCATGGGTGCTGTCCCCCGACGCCAAGGCCAAGGGGTTCTGCGCCGCGCTCACCTTCCGCGACAACACGCAAGCCCGGCGAACGATGGACGAGATGGGCAGTTCGGGACAGCAGCGGGGCGCGCTGGTCGAGCGCCGCTCGGCGGACGGCGACATCATTTGGACGGCCATCAAAGGCCGCACGTTGTTCGTGTCGGGCTCGCCCGAGGCGCTGCTTTTCGCCGGCGGGTTGGCCGAGATGGCGCAGGTGCGGCCCCAGCGCGGTCAGGTCGTGCTCACCGTGATGCCGCAGGCACTGGCAGCCGCGAGCGGCAAGAGCCGCAAGGACATCGTCGCGCAGATGAAAGGGCTCATGGCGGCGGGCGCGCAAAGCGGACCTTCGACCAGCCCGGCTGGTGTGCACATGGCCGAGGCCGTCACCGAGGCAATGGTCGAGACCGCGCTCGACAGCTCCGTGATTCGTTTGGTGCTGGCAGTTGACAGTCACGCGGGTGCGCTGATGGAGGGCGAGCTTGTCCCGGTGGCCGGATCGGAGCTGGCAAAGCGCACGGCCCGGCGGACGCCCTACGCCTTCGACCAACACCTGCCGGTGAAAAACGACGGAACAGCCGTTCTTGCCGTCGGCGATTGGCAGCCGTGGATGGCCATGGCCGCCAAGATGTTCGAAGGCTCCGGGCCGGCCGGTCGTGCCACCGCCAAGGATCTCATGGCCATGGTTGCGCTGACGGGTCCATGGTCATGCATCGTCGACCCAGGCGAAGCCGGTTTCGCCTCGCTGTGCAGCTCGACGCTCAAGCCCGACACCAAGGCGAAAGTTGCGCTGGACGCCGCGCTGGCCGCCTTCAAGTCGCAGCACGCGTGGGAGGCGGAGCTTGAAGGCCGCAAGCCGAGCGCCCTCAAGGTGAAGCGGTCGGGCGATCAGATCGAGATCGAAAAGAAGGTCGAAAACAAGGAACCGATGGCCCGTTCGTTCGCCCGCGCGATCTTCGGCGGGGACGTAGTCCGCTCGATGATAGCCGTCAAGGATGGCCGTCTCCTGATGGCATCGGGCACGGAGTCGCGCAAGACGGTCGCCCGCTACGGCAGCGGCGGCGTCGCTGGCGCACCTCTGCTAACGGCGACGCTGGCCGAAACGAGCGGGGACGAAATGCTGGCCGCGATTGACGTGGTGTCGTTTGTGCGGCGAATCCTGGTTCAGTCGAAGGAGCTTCCCGGCCGGGATGCCGCGGTGATGGCGTCGGCCATGCCTGGGGTGGCTGAAATGTCCGCGCCGTTCGTCTTCACCCTCAAAGGCGGAAGCTCGTTGGTCGGGCAAATGCAAATTCCCCTCAGCAGCTTGGACGCCATCGCCAAAGTCGTCCGTGGCGTGCTCGGCGCGGTGAGCCCGACACCGTAGTGACCGGCAAATTTCGATTTTGGCCTGGGCCGGTCCTATTTTTCGGCTAGACTGATTTTTCATGCGTCGCCTCGTCGTCCTTCTCACGCTCTCCCTCGGATTGATCGCCCCGCTTGCTGTCTCGGTCGCCGAGGCTGCAGCGGCCTCGCCGCGCAACACGGACTGCCGTAGCAAGCGCGCCAAGAAGGCCCAGGACGAGCCTAAGAAGAAGGACAAAGGCGGCAAAGACGGAAAAGACGGCAAGAAGCCTTACGGCTTCGAGCTGTAATTCGGGTATTGTCCGCCTCGTGACTAGCACTCCCTCTGGGGTGCTGGTCGCGCTTGCGCAGAAACCATGCAGCCCTTTTCCTTGTTCGCCTCGTCCGCTCTGGCACGCATTCGTGTGCTTGCCGCCGATGTGGACGACACCATTACCGCCGACGGCAAGATCCCGCCGACTACCGTGCAGGGATTTCAGGCGCTCCATGCCACGGGCATTCTCGTAGCCTTGGTTACCGGACGCCCGGCGGGATGGGCGCAAGCGCTTGCCGGCTATTTGCCGGGCGTCTCCCTCGCGGTTGCCGAAAATGGCCTCGTCGCATTCGACTCGCGCGGCGAGCGGCGTGATTTGGGACCCCGGCGTGGTCCGGAATTTTTCGCCGCGCTCGCCGAAAACAGCCAGCGCGTGCGCAAGGCGTATTCGCTTGAAACGACTCCGGACGACCCTTTTCGCTTGTTCGAGCGAGCGTTTCTTCGGCCGGCCTCGTTCGATGCCGCCGCTTTGGTCGCCAGCCAATCGCTCGTGGATACTACTTTCGAGGTGATGGCCAGCTCGATTCATATCCACGTGCGACCGTCAGGCTGGGGCAAGTTCGAGGGCCTCCTCGCGGCACTCGAGCCGTTTGCGCCCGAGGCGGTGGCCCATCCCGACGAAAGCATTCTGTTCGTTGGCGACAGCAGCAACGACCGGTCGATGTTCGCGCGTCTTCGCCGAACCAGCGTGGGCGTTCGCAACGTCGAGCGTTTCTTGGCCGAGCTCGGCGACGACCGCCCCGCCTTTATTACCGAGGCTGAATCGGCAAACGGTTTCGCCGAAGTCGTGCGCCGACTGCTGGCCGCTAGTCCACGCGGTTGAGCCGCTGCCCTTTTTGGAAGGCAGCCAGGTTTTCCGCCACCTGGCGGGCAAGCCTTTGTCGTGCTTCCACCGTTCCCCACCCGAGATGCGGCGTGATCACCAGTCGGTCAGCCCAGGGCGCGGCCGGATCGGTGAGCGGGTGCTGCGCGGGTGGTGGTTCTTGGACCATCACGTCCAAACCGACGCCGCCGAGCTTGCCCGTGCGTAGCGCTTCGACCAGGGCGCCCTCGTCGACGATCGCCCCTCGGCTGGTGTTGATGAGAATGGCCGACGATTTCAGCGCGCCGAGAAAACGAGCATTGACCAGGCCCTGGGTGGACGGTACGAGTGGGCAGTGCAGGGTGACCACGTCGGCTTGCGGAAGAACATCGAAAAGGGGAACGCGCCCCGCGCTGGTCGAGCCAGGCACCGCGGCGGCAAGCACGCTCATGCCGAAGGCTGAGCCGATGCGTGCCACGGCCTTTCCGATGGCACCCATCCCGACAATCGCCAGGGTCTTGCCGGCCAGCTCGTGCAGCGGCCCCAGGAAGAAGCAGAAATCCGGATGGCTCGCCCACCGCCCGGCTTTGACGGCGCGGTCGTGCGCGGCCACGGCAAACGAAAAATGGAGGATCATGGCGAAGACCAGGTTCGCGACGGACTCGGTCGAGTAGGCCGGTACGTTGGTCACGGCGATGCCGCGGGCGCGCGCCGCAGGAAGATCCACCACGTTGGTTCCCGTCGAGGCGAGGCCGATGTAGCGCAGGTCGGGCAAAGCATCGATCGTGTCTTTCGAGAGGACGACCTTGTTCGTCACGATGGCTTCGGCGCCCGCAGAGCGCTCGACGACCAAGCTGGCGTCGGTGCGAGGATGGGCCACGACTTCGCCCAGCCTTTGTAGCCCAGGCCACGGCGCGCCCTGGTCGGCGGCGAAGCTATCGAGAAGCACGATTCTCATGGCTGCACTATACCTTCGCGATGGATACACCTTTGCAAACCCTGCCGCGGATCTTGGGGCCGAGTGCTCCTTCGCTGCTTTCCGCGCTCTGAATCCAGCAAAGTCCGTGATAGATTGCCGCACCCTTTTAGAGAACCGCCAACGGAGGATCCAGATCCATGCTCGAGCAGATGCGTCAACAGTCACGGTCGCTGCTCATCTACGTGCTGTTCGGCATCGTAATCGCAGTCTTCATCATCAACTTTGGACCGCAGTCGCCCGGCGGATGCAATCGCGGGAAGCAGGCGGTCCAATCTGATTTGGAGGGCGCGCGGGTGCGTAACCGTACCATCGGCCGCCAGGACTATTTGTACGGGATGATGATGGTCGGCGCGCAAAACATTCCGCCCCAGCGGGCGAAGATGATGCGTTTGCACGAGACGATCATGGACATGCTCATCGATCGCGAGCTCATGGCCAGCGAAGCCGAGCGCGCGGGTTTCCGCGTGACCGACGAAGAGGTCGAGGACCAGATCGCCAAGTCCACCATCATCGCTCTCGGGCGCGAGCAGAAGGCGTCCATTTTCGAGAAGGACGGCGTGTTCTCGTACGACAACTACCGCAAGTTCGTGCAGTTCCAACTGGGCATGACCCCGCGGGCGTTCACCGAAGAGCAGCGACGGGAAATGCTGGCCAACACCATGCGCGACAGCCTGCGCGCCGGCGTCGCGGTGTCGCCCGACGAGGTGAAGGAAGAGTGGATGCGCCAGGCTGACCAGGTCAACGTCGAGTTCTTGCGTTTCCCCGAGCATCGCTACGAAAGCGAGATAGAGCTTCGTCCCGAAGAGGTGGCCAAGTACGCGGCGGCCAACGAGGCCGAGCTGAAGAAGATGTACGAAGAGCGCAAGGCCGCGCTCTATGAAAAGCAGCCCAAGCAGCGCCACCTGCGCGAGCTGGTCGTCAAGCTCAAGCCCGAGGCGAAGGAAGCCGACGTCACCGCGGCCCAGAAGAAGGCCGAGGCGCTGGCGGCGCGAATTCGCAAGGGCGAGCCGTTTGCCAAGGTTGCCAAGGCCGCCTCCGAGGACGAGCGCACGAAAGCGCGCGGCGGCGACCTCGGCTGGCAGCGGGTGGGCAGCACCATGCTGGATCCCGCCGTGGATGCCAAGTTGGCGGCGGCCAAGGACGGCGAGGTGGTTGGGCCCATCAAGACCGCGACCGAATTCGTGCTGGCCGTGGCCGAAGGCACCCGCGAAGGCACCATCGCCTTCGACGTCGCCAAGCCGGAGCTCGCGGAAAGCAAGCTGCGCGAGGAAAAGAGCAAGGCGCAGGCGAAGGGCGAGGCGGAGGCGGTGTTGGCCAAGATCAAGGCATCGCCCGATAAGAGCTTGAAAGAGCTTTTCCCGACGCCCGCCGAAGGCGAGGGCGCCGCCAAATCGAAGGGCGTGACGGCCGAGGAGACCGGGCTCTTTTCTCGCCGTGGCTCGACGGTGCAGGCCATTGGCAAAGCGCCGATGCTGGCCAAGGCCGTTTTTGCGCTCTCCAAGGATGCGCCGGTGGCGGGTCCTGTCGAAGAGCTGGGCAGCTACATCGTCGTCAAGCTCAAGGAGCGCAAGGAACCAGACGCGGCCGAATTCGACAAGAATAAAGTCGGTCTCATCGAAGACGCCACCAAGCGCAAGGCCGGCATGGTCGTTCTCGAATGGTCGCTCAAGCGCTGCCGCGAGGCACGGGACGCCAAGCAGATCGAAGTGAACAGCGATCTGCTCCGTTACGAAGGCGGCGCCGAAGGCGCCATCCAGTACGAGCCTTGCCAACCGCCGCAATTCTAGGGGTGCCGAGCGCGACGGAAGCCATGCCTCGGCTTCCGTCTCCTTCCAGCCGACCCGCCAATCGCGAGGTTTGGGCATGAGCACCGACCCGCGCGCCGCTTCCCGCGGCGAACGTGGACGCCCCCGCTGGCTCCTGTTCTTTACCGTCTTGCTGCTCATTGCAGGTGGCAACCTGTTCTTTGGCAGCCTGTTCGATCTGCACCGAGTGCTGAGCGGCAAGCCGGAAATCCTGCATTTTGACGGCAGTTTCAACGAGCAGAAGGAAACGCTCTTGCGCGCGCAAGTCGTGCTCGGCAACGTGCTCGCGCAGACCAAGCCGGTCCTGTATTCGCTGCATGCGGTGATGGAGTTGGCACTGGCGCTCGTCTACCTCTTCGCGGTGGCTGCCATTTTCTCGAACGATCCGCGTGGCCGGCGCGTCGGTCTGCTGGCGGCCTGGGTAGGCTTCGCCACCTGCATCGGCCACGCGGGATTCTTGCTGGGCGTCGTGCGGCGAATGCAGCCTTGGTTCGTGCCCATGCTGGCGGCGTCCTACGCCGAGGACGCGACCCGTGCCGGTCGGGCGCTTCCCTCGCTCGACGTCGTGGCCGAGCAGGCTCGACTTTTTCTCGTCGATGCGCCACTGCTTGCGACCGCCATGGGCATGGTGTTCAGCCTCCTGCTCCTGGCATACTTCGCTGGTCGCCGCATGCGATTGTTCTACAATCAGCCGAGAAGGGTAGACGATGGCTGACAGCGAAGGCGCGTTCCGGCTGACGTTCGTGCAAGGCCATGGCCTGCTGAGCCTCGGTGGGCGCGATTTCGAGGGGCTCGGACGGGTCGACACGCTCGAGCTCGAGATTCCGAATCTACGCTTTCCTTTCGATTTGTCGGGTGGGGTCGCGCGCTTCAAGAACCGACGGTTGCGTCTGCGCGAGTTAGCGCTTTTCGTGGGCAGTCCGGAGCTGACCGGATTTCTTCGGCGCGCACCGCTGGGTGACTTCGGTATTTTCGATCCGCAAGTCACGGTCTCGGGTTCGCGGCTGATACTTACCGCGCGGGTGCACATCGGCGGGCACGAAGCGGAGATGACCATCTCGGCGCTGGTGTCGTCGTTGCCTCCCAGCGCGGTTGGTTTGTGCGTCTACGACGTCCGCACCTACGGATTTTTGCCGGTGCCCGCACCCCTGCTGGTGACCGCGCTCTTCTCCACCCTCGGTGCCGAGTCGCCTGCCTCGCCGCACGACGGGGTGTTGCTGCCGCTTCTGCAAATTCGCAGTACCACCGATATTCGCATCGAGGCGTGCGAGCTCGCGATGCTCGCCATCTTGCCCATGCATGGCTGGCGCTTGCCCGAGCGCAAGAACGTGCAGATTCGCGTCGCTGGCGGCGCCGCCAAGGCCGCGCATGTGCCCCTGGTCTTCTCCCTGGCGGAGCCCGGCGCAAGCGCGGATGTTTTGCTGGGCGAGGCGGCCAGCCCCGAGGCATCCGCCATGCGCGAGTTCGCCATTCGTTGTGCTCCGGTGGAAAGTGCCCTTACGCGCGGTGATATTACCAGTGCGCTGGCCCTCCTTACGGCTCTGTCGCCTCTGGAGACGGACGATCGGATCGGGACGACGCGGCTCTTGCAGCTCTTGCTGGCGGCGACGAGCAGTCTCGGGCAAGCGGCCGATCTAGCGCGGGCCGCCCTCGAGCGCTGGCCCGAATTTGTGCCCGCTTGGCTTGCCCAGGCGGTGGTAGCGCAAACCCGTGGCGAAGCCGCCCGTGCGGCCGCGTGCTACGAAAAGGTGGCGGAGCTCTCGGAGTTGCAAGGTCGGACCGTCGACGAAAGTTGCGCCCACGTAGCGGCTGCCCGGGCGTTGGCGGCGAGCGGGCAAACCGATCGTGCTTTGGCGGTCTTGGAGCGCGGTCTGGCGATGCGTTCGTCGCTTCCACCGGTGGGGCGCGCGCGCCTGATGAAGCAAGCGGTGGAAGGGCGGTGGAAGGAGACGCTGGTCGCTATCGGCCAAGAATCGTCGGCGGGCGGCTTCGGCACGCGGGACGAGGTCGTGCAAGTGCTCGATCTGGCGCGCCAAGGTGGCCTTGACCGCGACCCGGGGCTCATCGCGCAGGCGGCGGCCTCGCTCGAAGCGCTGCTGGCGCGCGACGTGTGGCCGCCAAGCTCGTTTGGTCGCGCCGATGTGGCTTATCAGATGGGCATCTTGCGTCTGTCCTTGGGTGAGGAGCAGGCGGCAGCGCAGTGGTTCGCGACGTGCATCGAGGGAGATGCAAGCGGAGCGTCGGCCGCGCGTGCTTGGCAAGGCATGGTCGAGCTTCTTCATCGGCAGGGCGACTCGGCGGGCGTGGCGCAGTCGTTAGCTGGTTGGGCGGCCGATGCGCGGGTGCCGGAAAGTGCGGCCCAGAAAGTCGAGCATTTGCTCGGCGCCGCGCGCATCGCTTGGCAGGATCTCCGTCAGCCCGAACAGGCTGCCGGCTATCTCGAATCTGCCTTGGCGCTCGTTCCCGGCAACGAAGCGGTGCTGGCCGAGTTGGAGCAGCTTGCCTTGCAAACCGGCAGGCTCGACGATGCCATCGAGATTCTTCGCCGGCATTTGCGCGATACGCGTCCCGACCAAGGCAAACACGTCTTGCGCCTCCTCATTCGCCTGCTCGTTTCGGTTGGCGATCGGCAGGCCGAAGCGCAAGAAGCGTGCAACGTCCTTCTCGAGCTTTCGCCGGAAGACCACGCGGCGGTGCAGGGGCTTTTGGCGCCGCCCGACCCGGGGCTTGCGGGCGATAGCGACCGCCGGCAAGACCCTCGATCGCTGGCCCTCGCGGCCGAACGCGAAGGCCATCTCGCGGAGGCAGAGCGCGGTTACCTCGAGCTGCTGCAAACGACTCCTGACGACCTTGAGTTGCTCGACCGCATGGCCGACCTGTGCAAGCGCCAATCGCGGATGGAAGATCTCGTGCATTGGTTGGGCAAGCTGTGGGCCGCGGTCGAGCGCGAGGAGCCTGGCTCTGGCGGTGACGTCGATTCGCTTGCGGTGGGCTTGGACCTGGCCGGCGCGCTTGCGCTGAGACCCGAGGGAAAGGCGCGCGCCGAAGAAATTCTGCGCCAGCTTGTCGAGCGAGCACCCAGCGATGTGGCGCCGCTCGATGCGCTCTATCAGCTGCTGGTGGAGCGCGGCGATTTTGTCGAAGCCGCCGATGTTTTTGCCGATCGCCTGGCGCTGACGAGCGATCAAGCCGTGCCCGTCTTGTTGGCGAGTCGCGCGCGTCTGTGTCTGAGCCAGCCCGAAGGCCTGCGTCCGGCCTTGGCGGTGCTGCAGAGTCGACCCGCCCTCCAGCTCGACGACGAAACGCTGGCACTCCGGGCCGAGGTGGCGAGCCAAGCTGGCGACACCGCGGATGCGGTGCTTTGTCTTCAGAGCTTGCGCCTGCGCGCCAGCGACGAGGCTCGACCGGGCTTGACCAAGCGCCTGACGGATCTCGTGTCGCAGCCCGAGACCGCCAAGGAGATAGCGATTACGGTGCTCGAGACTCTGCACGCCGAGGCGCCGGTCGATCTCGCGGTGGCGGAGGCGCTCTTCGAAGCGTATGGCCGTCTCGAGGATGCCGGCGCGCGGGTGCGCCTATGGAAGGAGCTCTTGGCCGACGTGCCGGCGCTGCCCGACATGTATCGCGCCCGTCTTCAGGTAGCCATGGCCGAGGCCGCCGAGCGCGACGGTGATTTGCAGACCGCGCAAAAGATGCTCGACGAGGCCGCTTTGCTCGATGGGTCGCCTCCCACGCGCGTGGCGCATCTCGTGGCGCATGCGCGGTTGCTCCTGGCTCGGGGCGAGCTGGCGTTAGCGCAGGATGCGCTGGAGCAGGCCCTGTCGCTCGATCCTGCCGCAGCCTCGGCGCTGGCCCTGCTGGGCGATCTTGCCTATCGCGCGCAAGAGTGGGAACGCGCGCGCGCCATGTACACGCGGTTGGCGCAAACTCCGGGGTCGGCGGCGGCGCTGTCGCCGCAGACGCTGGCGTACCGGCGGGCCGAGCTGGCGGAGATGTTCGGGGATCACGCGGAAGCAGAAGCGGCCTATCGCGAGGTCGTCGCAGCCGATCCTGCCCACGACGGCGCGCGCGAAGCGCTGGCGGGATTCGCCGCTCTTCGTGGCGATCTGGCCGAGGCCGCGCTGCACTTGCAGGAGGTGGTGCGCCTCGTTCCCAGGGAGGCGATCGAACGGCTCACGCAAGTACGTCAGCGCCTTGGGAAAGTCTATCTTGGTTTAGGTGATCTGCAGGCCGCGCGGCAAAATCTCGAGCTGGCCTTGGCCAGCGAGCCCGACCGCGGATCCACGCTGGAGCTCTTGGCGACCGTATACGGTCGGCTCGGGCTTCACCGCGAGGCTGCCTCGATGTGCGAGCGCTTGTCGCGTATTCAAACCGATCCGGCGAAGAAAGCCGAGGCGCTGTTTCGCAAGGGCGAGGTGCTGCGCACGTCGCTTGGCGATGCCGAAGGCGCAGCGGACGCGTACTTGCGGGCTTGCGATCTCGATTCCGGCCTGGCGTCTCCGCTCGGGCGGCTGGTCACTTACTATTGGAGCCGCGCCGATTTGCCCAACTTGGCGGACATCGGCGTGGACCTGTTGACTGCGAATCCCAATCCGAAACCGGACCAAGACGATCTTGGATTGCTGGTAGCGATGGCAGCGCTGCTCTCTCGTCACGACGAAGCGATGGCGCAGTCGGCGCTGGAGTCGGTGCTGCTCGGGGCGCCGCTGCAGCCCGAGGTGGCGGCGAAGCGCTTCGGCGAGCTCGTGACCAAGGTGGCACGAGGAGATTGGGGCACCCTGGATACGGTGCTGTCTTTCGTGGCGACCAGCGTGTCGCCGGGATTCAAGGACGAACTCCTCAAGGCGGCGGTGTGCATTCTAGAGAGCGATCCGAGCGATGCGGGTGTGGCTGTGCTTGCCGGTCGCCTCTTCGAAGGGCGCGGCCAGCGGGTGCTCGCTCGCTCGGCGTACAGCCTTGCCGACTTCATCGATCCCGAGTTGGGCGTGTCCTCGCGTCTCGGCGAGGTAGGCGACGAGGCGTGGCCGCGGCCGGACGCATTGGCTCCGGGTCGTGCCGCGCATCCGCTCTGTCGAGGCCCCCTACGCAAAATCCTGCAGCACCTGGCGCGCGCTCTCGCAGGCTCGGCGCCGTCGGCATACGACGAACCCACAGCGCCACTCTCACCGACGACGGTGGCGATATGCGACGATTTGCGCAGCCAGCTCGGCGCGCCTGCCATTCCCGTCGTTGCTCAGGGCCACGGCGCGGACGTGACGTTCACGGCCACGCAACCGATGAGCTTGCTCATCGGGCGTCGGGCCGAGTCCTTGCCGGCCGCCGAGTTGCGCTTCTTTGTGGCGCGTGCTTTCGAGCAGGCGAGGGCCGGAACCATGGCGACGTTGCGCATGTCCTCGGACAACCTGCGCGGCTTGCTGCGGGCCGTGCTTCGTATCGCCGGGGCGCCCGCGACGCCGTTCGAAATCGCCGAAGAAGCCGCCGACGAGGCAACGTCGCTGTGGCTGCGTCGCCTTCGCCATCCCGACATCGCGTCGCTTGTGCCCATTGCTCAGCATCGTGACGAGCTCATCGCAGAAGCTGGTCGGGCGCTGAGCGATCCGCCGAGTCTCGACGACTACATTCGCGGCTGCCGTTACACCGCGGATCGCATCGGTCTTCTGGCCTGCCGGCATCCCCAGGCGGCGTTGCGCGCTCTTTGCGGCTTGCACCGGGAACGCGACGAGGATGCTTCGACCGTGGCAAAGCGGCAGGAACAGCTGCGCTCGTCGCAAGCTCTACGCGAGCTGGTCAGTTTCCTGCTTTCCGACGAGTACGCTGCGCTAGTCAGCGGGTGAGGCAAGAACCGGGCGGTTATCTGTTGTCGAGGGTCTTGAATCCCTTGCCCCGCAGGAGCCGCGAATCCGCGGTGGCCAGCACAAGATCGTAAACTGCCGCGGTCGCTGCAAGAAACCTGTCGGCGGGGTCATCATGTTCGACTTTGATGGTGCGGCTGGCGAGGGCTATCTCGTTGTTCAGGGGTGCCTCATGCATGGGGGCCGAGGTCAGCGCTGTAGCAATCCAGGCCGCGGGCCCATCCTTCAAAGACAAGCGCTTCTTGTCAGCCAATACCATGCATTCCCAGAGACTGATGGGCGAAAGCCACAGGTCGTTGGCCGGATCCAGCAATGCCTGGGTCAGTCGCTTGTTGATCCTGGCCGGGTCCAGATGACTCCAGATCCAAATGTGCGTATCGAGTAGGATCTTCACTCTTGTACTTCCCACTCGACCAAGTCGCCAGTCGGGGAGGTCAAATCAGCCAAAATCTTACCGGTACCACGCAAACTGCCCATCCAGTTTCGCGGGAGAGGCGCGGGTGTTGGCGGCATGATCTCGGCGATGGGCTTACCGAATCGGGTCACGCTCAAGGGTTGTCCAGTCCTGCGAACCCGTTCGAGAGTCGCCAGGCAGGTGGCCTTGAATTTGGAGATGGGCATCGTGTGCATGCCGATATTTATACCATGGTCAACTACCATGGTCCATCTGTGGGGTCGGGCGCGCTGGTGAGCGGCTAAGGCCGGGTTTCCCCTACATCATCTTGCGGTAGACGCCGATCACGACGCCGAGCAGATTCACGCTGCGGAAGTCTCGCTTGCGCACGATGATCGCGCTCATGGCGGCGTTGGCCGGCTCGAAGCGGATGGTGTCGCCTTCGGGATAGTAGCGTTTGACGGTGGCTTCGTCGCCGATCATGGCCACCACGATTTCGCCGGCGGTGGCTTGTAGCTGCTTGCGAATGAAGACGTAGTCGCCATCGAAGATGCCGGCCTCGATCATCGACTCGCCCTTTACCTTGAGGGCAAAGACCTCGCGATTCTGGCCGATGAAGAAGCGGTCGACCTTCACCGTGTCTTCGTAATTTTGGACCGCCAGCATGGGCTGGCCGGCGGCGACTTTGCCGAGTACCGGAACCTCGACGTATTGGTCCTCGGTCTGCAGCGGTCGCAGGGCGCGCGACTTCAGGTCCTCGCGGTGCAAGAAGCCCTTCTTTTCCAGGGCGCGCAGGTGATCGTTCACACCGTTGGTGGAACGGATTCCGAAGTGGCTGCCGATTTCCCGCAGGGTCGGCGGGTAGCCCCGCTTGCGGATGGAGTCGCTGATGAAGTCGAGCACCTGGCGCTGTCGGTCGGTGAGACCAACAGCTTCCTCGTCGCGCACGATCGTGAGATGACTCATCCCCTGCTCCTATGGTCAGTTACTGAACATACGTATGGTACGGAACATCTGTTGCGTGTCAAATAAATCCGCGATTCGTTGCTCCTGCCAAAATGTCACGGCTTAGGGCGCTTTGGCGGTACTTGTGCCAAGATGACAGCTGGCGAGGATCCACGCCCCGGACCTACGCGAATCTTCGCAATGATTGTGGCGGGTTACGTGTTCCTGCGAAGTGGCACCAAGGTTGAAGTAAGACGGTCGAGCCTAGGCATGACGACGTGAGTAAGGAAGCTTTGAACGAGAATGCTGGTGCGGCGCAGGCCGCTGGTCGAGCCCTGCCCTGCATCCTCGTCGTCGACGACGAGCCGGGCATCGTCGAGCCGCTGGCGAAGATTTTCGAGAAGGAATCGCTGCGTGTGCTGACTGCGCAAAGCGGAAGCGAGGCGCTGGAGATCCTGCGCCGCCAGCCCATCTCGGTGCTGCTGACCGACCTCGTGATGCCGGGAATGTCTGGGCTCGACCTGCTCAAGGCCAGCCGAAGCGTCTCTCCCGAGACGGAAACGATCTTGATGACCGCCTACGGCACCGTCGAGAACGCCGTCGATGCCATGAGGCACGGCGCCTACGATTTCGTGACCAAGCCGCTCAAGCGCGCGCACGTCGTTCGCGCCGTGACCAAAGCTCTCGAGAAGCGCAATTTGGTGCAGGAAAACCGCTCGCTGCGCGCCCAGCTGGAGGCCGAGCGGCACAAGGCCGTGATTGGGCAGTCGCTGCCGTGGCGACGCTTGATGGAGACGGTCATGCAGGCTGCGCCGTCGATGGCCACGGTCCTGCTCCTCGGCGAATCGGGCACTGGCAAGGAGCTGATCGCCCGCGCCATCCATCGTTCGTCGCAGCGGGCGTCCGGGCCATTCGTCCCGGTCAACTGCGCGGCGTTGCCGGAAACCATTTTGGAAGCCGAGTTGTTCGGTTACGAGCGCGGCGCTTTCACGGGCGCGGTTCAGCGGCACGACGGTCGCTTCCTACAGGCGGATGGCGGCACGCTTTTCCTCGACGAGATCGGCGAGATTCCGACCCACGTGCAGGTGAAGCTCTTGCGTGTGCTGCAGGAAAGCGAAGTGGAGCGCCTGGGCGGACGCACGACGAAGGTCGATTTGCGCCTAGTCGCCGCGACCAACCAGGACCTGCGCCTGGCGGTGAAAGAGGGCCGTTTTCGCGAAGATCTCTACTATCGACTGAACGTCATCGCCTTGCGCATGCCACCCTTGCGCGAGCGCCGGGACGACATTCCCCTTCTTGCCGAGCATTTCTTGCGTCTCTACTGCGAGCGGAACGGTCGCCAACTGTCGGGATTTTCGCGTCCTGCTGCCGAGGCGCTGATGCGCTACGAATGGCCGGGCAACGTGCGCGAGCTCGAAAACACCATCGAGCGTGCCGTGGTCCTGTCGCGAGGCGGAACGGTGGAGATTGACGATTTGCCCATCGACGTTCGCTCGGGCACGGGCGCGGCCGCCGATCCGAAGAGCATCACGTTCGCGATCGGCACGCCGCTGGCCGAAATCGAGCGTCGGGTCATTCACTCCACGCTCAACCACGTGGGCGGCGACAAGCGCCTGTGCGCGCAGCTCCTCGGTATTGCCACGCGCACCATCTACCGCCGTTTGGAGGAAGGGCGAGACGGCACAGGCGAGCCCATCGCGGCCAGTGACGACGTCTCAGCCGACGACGAGTGACCGGCCAAGTCGGCCTTGCCAAATTGGCAGAGCGACTGCGAAAGATGGCCGTCTAAACCGTTGATATTGCTTGGTTTGATGCGCCTGCCTTGTGGCCCCGGTGTTGCTCTTGCCTGGACCGACTGTGGAAACCCTGCTGCGAAAATACCTTTGGGCCGTGGATTTGAGCGTCATCGCCTTATGCGCGACGTTCTTGGGCATGGCGACGTCCGGTGCCGTGGAGTCGAAGCTGGCTAGCATGCCGGTGCCGCTGCGGGCGGCGCCGCCCAAGCCGGTCAAAGTGGACCCGAAGCCGGCGTTCAACAAAGACCCTACCGCCATCCTTCAGCGGAACATGTTCTGTTCGACGTGTCCGCCGCTCTTGCAGACGGATTCGCCCGACGCTGGACCACCCGATCCAGGCTTGCAGCAAACCAAGACGGCGATGCCCATCGCCCTTTTGGCGATCATGTATGCGCCGCCGCCGAACGGCATCAAGTGGTCCATCGCCGTCATCCGGGACACGGAAGCGAAATCGATGGGCGCCTTTCCCGTCGGTGGAAAGGTTCGCGGTGCCACCGTGATCGAGATTCTCGAAACGCGCGTCTACTTCGACAACGAGGGTAAGACCGAGTACATCGATCTTTTCGAGCCGCCGGCCCCACCGCCGCCGCCACCCGGTGCTGCGCCGCCGCCGCCCAAGTCGGACGATCCGTTCGAACGCGACCTGGCCAACGGAATCAAGAAGCTCTCCGACAACAAGTACGAGCTCCAGCGGAGCACGCTCGAATCTGTGCTCGGTAATATGGCTTTGCTCTCGCGCTCGGCGCGCATCGTGCCCGAGATGAAGGACGGCAAAGCCGCCGGGTTTCGTTTGTTCGCGGTTCGTCCCGAAGGGCCGTTCGCTCTCATCGGCATGCAGAACGGCGACATCCTTTCGTCCATCAACGGTCTCGAGATCACGAGTCCGGAGAAGGCCTTGGAAGTTTACGCAAAGCTCAAGTCTGCGAGCCATCTCTCCCTGGGGATGGAGCGCAATGGCCAGAAAATCACGAAGGAATACAACATCCGATGAATCGCTTTCTTTCAGCAACGATGGTTTCGTATCTGGTCGTTTCGATGGCCGAAGGATCGCTCGCGTTCGCGCAAGAGCCGGCGCCTGCGCCAGAGACGGCGCCCGCCGGGCGTCCGGCCACGCGTCGAGCCGGTCCGCTCAATAGCCTTCGCGCTGCGAGCGCCAAATTAGCTGCGTCGCCGGCACCAGCGCCCGCGCCCGCGCCTGCACCGGCCAAGCCCGTCCCTCTGCCGAAGGGTGCGCCGGCTCCCGTGCCAGCCAAACCGGGGGCAGCGGCAACACCGCTTCCGGGCGCGACCGGTGTGGCCGAGCTCCCAGGCGAGAAAGAATTCAACTCGTGCAAGAAGCTGCCGGCCGGCAAGCGCATCGTGCGTCTCAACCTCAAGCCCGACACCGAGGTGATGGATCTCATCGGCTGGATTTCCAGCATCACCTGCGCGCAGTTCATCGTCGGCGTGCCGGTGCAGGGCAAGAAGCTGACCATTGTCTCGCCCCAGCTCATCACGCCTGAGGAGGCCTATCGCCTGTTCTTCGCGGCTCTCGATTCGGTCGGTTTGACGGTGGAGCCGACGGGCAAGTTTCTGCGCCTGGTGGAGAACTCGAAAGCGCGCTTCGCGCCACTGCCCGTCGTCGGCCCCAATCAGCACACGCCGAACGATCGCCGCTACGTCACCAAGCTGGTGCGTCTGACGTATTTGGACGCGGCCGACCTGACCAACAACGTTCTCAACCGAATCAAGACCGAGACCGGCGACATCATCGCGTACCGCTCGTCGCTCATCATCACCGACCAGTCGGACAGCATCGAGCGCATGGTGGAGATCATCAAGCAGTTCGATACGCCATCGGTGTCGCGCGACCACATCTGGGTCATTCGGGTGAAAAACATGTCGGTGCAGGACATGGCGTCGCGTGTCGCCGAGATCATGCCGGTCAATTTCCTCGGAACCGGCCAGCGTCGACAGGGAGCTGCGCCGCCACAAGCGCCCAAGCCGCCTGCGGGGCCAACCGGCGAGCTGATGACCGAGATGACGATCAGCAAGTTGATTCCCGACGAGCGCACCAACAGCCTCATCGTGGTCTCCAACAAGCTCGCGCACGACTGGCTGGTTTCGCTCGTGCACAAACTGGACGTTCCGCTCGAGGAAGCCGGCCGTGGCAGCGAAGGTCGCTTCCACGTTTATTACTGTGCAAACGCGAACTGTGACGAGCTTGCCGCCACGCTGAGCGCGATTACCGGTGTACAGATCTCGGGCTCGCTCAATTCCGGCCGCCGGGGAAAAACAGGCGCTGCAGCACCAGCGCCGGCGGCCGCAGCGCCTGGTCAGTCGAACCCCGCGGCCTTGCTCTTCGAAAGCGACATTCGCATTTCGTTCGACGCGCCGACCAACTCGCTGCTTATTATGTCGACCTTCAAGGACTACCAGTCCTTGCGCCGGGTCATCGAGCAGCTCGACTCTCCTCGCAAGCAGATCTTCATCGAGGCGACCATCATGGAGGTCTTGCTCGACAAGACTCGTCAGGTGGGCGTTTCGTACCACGCCGGCGCGAGCGAAACGGTCGCGGGCCAGCAGTCGCTGGCATTAGGCGGCTTCAATGCCAATAACACAATGAATCCGACAGCGCTGGTCAATAGTCTCGGCGGTCTCAGCGCTGCACTCTTTGGACCATCCACGGGCGATTTGGGCAACAGCCCGCTTTTCAAGGGCTTGCCTGTCAACATTCCGTCGTTCGGCGTGTTTCTACAACTTCTTCAGACCAACAACGACGTGAACATTCTGTCGAACCCACACATCTTGATCATGAACAATCAAGAGGGCGAGATTTCTGTTGGCGAGGTTCTGCCATTCCCGGGCCAGACCACAGCGGCGTTCGGGGCCAATACCACCGGCGGCACGAGTGTCATGCCGTTCACTTCGATCCAGCGGCAGCCCGTCGAGCTCAAGCTGAAACTCACGCCCAGTGTGAATGAGCACGACATCATCCGCCTGGATGTCGATGAGGAGATTTCCGACGTCGAATCGCCGAACTACAATAACATGGGTCCGGCTACTTCCAAGCGCTCGACCAAGACGACGGTGGTGGCGCGCGACCAGCAAACAGTGGTCATCGGCGGCTTGATGGCGGATCGCATCTCCGAAAACGTGACCAAGGTTCCCATCCTTGGCGACATTCCCGTCATCGGCTTCTTCTTTCGCAACACCTCCAAGACAGTCAAAAAGTCGAACATCCTCATCGCCATTACACCGTACGTGATTTCTGATCTGTCGGACTTGCGGCGCGTGGCCGAGAAGAAGTTGCGCGAGCGGCGCGAATTCATCGAGCGCTACAGCTCGCTCGAGGACACGTCCAACCTCGACAAGCTGGAAATCGATGCGCACCGCAAGCGCGGCATGCTGGAGGAGATCAATCGCAGCGTGCGCGAAATGGAAGAAGACGAGCGGCAGCTGCAGCACATTCGCGAGCGCGATCAGCTGGATGAATCCACGCCGATCGAACGCGGCGACAGCGACGACCAGCCGGAGAGCAAGCGTGGCAAGACGAACAAGGAGCAACGCAAAGCTACGGCACAGGCGCCCGGATCGCCTGCCTCGCCCGAATCGGACGACGATGCGCCGCCGAAGCCGATTTCCGCGGTGCCCGTCGACAATGCCGCCTTGCCGAAGTCAGACGAGTAGATAGCTGTGGCACGTAAACGCATAGGAGAGATCCTGGTCGACGCCGGGGCGGTGACCGCTCAGGCTGTGGAGCAGGCGCTTGCTCTGCAGCTAACCGAAGGCGGCCTTTTGGGCGAGCTCCTGCAAAAATCCCATGCTTGCAGCGAAGAGGACGTGCTGAAAGCGCTCGGCGTTCAGCTCGGCATTCGCTTCGAGCGGGATTTTCCGGTCGCCGACATGGACGGCGAGCTCGCCGCCAAGGTGCCTATCGGCTTTGCCAAACAGCACCGGATCATGCCGCTTCGTCGACAGGGCGAAGCCGTGCTGGTGGCCATGGCGGATCCGCTCGACGTGGGCGCGCTCGACGACGTGCGCGGGATGATCGCTGCCGAAGTGATCCCGCTGCTCTTGCCGTCTGCGAAGTTGCTGGAGGCGGTCAACCACGTTTATGGCCGCAAACAGGACGCCGGCAATCTGGGCGAGGGTGAGGAGGAAGGCGACGAGGGCAAAGCCGAGGAGCTCGTCGACATTCTCGACGTCAACGACGAAGCGCCCATCATTCGCTGGGTCAACGCCCTGATGTTCAACGCCGTCAAGGAGCGAGCGAGCGATATCCACATCGAACCGGGCGAAAAAGAGGTCATCATTCGCTACCGCATCGACGGTGTGCTCTACGAGACCCGCCGGGCGGCTCGCCAATTCATTCCATCGATCATCTCGCGCGTGAAGATCATGGCCGGGCTCAACATCGCCGAGAAGCGCCTGCCGCAGGACGGTCGCATTCGCCGCAAGATCGCCGGCAAGGACATCGACATGCGTGTCGCCACCGCGCCGACCGTGAAGGGCGGCGAGCGCATTACCATTCGTCTGCTCGATCGCGAGACCGTCTTGCACGATCTGGCGGACATTGGTTTCGGTGAAGATCACCTGCGCCAGATGAACGATCTCATCACGCGGCCGCACGGCATTCTGCTGGTCACCGGACCCACCGGCTCGGGTAAGACGACCACGCTCTACGCGTGTTTGGCTAAGATCAACTCGCCCGACCTCAACATCCTGACCATCGAGGATCCGGTCGAGTACCAGCTCGACGGCATTTCGCAGGTCGCGGTGAACGAAAAGATCGATCTCACCTTTGCCACCGGCTTGCGCTCGTTCTTGCGCCACGACCCCGACGTCATCATGGTCGGCGAAATCCGCGATCTGCCCACGTCGGAAATCGCCATTCAGGCGTCGCTCACCGGTCACTTGGTGCTTTCCACCATTCACACCAACGATGCCGCCGGTGCTATTACTCGCCTTGTCGACCTCGGCGTGCAACCGTTCTTGGTGGCGTCGTCGCTGATGGCGCTCTTGGCCCAGCGCTTGGTGCGTCGCCTCTGTCGCGAATGTCGTGAAGCCTACACGCCGAGCGAGGGCGATCTGGCCACCTTGGGTCTCGAGCCGGCGGCGTTTTTTGCTGGCGCTATCCGGCACATTCATTTCAAGGGTGCCGGCGATCCGCCGCCGCCCGGCATGCTTTACCGCGCCCGCGAAGGCGGCTGCAACGCTTGCCTCAACGCTGGTTTCAAAGGGCGAACCGCGATCTACGAGCTTCTGATGATCGATGATCGCATTCGGCAGCTTGCCATCAAAAACGCCGACGCCGGCACCATCAAGAAGGCCGCCGTCGAGGCGGGCATGCGCACGCTGCGGGAAGACGGGGCTCAGAAAGTGCTGGCCGGTATGACCAGCGCCGCTGAGGTCATGATGATCACGACGGGCGACAGCGAGTAAGGCAAGCCATGCCGGTTTACGCGTGGAAAGGACTCAACGCCGCGGGCAAGCCAGCCGCGGGCACGCGCGAGTCCGACGGACCCAAGTCGCTGCGCCAGACCCTGCGCAAAGAAAGCATCTTCATCAGTGAAGTGCGCGAGGTGGTGGGCGGCAAGCAGTCCAAGCAAGCCTTGGGGACCGGGGGCAGCAGCGCCAGCAAGGGCATGCGCCGGGAAGTCGATATCAAAGGCTTCTTCGAGCGGGTCAAGCCGCGCGACGTGGCCATCTTTACTCGCCAAATGGCGACACTTCTGCACGCAGGAATTCCGCTGGCAGAGGCCATGGCGGCACTATCCGAACAGTCGGACAACAAGAAGTTCCAGATGATTCTGGCCGGCATCAAGCAGAAGGTGAACGAGGGCGGTTCGTTCGCGGACGCCATGATGGCGCACCCCAAGGTCTTTCCCGAGCTCTACACCAACATGGTCCGCTCGGGTGAAACGGCGGGCAACCTCGACGCTGTCTTGGTCCGGTTGGCGGATTTCCTCGACGCACAAATCGAGCTGCGCTCGAAGGTGTCGAGCGCCATGGCGTATCCGATCTTGATGACCATCGTCGGCAGCTTGGTGCTCGGCTTCTTGATGACGGTCGTCGTTCCGCCGATTGCGGGCATTTTCGCGGATTCCGGGAAAGCGCTGCCATGGAACACGCAACTGCTGGTGATCATCGCCGATATCGCAGGCGGTTATTGGTGGATCGTCTTGCCGGCATTGATTCTGACGTTTCTTCTTCTACGGCGCTGGATGCGAAGGCCCAAGGGCAAAGCGGTCACCGATCGCATCAAGCTTCGCCTTTGGTTAGTCGGCAAGCTGGTCCGTTTCATAGCCGTGGCACGCTTCGCGCGCACCCTTTCCACCATGCTGGCGTCGGGCGTGCCGGTCCTGACGGCGCTCGACATCGTCAAGCGCGTGCTTAACAACACCGTGCTAGAGAAAGTTGTCGAAGATGCGCGCGTCGCCATTCGCGAAGGCGAATCCATCGCCGCGACGCTTAAGAAATCCGGGGAATTCCCCTCGATGATGTGTCACATGGTGGCCGTCGGCGAACGCTCGGGCCAGCTTGAAGCTATGCTGGAAAATGTGGCCGGTGCGTACGAGCGCGACGTGGCCAATGAAGTGAACAAGATGACGTCGATTCTCGCGCCCCTCATGATCGTCTTCATGGCGGTCGGTGTGGGCTTCATTGTCTTTTCGATTCTCATGCCCATCATCGAGATGGGCGGAATGACTCAATAGGAACCGCAAGAAGAAGGAGATCTCATGCGACCCATCGAACCGCAGCAAGCACAGGCCGTTGACCACGTGTCCCGTCGATCTGACCGGGGCATGACCATGCTGGAAATCATGATCGTGCTCGCCATTATTGGCCTCGTCATGTCGGTCGTCGGCGTTGGCGTCTTTCAACAGTTCAAGAAGGCGCAAAAGAAAGTCGCACAGGTGGCGGTGAACGAGATTGCCGCCAAGACGATCCAGTTCATGACGGACAACAACAACGAGTGTCCCAAGACCGTCGACGACTTGGTGGCGCAGAAGTACATGCCCAAGAAACAGAAGGATCCGTGGAACCATGACTTCATCCTGCGCTGCCCGGGCACGGTGAACACCGACGGCATCGATGTGGTGTCGCTCGGTCCCGACGGTCAGGAAGGCACGCCCGACGATATCAAAGCCGTCGAGCAATAACTGAGGACGTCTTGCTTTGTCGGCGCAGACCATCGGTGCAAGGAGGCTTCACGCTCATCGAAGTGATGATCGTGCTGGTCATCGTTGCGCTCATCACGGTGGCGACCGTGACCGGCCTGCGTTCTATGTTCAAGACCGACCTGCGCTCGACGGCGTCTCGCATGGCCGGATCGATTCGTTACTTGTTCGATCGCGCGTCGACCACGGGGAAGGTGCACCGGCTGGTGCTCGACTTCGACAATGGCAAGTACTGGGCCGAAGTGTCCGACGATCCTTTTGTGCTGGCAGGCGGGAAAGAGACCGAAGAGTCCCGCCGCAAGGAAGCCGAGCGCATCGCCAAGGAAGAGGAGGTCAAGCGCGAGGCCGAGGAGAAAGAAAAATTCTTTGGCGCCTCGCAGATCCCCTCGCGCTACCAGCCGAAGACCTTCATTCCCAAGCGGGCCAAGTTCGACGCGTTTCGGGAAATGGCGGTCAAGCCCGTCACCCTGAAGTCGAACGTAGTGCTGGCCGACGTGTATACGCCTCGCTTGCTCAAGCCGCTCGGCGAAGGGAAGGGCTACATCTACTTCTTCCCGATGGGCATGGCCGAGGCGGCGACCATTCATCTGTCCGATGGCAAGGAGAGCTTCTACACGCTCATCGTGCACCCGCTTACCGGACGCGTGACCGTGAAGAATTCTTTCGTCGAGGTCAACACCGGCGATCAGGTCGACGATGCGGGCAAGGCGGTGGTGCAATGAGGCGGCGGCGGCGATCGGCGGCGGCGGGATTTTCGCTGTTGGAAGTCCTGGTGTCCCTTGCCATCCTAGCCATGTCGCTGGTGATTCTTTCCCGCGTCGTGACCGGTAATGTGACTGCCGCGAACCACGCTCGCATGACCACGGCCGCGACTTTTCTGGCGCGCACGCGGATTTCCATGATGGAGCAGAGCCTTTCGGAGTACGGCTTTGCCGAGATGGACGGCGAGGACACGGGCGATTTCTCACAAGATGGTTTTGCGGCTTTTCGCTGGTACACCAACGTCGAGCGCATCGAGCTACCGGCGGATTCCGGCCAGAAAGTACAGCAGGCGGCCAGCAAGCAGACGATGTCCAACAATCCCATGGAAATGCTCTCGGGCTTCATGGGCGGCTTCATGTCGACCCTGATGGAGCCCATTCGTCTCGGTTTGCAAGAATCAGTGCGCAAGTTGACTGTAAAGGTGAAGTGGAACGAGCCGGGCAAGCCCGAGCAGTCCATCGAAGTGGTGAACTTCTTGACCGATCCGTCGCGTATGGAAACGGCGGTGACGCTGGCCGCGACAGGTGGTGGAACCGGAGGGGCGTCGGGAAGCGGCGGTAGCACCGGAAAGTCGTCTACTCCGACGGTGAAGAAATGAGCATGCGCGCCCGCAAGCCCATGGATTCCGCCTTCACGCTCGTCGAGATCATGCTCGCGCTCGCGCTCATGGCGCTCTTGACGTCGCTTCTGTGGGGCACCTTCGCTCAGACCGCCAAGGTCAAGAAGCGCGTCGAGACTGCGCAAGACCGAACCCACACAGTGCGAGTCGCGCTGATGCGCATGAGTCGCGAAATCGAGATGGCGTTTACCTCGAAGTTCGAGGCGATTGGCTCGCAAGAACGGCGGACCATGTTTTCGGGCATTTCGCACACCGATTTCGATGAGCTGCGGTTTTCCTGGTTCGGCCACATCCGCATGCGCGCCGACGCTGCCGAAGGCGATACGGCGCTGGTCAGCTACTTCACGCAAAACGATCCCGACAACCCTTTGGCGACAAACCTCATGCGTCGCGAGACCAAGCGCCTGGAATCGAAGGATCTCAAACTGATTCCTGGCGAGACCTATCTTCTCTGTCCTGCCATTTCTCGCCTCAAGTTTGCCTACTACGACTACAAACAGAAGGACTGGCGCGAGGACTGGGACACGACCAAGGCGGACGGCCAACAGTACCTTCCCACGCAAGTCCGCATTTCGCTCACCGTGCTCGATGAACGGGGCATGCCCATCACCTTCACCAGCATCGCGCGCCTGCATGTGCTCGAGGCCGTCGACTATCGACCCGTCTGACCAACTCTCCATGTCGCTCTTCAACAAACACCCCACCACGCAAGCCCGCACCTCTTGGTGCGCGGCACTCGTGCGCCACTACCATCGGCGCAAGACGCGCGATCGGCAAAGTGGCGTGGCGTTGCTCGTGACCATCTCGGCGCTTTCCATGCTGATTGCGCTGATCTCGCAGTTCACGTTCGGGACGACGGTGGACAGCGCCCAGGCCGCCAACGCGCGCGACGAGTTGCGCGCGCACTATCTTGCGCGCTCGGCGGTCGAGCTGTCGCGTCTGCTCATCAAGATCCAGCTCAAGTTCGTCGAGCCCATCATGGCCCAAGCGCAGAAGATGATGGCCGACATGATGGATGGACAGGATCTGGGCATCAGCTTGCGCGTGACCGACTACACGGGCCCGCTGCTCGGCTTTTTCGGCGGTAACAAGACGGACGTGGCGATGCTGGGCACCTTGGTAGGCGTCGACACCAGCCAAGCCAAAGGACTCAGCGTCGTGCAAGGCACCATGGACGCCGAGATTACCAATGAGGACGGAAAGATCGACATCAACTGCGGCGGCGGAAATCCACCCACGCGGTCCAACCAGATCATGATCTTTCGTTTGCTCTCGGCGCTCTTTATGTCGCCGCGCTACGACCTGCTCTTTTCGACGCCCGATGCGGACGGCCGCTTCGTCGACCGCATCGATCTCGCCCGCGCAATTATCGATTGGGCCGACGTCGACGAACAGATGTTCAGCATCGATGCAAACAGTGCCGGAGCCGAGGACTACCGTTACGACCAACGTGCCGATCCGTATCTGGCGCACAACGATCACTACGACACCATCGGCGAGACCGGGCTCGTGCGTGGCATGAATGCGGACTTCAGCGAGGCCTTCAAGCCGTATCTCACGACCTACTCGAGCAACAAGGACTGCAAGGTCAACCTGACGTCTGTCAAAGGGGACTGCACGCCGCTCATCGTCGGCCTCGTGCGGGCCGCGCTGATTCCGGATATGACCAAGCCGCCGCAGGATCCGACGATTCTCGACGACAACAAGCTGTATCCGCTGGCCAGCGTTTTGTGCGAGCGCGGTGCGGCCGTCGGCTTCAGCAGCCTCGACACCGTCATTGGCGTGCTGACCAATCCGGCTGGGTCGCTCTCGAAAGACGATCCGCGCTTCCAAATGATGCAGAACCTGACTGGCATCACCATCACCAAAGCGCAGCTTTCGACCGTCGCCTACGTCGGACCGCCGCGGGTTTATCGGATCGTGGCGACCGGGGAGTCGGGCAAGGTGAAAAAGCGGATTACCGTCATCCTCGATACGAAACGAGTTCCCGACAATCCTGTGACGAGCGATCCCGCCAGCGAACAGGCTGCAGGCGTGATTCAGTATTGGCGAGAGGAATAAGAAGGACCATGGCTCACACCATTACCGGAATAGATCTCGGCTCGTGGGCGGTGAAATTCACCGTTCTCGAAGTCGGCTTCCGTCATACGCGGCCCTTTTCGAGCTACGAAGAACGCGTACCGCAGGGTGAGCGGCCGCTCGTCGAACGGCAGTACGAGGCGCTACGCGCCGGCGTGGCCAAGCTGCCGAGCGGAACCATGGCGTACCTGGCGTTGCCGGGCGACATGCTCACGTTGCGCGTGCTGGAGCTGCCTTTCGCCGATGCTCGCAAGATCGATCAGGTGGTCGGCTACGAGATGGAAGGCCAGATCATCCACGAGCTTCACGACGTCATCTTGGACCACGTGGTGCTCTCGGCGCGAGGCAAGGTCGAGGAGATGGAGTCGGGCTGCCGCGCCTTGGTGGTCGCCGCGCGGATCGAGGACGTGCGCAATTTCTTGGCCGGGATGCAGTCGAGCGACGTGGACGCACGCGCGCTTTTCGTGGCGCCCCTTTTGTATCGGCCGCAAACGCCGGCCGTCGCGCTCGACGATGCGCCGCTGGGGTGCCGTGTGATCCTGGATATTGGTCACCGCCGCACGAACCTGTGCTTCGTGGTCGGCGACGAAGCGGTGCATGCGCGTACCATTCTTCACGGCGGCGAAGACCTGACGAAGAGCTTGCTGGTTGCCTCGAAGGGCGCATGGACGTGGGAGCAGGCGGAAAAAGGGAAGGCGGAAATCGGCTTCGTGGCGAGCAGCCGGCGCCCGGCCGCAACGAACGTCGAGACAAACGTCAATGGCGTGCTTCGCGAGGCGCTGCAGCCGCTTCTGCGCGACATTCGCCAGACCCTGACCAGCTTTTCGACCAAGGACAAAGCGCCCATCGAGGAGATTCTGCTGGCCGGCGGCGGTGCGCGCCTGGTCGGGCTGGCGGGTTTTCTGCAAGACGAACTGTCGATTCCCGTGGCGCCGCTGCTTGCACCGCCCGAGCCCAAGGAGGGTCCTGACGGATTGCCCGTCGAGCTCGAGCCAGGACCCGTGGAAGCAGATCGCTTTGTACTCGCCAATGCCATCGCCGAGCGTGGCGCCCGTGGCCGCCGCGAGATCGATCTCCGCCGCGGCGAATTTCAATACCGCGCCAGCTTCTCCGTGGTGCGCCAGCGCGCCTCGCATCTCTTGCTGCTGGCAGCGGCGCTGGTGGCGTCCATCGGCATCCACGCGACGATCACCCTGCGTCGACTGTCCGCCGAGCAGAAAGTCCTCAACGCGCAATTCCAAGCGGCGACGAAAGAGCTCTTTGGTCCAACGCGGATGGAAGCCAAGGACGTTGTTTCAGCGCTCAAGCGGAGCTTCCGGGACGAGATGGCGCCGTTGCCCAAGGCAACCGCGTACGACTTGCTCGATGCCATTTCCAAGAACATGCCGCCCGAGGATCGGGTTCAGCTCGACATCGAGGACCTCGATATTCGCAACAAGAAGACGTCCATGAAGGGCACGGTCGACTCGGCCGCTGCGGTGGACGAAATCGTCGCCAATCTGAAGAACGTCGACTGCTTCGAGGACATCAGCAAGGGACCCATCACGGAAGTGTCGGGCGGCGCGAAGCAATTCAGTTTGTCCATCGCCTCGAAATGCCCATGAGGAACGTATGAACTTTTTCAAGCGACTAATTGCCAAGGTTCGCGGCCTTTGGGGCCGACCGATGGCCTACGCTGCCGCCGAGTGGAATCGCATGTCGACGCGCGAGCGGCGCCTGATTTCCATCCTGGGCAGTGCCTTCGCAGGCTGTGCCCTGCTCCTCGTGTCGTACTTGGCGTTCGATTCGATGCAAAGCATGGCGGCAGAAAACCAGGACATGCGCGATGCTTTGGACTCCATCGCCAAGCACAGCGGCGAGTATCGCGAAGCCAAGGCCAAGGCCGCTGCGCAAGCGTTGCGCATTGGCGACAATGCTCCCCAGCTTGCCGCCGATCTCGAAGCCGCGGCCAAGGAAGCAGGCATTCAGATCCCCGAAACTGCTGACCGTCCCGATGCTCCGGCCGGCAAGCGCTACCTCGAGCACAGCTTGGACGTGAAGTTGCGTAAGGTCGATCTCGTGTCGCTGGCCACCTTCCTCAGCAAGGTCGAGACCGGCAAGAATCTGGTGCTCATTACACGCTTGCAGATCCGGCGCAGCTTTGGCGGCGACGGCAACAGCGTCGACGTGGACTTGACCGCGACGGCCTGGGAGCACATCAAGGACGGCACCAAGAAGCCAGCGCGCGCTGGCGCCCTGGCAGGAAAGGCCAAAGGCTAGCCCATGCTCAGCGAAAAAATTCGCCGCTTCGGCAAGGCCGGCATGATGGCCGGCTTCGGCTTCTTGGTCTTTGTCACGGTCTTTTACGTCACCCTGCCGTACGTGCGCTTCAAGGATCAGATAGCCGGGTTGGTGGCGAGCGCCGGCTACGACATGGAGGCCAAGCAGGCCGGGCCTTCTCTTAGCGGGGGCATGGCTCTCAAGGAAATCACGCTGGTCTCGCCCGCCACGGCGACCAGCAAGGCCACACGGATTCTCATCGACAAGGCCACCCTGAGTGTGTCGCTCTTGTCACGCATCTTCGGCACCAAAGCGTATGGCGTTTCTGCCGAAGTCTTCGGCGGCGACATTGGCGCCACGGTCAAGACGTCGCAAGCGGACGCCTCGGTGAAGGCGCGCGTCGACGAGATCGACTTGGCCGAAATCCCCTGGGTGAAGAACGCGACGAACCTTCCGCTCGCCGGGAAGTTCGATCTCAAGGCCGACATGGATCTTCCCAAGCAGCGCCCGTCGGAAGCCGTGGGCACGCTGTCGTGGACGTGTACGTCGTGCGCTCTCGGCGACGGCAAGGCCAAGCTGATCATTGCAAGCAATCCCTTGCTGGCCGAGGGTCTCGGGTTGCCCAAGATTCGCTTGGGCGATTTTGCCGGGAAGATCGTCATCGACAAAGGCGTCGGCCGTTTGCAGAACGTTCAGATCAAGTCGCAGGACATCGAGCTTTCCGTCGAGGGTGAAATCCACCTGGCGCAGCCACTGGCCGCGTCGCACGTCGACCTCTACATTCGCTTCAAGCTGAGCGACAGTCTGCTGCGCAGCTCGGAGAAACTGCGTACCATCATGGATTTCACCGCTCAGCTCGGAAAGCGTCCGGACGGGTTCCTCGGTTTCCGCGCCACGGGAACATTCCAAAACATGAGCAGCGTGCAGTGGGCGAAGACGTCGCCGTTTGGTAGCCCGACGCCGGCGCCCGCCAAGCCGGCGCCGCCTCCGCGTCCGGCGGTTGCTGCCGCTCCTCCACCGACTGTCCTGCCCGCTCCACCGCCGCCACCACCGCCGGTCGCAGCTCTCGCGCCAACTCCGCCTCCCGCGCAAGCGCCGCCACCGCCACCACCGGTCATCGCACCGCCGGCTCCTACGCCGGCTCCCATGCCGAGCGGCCCGGTTGCGCACGGCGTGGGTCCTTCGCCGCCAACGACCGAACCACCGGCGCCGCCGTCACCGCCACCGGCACCTCCAGCCGCGCCCGCCGCCACGGCAACGTCGACTGCACCAGCGCCCGCCGCGGCAGCTGCGGCTGCCACGCCGCCAGCGCCGTCGACTGCGCCAGCGACGACGGCTCCCCTGGCGCCCGGGACGGCGCCTCCGCCGATTCCACCAGCCCACGGTGGTCCGCCGCCCGCGCCGCCGTCAGACGACGAGCCCCGATAGCTCAGTCCCTTCGCCTCAGGGCTGCTACGGCGTGCAGTTGCCGGCCAGCCACTTGAGTGTGTTGTTCCAGAAGACGTCGGCCTGTTGGGATGTGTCGCCCCAGACGGCGTCGTAGGTAATCCATTCATCGGCCCACGAAAGAATTCGTCCTGAGTTTGCGCTATAGGGCGGGACAATAAGAGCTATTCCCATCGTGTACCCGCCCTGACTAGAGAAGTTCGCAAAGCGGTAGGACTCGGGCGGAAATGCGCCTTCCGCCCCGCCGACCCAACCCTTGAGGGCAACGGCGTTATTGACCTGTAGCGTGTTTACCCCACTCGTAATAGCGCTTGCGATGGGCGAAATACGCGAGAACGTCGTGATCATCGTCTTGCCGGCGAAGATCCAAGTGTCCGAGGTGGAGTAGGTGACGCCAAAGGGCCGCAAGAGCCTGTTTGTGTTCGCCGGTTCGTCCCAGCTGTTCTTATAGCCCATGGTCGTGGCGAGTCCTCCGCCGTTGTTGACCCAGGCCAGGATGGCATCGACTTCGCTTTGCTGGAGTGAGCGCTGGGTCCCTCCGTAGCAGGGCCCGCAGTAGCTTGCAAAGGTTCCGGCCTCTACGCCGGCAACGAACGCATTGCGATCTGCCGGCGTGTGAAAGAGATCCATCACGAAAATGATCTTGAGCGGTGCGAGCAGGTCCGGCGTGATGGTCGTGTTCGTGATGTCGATATTTTGAATAGTGCAGGCGCTGGAGTGCGCTGCGAGCCACTGATCGAAGTAGACATTCCCGTCAGTGACGACGCTCTTGTTGCCAGGACCCCATGCGATGTCCCACGGCCCTTTGATGCCGATCGTGGCGACGACCTTGCACTTGTTGTAGGGGCAGGAGGTCGAGCCGCCGGTTCCGGTTGCGCCGCCGGTTCCGGTGACGCCACCCGTCCCTGTGCCGCCGGCGCCAGACGCGCCGCCCGAGTTGCCAGTCACGGGAACTGTGGTGCCGCCGCCCGCGCCGCCCGCTCCACTGGCGCCACCGACGGCCGGCGCGCCACCCGAGCTCACCGGAGGCTTCTCGGGCGCGCCACTGTTCACGACAATGCCATTTTGCACGGACGTGTTGTCGTCGCAGCCCGAGGCGCCTGCCGAGCACAATGCCGACATCGGCGAGTTTTGCACCTGAACGCCACCTTGGCCGGGCGACATGGTTACTTCAAGCACCACGCGCGTGCGACCGTCGGAGGCAAGTCCTTCCGAGCGAATCACGATCGAGCCATTGGGCGCCGGAACGT
>Ga0265339_10000019_pt1 | contig 177620 bp, 131 predicted proteins | sample 4CB219metaG_FD_202085 | JGI IMG/M metagenome (GOLD analysis project Ga0265339, IMG submission 202085) | Rhizosphere microbial communities from Carex aquatilis grown in University of Washington, Seatle, WA, United States - 4-CB2-19 metaG | ecosystem: Host-associated > Plants > Roots >...
CTGCCGATCCGCAGGCGGCAGTCCAAGTCGATGCTACGACCTTGCTACTGTCCCCGCCGCCTGAGCCAAGTCCGCCGAGGAGCGGCGGGGAGGGCTTTAGACCGTCTATGTGCAACACGCTCCTAGGGCCATTGCATGAACGCCAAGGCGACAGACATCGTTCCCAATCATCCGCCGAGCAGAGGTACACCAGCATCGCTGTCGCGTTTGGCGCGCGCCCATCCGGACAATTCCCTATTGTATCGGGGCAGATTCCTTTGTCCATCGGCCTTGGTGCTCGTGTGGCGCCCATGGTGTCAGTCGGCCTCGCCTTCCAATACGCGCCCCTCGTGACGAAGAACTGCGACACAGGTTCAAGTTGCTCGGCCAGCGACAAGCATCTCGGTGGCGAACTGAGGCTCCACATCACCCCCGAGCAAGCTCTGTCTCCGTGGATCTCGGTTGGCGCGGGGTACGAGTGGCTCAGTCTGTCCGAGACTGGGGCCAGCTCCGGCGATGGGGGGCTCAACGGCTGGGACTTCGATTTCGAGCTGGGTGGCGACGTCCGTGTCACCTCGTCGATGACGTTGGGACCGTATGTGGGTCTGCGGCTGGGGAACTATGGGTCTGCTTCGTCAGGGAGCAATTCGGCGGACATCGCGAGCGCGAATCAGACCACCCACGGCTGGCTTGCTTTTGGCGTGCGTGGGGCCTTCACGTTGTCCAGCCCCTAAGCACCAATGGGAGAAACTCCATTTCTTTGCCGAACCTCCGATACCATGGGTTGGCCGCGTCGCGCGGCGAATCGCGGAGGATGCCTATGCCAATGGATGCGAAATTTGTGGTGGGCCTGGCTGAGATGGATTCGCAACACCGGTGTTTCTTTGTCTTGCTGGACGACGTGGAAGCAGCTTGCGCCAAACACCATGATGAGGGCATCTCCATCCTGGTGGGTGAGCTCGTCCGCTACGCTGTCTTTCATTTCGCGTCCGAGGAGGCCCTGATGGCCGCCTACAACTACCCCGGCGAAGCGCACAAAGCGGAACATGCCAAGCTGTTGGCGCAAGTCCAAGCGCTCTGCGCGCGGAAGCCTCCCCAGGCGAGCTCGCTTCGACTTTTTCTCTACAATTGGATTGTGAATCACATCGAGCTCGTCGATCGCGAGCTCGCCACCTTCGTTGTCAAAGAGCGCGCTCGAATACGCTCCAAGGTGGAGGCTCTGCTCGTGGCGCCGAGGGGGTAGATCACCTACGGGAATCGCTGGGCGGGGGCCAACTCGGGCCACGTGCTCGCTGGTGCTATACTCGTGCCCGTCGTGAGGAGGCGAATCTCAGCGGTGTTGGCGTGTTTCGCGTTTGCCGCTCTTGTGGCTTGTGGAGGGAGATCGTTGTCGGTTGGCAGTCGGGATGCGGGATCCGGCGGTCAGATCACCACGTGGAGTTTTGGAATTGGCGGATCTGGCTTCTTCGTGGGGACAGGAGGCGCCGGCGGCGCGGGTGGGAGAGGCCTGGATGCCGCCGACGACACGCTGGATGCCTGTGAATTCGGAACGCTGTTGAACGCAGCGGTCTATAGGACAGGCATCATTGGCTACTGCGCTCTCCTCGCGGTTTGCGACACGAATGCCTGGTCATCCGACGCGGGCGTAGCGGCATGCTCACCATTGAGCGAGAGCGGCACGCTCGAGTTCGTGAACGACGAGCTGATCATCAGTTATCCCTGGGGCACCAGCTACGGCTGCCACCCGGCCCTCGTATTCGACGGGAAAGGAAGGCTCGTCAGCGGCGATGGTGTCGACATCACCTCCTGGGCCGACTGCCGCTGGGGCTCCTACGCCGGCAAGAGTTTCTACTCCTACTGCTATTCCGAGTGACGAGCTGGTCCTCTCCCTTTTCTTCGGCTGGGAGGTGCGCGCCCAATCCCGGACCGAAGGGCGATCGTGGTAGAAGCTTGGGCAGTGAGCGTTCGACCTTTTCTGCGCCGACGAACCATTGCCCTGGCTGGGCTGTCTTGCCTGGCGCTCGCGCAGCCTCGCATGGCGCGCGCGCAGGCCGAGGAACTTCCTCCCGAGTTGGCGGGCAAGCAGAACTTGCCGCCATCAACCCAAGCGCCGCAGGCATCAAGCCAAGCGATAGCCGCGCCCCAGTCAGCGCACGCGCCAGCTCCCGACCATAAGCCGGCGATCTTGTTCATGCCGTACCTTGGCTTTAGCTTGCCGGTCGGCGATGACTGGGCAGGATACAAAGCCAGCTCGCGCTTCGGAGCCCTGCTCGGATGGCACGCGACGGAGAGGCTGTCTCTCAATGTCGAATGCGACGTCGACCACGTGCGATCCGCTCCGGACCCCTCGATGCATGTGGACATGCCCCGTCAGAATTTTTGGGACGGGTTCTGGAATCCATCGAGGCACTACATCGATCTGACGTTCAGTCCACTCATCAGCTTGCGAGCTGGCCAAGTTCGCCTGGGTCCCAAGATGGGGTGGTTCACCAGCACGGGATCCGACGACTGGGGACCGGCCGCCGGATCTGGCCTTCTAGTTGGATTCAACGCTGGCCTATTCCTGCCCTACCGAGGCATATCGGTCGGCGGATTGCTCACTGGCAGCTTCCGCGTCTTCACCTCGAGCAGCGAACCCTCAAGCGGTCACCACACCGTCGGCCTCTTGGCCGCGGTGCTGCTGTAGCGCCATGGTCGGCGAGAAGTCGCGCACGGGTCAACCGTCTGGACACTTCAGCGTACATAACTACGGCTCGGAGTTGCGTTCTCCGCTACGACGGCGACGTCACTATTTGGCGAACCTTGAGTTACTACGAACCGGCCGACGCTAGAACCTTCGATCGAAATTCCTCAATGCAGAACGACGTTGCGACGTCGATCTCACGGATCAATCGCATAGCGCCATCAGCCAGGAACTCGTCGTAGGTAGGGGTGCTCGGCGTTTCTTTCGAGCTATAGCTGCATCTGCCTCGCGCAAGCGTGAATCCTCTCTTCCCATCGACAAAGCGATCGGTCTTTGCGTCGAAGAGACGAAGATAGGCCGTGTACTCGAGCCGATACTTTGTCCGCTTCCTAGGAAAGGGCTGGACCGGCAGCAAGGCCCACTGGTCGGTCCAGACCTCAAGGACCAGATCGTCAGGTGCATGCGCCGCGACCTGGCTCCGGTCCGCGCTACTGGACGTACGATTCGCCGATACCAGCTGGAGGCCGTAGCGACGCCTGAGATAGTCGGCGAGCTGCCGAACAATGCGTGGCGCTGGATCCGTGATGGCATTTTCCCTGACGATTCGGTCTTCAGCTTCTGCGCTAACGATCGCGCCCATGAGCCCGACAGGGAGTATTTCGGGACCAGTGACCGAAAAGCGCGGTGGGTACTGAAGCCGGGTCGCTAGATGTCGCCCTGTCAGGTTAGCAGCAGCGGCAGCTGAAACGGGCTCGTACTGGTTCGCGCATGCAACAGCGCTGTTGGCTATCACGAGAAGCAATGCGAGTCTTTTCGAAGACACAAATTCCTCCTGTGGTATCTGAGCGGTTCGTTGGTGCTCATCCGCAGCTATACTCGTTCCCATCGTGAGAATGCAAATCTCAGCGGCGGCGTGTTTCGCGTTTTCGTCTCTTGTGGCCTGTCGAGAGAGCTCGTTGTCGGTTGGCAGCCGGGATGCGGCTCAAGATGGAACTGTGGCTGCGGGATCCGGCGGTCAGACAATCGCGCCGACTCTGGGAACTGGTGGATCTGGTCTTTGGGTGGGGACAGGAGGCGCGGGCGGTGCGGCCTTGTCTGGCGGAGCGAGCGGAGGCACGCTAGACGCCAGCGAGGACAGTCTGGATCCCTGTGCATTCGGGACACTGTGGGACGCGGTGGTCGATGCGGCCCAAGTCATCGGCTACTGCGGCCCCGTCGCGGTTTGCGACTCGAACGCCGGGACGTCCGACGCGGGAGTTGCAGCTTGCTCACCATTTAGCGAGGGCCTTACGCTCGACTTCTTGAACGGCGATCTGGTTATCAGGGATGCCTTCGGCAGCGAAAGCTGCTGGCGGCTCGTGTTCGACGGCGAAGGAAGGCTCGTCAGCGGCGGTCGAGTGGACATCACCGCCTGGGCCGACTGTCGCTGGGCCTACTACGCCGGCAAGACTTACTACTATTTCTGCGTTTCCGAATAAGACTCGGGTTTGCCCCCCTCAGAACTGCACGCCGGTGTCGATGTAGTAGAAGTCTTTAAGAAGCTTCGCCAAGTTGGCATCGGTGGTGGCGGGAGGATTCCAGTCTTTGATGGCTTGTTCGGAGGTCACTTGCTTGCCGGACGGATCGGTGAACCGCAGGGCGAGGGGCAACGTGAAGGGGCCTGCGCCTTGTGGAAGCACCCAGGTGCCGAAGCGCTCTTGCGGCTGATAGGACTTGTAGTTGGGGTCGCGCTTCAGCGAAACCCAGTCTCCCGAGGGTAGGCGCGCCTCGACGTTCACCAGCGAGCCCACCCCCGCCATGTTGACCACGGTGAAGGAGAAGTAATACTCGCCGCCGTTCTTCAGCAGGACGTGGATGTTGCCTTTGACCGGGCAGGGCACGCGTCGGTAGCGCGTGGGGATCACGCCGTCGACGATTTCCTTGTTGGCATCGCCGTTCTGCAGACGGGCCATGGCGATATCGGAAAGATCCAGGTGCAGGCTTTCAGTGGGCAATGGGTCGCGGTCGACGGCGGGCGGAGGCGGCGCGGGCGGCAGTTGGCAGCCGTACTTGAAGTCGGAGACCTCGGCACAGTGGTCGCGGCCGGAGCCACAGCACCACTTCGAGTTGGCCGAGCACGGGCAGGAATCCACGACCTGCAGTACCACCGACGGCGTGTAGCCGCTCTCGCTCGACTGGTAGTCCGTGCCGTCTTTCTTGGTGCGGACCAGCTCGAAGCATTCGCCACAGCTCAAATAGTTGTCGTTGTCGCCAGGCAGGCTCGGCCAGAACTGTGTGTAGTAGTGGCCGGGAGGAGCCGCGAAGTTCCCTCGCAAGGTGACACTGTCCGGATCGCGGCACAGATCTGGCCAGGCCTTGCAGAAGGTGTCGCACTGAGTGGCCAGGTTCGGATCGGTGTAATTGAAGCTCTTGGTGCACAGTCCATACAATCCGAACGCGCAGGCACCGCCCGAGGTCAGGCCGAAGTGAGTCGAGCGCGAATAGTGCCAGGGCTCATTGTCGGTCACACAGTGGACTTCGGGCCATTCGCCCGAGGTGCAGGCCTTGCTATTCACAGTCACGCATTTGTCGGTACCCTGACAGTTCTTGCAATTCTCGGACTTGTCGTCGTCGCTGCAGTACTGGGCGCAGCACACGCCGTTCGTCACCGCCCAGTTGGGGTCGCTGCAAGAATTCGCGGGCACGTCGGGCCGAGCGACGGAGCGCCTTCGGCCGGGATCTTCCGAGACCGCGGGTCCGATGCACGCGAGCGTCGAGGCACCGCCGGTACCACCACTGCCGCTTGCGCCGGCGCCGCCGCCGGCTGAGCCAGAGATTCCGCCGACTCCCGTTTGTCCGCCACGGGCACCGCCGGCCGAGCCAGCGATTCCACCGGTTACCGTTTGTCCTCCGCTCGCGCCGCCGGCCGAGCCAGAGGCTGCGCCCGGCGACGTTGAACCCGACGCTCCGCCTGACAAGGTCGAGCCACCGTTGCCAGTGGGCGTGCCCCCGCCAGAGCCCCCGGTTGCGGATCTGCCAGATCCCTTCGTGCATGCACAGACCAGAAGCAGGCAGAGGAGAGGGCATCTCGTGAGCGACAACATGCTTCTATTGTGGCACAGCTGAAGCCGTCGGTAAGCAGGGCACCGAGGTAGTCCGCTGGCGAAGAATGACTGCTACAGGGACGATCCGCCGAGTGCGAGCGTGAGCACGTAGCCGGCCTCGCGTCGCCACATGACCCGCAAACCATCGAGCATGCTCTGGCGCGGAAGCTCCGCGATGACCTTGACGTCGACGGGCTGCCAGTCGGCGGGACACCCTGCAAAAGGCTGGGCTTCCAAGCTCACCAGCACGCCGCGCGTGTCGATGCGCAGGCCGAGACCGAGCAACTTGAGCACGGCTTCTTTCGCGCTCCAGATGCGCGCCACGACTTCGTCGCGCGCGTCGCCGGCAGCGTCGACCAGGGCAGCCTCACTGTCGGTGTAAAACTGGCGCACCAGCGCTAAGTCGCGCGGCTCGATCGTTTCCAGGTCGGCGCCAAGCCGCACGCTGGCATCGAGCGGCGCCGCCGCCATGCCCACGTGACTGCGATGGGAAATCGAAATCGGCCGCTCCCAGCCCCCGCTTCCCTCGACGAGAACAAACGGCTCGCCCGATGGCTGGTTGAGCACGCTGATACACGAGTCCTGGAGATCGCCACCATTCATCTCACGCACCAACTGCTTCGCGGCAACGCGGCCCAACAGCCACTTGCGCCGCCGCGGCAGCAAACCGAGGCCGGAAAGAATAGTCTCTTCCCGTGGGCTCAGAAGGCCCGGCCACGCCTGACCTTGGACAAGCGACGGAAAATCGCTGGCGTGGACCAGGCGATAGCGGAACATCAGCGGGCCTCACAAACGCGTGCGGAGCCTGCCAGCTTCGCTGGCAGCGCAGCTTCGCGGGAGGGTTTGGGAACCCTCCCAGGGTTCCCATTACAAACCATTCACGACTTTGCGGAAGGGATCCGCTTCGTCTGCGGGCAAGGTGTTGGGCATGCGCGAAGTGCGGTAGCCCGCGAACTCGACGTGGATCTTGCCTTCGCCGTCGCGCACACGACCGCTGAACGAAAGCGCATCGCCGTTCGGCTCAGCCACCACTTCGGCAACCAGCGGCCCGCCGTTCGACGACGGATCGCGAATGATGACCTGATCGAGAGCAGCCGGCAGCGCAAGCTGGCCGGTCTTGCCGATTTCCCACACGCCGGCCGTCTGGAAGCACAGCTCGATGAGGCGCGGCCCGACCAGGCTGCCGTGATTCGCATCCGTGGTGTTGAGCGGCAGATCCGAAGTCATACAACCGATGACCTGGTTGAGACCGGCGCTCTCCACCCGGTCGAGCACGCGGTAGGCGGGACCGTGGAAGTAGACGCGGTAGATGGCGTCGCGACCAATCTCGGCCTCGCTGCGGTTGAACGCCTGCACGAAGCGGGGATCTGCTGCGGACGGCTCCAGCACGACGACGCCCGAGAAGTGCAACTTCTCTTCCGGCTCACGACCGACGATGGCCTGCACCGACGAGAGCGTGGTGTACACGTGCACGCGGCCGGCCTCGGCCAGCACGGCACGCGCGCGCACGATCGCCGAACGCGCCTCGTTCCGGTAGTACTTCATGGGCGCCAGGAAGCGCAGGTTTTCGAGCGCGACCACGTGGTAGCTCGGGACCAGCAGCCACGCCGCTTCGGCGAAGGTCTCGATGCCCATCACGCCCGGCAGAACCGGAATACCGTCGATGGCGTGGTCGTACAGGAAGGGCTCGATCTTGGGATCGAGCTTCATCTCGGCGACCATGCCGTCGTGCAGGTTGTGCGTGACCTTGTCGAACGGAAGCGGCAGCGACTTGTCCTTCGAGCGCGCTTGCAGCGAACCATCGGTTTCGAGTCCGCCGTTGTCATCGAACGGCTTGACCAAGATCCCAAGGCGACGACCGACCACGGCCTCGCCCGAGTAGCCGACCTTGAGCGCGTTGCGAATGACCGGCAAGCCCTCGGCCGGGTCGAGCATGTCGATGCCGGCTTCCTTCATGATTTCCGGGATGCGCCCGCGGGTGGCCATGCCGATGCCGCCCCACGCGGTCCAGTCGAGCGCGATGCCGAGGCCATTCGGCCGCGACGACGCCCACCACGAGACCGTCTTGCACATGAAGTCGTTGCCGGCGCTGTAATCGGCCTGGCCGGCATTGCCGAAGCGACCTGCCACCGACGAGAACACGACAATCGCCTTCACGTCCATGTCGCGCGTGGCGGCCATCAGGTTGAACATACCGTCGGCCTTCACGCGGAAGACCAGATCGAATTCTTCGACCGGCTTGCGATCCAGCGAGCGGCTGCGTTCGAGGCCGGCAGCGTGCAGGACGACGTCGAGCTTGCCGCTGGTCTGCCGGATGTTGTCCATCACGGCCTTGACCGCGTTGCCGTCGAGGACGTCGACTTGGCGGTAGAACGCACGGCCGCCCGCTTCCTCGACGGTGCGTAGGGCTTCGAGGATGCCGGCTTGGCGTTCTAGATCGAACAGCTTCTCTTCGATCTGCGCCGGCGTGGCGCGGCCCTTTTCCGCTTTCAGGCGCTCGAAGACATCGCGCTTGGCGCCTTCACGATCCTTGATGACCTTTTCGATGAGCGGATGCTCGCTCTCGGGCGGCATCTGGCGCGCATCGAGGAGGTAGAAGGTTCCGCGCGACGCCGCGGCCAGGTCGCGCACGATGGCGACGGTAATGGCACCGGCGCCACCGGTCACCGCGAACACCGCGTTCTCGTCGAGCTTCACCGGCGGCTTGGCGTCAGCGGGGTTCTCTTTGAAGAGCTGCACGCCCACGGTCACCCGCAAGCTACCCTGGTAGCCGATTTCGACGGCGCCCGGATCGCGCTCGGTCTCGTCGAGCAGCGCGCGGGCGACGACCTCGGCCGGCATCTCCTCGGGGAAATCGACGGCCTTCACCAGCGAGTCGGGACGCTCGCGCTTGGTCGACTTGGTGAAACCGACGACCGCCCCGCCGATGGGATTTCGAGCGCCGCCGGGGCCGTAGCCATGGTGGCCGCCCATGCGGGTCGCGGTGATGAGGAAGGTGCCGGCGGCACCGAGCGCCTCGTAAAGTCCGCGCACGGCTCCGTGAAGAAGCAAGACGCGTTCGCGGTACTGCTTGCGGAACTCGACCAAGTCGATGTCCGCCAGCGACGGGCAGCCATCGAGCGAGGCGAGGAAGTACATGCCGGCGACCGGGCCGGCGGCAGACCACTCTCGCAAGGCATTTTCGATGTCCGCGCGCTCGGGGCGCGCGTCGATGCGCAGGACTTGGGCGCCACGACGCTCGAGCTCTTCGCAGAGCAACCGGCCGACACCGTCGCGATCCGCGACAACCACCACGCGGCTGCCCTTTTCAATGCGGACCGCCGTGTGCTTGCAGGCCGCAAGCGGGGGTCGCAGGGTCACGACCGGCCGACGAAGCACACCGCTTTCGAACGGATTGGCGTCGGAAACGACAATCTGCGGGGTCACGGCGATGGCGGGAGCCGCAGGTGCGGCGGCAGCAATAGGCGCGGCGGCAGCGACTGGCGCAGCTACAGGCACGGCTGGCACTGGAACCACGGGGGGTGCGGGAGCGACGACCGGAGCGGCCGGCGCAGGTGCTTCCGTCGACGTTCCACCCGCCTGGCTGTCCTTCACGAAATTGATGACGTGGCGAAGCGTTGGGTAGTCGCGCAGCTTGAGGTCGTCCTTGCGCGGAATCTTGAACTCCTCGCGAACCGTGGCGAAGACCTCGGCTTGCTTGACCGTGTCCACGCCGAGGTCGGCTTCGAGATCCAGATCCAACTCGAGCATGTCGCTGGGATAGCCGGTCTTGTCGGCCACGATGGCAAGCACCTTGGCCGCGATCGGATCGTCGGAAGCAGCGGCGGTTGCCAGCGGAGCAGGAGCTGCGATGGGTGCAGCAACGCTGACCGGTGCAGCCGCGGGCGCCGGAGCGGCAGCAGGCGCAACGGCTGGAGCCGGCGCGGCAGGTGCCGGCGCAGCGGCGGGTACAGCGGCAGGCGCCGGAGCGCCGCCCGCGCTTTGCACGAACCCGATCACGTGTCGAAGTGTCGGGTAATCGCGCAGCTTGAGATTGTCCTGGCGAGCGATGCCGAACGTCTCGCGCACCGACGCGAACACCTCGGCTTGCTTCACCGTATCGATGCCGAGGTCGGCTTCGAGATCCAGGTCGAGCTCGAGCATGTCGCTCGGGTAGCCGGTCTTCTCGGCGACAATCGCCAGAACCTTGCTAACCACGTCGCTCGACGCCGCCGCAACAGGCGCAGGCGCAGCAACCGGTGCAGGGGCTGCAACAGGTGCCGCCGCTGCAGGGGAAGCAGGCGTCGCAGCGACGGGTGCCGCCACGGGCGCTCCGCCCCTGCCCTGCTCGACGTAGCCCACCACGTGGCGCAACGTCGGGTAGTCGCGCAGCTTGAGGTTGTCCTGGCGAGCGATGCCGAACGTCTCGCGCACCGTTGCGAAGACCTCGGCCTGCTTCACCGTATCAATGCCGAGATCTGCTTCGAGGTCGAGATCCGGATCCAGCATGTCGCGCGGATAGCCGGTCTTCTCGGCCACGATGCCGAGCACCTTGTCGAGAATATCGGACGAGGCAGCAGCCGGCGCGGCCGACAAAGGCGCGGCAGGCGCAGCTACCGGTGCAGAGGCGGCGGCTGGAACCGGCGCGACAGATCCGCCACCGCCATTGCTCTCCACGTAGCCGACCACGTGGCGCAGCGTTGGGTAATCGCGCAGCTTGAGGTTCTCCTGGCGAGCGATTCCGAAGGTCTCGCGCACCATCGCAAACACCTCGGCTTGCTTGACCGTGTCGATGCCGAGATCCGCTTCGAGATCGAGATCCGGATCCAGCATGTCGCGCGGGTAGCCGGTCTTCTCGGCCACGATGCCGAGCACCTTCTCAAGAACCGACCCGCCAGCTGCGGCGGCAGCAGCGACGGGCGCCGGAGCGGCTACCGGAGCGGGCGCAGGAGCTACCACTGGAGCCATCGGCGCCACTTTCGCGGCGGGCGCGACCGACGCGCTCGACGTGGAAGCGATTGCCTCGACGGTCGCGCTCGGTGCCCTGCCCTGTGTCCAGCGCGACTGCGCCGGCTCACGCTGCGGCTGCCCCTCGTCCTTGATGCGCAGGGTGCGCTGCTTAACCTCGACGCTCGGAGCATCGTAGCCCGAGACATCCGCCAGCCAGCGCTGGTAGCCGGCTGGATCGGCGATGCGCTGCTCGACACCGGGAACTCGGCGATAAAGCGACATCGCGATCTGCGAACCGAAACCCGCTGCCAGGCGAAGCGCGTAGCGAACCGGATAGTGTCCGCCCTTGGACAGATTCAGCGTCCCGAGCTCGGGGTCGGGCTCGCGAAAATTCGGCACTGGCGGCACCACCTGCTTTTCCAGGATCTTGACCGCGACGGCGTCTTCCACGCCCACGCCCATGGGATGACCGGTGAAGCCCTTCGTGTTCGCCACGACAAGGTCGCTCACCGATGGACCAAACGCCTTGCGCAGGGCAAAGACCTCGGCAGCAGCAGAGCCGCCCCGAGCCGGCGTATAAGTTTCGTGCGAAATGAACGCCAGCTCCTTGGCCATGGCGTGACGGTCGAGCTTGTGCTTGCGCTCGACCGATGAAACCAAGCGCTCCATCACGCCCTCGATGTGCGTGACATCCAAGCGCGAGCCGTGGTGAGCGCTGTTCGCCACCTCCGTACCGAGAATCTCGACGATCGGGCGCATGCCGCGTTCGCGAACCGCATCCTCGGCCTCGATAACGAGCGCGCACGCGCCCATACCCATCAGCATGCCGTGGCGGCGACGATCGAACGGCAGCGCCGCATTCTCGACCTTGTCTTGCGTGGTGGCGGCGCCCGTCGCGACGAAGCCGGCGCCCATCCACTCCATCAAATTGTCGGACGTGAGGTCGTCGGCGCCGATGACGATCACGCGTCGGCAGCGGCCCACGCGGATCCAGTCTTCGGCGATGCCGATCGCCGTCGTGGTCGACGCGCAGGCCGAGTTCACCTGGGTGTTCGGGCCGCGAATGCCGAGCATCTCGGCAAATTGCGAGTGGCCCATCGAGAGCACCTGGAAGATGAAGCGACGGTCGAACTGGAACGGCTTGCCCTGCTCGCGCGCTTCGTAGAAGCGCGTGATTTCGCGAGTGAGGTTGTCGAAACCGGGGAACGCCGACGAGAAGATCACGCCGGTTTCGTCGGCCATGGAAAGAGGCAACCGCCAGCGATCGGGCAAGTAGCTGCCCGTGGTGGTGCGACGGTAGTGGCGAACCAGCGGAATGCCGGCGTCGCGCAAGGCTTCGATGCCGGCGCCGATGGCCAGCGCCGTGGTGATGTCGAAGACATCGGTGCGCTCTTTGGCGATTCCGAATTCTTGTGCCAGATCGAACTCGCCCTTGCGTCCCGCGAGTCGTATGACTTCGTCGACCGACTGGACGGGCTCCAAGCTCGGCTCGCCGACTTCGCGCTTGTGCAGGCGAACGATGTTCTTGCCCAGCATGCGCTCGCGCACCCTCTGCGGCACCGGCTCGATGAACGACTCGCCGGCAAGAATGCGATCGACGTTGGAGTCATCGAACACGCGGCGGCTTTCGCCCGGCAAGCCAAGACCCACGCCGGAGATGACGATGGAGCCCGGCGCGGCCGGGGTTGCGGTCGGTGCGGGGATGCCTGGCTGCCCTTGGTAAAGCGCCATCCCTTCGTCGAGGAACCGCGCGAACAGCCTTCCCAGGCCTTCGTAGTCGGTCTGGCCGGACGTAGAAGATGGACGTGTGCGATCCGTACTCATGACGTTAGAGGCTCCCTGCGATGACGATGATGGTTGGCTCGTAACCGAAACGCTGGCGCTCTCGGCAGCAGCGCGAAGCTCCGGAATGCGTGCCAGTTGCTCGGGCCGTGGAATGCCGGCAGCGTAGAGGCCGCACATGGCATCGTGGAACGAGCGCACGCCGCCGCGCTTGGGGTGGTTGGTGGAAAGGCAAAGCACGTCGTGCTTGTCCTCGAGGTCGCTTTCGGCCAAGGCCTGCAGCGCCCGCTTGGGGCCAACCTCGAGAAACACGCGAGCGCCCTCGCGGTAGCAGGTCTCGATGCCCTTGACGAACTGGACCGACGACGCCATCTGGTCGGCAAGGCGCCGGCGGATGGTCTCCATGTTGTCGGTCGGATAGAGCTGTCCGTCGATATTGCCGACGAGCGGGATGCTGGGCGGCGCGATCTGCATCTCGCAAATCGTCCGGTACAAAGCGTCGGCGGCGGGTGCCACCACCTTGCTGTGGAAGGCGTGCGAGACGGGAATGATCTGCGCCGTCATGCCGAGGTTGTTGAAGAAGTCGACCGCGCGATCCACGGCATCACTCGCGCCGGCGATCACCGTCTGCTTCTTGCTGTTCATGTTGGCGGGCGTGAGGTAGCCGCCGATCTCGGGCAGGCGCCGCACGATTTCGTCCGTCGGGCCCAGCACCGACGCCATCTTGCCCTTGTCGCCGATGGACACCGAGGCCATGGCGCGCGCGCGCGCGCTGACCGCCACGAGCGCTTCCGAGAAATTGATCATGCGCGCACCGACGGCGGCCGCCCACTCGCCCAAGCTGTGGCCCATCACCATGTCGGGAAACACGCCGTGCTTGCCGAGCAAGCGCATGAGGGCGATGTTGGTAGCCACCATGGCCGGCTGGCAGATGGTGGTGTCCTTGAGCGCCTCTTCGGCGTCTTCCATGGCCTTGGCGTCGCTCTTGTCCTTGTAGACGTAGCTGGTGAGCGGACGACCGAGAATCGGCTCCATGGTGCGATCCGCTTCCGCGAAGGTTTCGCGCACGATGGGATCCGGCACGTCGGCCAGCATGTTCACGTACTGCGAGCCTTGACCGGGAAAGAGGAACGCGACCTTGCCGGCGGGACCGCGACCGAAGTGGATGCCCCGGGTCTGCAAGACGCGCCACTTGCGCGGGTCGTTCTTGTCGAGCGCTTCGATGGCCGTCTCGCACTTCTTGACGAGGTCGGCGGCGTCGTCGAAGGCGACCGTCAGACGCGCTTGCGCACCCAGAAAAGCTGCTCCGGGCGGCACGGCGTCTGGCACCTTGCCAGCCTTCGCGTCGGCCAGCGCGCGCACCGCTTGCTCGCGCAAAGAGCCGGGGTCGATGCCACCGAGGGCGAGCATATGGCCGAGCATGGCTGGGCGGTCGTCCCGCGCGCTCGCGACCGAGCCCACGGAGGTGGACACCGTGACAGCCGCCGGGACCTGAATCGTCGCCGATCGCTTGGTCAGCATGCCCGGAACGTATTCCTCGACGACGACGTGGAAGTTGGTGCCGCCGAAGCCGAAGGCCGAGACGCCGCACCGACGAGGCGCGAACGACGGGCGCTCCCAGGGCCGGGCCTTGGTGTTGACCTCGAAAGGAATCTTATCGAAGGGAATGGCCGGGCTAATCACGTCGCAGTTGATCGACGGCGGCAGAATCTTGTGGTGGCAAGCCAACACGGCCTTGAGCAGACCCGCGGCGCCGGCGGCACTCTTGAGGTGACCGACTTGCGACTTGACCGAGCCGAGCGCGATCTTGTGTTTGATGGGCGTGCCTTCGAGCAGCACGCTCGCCGCGCTCTCCATTTCGGACACATCGCCCACCTTGGTCGACGTGCCGTGGCCCTCGAGCAAGGTCATGGTCGCCGGGTCGAGGCCCGCGCGCTTCCACGCCCGCTGAATGGCCAAGCGCTGGCCGATGGGATTGGGCGCCGTGATGCCCTTGCCCTTGCCGTCGCTGGCGCCGCCCACGCCGCGGATGACGGCGTAGATTTTGTCGCCCGCCTTCTCCGCGTCTTCCAGGCGCTTGCAAATGAACATGGCGCCGCCCTCGCCCATGACGAAGCCGTTGGCCCCCGCCGAGTACGGCCGCGAGCCGTCGGGCGACAGAGCGCCGATCTTGCTGAACTTGACGAAGGTCGTGGCGCCCATGTTGCGGTCCATGCCGCCGGTCAGCGCGACGTCGTAGTGGCGATCCGCCAGACTATCGAGCGCCGACTGCACGCCCGCCAAGGCGGACGCGCAAGCAGCGTCGGTGGTGAAATTCGGGCCGCGCAGGTTGTAAACGGCGGCCACACGCCCGGCGACGATGTTGGTGAGCTCGCCCGGCATGGTGTCTTCGGTGGTGTCGGGCAGCCGGCGCGCGATCTCGGCTTGGAACTCCGCCAGCACCATCTGCTGCGCGCTTGGCGGCAGGGCCTTGAACGCCGCCGTCTCACACAAAGCGCGGGAGTACTCGGGAAACGACAAGCGCAGCACCGTCTCATAGTGGCGCTCGCCACCCATGGCATTGCCCAAAATCACCGCCGTCGACTCGCTGTCGAATCGGTTTGGGTAGCCGGCGTCGCGCAGGGCTTCGCCCGCACACAGCAGAGCCCATTTCTGCCCGTCGTCCATGGCCGCAGCCACCCGCGGGGGAATCTTCAGCTTGGTCGACTCGAAGGTAATGCCGCGCACCCAGCCACCGATTTTCGAGTAGGTCTTGCCCGGCGCCTTGGGATCGGGATCCCAGTAGTCCGAGGCCAACCAGCGATCGGGAGTTACATCGGTGATCGAGTTCCGGCCCGCGAGCACGTTCTGCCAGAAGCTTTGCGCGTCGGGAGCATCGGGCAAAATCGCGCCCACGCCCACGATCGCAATAGCCCGCTCGGCCGGATCTCGTGTCGAACTACTCATCTGCTCATTTCCTCCAGAACTGCTTACTTCCGCGGTCGTCGTGTCTCGGTCGATGGGTGCGCTTACTGCGGCCGTGCCGCGTCCTGCTCGACGATGGCCTTGGCGACCACGTCCAGATCGGCCATAAGCCCCTTGGCTGCCGCATGAATCGCCGGCACCTGCAAGGCGCGCTCGAAGTCGGCCATGGCGGCGTCTTCGACGGCGTCCATGCCGCGCACCAAGCGAACCGCACCGGCCACGATGTCGAGCGCTGCCTCGCGCGCGCAAATGCGCGACATCGTCCCCACGGCCTTCGGCGCAAAGAACGGCTCGTACTTGGCGGCACCACGACCGGCGGCGTAGCGAGCGAAGTTGGCGGCGATTTCCGCGCGGGTCATGAGCTCGCCCAGTTGGAAAAGGACGTGCTGGTGGCGCGTGAGGCGACCCACGCGGCAGCGCTCGGTGGTTTCGAGCACCGCGCGCACGGCCAGGGCTGCTACGTCGGCGCCCACCTGCGGATCTTCCCGATGCAGACTTTCCAGCGACTCGGCCATCGTGCGGTAGAAACCGCCGCGCTCTTGCAAGTGCGAGCGCCAGCGGTCGCGCGAAACCGTCCACTGCATGATTTCGCTGGTGCCTTCGTAGATGGTGGTGATGCGCACGTCGCGCCGGACTTTCTCCACCTCGTATTCCTTGGTGTAGCCGTAGCCGCCTAGTGCTTGCACGGCGGCGTCGGCGGAAGCGTTGCCTTCTTCGGTAGCGAAGAGCTTGGCGATGGCGCCTTCGGTCTGCAGATCGTTCTCGCCGGCATCGAGCCTACGAGCGACCTCTTCGATGTACGCGCGGGCCGCTTCCAGCTTGACCACGTGGGGGACAATCAGCTTGTCCATGTAGCCCTGCTTCTCGGACAGCGTGGTCCCCGCCTGCACGCGCTCGCGCGAGTAGCGAATAGCCTTGAGCATGGCCTGAACGCCGCCGCCCAACCCGAACGCGGCCACCATCAGGCGCGTGAAGCCGAACACCGATTGCGCGTGAATCAGGCCCTTGCCCTCGACGCCGCCAAGCAGGTAGTCCTTCGGCACGAAGACGTCTTCAAACGTGACCGGCGACGTATTCGACGAACGAATGCCGTGCTTGTTCTCGTGCTTGCCGGGAATGAGCCCGGGCGTCCCCTTCTCGACCAGGAAGAAGGTCGGACCGTCGGGCGTGGCCGCCAGCACCGAGTAAAGCTGAGCGTAACCGCCGTTCGAAATGAACTGCTTGGTGCCGTTGATCTTGTAGCCCTTGAGCTCGCCGTTCTCGATGACCCGGTCGGCCTTGGTGCGAATCGCGGAAAGCTCGCTCCCGGCCAAAGGCTCGGTGACGGCGTAGGCGACAATCAGGCCTTCATCGCCGATGCGACGAAGCCAGTGATTGCGCTGCTCTTCCGTCGAGCCCACGACGATGGGATCGGTGCCGAGAAAAATGGCCAAGAATGCGGTGGCCACGCCGAGATCCAGGCGCGCCATATCTTCGGAAACGCGGTACACGTCGTAGGCCGAGCCTCCGAGTCCTCCCAGCTCTTCCGGAATAAACAGCAAGTGCAGCCCAATCTCGGGACCCAGGAGCTCTTGGATGAGAGCCAGCGGAAACTCGTCCTTCTCGTCGAGGTCGAGGCGTACTTTTGCGGGCAGCTTTTGCTTTCCGAACGACCCGATGGTGTCGAGAAGCATCTGAAGTGATTCTTTGTCGAGTCCTGCGTTCTTCATTGGGTGGTTCTCTCCTGCACGGATGCCGTAGGTCGAGTGGGCATCGCCCCCGGTCCTTGGGGGCGGACGATGCTGGCATAAGCTGGCCTAAAATCAAAACAGGGATCGGCGCATTTCGTCGATCCCTGGTCTACGACGCAACTACTTAGAACTGATCAATCAAGCCGTGACGCGCTTTCAGGAAGGCCCTGACACGACGGAGTGAGTCTGCCGCAATGCCAAGTACCTTTCGTGTCCGCACTACTCGAGCTTCCAACGCGGATCGGAGTTCTGCTTCTCCTTTTCCTTCTTGGCCTCTTCGGCGGCCCGCTCCTTGTTCCGCTGGGCCTGCGCCTTCTTTGCGTCGGCTTGGGCCTTCTTATCCTTTTCTTTGATCTTCTTGAGAGCATCAGCGGCGGCCTTTTCCTCGTCGTGCTGCCGCTTCGCCGTACACTCCGGCGGCTCGCAGTCATTTTCGCAGTCGCACTTGAGCTTGGCCTTGCTCACCTTGATGCAGTGGCACTTGTCTTCCTTGTCACGGTAGCAACCGCAAGCATTGTTTGCGGTGGCTGCCTCGGGCGGCTCGGCTTCCACGTTCGAAGCCTTACCTTTAGCGTGCGAGGGAAGAGCAAGAAAGGTCACCAGGCCGAACACTGAAATGGCAGACAGCAGCAATCGCATGGCGTTCTCCTTTGCAGGCCCAATACCACGGGTGCGCTTGACCTTGCAATGCCCTGGGTGCCTAGGTGCCACTTGCGCCAAGACGCGGCGAGCCCCATGATTCGGGCCCGAGGGAAGACACCCATGACCCAGAGTTTGATGGCGCGTGACCGCGCAGAGGCGAAGAAGAAAGGAATCGTTGCGCTCTCCGCGTGGATCGGCGCCGGAGTCTTATTCGTTTACCACTGGCCGATCCTCGGACTCCTCACGGTGGGCGGCGCCATGACGCTTACGTACCGCTGGTTCATGTTCCGCGCGAAACGCGGCATGCGATTCTAAGCTGCTCTAATTCCTACGGCTGCAAGAACAGCGACGGGCCGGTGGGTGCCTGCGCGGGCTGGTTGGTTTGCTCCTGGCGAACGACGCGGTGGAAGGAGAGCGGCAAGTCGACCTGCACGCCCTTGCCGTCGAAGGCGGGGAAGCGAATGTTCTGCACGACCTCGCGCACGCAATGCTCGGCGTCGGGCGGCGCACCCGAGACCCGGACCAAGCTCGGCTTGCCGCTGGGATCCGCTTCGAACGAAACCGCGACCATGGGGTCCTGGGTCATCGAGGCGAAACAGTTTGCCAGAGCGCCCATGGCGCCTTGGACGGAACGGTTGAGGGTGTCGCGGGTAATGCCATTGGGATCGCCGTTGAGCGATGGCGTTGGGACCGCGGGCTTGCCCGAGCTTGCCGAGGGAGCAGCGAGCGCCGTCGGGGACGGGTCATCGGGGATGATCGACGGGGCGATGGGCGTGCCCGACTCGGCACGATAGGCGACGGCCCTGGGCAAAGGACGCGGCGCCGGCGCCGAGACCTGTTGCAGCGGGGCCAACGGCGGCAGGTAGCTTTGCCGTTTGCATGCGGTCGCGCCAAGCACGCCCACCAAGGCAATGACAGCCATTGTCGACCAGGAATATGACGCATCCATGGGCATCCCGTCTGATCCTCGGCAGAGCCCTATTCTAGCTTGACCGCCAAGGCGTGTGGACTGCTTTGCTTGCTCGGCGCGGATATCGCCCAAAGCCCAGGGTTTCCATGTCCAAATGTCCGCATTCAAGTGTACTCTAGCGGCGACTATGCGAATCGGAATTGACCTCGGTGGCACCAAGATCGAAGGCATCGCCATCGACGAAGCAGGTGTCGAGCGACTTAGGTTGCGCGTCCCGACACCCAAGGGGGAATACGCGGCCATCATCGAGGCTCTCAGCGGGCTGGTCGGCGACATCGAGAAAACGGTGGGCGTACGCGGTACCGTGGGTGTCGGTATCCCCGGCGCCGTTTCACCCGCCACGGGTTTGGTGAAAAACGCCAATACCGTCGAGCTCATCGGCCATCCGCTCGACAAGGATCTCAGCCAAGCGCTCGAGCGCGAAGTCCGCGTCGCCAACGACGCCAATTGCTTCGCGTTGTCCGAGGCCACCGACGGTGCCGGGGCAGGTGGCAGCGTCGTTTTCGGCGTGATTCTCGGCACTGGCGTGGGTGGCGGCATCGTGGTCGACGGACGCATCCTGGTCGGCCAGCACGCGATTGCCGGCGAGTGGGGCCACAATCCGCTGGCCTGGCCGCGTGACAACGAGCGCCCGGGCTATCCTTGTTTCTGCGGTCGCCCAGGCTGCAACGAATCGTTCCTGGCCGGCCCCAGCCTTGGCCGCGATCACAAGACCGTTACCGGACAGGATCTGAAGGCGCCCGAGATCGCCGCACGCGCAGAAGCGGGCGATTCCGTCTGTCTGACCACGATGGTCCGCTACGAAGATCGCCTGGCCCGCGCGCTGGCCGTCATCATCAACGTGCTGGATCCCGACTACGTCGTGCTAGGCGGCGGCGTTTCCAACATCGAACGGCTTTACCGCGAAGTGCCGCTCGTGCTGCCCAAGTACGTCTTTTCGGACAAGGTCACGACGCCCATCGTGAAAGCCAAGTACGGCGATTCCAGCGGGGTACGCGGCGCGGCCTGGCTGTGGCCGCCGAAACGCTAGCAGGCTCCTAGCCACGCGAGGTTGCAGCAAAAGCACCCGCTTGCCGCCGCAGCCGTGTACACTGCGTGCGTACCTGGACACTTTTCGTCCAGGTCGTTCGGCAAAGGAAAAGAAATGCAAAAAGGTACAGTGAAGTTCTTCAACTCGACCAAGGGCTTCGGTTTCATCACTCCCGAAGGTGGCGGCAAGGACGTCTTCGTCCACGCCAACGATACCAACGGCGTCGTCCTTCAGGATGGTGCGACCGTCGAGTTCGAGGTCGTGGCCGGCCGCAAGGGTCCGCAGGCCAGCAACGTAAAAGTCATCTGATTCAGGCGAGTGCACAGCCGTAATCGGTTGCGCGCTCGTGGCTGTTTGACGGCGATGTCGAGGTTCCATCCTCGGCATCGCCAACTTAGCCGTCCTGCCGGCAGTAGCCGGAGGTGTGCCCGAGGTGCTAGTGCCGGGTCTGCCAGTAGGTCGATACCAACAAAAAGGCGCCCAGAAGAATCCACACCACGCCCATGCGGAGGTGACGGGTTTCTTCCTTTCCGCGGACCGGAGCGGGATCCGCCGCTGGCTGGCCCTCATCATCGCGGAGCCTGGACGGCTTGGGGGTCGCCAGGTACTTGGCGCGCAAAGCACCGAACACCACCAGCATGGCGCCGACGACGTAAGGAATGACAGGCGAGATGTTGAGCCGCATGGTTCCCGGAACCATACGCCGCCCAAAAGCGCGGCTCAACTAGCGAGCTCGACGGCCGTGAATTCGCGAATGACGGTCACCTTGATTTGACCGGGGAAGGTCATCTCGCGCGAGATGACCTCGGCAATATCGGTGGCGAGCTTGGACGCGGCAGCGTCGCTCACGCGTTCCTCCTCGACGTAGATGCGCACCTCGCGCCCTCCTTGCACGGCAAAGGCCTCGGCAATGCCGCGGAAGCTGAGGGCAATGCGCTCGATCTCGGCCAACTTGGCCATGTGGTTGTCGTCGGTCTGGCGGCGAGCTCCGGGCCGCCCGCCCGACATGGCGTCGGCGGCCGCGACCACGTGGGCATACGCGCTGCCAAATGGCTCGTCCGTGTGGTGCGCGCCGATGGCGTTGGCGACAATTTCGTTTTCACCGAAGCGCCTGGCGTAGTCAGCGCCGATGACGGCGTGCGAGCCGTCGAGCTCGTGGGTGAGCGCCTTGCCAATGTCGTGGAGAAGCGCGGCTCGGCGCGCGAGCTTGACGTCGAGCCCCAGCTCGGCGGCGATCATGCCACCGATGTACCCCGCTTCGACCGAGTGCTGCCACTGATTTTGCGAGTAGCTCGTGCGGAAATTCAGCCGGCCGACAAGCTTGACGATTTCCGGGTGCGCGCGGCCGACTTTGAGGAGGGCCAGGCCGCGCTGGCCGAACTCGACGATCTCACGATCGACCTCGGCCGTGACTTCGCGGGCAGCCTTGGCAAAAGCATCCCCCGAAAGGGCCGGCCTGCGCAGCATGCGAGCCACACAGCGGCGCGCGATTTCGCGACCGACGCCGTCGAGTCCTTCGATACGAATGGCGTGGCTCTCCTCTACCAACGATAGGGTCACGCCACCCGAGACGCCCTCGACGAGCTTGAGCTGCTCGGCTGAAATTCGCTCGCCACCTTTTTCCGGCAGGGCGATATACGACTGCGCCCGCTCGGAATAGAAATGGTCCGTGATACGACCGGCGGAGATGCCCATCAGCCGCTTGGCCGCACGGGCAACTTCCGAGGCCGAGTCACCGTCGCTCGCGTTGCGCACCACCTGCTCGGCGGATAGCTTGGCTTCCTCGATCTCGGTTTCTACGATGGCTTGCCTCGCCTGGGCGGCGGACAGGTGAGCGGCGCGTTCGAGCTCGGCGCACTGTTGCTTCCGAAGCGACGCAAGCTCGGCTTCCAAGGTGTGGGTCTCGCGCTCGATCTCGGCCAGTGGGCTTTCGCGATCGTCGAGCTCCTTGCGAAGCTCGTCGAGAAGGCGCCTCTCCTCGTTGGCGAAAACGAGGCGGCCTGCCAGCGCGGCCTCCTGTTCAGCCAGCTCTACCTGGCGCTTTTGCAGGGCCACCTCGGCCTCGGCGCGGACCGTGAGCGCCTCTTCCCGCGCCGCAACCTCGACCTGCGTCCGCAGCGCCTGGCCCTCGCGAAGCGCGGCCGCACGAATGCGCTCGATCTCGATGGCACGCGCCCGTCGCGCTTGCTCGATGCGCGAGCGAGCCCCAAGCGCGAACCACAGACCGACGCAAGCGCCAGCCACGCCTGCCAAGAGCACCGCGAGCGTAGCTGGCATTTGCCGCCCTCCCTATCCGATGGCGAGACCGAGGCGGGAGCGCAGCTCGAAGTACTCTTCGGACACGCTCCACTGGATAAGGTCGCGGACCTTGTCGCGCGGATCGGCGCTGCCTACGCTGATCGGCTCGGAAAGGACCTGCTGAACCGCGGTTTCGAGATCGTTGCACAAGAGGAAACCGGCGCGTGTGGAGGTGTAGTCCACGGCCTTCGCCCACTTGTGCAAATCGACATCGGCCTTGCTCTCGATGAACCGACGCACGACCTCGGCCAGCGTCTCCATGTGCTGCGGCGGCATGAACCGGCGCAAGAGCTCCACACGCTCGTTCACCGGCTGCTCCATGTCGGCCTTCACTTGCAGCTTGGGCTGCACCAGTCGGAGCGCGGCCAGGAAGAATGCCTTGAGCTCGTTGACCTGGGGGACGATGCGCGGCCAGCGCAGCACGTGATCCGCGCGCAAGAGCGACAGCCGCTTGCCGAGGGAATACGCGAGATCCTTCTCTTGCTTGCCTTGCAGTAGCGCGGCTCCGACGATAATCGCCGGACAAAGCTGCTGCTTGTCGCGAGCGCTCACGAACTCCATCTCGCCGGCAAAATCTTGCCGCAAGTAGAGCTCGGGCATGTTGACGCCGAGGATTTGGCTGGCGTACACGAACACGCGACTGACCATGAGCTGGTCGGTCGCCAGGTCGCGCCGATCCTTGCGCTTGACGCCGTACTCTTTGTGCTCTTGCGAGCGAATTGCGATGACCGTTTGACTGATGTTGGCCAAGACCAACGAAATGTAGCGATCTTCGTCGTGGTGGAAGATCTGCTTCTGCCAGTTCTCCTCGGTCAGGCGCGACTTCACGCGCGCCAAGCCCTTCGATCGGTACTGCTCGAAGAAGCGCAGTTCCTCGGCGTCGGCCTGCTTGAGGAAGGCCAGCGTCGAAGCCACGCACCAGACCTGATCGTACTTGCCGAGCTCGGCATACAAACGTCGTAGCGTCTTGAGCGCCGGGACCATGTCCTTGGGATCCGTGGCCCGCGCGATGAGCAGGCGGTATTCCTGGATCGCCTTGTCGTAGCACTCGGGTCCCTGCACTTGGTACAGCTCGGCGAGGATCTGGTGCCGCGCCAGATTGTCGGGCTCCAGCCGCACGCACACCTCGAACGCCTCAGCGGCTTCGCGGTACATCTTCAAACGCGAGCGATAGATTTCGCCGAGCCCCTGCCAGAGCGCGAGCTGCGTGGCCTTCTTCTCGGGCGCGACTTCCTGGCCCAGGCGCTTGATCATCTTGCGATAATTGCGCTGCTGGTTGGTCCAGTCCTTCTTCGCCGTCATGATCTTGTCGATACGCTCGAACGGCTTGAGGCTGTCCGCGTACTCGTCGAGCGCCTGGTTGAACATCTCGACCGCTTCGTCGGGCGAATGCAGCTCGGAGTTGGTGATGATGCCCGCGGTTTCGAGGTACTTGGCCTTGGCCTTTCCGGTCTCGAGGTTGGCGAGGCGCATGAGGATCTCGACCGCTTTCTTCCACTGCTTGGTCTCGTGCAAGAGCTCGAGCACGTCGACCAGTAGATTGCGGGCGTCGGGCTTGACCTCGAGCGCTTCCAAGTACGCCGCGATGGCCTTTTGCGGATTGGACAGCTTGTCCTTGTAGATCGCGATGATCTCTTCGTGGAAACGCAGCTTCTCTTCAGCATTCGTCGTGTGACTGAGCAGCGCACGCTTCTGCTTGATCACCGCCTCCCAGTCCTTGGCCTCGGCGTAAATCTCGGCCAGCGCTTGCAGCGTCGGGTGATGGCCGGGATTAATCTCGAGCGCCTTCTCGAACATATTGATCGACTTCGCGCGCTCGCCCACCTTCATCTTGATCGTGCCGATGCGATGGAAGATCTCGACGATCTGCGCGTCGGTTTGCGTTTCGCGGTGCTGCACCATCACGGTCTGGTACAGCTTGAAAGCGTCGTCCCACTGCTGACGACGGTAGAGCAGATCGGCGCGGTCGACCAGCGTCGGCAAGTGCGTCGGATCCAGCTCGTAGGCCTGACGGTAGCACTTGAGGGCTTTGTCCTGCTCGCCGAGCTTGTCGGCCGCGCGGGCCAATCGGTAATAGATAACGTGCAGCTCTTTGTTGGCGCGGCGATCGGTCTTGCGCGCCAGCATCTCCAGCACCGGAATGAGGGGAGTCCATTCTTCGTTGCGGTAGTAGAGCTCCGCGAGCGGCGCCCCCGCCTCCACGTGCTCGGGATCGAACTCGAGCGTCCGCGCAAACAGTTCCTTGGCCTTCTGCTCGTCGCCGAGATCGATTTGGTAGAGCTTGCCGGCTTCGAAAAGCAGACGGGTCTTTTCGAGAACGTTCTGCGTGCAAGCTTCCGCGCGAACCATCATCTGCGCGGCCTTCTGCGAATCGCCCCGCTGCTTGTAGAGGCTGATGAGCGACAGCATGCTCGGGACGTGCATCGGGTCGACGCTGAGCGCGTCGGACAGGCGCTCTTCGGCCGACTCGGGCATCTGCATGTGCTCGTCGAAAATCTTGCCGAGGCGGAAGTTGAGATCGACCTTCTCCTTGGCGTCGACCACGTCTACGAGCCTCTCCATGATCTCGACGGCGCGATCCCATTGCTCCGTCTCCTCGTAGATGCGCGACAGACCCTTGAGCGCCTCGGTGTGATCGGGGTCGAAGCTGAGGATGTCGTTGTAGGACTCCGCTGCGCGATCCGGATCGCGCAACTCCTCTTCGAACAGGTGGCCCAAAGCCAGCTGCACGCGCGTACGCTCTTGCGCCTCGGTCTCCACCTGAATGTGGCGGCGGTAAACGTCGACCAGCGCATCCCAGTTGCGTTCGACGCGATACAGGCGCTCGACATCTCGATACACCGGCAGTTGCTCCGAATCGATCTCGAGGACGTGCAGCAAGCACTCGATCGCGCGTTCGGCCTTGCCCGGCTGTTGTTCCCATACCTGCGCCATGCGCAGGTAGAGGCCCACCCGTTCGGCGTCGGCGGGAGTGACTTCGAGCTGGTGCTCGAGAACATCGAGGTAGGCGTCGGTGCGGCCCGCCTTGAGGTAGAGCTGCTCCAGGGCCTTGAGCGCGGGCAGATTCTGCGGATCGACGGTTAGCACCTCTCGGTACGCATCGACGGCGCGCTCGTTATCGCCGAGTCGTGATTCCCACAGCTCGCCGACCTGCAGGCGGAGCTTCACGGCCAAATCGACGTCGCTGACGATTTGCGATTTCTTGCCCAGGATTTCTGCCAGGCGATCCCACGCTTGCGACCGACGGTGCAGACGCTCGAGAGCGTCGATGGCGCGCAGGCAACGCTCGTCGTAACGAAGAGCTTGTTCGTAGGCAGCCGTTGCCTGTCCCGCATCCGACAGCTGGACCTCGAAGGTCTCGGCCAGCGACAGCAGAACTTCGACCTTACGCTCGTCATCTTCTTCCAGCTCGACGTGCTTGGAGAGAATGGCGACCAGCTCTTTCCACTGGCCGAGCTTTCGGTAGAAGTCGGCGAGAGCCGCCATGGCATCGACGTGGTCCGGATCGATGGAGAGCGCCTTCTTCGCCGCAGCGATGGCGTAGTCAGTGTGATCGAGTGCCGAATCGTACCAACGCGAAATCTTCACCCACAGATCCGAGGCCTGCTTGGCGTCGGTCATTCCCTCCGCCATCTGCGTGTACTCGGTGAGCAGCTCGCTCCACTTGTTGGCCGCCGTGGCCAGTCGCTCCAGCTCCTCGGCCACGTGATCGTTCGAGTAATCCTCGCGGAAAGCGGCCTGCAAGGTCACGAAGGCAGAATCGCGATCGCCCAGCTGCACTTCGTACACCGCCGCGATGTCGATGAACAGCTTGATGCGGTCGGAGGGGCCGTCCACGTACTCGGTGCGCGCCAAGAGCAGCTCGATGAGGCGCGGCCACACCTTGCGCTGGCGATAGAGCTCTTCGAGGCTGGTCGACGCCACAAAATTCGATGGATCGATTTCCAGCACACGCTCGTACGCTTCCGTGGCCGCTCCACCGTCGCCGACCTTGTCGGCCCAGATGGACGCCGCCTGCATGAGCACTTCGACTTTCTCGTCGGACGACGACAAGGCCGCTGCGCGACGTTCGAGCACCTCGACGCATTCTTCCCAGCGCGCCTCTTGCGTAAACAGAGTTTCGAGCGCCGCGAGCGCACGAAAATCCGTGGGGGCGATTTGCAGAACCTGCCGCCAAGCCTCGACGGCCGCATCGATGCGCATGAGGGTCGTGCCTTCGAGATCGCCGAGTTGCGTGTAGAGATCCTTGATCTCGTCGGTACTCAGGGCATCCGAACCAACCGAGATGGTCCGGCGCAAAACATCGGATAGCTCTTCCCATGCACCGGCGCTGCGGTAATTGTTCGCGATGGCGCGCAGAGCCTCCACATCGCCAGCGTCGATCTCGACGACCTTTTGCCAGCATTCGAGGGCGTTCCGCTCGCGACCGAGCTTCTCGCCCCACACACGGCCGAGGCGCTTGTACACCGGGATGCGCGCGACCGGGTCTTCGGTCGCCCGGATCTGGCTATCCAAAATCTCGGTCAGCTCACGCCATTCCTCGGCCTGCTCATGCAAATCGGCCAACGCCGACAAAGCCTGCGGATCGGCCCCGCGCAGATCGAGAACCCGGCGCCACAGCTCGACGGACTTTTCCCGCTCACCGAGCACGTCGGACGTGATCTTCGCCATGCGTGCGTAGCAGTCGGACAGCGCCTGATCGCCGGGCGCGATGTCGAGCATCTTCTCGTAAACGCCGTAGAGATCCTCCCAGCGTTCGGCGCGGAAGTAGAGACGCTCGAGCGCTTCGAGCGCCTCCGGCGAGCGCGACTCGTGCTCGAGAACCGCCAGGTAACTGGCGATGGCCGCGTCGGGATCGTCGATCACGTCGGCCAGCACTTTGCCAAGGCGCAGGTGCAGCTCGACGAGCTGGCCCGAGTCATCGGTCACCACGATGCGACGGCGAAGTACGCTGGCCAGCTTCTCGAAGTCGCCTTGCTTGTCGTAGACGCGATCGAGGAAGGCCAGCGCGTCGGCGTCGTCGGCGTCGAAGCTGAGGATCTGTCCCAAGACTTCCTCGGCGCGCGACAGATCGCCAAGCTCGGTTTCGAACACCGTCGCCAGGCGCATGAGCACGTCCTTGCGGACCGCACGGTCGCTGGTCTTGCCAGCGGCCTCCGCCATGGTCGCCACGTAGGTTTCCCACTGGTGGGTGGTGCGGGCCAGGCGCAAGGCCTCGTCGAGCGCCTGCTCCGACGACGGCGCTTCCACCACCGCCCGCGCCCAGTAGTCGAGCGCCGAGATCTGGTCGACGAGCTTGTTCTCGGCGATGTCGGCCAGGCGGCGCAGAACGCGCTGGCGCTCTTCGCTGTCGGACTCCGAGGCGAGCTCGACCTGGTAGACGCGCACCAGCTTCTCCCACTCTTCGCCCACGCGGTAGAGGGGTTCGAGCACCTGAGCGATCTCCCGCTGCATGGTCCCGCTGGCCATGAGACGCTCAAGTGTCGCCCGCGTTTCATCGTGTTGGGGCGCGATGCTCAGGATCTCCTGGTACGCCTCGACGGCTTTGGGCAAATCGCCGAGCGCGACCTCGAGAATCTGGGCTAGGCGGTAGGTGAGCGAAACGATCTGCTCTTCGGTGTCGGCCAGACGAATCTCGCGACGGACGATCTCGGTCAGATCCTGCCATCGCTCCGTGATCGTGTAGAGGCGATCGAGAGCGACCAGCCCATCCTTGCGGTCGGGCTCGGCCTCGGCCACGCGCTTGAACGTCGCGATGGCCTTGTCCACCTCGCGGGTTTCTTCCTCGTACACGCGAGCCAGACGCAGCAGCATTTCGACCTGCAGCTGGCTGTCGAGAACGCGTTCGATCTCGGACTCGATGGCCGCCGCCAACTCGGACCAGCGTCCGCTAGCCTCGGCCATGCGGTCGAGGTGAGCGATGACCTCGACGTTGGCCGGATCCACGCGCATGGCGCGGCAGTAGGCATCGAAGGACGCATCGAAGTTCGCCAGACGGCGCTCGTAGATGCCGGCGACCACCCCGAGCAGCTCCACGCGACGACCGGGGTCCTGCATGTGCGTGATCATCACCTCGTACGTGACCGCGACCTTGTCCCAGTCCGCGGCCGACTCGTAGATCGGCTGCAGCACCTCGGCGGCGGCGATGGGCTCTTCGCCTCGCCTCATCATGCCTTCGATGGCGCGCAAGGTAGGCTCGTGGGTGGGATCCATTTCCAGGACGCGCTTGTAAGCCTCGACGGCGCGTGCCGAATCGTTCAGCTTTTCTCGCCATAGCTCACCGATGCGGAAGCGCAACGACACGACCTCGGCGGCAGAGCTGCAAAGCTCGGTCTCGCGCTCGAGAATCGAGAGCAAGTCGTACCACCGCTCGGTTTGCACGTAGAGCCGGTCGAGCGCCTGGGTGGCCTCGACGTCGTCGGGGTCGATATCGAGCACCGACGAGTACGTTTCGATGGCGCGCGCCGGATCCTGTAGCTCGCGATCGTAGACCTGGCCCAAGACGAACAAGCGCGCCTTCTTGTTGGCCGGATCCGTGGCCAGCTCGGCCTGCTTGGCGTAGATGTCCTTGAGGTCGCTCCATCGCTCGAGACGGATGAACAAGCGCTCGAGGTTTTCCAGCACCGTGGCGTCGGTTTGATCGAGCGCCAGTGCCTGCCGATAGGCTTCGATGGCCTTTTCGGGATTGTCGAGAACCTCTTCCCAGATTTTGGCGGCGCGCGTGCCGAGCTCGCGCTTTTCCGCGAGACTGTCGGTCATCTCGACCTTCTGCTGGAGCAGAAGCACGAGCTTGTTGTAGTCGGCGATGCGCGTGTAGATGCGTTCGAGCGCATCGGCCGATTCCTGATCGCGCGGCGAGGTCAGCATGGCCTGCTGGTAGGCTTCGGCAGCGATCTCGGCGTCTCCGAGCTCGTTTTCGGCCAGGCTGGCGATGACGTGATAGACGGCGTTCTTGGTCTCGTCCGACTGGATGGTCTTCACCACCGCGCGGTAGCGCGACACCAGATTGTCGACGCAGCCGAGCGCCTTGGCGAGGCGTTCGACGCGGCCTTGGGTTTCCGGATCCAGCGGGTTTTCCGCGAGCGCCCGACCGAGCACCTCGTAGGCACCAGCGGGATCATCGAGGCCATCCTCACGAGCCGTCCCGATCTCGTGCAACAGCTGAATCTTGCGGCCAAGGTCGGGCGTATGGCGAGCCTGGATTTCGAGCACGCGGACCAAGTTGGCGAAGTCGCTACGGCTTCGGTACACGGGATCGAGCAGCTCGGCCAGCGCCAGCTCGTGCTCGGGAAGCGAGAGCAGTCCCTCCAGGGCTTCGATGGTTTCCGCGTGGGCGGGTTCGAGCTCGAGCAGTCGGCGATACGTTTCGACGGCCGCCGACACATCCTCGAGGCTCTTTTGGCGGAGCTGTCCCAAGCGCCAAAGCAGTGCCACCTGTTGATCCGGATCGGTCGCGAGATCGAGCTGCCGTTGCAGGTTGTCGGCGAGATCGAGCGCCATACCCTTCTGCAGAAACAGGCGGTCGAGGGCGCGCAGGGCAACGAGGCTGCTGGCGTTGTCGCCCAGCACTTCCTTCCACGCGGCGATGGCTTCGTCTTGATTGCCGATCGCTTCTTCCAAGATGGTCGCAATGCGACTGTGGATGGCTTCGCGCGCTTCGGCACCGTCGACGAGCTCGGCCTTCTTTTTCAGGGTCTCGACCAAGTCGGGCCACCGCTCGGTCCGCGTGTAAAGCCGCTCGAGCGCTTCGAGCGCCGAAGCATCCTCGGGCTCGATTTCCTGAGCCATGCGGAAGTACTCAACCGCCTTTTCCGATTGATTGAGCTTCTCGTCGTAGGCGACGGCGATGACGAGCAGAATCTCACGCTCGAGCGCTGGCTCTAGCTTGGTGTTCGACTGGGCGTTGCTGTAAATCTGAACCAGGGAGTCCCACTTTCCCATGGCCTCGGCAAGCTGCTCCAAAGCGACGCGAGCGTCGTTCGATGCGGGATTCTCGGCGAAGGCCGCTGCGTAGGCGTCGTAGGCGGCATCTCCCCGACCCGCTTCGGCTTCCAAGGCGCCGATGCGGAGCTGGAGGGCTACTTTCGCCGACGGCTCCTTCTCGCGCTTGAGCTTGATCCGCTGCACCTCGATGAGGCGCTCAATTTCGTGAAGAGCTTCGTAGATCGGCTCAAGCGCCGCGACCGCGGCCATCTGGTGCTTCTTAGCGCCGAGGAAGCCTTCCAAGGCGGCGCGTGCGCCAGGATGGTTGGGATCCAGGGTCAGCGCTGCTTTGTATTCCTCCACGGCGCCCTTCGGGTCGTCGAGGTGATTTTGCAGGACCTCGCCGAGAGCGAACTTAAGCTCGGAAGACGCCGTGGCGTCGTTGGCGGTGAGGGCGAGCTGGCGCTCGATAATCTTGGCCAAGTCCTGCCATTGGCTGGTCGACTGGTAGAGGCGGCCCAAAGCACGAAGTGCCTGCAAATCGTCGGGGTCGGTCTTGAGGATGTCGCGGTAGAGCGCCAGCGCCCGCTCCACATCGTGGACCTGCTCCTCGTAGAGCAAAGCCAGCTGCAGGCGAACGGCGCGCTTTTCTTGCTCGGTGGCCGCCATGCTGAGCTTCTTGTCGTAGATCGCGAGCAGCTCTTCGTGCTGCCCGGTCGCGACGTACAATCGCTCGAGGGCAAGCACCGCCTGCTCGTCGGTCGGCGCCAGCGCAAGAATCTGCTTGTTGCGCTCGATGCCGAGCTCGTAATTGGCCAGTTCCTTCTCGTACGCGCCTGCCAGGGTCGCGAGAAGGGGCAGAAGCTCGGCGCCTCTGAGCGCGGGAAGAACGGACTCGTACACTTGCACGAGAGCCGCCCACTCGCCGGTCTCGGCAGCAAGTCGCTGGCCAGCTTCGAGCGCCCAAGCCTCGATGGGATTTTCCGTGGTGGCCTGCAAGGCGACGGCAAGCGCCGACGACTTCTGCTCCGCTTCCGCGTCGAGGATCTGAGTGATTCGCTGCATGCGTTCCTGGCGAAGCGCCGGCTCGGTGGTGTGGAGCAGCTGCACCTGCAAAGCTCCAGCGAGCTTGGTCGCCTCCTTCGTCTTCTCGTAGAGCGGAATCAGCGCCTCGGCGGCGATCAGATTGCCCGAGTCGAACGAAAGAGCCTTCTCGAAGGCTTTCTGCGCCTTGTCGGCCTTCGACAAGCGGTTCTGGTAGAGCGCAGCGATCTTGTTCCAGAGACCTACGCGGGTAACGTCGTCCTCACTCTCGGCTTGCCGTTCGAGCACGCGGACGAATTCGTCCCACTTTGCCTGCGCGGAATAGAAGCCTTCGAGAGCGTCCCAGTCTTTGCTCTGCAGGTAGAGCTTGCGAAGCGCGTCCTGGGCGCGCCGATTGTCGGGCTCGGCGTCGAGCAGGGCCTTCCACGCAACGATAGCCAGATCAAGCTTCTGCAGCTTCTCGGTATAGAGAATCGCGAGCTTGGGCAGCAGCAGTCCGCGACGGGCCGGGTCGCCGGTGAGCGACACTTGTTTCTGGAGAATCGCCGCGAGCTCTTCCCAGTGCTTCTCGCGCTCGTAAAGCTTTTCCAGCTCGGCCAGAGCTTCGGTATCGCGGTCGTCTAGCTCGATGACCTTTTTCCACAGCTCGATCGAAACGGATGCCTTCTTCAGCTTCTCGGTGGCAAGCTTGGCGACTTCGGCCCAACGACGAGCCTGCTCGGCTGGATCCGTTAGCCGCGCTATTTCTTGGCGCAAGACCCCGACGAGACGTTCCCAGTCGCGCCGCTTTTCATACATCTGCTTGAGGAACCCAACGGCCTCCGCATTGGCTGCGTCGATCTCGAGGATCGCCTCGTAGCACTTGATGGCTTCGGCTTGGTTCTGGAACTTCTCCAGGTAGAGACTGGCGATGCGAAGCTGGAGCGCGACCTTCTCCTCGGGCATCGCCGTAAGCGAGGCCTTGCGGCGCAGAAGCGCGATGATGTCGGGCCAGCGAGGGTTGGCGCTCGATTCGAGCTGCCTGACGAGCGCGTCAATGACTTGGACGTTGCCAGGCTGGATGGCGAGGATGCGGTTGTACGAGTCGACGACGTTCACGTCGAGCTTGAGGCGCTCACGGTAGATCTCGACCATTTCGAGAAGGAGCGGAACCTTCTCGTCGGCGGCAGCCCACGCTGCCTTGTCGACTGCCTCTTTGAGGATCTCTACGCACGCCTTCCAACGCTCGGCTTGCTTGTAGAGCCTGGCGAGCTCGCGCCGCGGGCCCCATATCGTCGGAGCACTCCCGACCACCTTCTTCCACGCGTCGATTCCCTTCTCGATCGACTGGCGCTCGGCGTCGAGCGCCGCGGACGCCTGCGAATGGAGCTCGGCGGGAAAGTCATCAAGGGTGCCGTTCGAAATCGGATCCATGCCCACGTGTTCCTCCGGAATAAATGGGGCCAAACGAGGAGGCGAAACCGGATGGCGTCGTCTCCCGCCCCGCCCAAGTAGGGCTAAAAGCGCGGAAAAAGGAGCATTTTTATATCACGCGCTCCGCACGACTAACAACGAGAATGAGGCTGCAAACGAGAAGTTCTACCGGGGGGACCTGAATCGGAAAATGGGCTTGCACGGGTCGGCTGCTCCGGCAAGAGGAAATGAATTCCCCCTCGCGGCCCTGAATAGCAAAAAGCACCAGAAGCGATTCAGCCTCTGGTGCCTTTTCAACGCAACGGCTCTTTGCCGAGACTACGGACCCGAAAGGGCGTACAGCTTGTCGTTTGCTGCGCGAATGAAGCCGGAAGCTGCGCCGTCTTTGCCGCCGCCGGTGGCTACGTACTTCTGCAAATAGTCGTGGGCCAACGTTTTGTGCTCGTTCGAGTGGGATTCCTCGTACCACTCGGCGTAGGTCATGCCGCAGTTGTACATCGCCTCGAAGAGACTATTGTCGATGTCAATGGCTTCCTTGAAAGCACGGACCGCTTGGTCGTATTGCTTCAGCGACTTCAAGGCCACGCCCTGGAAGTTGTAGCACTCGGAACTGTTATCGTTGGCCCGAACACACTCGGCGAAGACCTGTGCGGCTTCCTTGTCGGCATCCCAGTTGAGGTAGAGCTGGCCAAGCGCAACGAAGGGCTTGTCCATGCGCGGGTTGAGCTCGATGGCCTGCCGCAATGCCAGGTCAGCCTCCTTCGGCTTCTCCTCGTACATGTAGACCAGGCCGAGGCGCCAGAACGCTTTGAACAGCTTGGGATCCAGCTCGGTCGCCTTCTTGAGCGACGACTCGGCCTTGTCGAGCTGCTTGGCTTCTAGGTAGGCCTCGCCGAGATCGTAGTGGAAGTTTGCATTGTCTGGGCTGCGTTGCACGGCAGACTCGAATGCGTCGGCCGCTTTGTCCCACTTCCGTTGCGCCTGATACACCTTGCCGAGATTGTAGTAGGCCTTCTCGTACGATGGATCGGTTTGAATGGACAGCCGAAGGTCGCGCTCGGCCGCTTCATAGGCGCGATTCGTAAAATGCTCGACGCCCTTGTTGGCAATCTCGATGGCCTTGATGCGATTCTGGCTGCACACGAACGAGTCGCATGCCGGCAAAATCACCGCGAGCGCAACGATCACATTGAAATAGCGCCTCATGGTTTCCTCCCTTGTTGCACGACGAGCATTGGAACCCGAAGTTCCTAATCGCCCGCGGCGCCGGCCGTGAAGTTGAACGGATAGGAGACGATGACGATACCGCCACCCATCGGCTTCGGGAACTCCCAGCGACGAACTGCCTGAACGACGCAGTTTTCTACGCGGAGGTTACCCATCGTCGAGCTCTGGAGCACCGACGCGATGACCTGGCCTGTGGCTGCGATGGTGAACTGAACCGAAACGCGGCCCGAAAGATCCGCCTTCTTGGTCAGTTCGGTCTCGTAGCAGTACTTAACCTCGTTTATGTGGCGGCGAATGATGCGGCGGATGATTTCCTTGTCGAGAGAGCCGCGCACGTTCGCCTGACCCGGGATGACGTCTGGAGCCCTGGCCCGACGACCACCGAGACCACCCGCGCCGCGGCCGTAGCCGGACCCGTTGCCGCCGCCGCCGCCCTTGCCGATGGTGCCGAAGTTGCCAAGGCCGATGGTGCCTTCACCCGTACCACCGCCGCCCGTACCCGTGCCGACCAAGCCGAGACCGCCGACGCCGTACGCTTCACCAATTTCGTTGCCGATGAGACCACCGAGCACGTTGACCGCATCCGAGCCAGCCGCCGTGTCGCGACCGAAGATCGACGCCAGGTGCGAGCCTTCGGACATCTTGAGAACGCCCAAGATACCGGCATTCTTCGCGTTCTCTTCGGCGAGCTTCTTGGCCAGGTGCGGATCCGGGTTGTCCTTCGGACCCTTGAGGCCGTACAGACCCTCCTTATTCTTGGAGGTCTTCTTGCCCATCTTGCCTTCTTCGCCCTTGTGGCGCTTGCCCTTACCACCCTGCTCGTCCGGACCCTTCTTCTTGAGCCACTCGGGAATTTCTTCTTCCTTCTCCTCCGGGGGCTTGATGAGGAAGTTGACGAAGCGGCTGTCCGCGTTGAAGAGATCGAGTGAAAGCGACTTCGGATCCGGCGGAACCGAGAAGATCATGAGCAGGAAGAGCAGCAGGGCGGCGGCGGTGCCGACCGTGTAAGCCTGCTCGCTCCAGCGCCAAATGAGGAACGGCACGGGAACCGGTCGAGGCTTCGGCGTGGAGCTCACGAGGAAGGTTGTCTGGCCACAGTCGATCTTCGCGCGCCCACGGTCACCGAGCGAGAAGCTGGCGCCTCGTTGCTGCACGTACTGCGCGAGAGGAATCGACTGCCCGTCGAGCTGAACCTCGCCAGACATATTGGGCGTCGTGTTCACCATGAAGTCCGCGCCCGTCGTCGATACCAACGCGAAAGATGAGCTGCCGAGGAACTCGGGCGCCACCGGGGTATCGGCGATGGTGTCCGAACCGATCACGTAGTTCGGCGTGGACTTGGTCCGGCGCTTGAGGCCCATGTAGACCAGCGAAATGCCGAGGATCATGCCGCCGAACACCGTCACGTCGAGCGCAGGAGACTGGCGTTCCCACTGAAAGTTCTTGGACTCGCCGCCATCGGCAACGAATTTGTCGTAGCGCTCCTTCTCACGGCCACCATTGATGATGGCGAAGAAGAAGGTCACGAGAGCGATAGCAACCGCCACGATGCCGGCAGCGATCAAGGCCTTGGACTGTCCGGCGGTCGACTTGCCCTTCGGGTCCGTCAGGTGGCGGGTATTCGTGACAACACCGCGGTAGATGGCCTGAACTTCGACAGCCTTGCTACCATCGAGCATCTCGACCTCGGCAGCGACGTGGCCAGCCGGGGGCATCGAGAATCCCTGCTGAGGTGCCGGACTAGGCGGCAACACCTGCGTCTGAGGCAGAGGATACTGCTGCGGCGGCGGAGCAAACTGCGGCGGCGGAGCCACCGGTTGAGCAGGTGGAGCGTAGCCAGCTGGCGGCGCTTGCTGGATGTATTGCTGCGCTTGCTGAGGCGAGAACTGAATCGTGGCCGGAAACTGGGAAACGGGGCGCGGTGGAGTGGCGACCGGCATCGGCGTCGCATCCGCATCGGCGACGGCGGCTCCGAAGAGAATGACCACGCGGGTGTCGCCAAACTGGACCTGGTCGCCCGACTTGAGGACAGCCTTGTTGATCCGCTCTCCATTGACCGTCGTTCCGCGCGTGGAACCGAGATCGATGAGCTGGATTTCGCCCGGTCCGGTGACCTCGACGACCGCGTGCATGCGCGAGACCGTCTCGTCTTCCAGACGGAGGTGCGAGGAAGCCAACTTGCCGATCTTGATGACCGGCTCATTCAGGGTCTCCTCTCGGACCAGCTGATCCCCCCTGTAAATCTGGAACTTGATGGGGATGGGTGCGTTGGCCATGGCTCTTCTCCTTGTTTCCTTGCGGCGACGGCGGCCAGAAGGCCGCCGCGCTGCTCTGCATCACCTGGCCCGAAGCGGGCTCCACTGCCCGCTTCGAGTTAGATGTCTTCGAGCGACTTGAGCATTTCGGGGATGAAGTCTTTGCGAATCTCGATGAGGCTCTCGTGTTGGGCCTTGTTGATCGAGTTGACCAACTCGCCGTCTGGACGCTGCAGATCTCCTTCGACGTTATCGTCTTCGAAGTCGTACACCGTCTTCGACTTGTAGTTCGCGTTATCGCCCGCCTCTTGAGCGAGCGCAGTCCCCACCCCGGTGAGGCTCAGTACCACTATCATTGCCAAAGTCTTCATGGCGTCTTCTCCTTGCTCTGCCGGGGTGGGCATTGTCGGCCCGCCCCTATTGACAACCGCTCTGAACAAAAGTTCCAGAAATCTTCTAAAAATGGCTCGGAGCTGGAAGTTTAGCGCCTATTTCTTCTTTTTCTTGCCGTCGGTGGACTTCTTGGCCGCCTTCGCGTCCGTCTCACCTTGGTCGCCGGCACCTTCGTCGGCCTGAGCAGGACTCGCGCTCTTCTCGTCGGCGGCCTTTGCCTTCTCGTCGGCAGCCTTCGCCTTCTCCTCGGCAGCCTTGGCTTTGTCGTCTTCGGCTTTCTTCGCGTCAGCTTCCGACTTGGCCTTCTCGTCGGCCTCCTGCTTCTTCATCTGCTCTTCCATGGCCTTCTGCTGCGCCTCGGCCTTGCGCTGCATGTCCTCGGCCTCTTTCATCATCTTTTCGGCCTCGACGAGCGCGGCGAAGGTTTCGTCGATGTCCTTGATGCGCTTTTCGGCGTCCTTGCGCATCTTTGGCGACTGCGAGCGCGACAGGTAGTCTCGGTAGTAAGCCTGGGCCTTCTGCAGCATGGGCTTGTCGCTGCCGCCTTTGTACTCTTGGTAAAGGACGCCGAGGTTGAAGTACGCCTCAGGACGTTGGGGCTCCATTTGACGAGCGCGATTGTATTCGGCTTCGGCCTCGTCGAACTTCTTGTTTCCGCGCAGGGCGACTCCGAGACCAATGACCGCCTCGTAGTTCTTGGGCTTCGCCTTGAGGACCTCGCGAAAGTTCTGCTCGGCAATATCGTAGTTGCGGAACTTCAGCGACAAGGCGGCGAGGTTCAGGCGGGCCTCGTAGAGAGTCGGGTCGAATTCGACGGCACGCGTGTAGTTCTTGATCGCCTCGGTATAGTTCTTTTTCGAAAGCGAGATCATGCCGAGGGTGTTGTAGACGACGGCGACGGCTTTCTTCATTTCGATGGTATAGCCCGCGCCACCGGTCGACTCGTCGGCATCGGCCTTGGTGCCTTCTTCCTTCGCCTCGTCCTTTTCCTTCTTCGCCTTGCCCCTCTTGCCCTTCTTCGCTGTGTCGTCGGGCGCCGCCGCGTCCTCCTCGAAGACGCCGGTGGCGATTTCCTTCGCGCGCTTGATGGCCTGCGCGCCGACCAGCTTGGCGGCTTCAGGCAAGCCGAGGTCATAGTAGATGTACGTCAGACCCGCGTAGGCCTGCAGGCTGTTACCGTCGAGCGCGAGGACCGTTCGCAAATGGCGGACCGCCTGGTCGTTGAGCGATTTCTTTTGGCTGTCGCTGGCAACCCGTGCCTGCTCGCGCATGATTTGTGCGAGGTTGATGCGCGCAAAGATGGATCCGAGCAGCGGATCGGCCTGCACCGAACGATTGAAGAGAGACTCCGCGTTCGCCTTGTTGCCGCTCTGCCAGGCCAGGTAGCCCAGGTTCGCCAGCGCTGGAGCGTACGGCTTGGCGCCGTTCGCCATCGAGTTCCAAATGCTGACGGCGTCGTCCTTGCGACCGCACTCGAGGTAGATGGTCGCCTCGTTGTTGCGCGCCTCGAGAAGAGCCGGGATCTTGTCCGCCATGCGCTTGAAGGAGGACGCTAGCGAGCTGCAGTCGCTCGGACTTAGAGCGCCGTTCTTCTTCGCGTTTTGGTAGTCGAGAGCCACCTTTTCGAAGTCCGCCTTTTGTTCCTCGGTGACCTGACGGCCCGAGGTTTTCCGCTTGAGCGGGATGTCGGCCGGACCGGCATCCGAGAAGGCCGGCTTGGCTGCGACGGGCTTGGGCCCTTCGTTATTTCCTGCTTCTTCCTCGTCTGGCAGCGGGGCGTTCTTCTTTCCCGCCGACTGCGACGAAGCACAACCCGTCGCCAGGAGAGCGAGGGCCGAGGCAGCAAAAACGGTCTTGAGCGACCACATTTCAAGTCGTCCGTGCATGGTCATTGCTGGCTCCTAGTCCTTCGTGAGCACTTGAACGTCGTCGGGCAGCTCGGGCACGACGGCAGACGGGGTGATGGGGGTCGACACGTAGCCAGGCTCGGGCTTGGCTTCCGCGGCGAGCGGGTACTCGCTGGGCTTGAGCTGATTGAGCTCGACCTCGCACATGGTCGACCACTCGTTGAACCACGATTCCTTCGTGGCGGCTTTGAGACACAGGTCGTAGCCGACCACGGCCTTGGACTCGATGGGCTCGGCCTTGTCGACGAGAGCATCGCAGAAGATTTCGCGCGGGCGATTGCCCCACTCGTCCTGCTCCTTGAGATCCTTCGGAATCTCCGCCGTGTAGAGCTGATTCACGAAGTCCGCGAAGACCTGACCGATGCGCGCCGAAGCGGCAATCGTCCAGTGAGCGACTTTGTAATCGAGCACGAAGTCGTACATGCCCTTCTTGTCCGCGCTGGGACCGGCGAGCTTCTCGGCCAGCTTGCTCTTCTCGGTCAAGTAGACCATGAACTTCTTGTTCGAATCTTCGAGCTTCTTCTTCTTGGCTTCGGCGACGCGTTTGCTGTCGAACTGGGTCGGCTGCTGGAAGTCGAGGCCCTGCGGGAACTTGACCTTCAGGAACTGCTCGTAGACCTGCTCCGCCTTGTAGAAGGCAGCGCCGGCCACCGCAAAGCGCATGAAGACGTCGCGTGAGGCTGCTTCGCCCTGATTCGGAACCTGGCTCGAGAGCTTCTTCTCGGCGTCGCCGTGTGCCCAAAGCTTGAGAACTTCGTCGAAGTGCTTCTGCCCCTCGGCCGCGGCCTTCGAGTTGCGATCGTACACGGTGATCTTCGAGCTGGTGGGCGGTCCGCACTGCGTGCGCAACTTCTCCTTCAGCTTCTTCTTCTTGTCCTTGATCTTGCTGTTGATCTCGTAAAGCGCCTTGGCCTTACCGTTCATGGTCACGCGTTCGACCTTGAGGCAGGCGCCGTTCACGCCTTCCTGCGGGCAGGACTTGTTCCAGGCGAGCTGACCCAGCTTGAAGTGCGCAAGGATCTGCTTGTCGATGCCACCCTTGGCGCCCCACTTCTTGAGGTAGGCGTCGAGGTGTCGAGCAAGCTCGTCGTTCTTGTTCTGCTTCTCGTAGACCTCGCTCATCTGGAAGACGACGTTCGCCGCATCCGCCGGCTTCTTGTCGCCGTAGTACTTGACGTAGCTGTTCATGTCGTCGACAGCCTTGTCGAACTCGCCCAAACCGATGCGGAACGCGTACGCGTTGCCGAGTGCCGTGAAGGCCTGCTTTTCACCCGGGAACTGCTTGGCGAATTCCTCGTAGCGCTTCGCCGCTTCCGAGTAATAGGCCAGCTGGTGGTAGCCGGCCGCGATCTGGAAGAGAGCACGCTGGGCCAGAATGTCCTTGGGGTGATCGTGCGCGAGTTGCTCACGAGCCTTGATGGCCTGACCGATGAGACGCGCGTTCTGGAAGCACAGACCTGCGTTGTAGAGGCGCTGGGCGTGATCCTTGTGGTCCGGAATCGTATCCGCCGCCGCCAAGAAGGACAGAGCGCACTCCTTGTAATTCTTCTCTTTCTCGTACTGCTTCGCCTCGGCGACCAAGCTGTCCGTCTTGAGCGAAACCATCTGCTTGCGGAACTCCTGGTCCTTCATGAGGACCGGGTTCGCCAGGTACTTCTCGACGGTGGCGAGCAGATCCTTGTAGCGCTTGAGGATATTCAAGCAGTCGAGCAGGAGGTTCGCCGAATAGATGGCGAGCTCGTCGGTCACGTGGTGGTCGACGATGTCCGCGAACAAGACGATAGCCTCGTCGAAGTGGTTGTAATCGTAGAAGACGCGCGCCTTGCGGTACTTGATCTTGGTGAGCTCGGGCGCATCGGGCACGTACTTGATGTACGTGTCGAAGGCCTCGATCATCTTCTTCTGGTACTCGGGGATGGTGCGAGGCTTCAGATCCTTTTCCTTGCTCTTGTCCTTGTCGACCTCTTCACCGCTGTCGCTGATGTTGAGGGCGTTCTTCCAAGCAAGGACCGCGGCGTACGCCGACTCCTTGACGTACTTTCCCTTCGGGTCGAGCTGGACGACCTTCGTATAGGTCTCCGCCGCTTCCTTCCAGGCCTGCATCTGCCACAGGATTTCGCCGTAGTAGAAGGTGATCTCCGCCGTGTCTTTCTCTTGGCTGAAGTGACTCAGGAACTCCTTGTAGACCATGCCGGCCAGCTGGTACGTGTCGGAGTTCTTGGTTCGCTGCGCTTCTTTGTGCCAAATGAGCGCTAGCTCTTTGCCGGTGTCGTGGAAGGAGTTCTTGCACTCAGTCATCACGTCCTTCTTGACGTCCGGCTTCTTCAGCATCGCCTCGTACACGTTGCCGAGACGCTTGAGCTCTTGAACCTGATCCTTCTTGTTACCGGCGGACAGCGTGTTGCGCAGGATCTTGTTCTGCCACTCGCACAGGCGAGGCGAGGCTTCGTTGAGCGTGATGATCTTGCGGTAAATCTTCGAAGACTCGGGGAACATGCCCTGCTCCCAGTAAAGCTCGGCAAGAGACTCGAGCATCTTGGGGGCATAGTCGCCACCGACCCGCTGAAAGAAGTCCCACGCCTTGTCAGGGACTGCGCCAGGCGTGCGCGCATACGCCTTGACCACGTCCTTCTTCGCTTCCTTTTCCAGCGGACCCGCTTGGTTCTTCGGAATCTTGCCGTTCTGGCAAAGCTGGATGACCTTCACGAAGATTTCGAGAGCGTTCTTGAAGTTGCCGAGGTTGATCTCGACCCAGCCCTTCTTGTAGAGCGCGAAGCCGAAGACCGACGAGCCGGGGAATTGCTCGACCTTCTCGTAGAACTTGCCGGCGTTCTCCATCTCGCCCTTCTGGAAGTAGAACTCGGCGAAAGACAAGTACGCGTTGGGCACGTATTTCGACTGCGGGTAATCCTTGATCAAACGATGGAAGAACTCGCGGGCTTGGTCCTCCTTCTTGATCATCTGAAGAAGGTAAGCGAGACGGAAGAGCACCTCATCCATCCGGTTGTACTTGGGGTACTTCGACGCCGAAACGTAGCTCTTCACCGCTTGCAGCGCGGTGTTCTCGGCGTCTTTCTCGGACTTCTGCTGCTTTTGTTTGAGGCTTGCCGCGAGGCCGGAGTTCTTGGCCTGCTGGGCATCGAAAATCTTCTGATCGAGGGCCCGCGCATCCATGGTGTAGTTGCGCTGTTTCTCGGCCAGAAGCTCGCCCAAGCGGAAGTAGTAGTCCGGCTTCTGCTGGTCGTCTTCACTGGAGTTCCGGATCAAGTCGAGCATGTACTTGATCTGCTTGTCGGTGATCTTGTTGATCTTGTCGCGCTGCTGACCGACGAAAGCGTCGACGGTAAGAGTCGGTCCCGTCTGCTCCTTCTTCTCTTTGGCGGGTTCTTTGGGCTTGGTTAGCTCGGTCTGCTGCCCGCTCGTGACCTCGATCTCTTTCTTCTTGAATTTGGCCTCAGCACGGGCCGCCTGGGCGCCGAAGGCACCCGCCGCACAAAAAGCGGCAAGCGAGACATAGCGAACGAACAGTCGATTACGCGTCATGGTTGTTCCTTGTCCGTCTGTGGAAGTGCCAAGCCTATTCAGGTTGAGCCTCGCCGCCGGCCGGCGGGTTCGCCGGAGCCGCTGGCGAAGCGCCTTCGCCCCCGTTGTCGCCGCCGCTTTCAGGCTCGGTGGGAACCGGAGCATTTTCAGGCGATCCGCTCTGGCCGCACTTGTTGGCCAGCTTGTAGCGGTAGTAACCGAGCTCGTCACGCCAATACTCACCGGTGAACGGCCAGAATTGGTGCTCGTCATCGACATTGATCGTGACGATGTCCCGCGCTCTGCGGTTGCGGTCCTTGGTACTTTCGTTCCTTAGATCCTCTTCCTCTTGGCGCTTTTCGCCGTCGAGGATCTCGTACTTGATCTTGGTCACGCGGACCGTAAGCGCCGCAAATTCATCGACCAGACGCGCGACACGCTTGCGCGCCATCTCGCCGGCCTCATTCACCATGAGGGCACGGTTCACGCCGAGGTCGGAAAAGATATTGTTGGCAACCGCAGTCGACTTCCAAGCGACATCGGCCTTGTCGTGCGCCGCCAGCTCCTTGTCGAGCTCGCGCACATACTCGAAACGCTTGGCGATGCTTCGATCCGTCAGCACGGCACGGGCGGCGCGCTCGACGATCGGCTTCATACCCGAACGCCCCATACGAACCTTGACCGCGGCGTCGAAGAAGTCGGAGTTGTCCTTGTACTTCTTGAGCATCTCTTCGAGGCCCTTGCGAATCTCGGGAACCGTCTCGTCGAACTCGTTCATCGCGTCGCTCGCGCGATCGAAGAGGCAGTTGTAAAAATAGATCGTCGCCTTGACGGTCAGCGCTTCGGCGGCCGACTCGGGCTTGATGAAGTACTCGAAGAACGGCGCGCGCAGGGTGTGGATGTTGCCAAGGGCCTTCGAATAGCCGGCCTGCTTGAGCATGAAGTTCGCCCACGACGATTCGAACAGACTGTTCGGCCAGTCGTACGAGTCAGGCGACACGCGGTCGAAGTACTTGGTCGCAAGAACGAACTGTCCGGTCGAGTAGAACACGCGGGCGAGCGAAAGATTCGCCAGGTCCTGAAACGGACGAACCTTGGGATCCGAGCTTTCCTCGGCCACGCGCAAAACCTCTTTGAAGGACTCGACGGCGGGCTTGGCGTTGTATTCACGAACGTGGGTTGCGCCTTCGAAAAGCTTGGCCTGGACGTAGAACGGGCTCTTCGGGTTTACCTGGCCGAAGAGCTCGACCGCGCCTTTGAAGTTGTTCTTCTGGTAGTTGAACTTGCCGAGAAGAAAATAGAGCTCGTCACGCACGGCCGAAAGCTGCGGGTTCTCGAGCTCGGTCCGGTCGTACTTACCGATCTTCTCCAGCACGCCTGCAGAGTCGGGCACGTCGCGCGTGAGCGCCGCGAGCCACTGCAGAGTTTCATTGTAGTGCGGGTGCGACGGCCCCTTCTGAACGATGCGATCGAAGTAACTGATCGAAGCCGAATAGAAGTGCAGCTTGTAGAGCGTCTTGCCCATCTTGAACTCAGCCGCCTGGCGACTCAGCTCGTCGCTGCCCTGATCCTCGATGGCCTTGTTGTACTCGATCGAGGCCATGTAGTAGTTGTTCGTGCCGTAGAACTTGTCGCCGCGCTCGACGGCTTCGGATCCGCCACCGCCGGTCAGAGCCGCTTCGCCACTGCGCGACTTGTGAGATCCGGACGACGGCTCGCCTGGCGCACCCTTCTTCTTCTTGGCCATGGCCTCTGGAGCAACGGCCATGGCGAGTGCGAACACGAGGAACAGAGCGCAACCCTTTTTACGGCTCATGAATGGACCTCACGAAGATGGCGCCCGTCCGTAAATCCGGGACGGGCAAATGATGAAGTGGTCTGCAAGATTCGGAATCGTTTCGCCTACCTCAACACACAAAAATCGATCGACTCCGCAAACGAAGCCAGCCGGCTGACACCGGCGGACAGCGCCTGATCGTCGCTGATAGGCTATAAAAATCGAGTCATCCTAGGCAGCCCGATCTGTCGTGTCAAGCGAGATTCGTCCCGAGTTGCGTCCCGTAACTTAGCGTATCCCCGAAACAAAACCATCATCTTCCGGCCAGCGTTTCCCTGTTGACATGGTGCTGTGCCTCGCTAAGATGACCGTCCTTGGCGCCTAGCCGTGCTTGATCTCGTTCGCGGCCCAACCGGACGGAAGGAGTCCTTTGATGAGCCAGTATCTGTGTGCCAAAACCTACAAGGTGCGACCAGTCACGATGCGACTTTCGCTGCTCGGTATGCTTGTTCTGTCAGCCGTATCCCTGTTCGCCAACACAGGCTGTGAAGACAAAGCGATCGGCAGGCCCTGCGACGTTCTCACCGATGCTGGAGCATCCCAGGCGGTCTTCAACGCCGAGGCTCTCGAGTGTCCGAGTCGCATTTGTCTCAAGCCCGTGGTGGATCCCACAGGAACCAAGATGCCGTCGCCCACGACGACCGCCTACTGTTCGGCGAGTTGCTCGCAAGACAGCGACTGCAGCGACGCCCAGGGGCGCACGAAGGATCCGAACAACACCCTCGACCGACGCTGCAATTCCGGGTTCGTTTGCGGAATCGCCTTCGTCAAAGGCAAGATTTGCTGCCAAAAGCTCTGCCTATGCAGCGACTTCCTAGGTGCGAACGGCGCACAGACCCCGATTGCTTGCACGGGTGGCAACGCCGCCAGCTGCAACGATCCTTCGCAGCCGTAGCGATTCTCGCAACAAGCCTCGCTGGGCTCGCTCATGGCTGGTCGCACGCTCAGCAGGCGGACAGCGCTTGGCCAGCGAGCGGAGCAGCTCGCCGCTGACCATCTCGAAAAGCTTGGCTACGAGATTGTCGTGCGCAACTGGCGCCGGCCGGAGGGCGAGATCGACCTCGTCGTCGACAAGGCGGGCCTTTGTGTCTTCGTCGAAGTACGATCGAGAACCGGGATCGAGCGCGGCCACGCGCTCGAAACGATCGATGGACGCAAGCGCGCCCGGGTTCTCCGTGCTGCTCGCATGTTCATCAATGAAGAGCAGCCTGCCGCTGCGGCGTTTCGCTTCGACGTCGTAGCAGTGACGTTCTCGCCCGACGAGACCGCGCCCGAGCTCATCCACATCGAGGATGCATTTCAGACCAGCTCCGGCTGAGGGTACGTAGCCCTGCTCCAGCTGCCTTCGCCGAGCAAAGGCTCGGCCCTGCTGAGCGCGTTCTAGGTCGTCGCGGGCGCGACAGGCGCTTCGGCCGCGGGAGCAGTGGCGACGCCCGAGTCGACCGACGGACCGCGCTCGCCCTTGATACGAGCCGCCTTGCCTTGCAGCTTGCGCAGGTAGTTGAGTCGCGCGCGACGAACGCGGCCGTGCTGAACCACCTCGATCTTCTCGATGCGGCTCGAGTGGAGCGGAAACACGCGCTCGACACCCACGCCGTACGAAATCTTGCGCACGGTGAACGAAGCCAGCGACGAGCTGTTGCGCCGATCGATGACTACGCCCTCGAAAATCTGGACGCGCTCTTTGTCGCCTTCCTTGATGAGCGTGTGCACCCTGACGCTGTCGCCGGGACGGAAATCCGGGATGTTATCCCGGCGGAACGAATTTTCGATTTCTCGGATCAAAGGGTGCGTGCTCATGGTTCCGCTCTTCGGTAGGGGGCGTATTTACTACGCGGAAGGGGAGAGATAGTCAATATCCACCGGACAGATCGCTTACGTTTGCGGCAAGGATTTCTTGCGCCGCTTGCGGGAAGTCCCAGAAAGTAGCGCCTGTTCGTCCTCGCTAGGCGGATGACGCACAAGCAGATCCGGGCGCCGAGCTTGCGTCCGTCGCAGCGATTCCAGCCGTCGCCAAACGGCGACTTGGGCGTGATTGCCAGAGAGAAGAACCTCGGGAACGGACCGTTCTCGAAAAACCGGCGGCCGCGTCCACTGCGGGTATTCCAGCCGCCCGGCCGTGAACGATTCGTCTTCCGTCGATTCCGCGCAGCCCAAAACGCCCGGAATCAGGCGTGCCACCGCCTCGACGATGACCGTGGCCGCCACTTCGCCACCTGCCAGCACGTAGTCGCCGATGCTAAGGACGTCGTCTGCGAAAAGCTCGGCGATGCGCTCGTCGATGCCTTCGTAGCGCCCGCAAATCAACATGAGGCGCTTGCGGCCGACGAGCTCCTTCGCTAGCGCCTGATCGAAGAGTCGACCGGCGGGCGAGAGCAACACCCGGTGGGCGCGCCCACGTTCCTTCTCGGCAGCTTCGATGGCGTCCGCCACCGGACCGGGGCGCAGGATCATGCCCGGACCGCCGCCGTAGGGCGAATCGTCGACTTGGCGATGTCGGCCGGGCGCAAAATCGCGCGGGTTGGTGCACGCGACACGCACGATGCGATTTTCGATGGCCTTGCCAACCAAGCTCGTACGCAGAAACGAATCGAACATCTCGGGAAAGAGCGAGATGAGCTCGATATCGAGCGCCGGCTCGACTGGCTGAATGGCGCTCGGCTTAGTCGGCCTAATCATGGTACTCGACCACCAGCCGGCGAGCCTGCGGGTCGAAACTGTGAATACAGGACGCGACCGCGGGCACCAGGTGCTCGGCCCCGTCGTCCCCGACGATCGTGAGCACATCTTGAGCGCCGTTCCAGAATGTTCCGGCCACGCGGCCGATGCGCGCGCCGTCCTTCTTCACGGCGTCGCAGCCGATGATGTCCTCGATGTAGAATTCGCCGCTTGCCAGGGGTGAAAGGATCTCGCGCGGCACCTGCAGCACGTGCCCGCCAAGTTCCGCCACGGCGTCCCGAGTATCGACACCCGCAAAGCGAAGTAAGAGGCCGGCGTGGACAGGACGCCAAGCCGACACGCTCGCGACGCGCACGCTTTCTCCGCGAACCAGACGGACCTCAAGCGGGGTCGGCAACACCCGACCTACGGCTCGATTGTAAGGCTCAAACGCGATCTCGCCGCCAATGCCGTGCGGACGCCCCAAGACACCGAAGGGCAACCACTCCGAGAGCATGCACGCACCCGAGCGGAGGCCGTCTAGTCTTCGAGAATCTCGAGAATCGCCCGCCGCTTGACCTTGGCGGACGCAGCGGACAAGACGGTGCGCAGGGCTTTTGCCGTGCGGCCCTGTCTGCCGATCACGCGACCGAGATCCGACTCCGCGACTTTGAGCTCGAATACCGTTGCATCCGGTTCGTCGACTTCCTCAACCACGACTTCGTCCGGGTGCTCGACCAAGGCGCGCGCAAGATAAAGCACGAGCTCGCGCAAGGCAGGCTCCTTGTCCGAAGCAACAGCGGAGGGGGACGGATCGCCCTCAGTCACGTATTCACGCCTTAGCTGGAGCGGCTTCGGCCGTAAGCCGCGCCTTCTTGATTAGCTGGCCGACGGTCTCGCTGGGAACGGCGCCGCAGGAGAGCCAGTGTTCCAGTTTCGCCATGTCGAGCTTTACGGCAGGAGGATCTTGCCGTGGATCGTAGGTACCGATTTGCTCGATGAGACGGCCGTCGCGCGGACTTCGTTCATCAGCAGCGACAACGCGGTAGTGGGGAGACTTCTTGCCTCCGCAACGGGTGAGTCTGATAGTGACGGCCATGGTTTCCTAGCTTCCTTGTTCGCTCATCGTGAGCCAGCGGGTGAGAGTGATTATAACGCAGCTAATTGTCAAGGCGAAGGTACTTCTTTTCCGACCTGAACGAATTACGATAAGGCGTTCGTTGGGGTGTGGGAAAGCGAAAACCGTCATCGCTTGACAGACAATTCTATTTTGTCGGACGATTCTAGACTCGCGGCGCCAAGGTCAAGCTTTCGACTTGCGCCTGAAGTTGTGGGATTTTCCCACGTCCGATGCGCAAGTTCTCCGTCTCGCTCTTCCTCGCCGCCAACCTTCTTCTGTCGTCGCATGCCCGAGCAAACGGCTCAGCCGAACGCCGGGTCGTGATCTTCTACACGGCCGAAGCGCATGGCAAGCTCGAGCCGTGCGGCTGCACCAGCGACCCGCTTGGCGATTTCGCGCGGGTTACCGCCTTGGTCCGAAGGGCCGCCGGCCACACGAAATCGGCCATCCTCGTCGATGCGGGCAACCTCGTCTACGCAGAGGCGGAGGCCTCGCCCAGGATGCTGCCCGTCGCCGAGCTGCGCTCGCGCTTCATCGCCGAGGAAATCACGAAGCTGCCCTTCGGCGGAAGTGCGCTGGGTGAGACCGACTGTTTGCACGGCAAGAGCGGCGTGATGCCCAAGCGCCTGGCGGTGAACCTTCCACCGTCTAGTTTCACCGAACCATCGCGGCTGCTCGACGTAGGTGGCATTCGTATCGGCGTGCTCGGCATCGCCGCGCCGGCGGCCGCAGTAAGGCTGGGCCTCGCCGCCGACGACTCGGCGGAAAGCAGCAAGCGCGAGGTGGCGCGCCTGCGGGCGGCGGGCGCGGAAATCGTTATTTTGCTCGCCCCGGTAGAGCGGCCGGTGGCGCGCAGCCTGGCCCGGACGGTCGGGGCGGACTTCGTCGTCGTCGGGAAGAATGTCGGCCAAGGAACTGCGACCGCAGAGGCAGCGGGCAGCGGCTACCTCGTCGCGCCCGCCGATGAAATGCAGCGCCTGGGACGCCTTGAAATCGTCCTGCGGGGAAGTCGAAAAAGCCCGACGCCAGAGCCGCTTCTCGACGGCGGTAGCGCCGAGGGGCAGCAGCTGCACCTGGCCGATCTCGACCGTCGGCTGCAGCGACTCGACGCCGACCTTGCGCAGTGGCGAGCCGATGCCACGTCCGACAGAGCCTTCGTCGCCGGCAAAGAGCGCGAGCGGGAGAATCTCGCCAGCGAGCGCGCGCGACTCACGGCACGCCCGTGGCAGCCCCCGACGACCGGCTCGTATTTCGTCAATTCGCTCATCCCGATCCGTCGCAGCTTGCCGCGCGACCCTGCCCTGGCGGCCAGCATGCACAAGCTCGATCGCGCCATCGGCGCGGCGAGCCTGCGCATGGCCGAGCCGCCGCCACCCGCCGAGCCAGGCCGCGCCTTCTACGTCGGCCAGGAAAAATGTGTTTCGTGCCACAAGCCCGCGGCACGGCAGTGGAAGCACACCGTCCATGCCCAAGCGTGGAAAACCCTGGTCGACGTCGGCAAAGAAGCGCACGAGGACTGCGTGAGCTGCCACGTCACCGGCTACGGCGAAGTTGGGGGCAGCAGCCTCGGCTACACGCGAGGGTTGCAGGATATCCAGTGCGAAACCTGCCACGGCCCCGGCTCCATCCACGTCGAGAAGCGAGGCAAGGAATCGCCTCTCGCCATCATCACGAAAACGCCCGAGTCGGTCTGCGCTCGCTGCCACAACGAGAAGCATTCCGACACCTTCGATTACAAAGCCTATCTGCGCGATGTGATCGGTCCGGGCCACGGCGAGCTAGCCCGCGACGACCTGGGCGACGGTCCCACGGGGCACAGCTTGCGCCACGCCGCCGAAGTGAAAGCGCGCCGAGAGTCGCAGCGCAGGCGATAGCGTTCCCGCATCCGCGCTGGTAGATCTACCTTCGATGCTCGACCTATCCATCGAACGACTTGTTCGCAGCGGGCAAATCGAGGAAAGCCGCGCCGCCCGCACGGAATGGCTATGGGGCGAAATCCGCCGCCTCAAGGCGGAAAAGCGCGCCTTCGTGCCGGCCCACAACTACCAGGTGCCCGAAGTGCAAGCCATCGCCGACGTCATCGGCGATTCGTTCGAGCTGGCGGTGCGAGCGCGCAACGTTGATGCACGGCTCGTCGTCTTCTGCGGCGTTCGCTTCATGGCCGAAGGCTGCTACACGCTGGCGCCGCACATCCCCGTGTATTTGCCGAGCCAGCGCGCGCTGTGCTCGCTGGCCGAGGTGGATGTGGACGAGCTGGAAGAGCGGCAAGAGTTTCTGCGCAGCCTCGGTCGCAAATTCGTCACGATGACGTACGTCAACACGTACGCCGACGTCAAAGCCCTGTCGGACGCCTGCTGCACCAGCTCGAACGCCGTGAAAATCGCCGAGCGCTTGGCCAGCCCCGACATCTTGTTCGTGCCCGACCAGAACCTTGCCTACCAGGTGGCCATCAAAACGAGGCGCATGTACTTGCCGCCCCCCGAACCGCACGCGTTTCATCCGAAGGAGTATTTGGAACGCATCGAGCCTCTTCTGCGCGAGGGCGAGCGGCAGGGACTGGTCGGCTGCGTGTTCGCGTGGGAAGGCGCCTGCCACGTGCACCACAACATGACGGTTGCCGACATCGCCAAGATCCGAAGGGAAGATCCGGGCGCGGTCGTCATCGTGCACGGCGAGGTGAAGCCCGAGCTACAGAAGGCAGCCGACGAGGTGATGTCGACCTCGCAGATGGCGAAATACGTCGAGGCTCATCCCGAAAAGACACGGCTGGCGATTCTTACCGAATGCGGGCTGGTCGTCCGGCTGGAGCTGGAGCACCCGGAAAAGCAGTTCTACAAGCCGTGCCGACTGTGCGAGCACATGAAGGCGATCGATCTCGAGAACGTGTACCTCACGTTGCGGGACGAGCCGGCTTCAGCTCGGGTCACCGTGCCGGAGGACGTTCGCGCCGGTGCCGCCCGGGCCATGCAACGCATGATCGAGCTGGCACAGTAGAAGCTCGGTCACGGGAAATAGAGGACCTGGCTGGCTCCGAAGGTTTTGGATAGCTCGTCGATGTAGCGACGGACGTAATCACGCCTGGCCACGACGGCGCGAATTTCGGGCTTGGTCAGAACCTCGTAATCGCCCTCCGACGCTTGGATCAAAATGCGCGTCAGCTTCTCTTCGCTGATGCGGTCGAGAGCCTCGTAGAGACGGCGAGAAAAGCGCTGGCCGCGCGTGAGCGCCGCACGCGTCTTCTCGTTGCCCTCGGGCTCGATCATGAACGACAGCGTGTTGTCCATGAAAAGCAGACGCGAGCCGTCCTCATTCGTCAGCATGTTGCCGCCGCTGTAGCGGTCGGGGTTCGAAATCACAAAGTCAAAAATCAGCAAATCCGCAAGCTGCGCCGCCAGCGCGTGCTTGTCGTCGGGGATAACCTGGCCTTGCGTGAGCCAGCGCGAGCTCTCGTGAATGCCTTCGGGCGTATCGAGACCAGAATCCTTGATGATGGGAACCCAATACATGACGACGCCGGCGGTGTAGCCCCGCGGATCGAAGATCGTCTCGGAGCGAATGCGCGGCACCATGGGCTGCGTGTCGGGGTGCAGGTGCGAGAAGACCTCGGCCCGCGAAACCATGCGCGGCGTGGCCGGAGGAACGGCGTTTAGGCCCAGCAGGCGATTGATCCGGTAGGCTGCGACTTCTTTGCGCGGCATGGTTTGCAGATTGGTCTGCGCGGGTTTGAAGGCGGCGCGCGAGCCGTCAGCGAAGTCGACTCGAAAGGAAAGCGACGAGCCGCCCTTGTTGAACTTCATTCGCGTGATGGGCTGGCTGCGCAAGCGGGCGATGAGGAAATCGTCCTCCATACCCATGAAAGAGCCCGCGGATTCGCCGACGACGGCCGGGCTGGGCGGTTGGGGATCGGCTTCGCCAGCGACCGACACCGACGCGGGCAACGCGGACGCGGCAGCTCGGCTATGAGCACCGAGCGTTAGGCGCAAGGCACCGCGCGCAAGCAGTGTCATACCCGCTACGGCCAAGGCCAGGACCAGGCACTCGGCAAGCAAGTAGCGTTCGATGCGCATGAGGAAATTCTAAGCCCGGGCGGTAGCGGCACAAATTACCGCGGTCCACCTTGGCTGGCCGCGCGCAACGCGGAAGCCAGCATGCCTTTGGTGACGCCGCCGACAAGAACGCGAACGATCTTGCCGTCGGGGCCGATGACCACAATGTGCGGAATCGAGTACACGCGATAGAGCCCGCCCACGCCGCGGTCATCGATCACGACCGGATAGGGAAACGGCCGCTCCGTCAGAAAGCCGCGCAGTTCGTCGCGCGTCGCAGCCGGACCGTCGGAGTCGATGCCGATGAACTCGACGCCCCTCGGTTGCCATTCTTGGTAGAGCTCGTGCAAAGTTGGAATCATCGCCAGGCACGGCGGACACCAGGTCGCCCAGAAATCGAGCAAGACCACGCGTCCGTGCAGCTCCGACAGGCGAACCTCACCCGGCTTGCCGTCGATGCGTGAAAGCGAAAAATCGGGCGCCTGATCGGATCGGCCGAGCGGTCGCAGAAGCTCGTAGTGACGCGCGCTCCAGGCCGTGCTCGCGATGACCGACGAGAGCGGCAAGGCTAGCAACATCACGCCAACTACGGCCGCGGATGGCGGCGTCGCCGTCGGGCGCCGCAAACGTAGCTCGCGCAGCGCGAGCGCAACCATCATCGCGACCCAGGCCCAGGCGGCGACCTTCACGACGACACCAAGAACGTCCGGCAAATAACCAAGAAACGCCTCCGTATCGAGCAGCCGGAAAGGGCTCCACAGCACGAAGTACGGCACGTAGCAGCCCGCGCCGAGCTCGAGAGCAAGGGCGGCGTCACGACGCCTGCGCCCGGCGAGAACGACAATGGCAAGCGCGGCAATCAGCGCGACGAAGGCGGCGGTGCGCACCTCGGCGCCGAGCACGCCCATAATCTCCGTCAGACCCGCGGAGGCCGAAACGCGCGCAAGAGAGATGACCGCCCGCAAGAGCTCGGGCAACCGAAACGCCACCACGGAGAGGAGCACGAGAAGGGAAGCGTCACGAAGCGATCCTCGCTGGCGCGCGATGATCCCCGCGAATGCCCGCTGCGGAGAAACGACGAGCATGCCGAGCCGCACGTGCAAGCGCGGCTCGCGGGCGGCCGGCGATGCTTGCACCGCCGCTGCTTCAGCCTCCATTCGACTTCCCGCGTGTCTGGAGGAGTTTGCTGGCCGAGCTGGCCAAAGCGCCCGGAATATTCCGCGAGCGTGCCAGTGCCCTGAGATCGTCCGGTCGCAAGAACGACAGCAAGCGCAGCGACACCGTTAATGGACACTTGGGGTTATTCACCAGCGCCTGCTTAACCGCGTAATCCTTGGTGTGCTCGCGGCTGTTCGCGATGAAGCGAATGACGTCCTCGCAGACTGCGCGGTTGGCGGCGGCGGCCACGATTTCGCCGTCGGTAATCGACGACGAGCGCACCGCTGCCATCGCCACGACCCGGTTACTGTCGCGGATTAGGACCTGGCGGCAGTGCGCATTGCCAACGGTTGCCAAGCGGATCTTTTCGAAGATCTTCAGCTCGTCGAATTTGATGAAAGAGGTGCTCAGCGTGTGTTTGGCTGGTTGCTCGGTATCCGTAGCTGACTCGAGCGCCGATGCCGGGGGCGCTTCATCAGAGACCTCCGCGTGCGGCAGCTCGGCCATCGCGACCGCGAAAACCTCGTCTGCCGTCGACGGCGCGGCCGCGTTGGGATCCGCCATGATAGCGGCTACCGTTTCCGAGTAGGCGGGAATGCCGTCCAACCGAACGCCGTTGCGCGCACAAAGCTCGAGCGCTCGGCTTACCGAGGACATCCGCGCGTTCTTATTGAAGTAGAGCGCTTCGACCAAAGCCGGGCAGCGCAGTAGGCGCACTTCGTTCTGGAAAATGATTTCGAGGGTCGCTTCGTCGAGTCGCTTGGCGAGCGCGACGAAGGTCTCGTCGGCGGTTGCCTGGTTGAGCAGGACCTTTTCGAGGGCCGGGCGCCGCGCGAGCGGCAAGCGCTCGGCAAAGAAATGCAGCACCGGCGCCGGTAGCGGTTCGCCAAGCGGAGCCAGCATGACCTTGTCGGGGAGAGCACCGGGCGCCGCTTCGGCTGCGCTCTTCACCGCCGCATCCGCGTCGAAGGACAGCTGGTAAAGGGCGATGAGCATCTCGGCCGGGCGCAACGGCGCCATGCCCCGCACCACCATCAGCTTGGCCGGACCGGGACCGGAAACCGCCGCAGCCACGGCCTTCGGCAGGGCCGCGCCGGCAAGTGGTTCGAGCTTCAGGGGTTCCACGCTAGCTGCGATTCCTTTCGTAGAGAATCTTCAGGCCGCGCAAAGTCAGAAGCTCGTCGTACTCCTCGATGGTCGCCGATTCCTTCGCCACCAGAGCTCCCAGTCCGCCGGTGGCGACAACTTTCGGCGCGTACGCAACTTCCGCGCGAATGCGATTCACGAGCGCATCGATCATGCCGGCGTAGCCGAACACCAACCCCGACTGAATACTGGCCACCGTGTTGGTCCCGACGACGGACTTCGGCCGCGCAATCTCGACCCGCGGCAACTTCGCGGTGGCGCGATAAAGGGCATCGGCCGAAATGAGCAGGCCGGGCGTAATGATGCCGCCCGCATATTCACCCCGCGCCGTCACCACGTCGAGCGTCGTGGCAGTGCCGAAGTCGACGACGATGGCGCCCTGGGGCCAGCGCGTGTAGGCCGCGACGGCGTTCACGATGCGATCGGCGCCAAGGTCGCGCGGATTTTCGTAAAGCACGGGCATGCCGGTCTTCATGCCCGGCCCGACTACCAGCGGCGTCAGCTTGAAATAGCGGCGAAAGAGCCGCTCCATGGGCAACGTGGCGGGCGGCACTACCGACGAGATGATGGCGGCATCGACGTCCCCCATGTCGAGCTTTTCGAGCGAAAAGAGCCCGCGGACGATGGCTGCCTGCTCGTCCGCGGTGCGCTCACTGCGGGTTTCCACGCGCCACTCGAAGCGCAGGGCATCGCCGGCAAAGAGTCCGAACGCCGTGTGGGTATTTCCAATGTCGACGACGAGGAGCATGGTCTCGAAGAATAGTACAGGATCGCCACCGTGGTGAGCGGCCGAGCAGCACACGATTCTCGACGCTCGCGCCTCGTGCTATGCAGAAGTCGGGTGCGGCATGAAGCGGGAGCAGCAACATAAGAGCACGGTGAGCGGCGCGCCGGCGGTTTCGCCCTCGCCGCCCCGTTGGCGGCCGCGCTTTCCCTCGAGCATCGGCGTGGTGCTGGCTATCGCGACCGGTCTGTTCGCGGTCTTCTGGCTGCTCGACGTGGCTTTCTTCGGCGCGCGCACGGCCGCCGCGAAGCACACAAGCGCCTGGCATCTCTTGGTCGATCTCGACGCCGAGACCCTGCAGAACGCGCTCGGCAGTCTGGCCCAAGTCGTGGTGGCCGTGCTCGGCATCGCCATTACGGTCGTCTCCATCGTGGTCCAGCTAGCGTCGACCCGGTACACGCCGCGCATCGCCGAGATGTTCTTCCGCGACAAGAAGAACCTGGCGATCATGGGCTTTTTCGTCGTGGCTTGCATCAACGCGGTCTGGGTCAGCGTCGTGGTGACGAGCGGCTTCGTCCCGCGAGCCACGGTGATCATGACCACGGCGATGGTGACTGCCAGCTTGCTCTTGCTCATCCCCTACTTTGCCTACGTGTTTGCCTTTCTCGACCCTGTGAAGGTCATTGCGCGCATCGGCCAGCAGGTCCTCGACGCCGTGCTGGCGCAAGGCACGGCGAAGCGCGATCAGGAGGATCTGGACCAGCGGCAGGCAAGCTGCGTGGCGGGCCTCGAACATCTTTCCGATATCGCCGTCAACACGGCTTCTCAAAAGGACAAAATCATCGCCACCGGCGCGGTCACGGCACTGCGAGGATTCGCGGTCAAGTTCATCAAGGAAAAGGCAACCCTTCCGGCGGAATGGTTCGTTCTCGGCCTGCATGTTCGGGGCAATCCCGACTTCATCGCGCTGGCGCCCCATTCGCTGCACGCGCTCGAACAAAAGAAGACGTGGGTCGAGTGGAAGGTCTTGCACCAGTTCCGCAGCATCTTTGCCGAAGCGCTGGACCACCTGCCGGAGCTGGCTCACGTCGTCGCCATCGAAACCCGCTACATCGGCGAGGAGGCGCTCAAGTGCGGCGAGCGTGACGTCATCGTACTCGCCATCCGCTACTTCAACACCTTCCTGCGCGTGGCCCTCAACCAGCGCGACGTGCGCGCCTGCTACAACATCTTCCACCAGTACCGTCTGCTAGCCGAGACCATGATGCGCAAGGGACAGAGCGACCTGGTGCTCGAGATCGGCCGCTGCCTGGCCTACTACGGGCAGCTAGCCCATCGGGGGGATCTGGAATTCATCACCGAGACCGCGGCGCACGACCTCGGCATTCTGTGCGAGCGGGCGTACACGAACGACGTCGCCTGCCACGACTCGCTGCTCGACATCTTTCTCGGCCTCGACAAGAAGGCCGAGACGCAAGCCGAGGAGCAGACTCTGCGCGGTGTCCGCAAGGCGCAGATCAAGCTGGCGACCTTCTACTTGCTCAAGAACGCTAGCCGACACGTCGATCGAGTGTGCGCGGACATGCGCTCCGAGAAGCCCGAACGGATGGCCGCCATCCGGGCGGAGCTCGTCGGCGTGAGCGAAGAGCAGTTTTGGGAAGTCACCGACCGGGGCGTCAATTTCGACTATCTCGAGCCGAGTCGCAAGGAAAGGCTCGACGAGTTCTTTTCGCGGGTGTCTTTGAGGTAAACTAGCTTAGCCGAGCGGATTCATGATGACACCGACAGTGGGCAGCACTCCCGATGAGAGCTCTGACGAGCTCAACTCGGTCGCACAAAAGCTCGAGTACACCTTCAATCCGGACAGCCCGCGCATCCTGGTGGTGGACGACGAGCGCGTAATTCGCGAGATTTTGTCGGACTTTCTGGGCCTGGAAGGCTACGTGGTCCGTACCGTCGAGGACGGGGTGCAGGCGCTGGAAGAGTTGCAGAAGCGCAGCTACAACCTCGTCATCTCCGATCTGAAGATGCCCAAGATGAACGGGCTCGACCTGATCGGGAGGATTACCGAGCTCGGCATTCCGGTCCTGACCGTGATCATGACCGGCTTCGGCACCGTGGAAACCGCCATCGAGGCGATGAAACACGGCGCATACGACTACATTCTGAAGCCGTTCAAGGTCGAAGAAGTCATCCACATCGTCAAACGCGGGCTCGACCGCCAGCGGCTGCAGCACGAGAATTTGCGCCTCAAGGACGCGCTTTCCATCTACAAAATCAGCGAAGCCATCGCGACGTCGCTGTCGGTGGAGAAGGTCCTCGACCTCGTGCTGGAAGCAGTGCTGGACGCCGTCGACGCAGACATCGTCAATCTGATGCTCGAGCGTCCGAACGAGGTGGGCTCGCCCGACGACGCGCCGGGGACCTTCGTCGAGCACGCGCGCAAGGTATCGCCGCGCCTTGAGCTCAACGAGCCAGCGCCACCGCTCAACTTCGGCGAGGTCCTGCCCTTGCTCCAGGAAGATAAGCCCCTGCTCGTGCACGGCTCGCGGGCTTTCCGCTTCCTCTCCGGACCGCCCGAAAAGCGCCTGGTCAGTTTCTGCTCGATTCCGCTCAAGCTCAAAGGCCGCACCATCGGCATGCTGAACGCCTACAGCTACACCAAGGGCACCAAGTTCAGCGAAGGCCAACGCAAGATGCTGTACGTGCTCGGCAGCCGTGCCGCCGTCTCCATCGAAAACGCGCGCCTGTACGAAAGCTTGGTCGACGCCAACGAAGACCTCATCCACGCCAACGTTTCGCTGGAAGAGAACTTCAAGCAGACGATTATCGGCTTCGCCCATGCGCTGGAGGAGTCCGACCGCTACACCCGCGGTCATTCCGAGCGCGTGGCAACCTACGCACGCCTGATTGCCGTCGGGATGCGCCTGCCCGGCCAGGAGATCGAGACCGTGGTGAAGGCGGGACTACTCCACGACGTCGGCAAGATCGGAATTCGCAACGACCGACTGAACAAGCCCGGCAAGCTGACCCCAGAAGAGCTGGCCATGTTCCGTTCGCATCCGGCCAAAGGCCGCCGCATCCTCGAGCCGATTCCCTTCATGCGGGACATCGTGCCCGGCTGTTACTGCCACCACGAAGCCTGGGACGGCTCCGGCTATCCGCAGGGCCTGCAGTCCGACCGCATCCCCACCATCGGTCGCATCGTCGCCGTCGCCGACGCCTACGACGCCATGACCACCGACCGCGCCTACCGCAAAGCCCTGCCCCACGTGATCGCCTGCGGTGAGATGGAGCGCTGTAGCGGCACCCAATTCGACCCGGAGATCGTGAAGGTGTTCCTCGGCCACATCGACGAATTCAGGAAGGTCGAGGCAGCGGGCGGACGAGTCGTGCCGAGGTAGATCCAGCCGGGTTTACCCACGAAGCACGTCCGTTGGATCTCCACCTGCCGAGCCTTGGGTCTGGCGGCTTGCCACCAATCTCGTCCTCTCGGCCTGCCCACCGGCGCCTCCGGCTTTTGAAGAGAGGCGTTTCTGCTTCCAGCCCCGCCAAGGCGACGTCCTTCCAAGCCGCACCAAAGAAAAACCCCGAGGCCGAGGCCCCGGGGTTCTTCTAATTCTGGTTGTTACTGTCTAGCGGTTCTGACTTACGGCTTGGACATCACGGTGGACACCGTGTTGCTCGTCGTTCCGTCAGTTACCGTGAGCGTAGCCAGCTGAGCGGTGGTGCTCGCCGTCCCGGTGAATTCCACCTCGACAGTGCATGTTCCGGTTGAAATGACGCTTCCGAAACACGTGTCGTTGACGATGGCGAAGGCCGCTGCATTGGCGCCGCTCAAGGCGGACCTGAGCTGCCCGGTGCTCGTGGCACCCACGTAGCTGATGGTGAACGTCTTGACGGTATTGGTGCTGAACGCGATGGGACTCGCGGTGGTACCGGCCAGGTCGACTGCGAGGTCAGAGAGACCCGTTCCGGTGAGAGCGACTGCGGTGGGCGAGCCACCGGTCGTCGCGCTGATGGACACGCTCGTCGACAAGGCACCCGCGGTGGTCGGGTTGAACTTGATGACGATTGTGCAGTTTTCAGCAGTTAGGGCCGTGCTGCTCCCTGCTGGCGCTCCGAGGATATAGTACCCGTTTGCAGTGTCGCACGTGGAGGCGGTGGCATCGACAGCGAAGTTCGTCGAATCCGACAGAGCCACACTGAGTGCTGACGTGGCCTGGCGGTTGGCGTTAGTGTCGGTCGTTCCACCATTGCGGACCGTGAGCGTAAGCTCTCCGGCAGCCGTTCCCCCGATCGCCGTCGAGGTAAAGGCCGTGGAGCTAGGCGCCGCAACGGTGAGGACCGCGGGGTTGACTACGCTCGCAGTGAGCTTGTAGTTCTCCACGCTCATCTCAGTGGCAGCGCTTGCGTCGTTAGCCCACACGTAAATATCGTTCGGCTGGTTGCCGATAAGCGACGTGAGCTGCGAATTGACGACGACGGTACAGGTACCACCCGCTGGGAGATTGGCTGGGCAGGTCGAAGTGCCAATCATAGCGTAAGTGCCGGTACCAGCATAGGCGGCCCCGCTCGAGTTCCCGAACAAGAGTCCGACTTGGCCAACCGCAGCCAGCTCGCCGGCATTCGTGATCGTGAACGTAAGGGACGGCGTTTGGCCCGAGAGAATCTGGCCAAAGTCCGCAGTGAAGGCCGGCGTGGTGCCGGAGACCGTCACCGAGCCCGTGGTGGCGGCGCTGAGCTGCAGCTTTGCCGGCTGCTTGACCTGACCGAAGAGGCCCAGAACCGGCGTCACCGCAGTCGTCCCGTAGCCAACAGTGGCGTAGCGGAACATGACCGAGGTGCCGTTCGTGACCCTCAGTGGGTTGAAGACCACTGTGAACACACAGGAGGTGTGCGCGGCTACAGAAGCTCCACAGCCAGTGGCATCGGTGGGTGCGGTGACCGAGAAATCACCGGCTGAATCGGGCACCCAAACATTGGTGGCATCGGGCTTTCCAACCACGAGGGCAACTGCGGAGCTTCCGTGGTTGAAGAGCGTGAACGACGCCGTATTGGCCGCCGGCGGAGTGCTGGAGGTGAACGGACTGGTGCTGCCGAACGAGAAGAGGCTGTCCGTTCCAGTAGCGGGCACCACGTACACCGAGTTCGAGGTCGTAACGCCTGTGGCATGCAGATTCACTGGCACTTCCGCGGTGTCTTGGCCGAACAGCTTGAACGTGGCGGAGATGGAGGCAGCGGTCGAGGGCACGGCACGCAGGTTGACGGTACAGGTCTTGGTTGCATCAAGAGAACCGACCGTCAGGCAAGATCCCTTGTTCTCAGCGGCCACAACAAAGTCCGCACTTCCAGTGAAGGAGGACTGAAGGGCCGTTGCCGTCACGCCACCCACGTTCTTGAACGTAAGGGTCAAAATGCCCGTCGAAACACCGACCGAAGCGTTTCCAAGCTCGATCGGCGTCGTGGACACGTAGTCGCCCAGACCGTACAGCTGAAGTGCCGGAGCGGACGCAACGGTGCCGGTGAAGAAGAGATCGGTAGAAATCACCTTGGCCGCCGCACCAAACGTAACGTGCGTGGTCGAGGCGACAGTACCTACCGACGCGGAAGAACCGGTCAACGTAAGGCCCAACACGCAGGGGGCGTTTGCTGCCAGGCTCAACACCCCGCTCGCGTTCACAGTGCAGGTGGTCAAGCCATCGGCGGCGAAGCTGAAGCCAGCGGGCAATGGGCTGATTGTGGTGAGCGAGATCGCCGTGCCGTTGTTGGTGATCGTAACGTGCTTGGTCGCCGCTCCGCTAGCTGCAGAGACAGTGCCAAAGGCGATGCTGCTGGCGCCGCTGCTGTTCAGGGCAACGTCGCTACCAGAGAGCACGATCTGAGGGGTGGCCGTACCCGAGAGCGGCACCGTGAGGGTCGCGCCGAGGGGATCCGCCACAGTCAGGGTGGCGTGCTTCGCAGCCGCCGTGGACGTCGTATTGTTCGGCGCCAGACGCACTTGGATTGTGCACGTCTGACCGGCAGTCAGCGTCATCTTACCGGTGTCACCACAGGCACCGGCAGGATAGCTGGTGATCTTGGTGAGGTCGGCAATCTGGAACTGACCTGCATCGGTACCGCTGAGCCCGTAGGTCAGCTTTCCAGTCGTTGCACCACCCGTCGGGTTGGTGACCGTGAAGGTGACCCAGGCGCCGAGACTGTCCTGCGGCGTGGAGGTGATGGTCACGGTCGCCGGAGAAGTTGCGGTCGGCGAGATGGTGATCGGCGCAGGCTGAGCTCCCGTGCCGGTGATCGTCACCGAGGAAGACTCGCTCGTCGAAGGAGACGCCACGGTCAGAGTGGCGGTCCTGGTGCCGGCTGCGGTTGGCGCAAAGCCAACCGTGACCGTGCACTGGCCACCGGTCGCCTTCGTCGCAGTCGAGCAGGTGTCGTCGATGATCGCGAAGTCACCACCCGTGCTGGAGAGGGAAACGGTCAACGGACCTTGCGATACCTGACCCTGGTTCGTGATAAGGAACGTCTTCGAGTCGGCCGAGAGGTTCGCCGCCAGGTTCGTACCGATCGCAACCGGAGTCTGGAAGGTGTAGCTGGTCACGTCGAAGGTCAAGGGCCCGCTCGCGATTCCGGTCAGGGTGAGGTGGTCACTGCCCCCGGCGCTGCCCGACGCGGTTACCGTGGCCGTCTTCGCCGTGGCGCTCTTTCCGCTCTGCGGATTGAACTGCACCTGGAAGTCACAAATCCAGAAACCGTTGGTGAAGTAGTCATCGGTGGTCGCCGACGACGACGGCGTCGTGGGAGTCGAGACGTTATCCTTCCAAATGGAAGGCGCAGTCCGCCCCGTTCCGCCGGGCACGAGCCCTGTAAGCGTGGCGCCGTTGCAAGGATTCGGGGTCGTATCCGCGTAGACGAAGTCAGCAGGCGTTCCCGCCGCGAGGACGATCTGGCTGATCGTAGAGGCGGCCGTCGGATCCGTCGCACCACGGACAACGACACGGTACTTGTGCTTCTGACCGGCAGCGCCATTGGGTGACATGCCGAAATCGAGACCCGTCGCGGGCGTGGCCGCAGTCGGCGTGGCGTCGTACGCGAGCAACTGCACGAGCGGCCAAGCCTTGCCGGTAAGGCTGATGCTGTAGCTGCCGCCATTGGCGCCCGAAATCTTGAGTGCAGCCGTGCGCGTTCCCAGCGCCGAAGCCGTGAAGGTCACCGGGATGGTGCAGGTCTGGCCAGGCTGGATAGTCTTGCCCGTGCAGGTGTCAGCCGTACCGATCGTGAAGTCGCCCTTCGCGTCTCCAGAGAACGCGGTGCTTAGCACACCTGAGTCGGTCGTGGCTCCCGTAACAAGGCCTACAACCAGGGCTTGCGTCGCGTTGGCGTAGCCGAGGACCACGTTGCCGAAGTCGAGGTTGGTCGGAGAAACCGTCAAAGGACTCGGCTGAAGGCCGGTGCCCACCAGAGCAACAGAGGCGCTGGCGGAGCCGTCCGAAACCGTGATGCTGGCGTTGAGATCGCCGGCCGCGGTCGGGTTGTACTGGACCGCGAACGTGCAGTTCGCGTTTGGAGCGAGCGTTCCGGTGCAGGTGCTGCCGGTAACGGCAACCTGCGACGCAGCCGCGCCAACGCTCGTAACGACGAGCGTTCCAGTAACCGTGGCACCGGTATTAGTGATGGTCACCGTCTGGGCAGTCGAGCTCTGATTCACTGGAATCGAGCCGAAGTTGACGGAAGCCGGCGCCGCGCTGAGAGCGGGTCCGGTCACGACATTACCGGTGAAGGAGGCGCTGGCCTGACCAGCGGCGGCGCTGCTCACCGTGAGCAGAGACGAAATGGCCTGCGCTGCCGTACCCGCCGGAGGAGCGAGCTTGAGGCCGATGGTGCAGGTGTCGCCCTTGTTCAGGGTTGCCTTCGTAGCGCAGGTGTTGCTCGAAATGGCCACCAGCGGGCTTCCGACCGCAGGAGTGAGAGCACCCGTCGGCGTCGCCGCGGTGTTGGTCACCGTAAAGACCACCTCAGCGCCAGTCGCGCCGGGGGCAACAGAGCCAAGAGCCGGGCCGCCCGTGACGGTGAGGCCAGAGATGTTCGGCGTGCCCGTCAGTGTGACGACGGCGCTCGACGCAGCAGAACCCTTGTCGGTGATCGTCAGCGTGCCAGCCTCGACGGCGGTCACGGTCGCGGCCGGCGTATAGGCCACTGTCACCGTGCAGAAGGCGCCGGGCGCGAGAGTCACGATGCTGCACTTGTCGCTCACGATCTTGAAATCAGCCGCGTTGGCACCTCCAAGCACGACAGCGATCGCACCGGTGGTCATGCCGCCACTGTTGCCGACATTCACATCGAGGTTGACGCTGCTCGAGCCTGGAGCGGCGGTCAGAGCGGCGCTGGTGGGTGTCGCACCCAGCTTGGCCGGAGGCAGCACGCTGGCCGTCACGGGAACCGTCTTCGAGACGCCCCCCTGAGAAACGACAATCGCATCGTTCGTGGGCGATCCAGCCGTGGCCGAGGTGAAAGTAGCGGCGACTGTGCAGCTAGCGCCGGCTGCGAGCGTGCCGGTGCACGGAGTGGCGGAGGTGCCGAGGGTGAGGTCCGTTCCCTGCACTCCGACCGTAAGACCAGTGATGGCTGCGGTCGCCGTCACCGTGACGGACACCGGAACCGTGGCTCCGACCACAACATCACCAAGCGGGACGGCGTTCGGGGCAACCGTGAACGAGCCCGGCTGGACGGCCGTGCCAGTCACAGAGATGTTGACCGCGTTGCCATTTGCAGCGGCGACGAGGACACTACCGACGATCGCACCAGCGGCCGTCGGAGTCGCAGTGATCGTAACGTCGCACGAAGCAGCGATGGCCAATGAGCCGCCACAACCGGAGGCCGAAACGCCTACGCCAGACGGGGTTACAGTGACCGTGCTGGCAGCAGCGGTGCCGTTATTGGTAATCTTTACCGTGGCAGGCGTCGAGGTCTTGCCCACATCTACCGAGCCAAGAGGAACGGTGGTCAGGCTCGCAGTAAGGTTGGCTTTGGTGCCAGGGCCGCCGTCGATGCCACCAGTACCTGGATTCGCATCAGGAGTTGGCTTTGATTCGCTCCCGCCGCAGCCGACGACTGTCAGCGCGCCGATGAGTCCCAGGCAACCTGCCTGGAGTACCCGTCTGAAGTTTCTAGAACACGTCATGTATATAGCCTCCGTCGAAACCCAATGTTGTTCCGCAATGCAAGCGCATTGCAGCAGCCGGAACATTTTGTGGCCACCCCCGAAAGACGCAAGAAAAAAGATCCATAAGTGCGCTTTCTTAGGCTCTGAAGGATTTCTTTTGGACGGAAATGTAGTCACCGTCGGTAGAGCAAGTGTGACCGCGCGCAAGGTGCCTGCGAAAAGCTCGGAAGCCACTGTCGCAATTGTAGTGCGCATCACGTTCTGTTTTGGAGAGATCAATTGCGGATTGTCTCGCCGAGGGCGATTGCGAAGGTGGCGATTGAGTAACGACCACAATTCTCCACCGCCCAGACTCTTGGTCCCAACTTTCTCCTCGACGAACCGCGGAACGGAGACCTCCTGGCTGTCGACTTTCACGGTTGACCGTGGCCGCCCGACTCAAAACGGTCTCAGATCTGCTCGATTTGTGTCGAACGTTGGGACGTCAAGGCCGCAGCCAAGCAACGTCACGGCGCTTGTAGGGCGATTCCGTAGGCGAGTCGTGACTTAAAGCCCTCTCCTTGATAGGTTTCCGGCCTTCGCATGGAAACCATCGACGGCACTCTGCCACCTCCGCCAACGCCTCCTCCGCCGGGGGCACCTCCCTCGTCGGGAGGAACGCGCATTCCCGTGTCGATCGAAGAGGAGATGAAGTCGTCGTTCATGGACTACGCCATGAGCGTCATCGTCTCACGCGCTCTGCCCGACGTGCGCGATGGCCTCAAGCCAGTTCACCGCCGCATTCTCTTCGGGCAACACCAGATGAACAACGTCTGGAATCGCCCCTACATTAAATGCGCGCGCGTCGTCGGCGACGTCCTCGGCAAGTTCCACCCGCACGGCGACAGCGCCTGCTACGACGCCCTGGTTCGCTTGGCGCAGGATTTTTCCATGCGCTATCCGCTCATCGACGGGCAGGGCAACTTCGGCTCGATCGACGGCGATCCGGCGGCGGCCTACCGCTACACCGAATGTCGAATGAAGAAGATCGGCCAGGAGCTGCTGGCCGACATCGACAAGCAGACGGTCGATTTTCAGCCGAACTACGACGACAAAGAGACCGAGCCGACGGTTCTTCCGACGCGGCTGCCGAACCTGCTCATCAACGGCGCCTCCGGCATCGCGGTCGGCATGGCGACCAACATTCCGCCGCACAATTTGGGCGAAGTCATCGACGCTACCATCGCTATCATCAAGCGCCCCGACATCGAAGTCGACGAGTTGCTCGATCTGGTGCCGGGCCCCGACTTCCCGACCGGCGGCTTCATCTGCGGGCGCGGCGGCATCCGCGCGGCGTATCGCTCGGGCCGCGGCACCGTGATCATGCGGGCCCGAACGGTCATCGAAGAACATCCCAAGAGCGGCCGCAAGTCCATCGTGGCCAACGAGATCCCGTACCAGGTCAACAAGGCCCGGCTGATTGAAAAGATTGCCGAGCTGGTGCGCGAGAAGCGCATCGACGGAATTTCGGACGTGCGCGACGAATCCGATCGCGAGGGCATGCGCATCGTCATCGACCTCAAGAAGGACGCCGTGCCCGAGGTTGTGCAAAACAACCTGTGGAAGATGACGCCGATGCAGGACTCGTTCGGCATCAACATGCTGGCGATTGTCGACGGACGGCCGCAGACGCTGTCGCTCAAGAACGCCCTTTCGCACTTCATCCAGCACCGGCGCGACGTGGTCACCCGGCGCACGCAGTTCGACTTGGCGAAGGCCAAGGCGCACATGCACATCTTGGAGGGCCTCAAGATCGCGATCGACCACATCGACGCGGTCATCGACCTCATTCGGTCGTCCAAGGACACGGAAACGGCCAAGGTCGGCCTGATGGAAAGCTTCGACCTGTCGGCCATCCAGGCGCAGGAGATCCTCAACATGCGCCTGTCCAAGCTGACGGGCCTGGAACGCGACAAGCTGGAAGCCGAGATCGCCGAGACCGCCAAGCTCATCGCACACCTCGAAGAAATCCTCGGCAGCGACGCCGTCTTGGTCCAGGTCATCATCACCGAGCTCGAGGAGCAGAAGGCGCTCTACGCGGACGAGCGGCGCTCGGAGATCCTCGACATCGACATGGGCGACATCGACGTCGAAGACATGATCGCCCAGGAGGAGATGGTGGTCACCGTCACCCACGGCGGTTACGTGAAGCGCAACCCGAAGGATCTGTACAAGCCGCAACGGCGAGGGGGCCGCGGCATCACCGGCGCTTCGACTCACGAAGAGGACTTCGTGGCTCAGCTTTTCGTGGCGTCGACTCACGACACCATGTTGATGTTCACCAACAAAGGCCGGGTCTACGCGCGCAAGATCTGGGAGATCCCGCAGGCCAGCCGCACCGCCAAGGGCAAGGCGTTCGTCAACCTCATTCCCCTTCAGGACGGCGAGCGCGTAGTCGCGCTGCAGCCCGTGCGCGAGTTCTCCGAAGGCGCCTTCGTGGTCATGGCCACGCGCCGCGGACTCATCAAGAAGACCTCGCTGACGGCGTTCGCGAACATGCGCGCCTCGGGCATCATCGCGCTGTCGATTCAAGAAGACGACGACCTGGTCGGCTTGCGAATCACCGAGGGCACGTCCGATCTTCTGCTCGGCACTCGCAACGGTTGGGCGATTCGCTTCCGCGAGGAAAACGTGCGACCGATGGGCCGCTCGGCCCGCGGCGTACGCGGCATTCGCCTGCGCGACAAGGACGACTTCGTCATCGGCATCGCGGCGGTTCCGCGGGATGCGCCAGCGAGCCTGCTCACCGTCTGCGAGCGGGGCTTCGGCAAGCGCACCGTGAGCACCGACTACCCGACCAAGAACCGCGGCGGCAAGGGCGTGATCACCATCAAGACGACCGACCGCAACGGCAAAGTGGTGGGCCTGCGCCTGGTGACCGACGACGACGACCTGATGCTCATCACCACCAGCGGCAAACTCATCCGCATGCCGGTGGACGGTATTCCCACCGTCGGGCGCAATACGCAGGGCGTGCGCTTGATTCGTTTGGAAGCGGACGAGGTCGTGGTCGCCATGGAACGCATGGCGGAGAAGGAAGAGGGTGAGCACGAGGTGTCGCCCGAAGTGGCGGCAGCCCGCGCCGAAGAGCAAACGCTCGCCGAGGAGGACTTGGGCGAAGAAGCGGCCGCGGACGACGAGGACGAGAGCGACGACGCCGACGAGGCGGACGACGAGGACGAGGGCGACGAGGCGACCGAGGACGAGGGCGACGACACGACGAAGAATTGACGCCCCTCATCCGCCTCGCGGTTGCGAGGCGACCTCTCCCCGCTGCGCGGGGCAAGGTGTGTGGAAAGCGGGAGGCTGACAGAGATCATGGCCAATCAGAAATCGCAGCAGCTGTTCGATCGCGCGTGCGGGTTGTTTCCGGGCGGCGTGAACTCGCCCGTCCGTGCGTTCAAGGCCGTGGGGGGCACGCCCGTTTTCCTGGCTCGTGGCGAAGGTGCCTACGTCTACGACGCCGACGGAAATCGCTACGTCGATTTCCTTGGCTCGTGGGGACCGCTGATTCTCGGGCACGCTCCGCCGACCGTGGTTGCGGCGATCACAGCCGCCGCCCAGGAGGGAACGACCTTCGGCGCCTCCACCGAGCGCGAAATTCAGCTGGGCGAGGCGATCCGTGCGCTCTTTCCCTCGATGGAGCGCATGCGCTTCGTCTCGTCCGGCACCGAAGCTACGATGTCGGCGCTGCGGGTGGCCCGCGGCTTCACCGGCCGAAACAAGCTCATCAAGATCGATGGCGGCTATCACGGCCACGCCGACATGCTGCTCGCTGCGGCTGGCTCCGGCGCAGCGACCCTCGGCATTCCCGGCTCGGCCGGCGTAACTCCGGCCGCGGTCGCTGACACGATCATCGTCCCATTTAATGACGAGAGTGCCATGGTCGCTGCCTTCGCAGCCAACCCGGGCCGAGTCGCCGCGCTCATCGTCGAGCCCATTCCGGGCAACATGGGTTTGGTGCCGCCCAAGCCGGGCTACCTGCAGGCCCTGCGGCGCCTCTGCGACGAAAGCGGCGCCCTGCTGATTTTCGACGAGGTCATCTCGGGACTTCGGGTCTCGCCGGGCGGCGCGCAAGAGCTGTTCGGCGTTCGTCCGGACATGACCTGCCTCGGAAAGATCATCGGCGGCGGCCTGCCGCTGGGCGCGTACGGCGGTCGCGCGGATCTCATGAAGGTCGTCGCACCCGAAGGGCCGGTGTACCAGGCGGGAACCTTGTCCGGCAATCCGCTGGCCATGGCTGCCGGGCTCGCGATGTTGCAGAGGCTCGGTCGCGAAAGCTATGTCCAGCTCGAAAAGATGGGCGCCCGCCTCGAAGCTGGCCTTAATGCCGCAATCGGTAAGACGGGGATCACGGCTTGTCTTCAGCGCGTTGGGTCAGCCTTCACGCTCTTTTTCTGCGCCGGGCCAGTCGTCGACTTCACGTCGGCCAAGCGCGCAGACACCAAAGTTTACGCGGACTTCTTCCACGGAATGCTGGAACGCGGCTTTTACTTGCCGCCCGCCCAACTGGAAGCTGGCTTCATTTCGCTAGCGCACATAGACTCAAATATCGATTCTTTTGTTACTGCCGCCCATGAGACTCTGGCGGTGCTACGTGTTTTGAGGTAAGAGAAGCGCCCTCGCGCAACGACGGAGAACCCCACCATGTCGCAGAAATCCCCCCTCGCAATTGTGAACGAAACCTTCGGCGCCAAAGACAAGCTTGTGGACAAGCTGGTAGGGCTTCTCGACCGCGGCGACGAGTCCAAGGACGACTTGCGCAAGCGGCTTTCGAGCGCAGCCAACACCAAGCTGCTGCACCTTCACCAGGTCGCGGTCACGGTCAAGGACAAGTACGGCTCGCACGACTCGCTTGTGGACCAGATCGGGAAAGCCCTCGGGCGTAGCAAGGACAAGCCGTTCATCGAGCGTCTTGCGGCCTACTCGGACGCGCGCCTGATCGATCTCGCCAAGGCGACCGAGCGCAAGACGAAGAAGACCACGAAGGCGAAGTCCGCAAAAGCGGCCAAATAACCCGAACGTACAAACCCAGGGCGTCCGCAATCGGGCGCCCTATTTTTGTACGCGCACTTCGATGCGCGCCGAGCCGACGTTGTCGGCCGAATCCCACGCGCGCACGTTCACGATGTGCAGCCCCGGCGCAAGCGACTCGGGCAGCGCCGCACGGAAACCTTCTTCGCGCTCGTCGAGCACGCCGTCGTCCGGCTGAGCCGGCCGCCAGTCGCCGCCGTCGACCGCGAACTCGATGGTGGAAACGACCGACGCGGCGTCGCGGGCGCGGCCCAGGATGGTCGTTCCCTGAGCGGAGAGCCCGACGACCTCCGGCCGCGTGTTATCGACGAGCAATGCCTGCGACTCGAACGTGGCATTCAGCGCCTGGGACGCCGGCGTGACTTTTTCGTCGGAAGCCCACACGCGAACCACGTAGCGACCGTCGGGAACGGAGTCGGTGTTCCAGTCGTACTCGGATTTGGTCAGCGGATCGGGACCGCCAAGCGGCCGCCAGACCGAATCGGACTGCTGTTTGAACCACAACTTGAAAATGAGATCGTCGTTGTCGGGGTTTTCGGTTTTCCAGCGCAGCTTCAGCAGCGACGAATGGACGCGCGTGCTTGGGGCTTGGGCGGTCGAGCCTGAGGCGCCGCCCGTCGCCGCCTGTGCTGCGTCCGCAAGAAAGACTTCGGTGATGCGAGCTCGCTGGTTGTACGGAAGGTAGTAGAGGGAAACGTCCTTGAGCACGCTGGTACTCTCGGGAAAGGTCACGCGGTACTGCACATAGCGACTGCTCGGGCTCTTGACCGCGCCGCTGTGTTCGCCGCTTGGGTGGCTGACCTCCGCCAGCGAAGCGAATGAGGACCAACCAGCGTCGGGTTTGCCGGTGTTGCCCGAGCGGGTCTCCCACGCCAAATCCTGCGACCCCGTCCACCACAGCCGTCCCCAACGGGCCGGTGTTTCAGCGTCGAACACCTTGCTGAGATAGACGGCGTCGCCGGTTGCCGGACGCACCCGGTAGACCGCGCCGACATCGCCGCTGCCGACGAAGAGGCCAGCGCCCGCAGGAACCATGGTCAGCGCTTGCCGTTGAGAAATCTCAGCCGCGAGGGCCACCGTGCGGTCGGGGGCGATGCGAAAGATCTTTCCCTGGCTGCCCGCCGAGGCGAGCAGGTTCCCGGCTCCGTCGAGAAGCAAGCCCGTAAAGTAGCCATCGGCCAAGGCGAAGAGCTGCTCGATGCGACCGTCGTCGTCGAGCCGATAGATCGCCCCCTTTGCCTTGAGCGCGTCCGCGCGAGCGATGGATCCCGAGGCGGGCGCCGGCCCGGCGACGATACGCGTGCCTTTGGCGACTTGCGGTCCCGACGGCGCGTCCTTCGCGTCACTCGCGTCTTTCGCATGCGACGCATCGGGCGGGTTTTCGAAGTCGTTCACGGCAAGAAACGTGGCCCCCTTGATGCGCACGATGGCGCGCACTTCATCGGCATCGAAGTCGTGCAGCGCCTCGGCATGACCGTCGCGATGCACGCGATAAACGAGGGCTTTGTCCGCAGTGCCCGCAAGCAGCGCATCCCCGTCCTTGGCCAAGGCCATCACGTGCTTGTCGCCCGCGTCCCACAAAAGCCGCGCATTGCCCTTGGCATCGATCGCGAAAATTTTTCCGCCGTCGCCGGTCGCCGCATAGGTCGTCGCGTGGGCAGCGTCGATCTCGATGGCCCACACGTGCTCGGCAGCGAGCTTGGCCCACACGCTGCTCTTCCCGCTCCTGCGATCGACGACGAAGACGCGCCCACCGGGCGTCGAGCCGGCAAGCAGCGTCCCGTCCGGGCGCACCGCCAGCGCGGTGACCCACGGCGCGTCGATCTGCGCGAGCAGAGATGCCGCATTTGCCGTCGCACCAACCGCAAAGATTCGTCCCCGATCGCCCGTGCCGAAGTACGCCGTACCGTGGTCAGGCGAAAGCGCCGAGCACCACGCAAAGGCGGCATCGATGGCTAGGCGCGTGCTCTTCATGCCCGGAAGGACCTCGCCCGGAGGCGCCACCATGGTCGAGGTCGCCTCGCCTTCCTCGAAATCCTTGGCCGAAGTCTGGCGAAAAACGCGCGTGGTGGTGGCCCACGCTCCGTCGGCAAAAAGAACCACGCTCGCAAGCACCAGCGCCCGGAAGGACGATCGCATTGGCGCAAATAGTAGCAGCCCGCTTGGCGCCCAAACCATGGATTCTCGCCATTCGCGCCTCCATCCGGCACAATCACGTCGTGCTCGCCGATCCGTCCCCGCCACCGCAAAAGCAGACCTGGACCATCTTGGAAGTCCTGCGCTGGACCGTGGGGCGCTTCGAACGGCAAGGGGTGGCGACGGCACGGCTCGACGCCGAGCTCTTGGCGGCACGCGCGTTTGCTTGCACGCGCGTCGAGCTGTACACGCGTTTCGATCAGCCGCTCGGCGAGGCGGAGCTCGCAGCGTATCGCGGGCTTGTGCAAAGGCGAACCGCGGGCGAGCCGGTCGCGTACATTCTGGGCCGCAAGGAATTCTGGAGCCTGGACCTGGAGGTCGACCCACGCGTCCTGATTCCGCGTCCTGACACCGAAACGCTGGTCGAGCAGGCGCTGGAGATTGTCAGAGCGAAAGCGAGCCCGGCACGCGTTGCGGATGTCGGGACCGGCTCGGGCGCGCTGGCGCTGGCCATCAAGAAGGAACGCCCGACCGATGAGGTGGTCGCGGTAGACGTCTCGGAAGACGCGTTGGCTGTCGCGCGAAGTAATGGGACTCGTCTTGGCCTGGACGTGAGGTTCGTGCAAGGCGATCTCGTTGCGCCGCTCGCGCCGCTGGCGCCGTTCGATCTGGTGGTCAGCAACCCGCCGTACGTTCAATCGGCGGACATCGCGACTCTGGCACCCGAGGTTCGCTCTGAGCCGCACTTGGCGCTCGACGGCGGCGCAGACGGCCTGGAGGTCGTTCGCCGCCTGGCGCGAGACGCGCGCGCCGTGCTCGCCCCGACCGGCGCCTTGGCCATGGAAATCGGCGCGGGTCAGGCTGCCGCAACCATGGAGATCCTGAAGGGCTTCGGTTTTACTCGCGTCGACTGTCGCCGCGACTTGGCCGGTATCGAACGGGTCGTGTTCGGCTACCTCGATGCGTAAGGGCAATAGGATGGACCAGACCATGCCAGAGACCGTCAAGACGGCGAAAGCTACATTGGTGGTAGTGCTCGGACTGATGGTGCTCGGCTGCATGACGCCGACCCAGAGACGGCAAGACGACCTCATCCGCGACGCGCGTATGTTCAACGACGACTTCCGTTGGGGTCGCTGGGACGTGCTTGGGCAAAGCATGCCACCCGAAGAAAACGCCTTGTTTCAGGAGCGCAAGAACCTGGTCGACGCCGACCTGGTCATCGTCGACTACGAAGTGACGTCGGTTCACTTCGGCGATAGCTCGGAGGCGGCGACCGTGGAGGTCCACATGGAGTGGTACAAGAAGAGCGATCCGTCGGTCCGACAAGCGACGCTGCAGCAGCGCTGGGAGCTGCGCGGCGGCCGCTGGATGATGATGCGCCAACGGCGACTGCGCGGCGACCGCTTCCCGCTCGTGCCGGAGTCGGTCGCCGATAGCGCGGCCCACAAGAACGCGGCGCCGAGCGAGACACCGCGCCCGTAGGCTCTACGCGTTGGCGGAGCCGGGCTTTGCCCGGCGTAGCCAGTGCGCGGGAGGGCTTGGGAACCCGCCCAGGGTTCCCATTACAACGCGACCTGATCGGTGAGCTCGACGCCGGTCGTGTCCCCCGGCAACAGGATGGGTTCTGGCGTTGCGGATGCGTCGACTGGAATCCTTGGCGAAATCACGCTGGCCGAAGGCGCCTCGCCGCGCTGCCAAAGCCCGCGCACGGCCTGGCCGAAGCCGCCTTGCCACGCTGAGGTCGCACCGACATAGGCGAAGCCGAAAAGGAAGAGCAGCAAGAACGGCACCGATACGTAGTGGCCGTTGGCAACCGCGATGTCCACGGCAACCACGAAGTAGCCGGCCATCAGCAGCTCGAAGAACGGCGTCAGCGATTTGGCCGCGCGGTACTTCTTTCCCGACCAGCTTTCCAGCTTGCCGCGAATACCGTGCTTGGGCGTGCGCACGAACTCGGTCTCGCGGCCGAATACCGCTTCGAGAACCGCGCGCGTCTGGTTCACGCACAAACCGATGCCGAGGGAAAGGACGAGCGGAATCTGGGCCAAGGTTCCCCAGGTCGAGTGCGACGTCGAGCCGCTCATGCGCGCGACTTCGCGCTCGGAGGTGATGTAGAACGAGGCGATGCTGAGCGTAGTGCCGAAGAAAAGCGGCAAGTCGATCATCAGCACTTCGCGCACGCCGTGGGTGGTGCGAAACATCAGATTGGGCAGGAGCAGCAGCGAGAGCAGGAGCAAGAGCGGGTAGGCGAAGTTGTTGGTCAGGTGGAAGAAGGCTTCGCTCTTCTGAGCCCACGTAGCGTTCGAGCGCAGGATCGTCGGCAGCATTTTGCGCGCCACCTGAATCGACCCCTTCGCCCAGCGGAACTGCTGCGCCTTGAAGGCCGACATTTCCACCGGCAGCTCGGCTGGCGCTGCGATATCGGGCAGGTAGACGAAGCGCCAGCCGCGCAGCTGCGCGCGGTAGGACAGATCCATGTCCTCGGTCAGGGTGTCGTGGTGCCAGCCGCCCGCATCGACGATGGCCGCGCGCCGCCACATGCCGGCCGTGCCGTTGAAGTTGAAGAAGCGTCCCGAGCGGTTGCGACCGGCGTGCTCCATCACGAAGTGCCCGTTGAGCATCAACGCCTGCGCCTCGGTGAGCGCCGAGAAGTCACGGTTGATGTGCTCCCAGCGACACTGCACCACCGCGACCTTGGGATCGAGGAAGTGGTGCACGGTCTTCTCGAGAATGTCCGGGTTGGGCACGAAGTCGGCGTCGAAAATCATGACCAGCTCACCCTTGGCGGTGCGCAGGCCGTTGTCGAGCGCGCCCGCCTTGAAGCCCGTGCGATCCGTGCGGTGCACGTATTCGATGTCGAGGTCGGGATAGCGCACGAGAAGCTGGTCGATCTTGTTGCGGCAGATCTCGCAGGTTTCGTCGGTGGAATCGTCGAGCACCTGGATCTGGAAGCGATCGCGCGGGTAACGAATGGCGGACACGGCATCGAGCAAGCGTTCGACCACGTACATCTCGTTGAAGAGCGGCAACTGCACGGTTACCGCGGGCAGCTCGGCGAACTTGCCCGACTCGACCGGCTGCTTGTCCTTGTGGCGGTAGTACAGGTACACCAGCGACGAGCGATGGAATCCGTAAACCGCGAGTAGGGGCAGAATGATCAAGTAGAGCGTGGTGAGCACGCTGGAGGCATCCATGGCGTGCAACCTACCTCCGCAATTGTCATTCAATTGTCATCGTTCGTGATTCTTTGTCAGCGGGCCTTCTTCATGTGCTCGGCGCACAAGCGCAGCCGGCGGCGCGTGAGGTCGCGGCCGAGCACGGCCAGCGTTTCGAAGAGCGGCGGCGTGGCCTTGCGCGCGGACGCGGCCATGCGGATGACCATGAACAGCTCCTTGGCGTCCCAGCCGATTTTCTCGGCGTAGGCGCGGGTCACGGCTTCGAGGGCGGCGTGGGAAAAGTCGCGCTGGACGTCCAATACTTCGACCAAGCCGAGAAGGCAGTCGGCCACGTCCTTGGCGGTGCGGTTCTTGGGCACCAGATCCTTGGCGACGGCGGTGTAGTCGAGGTCACCCGAGAAGAAGAACTCGGTGAGAGGCAAAAACTCGTCCATGCGCTGCATGCGCTGGCGCACGAGTGGCACCAGTTGTTTGAGGTACTCGTCGCCCAGCCGCCACTCGCGCATCCGCTTCACCACGGTGTCGTCATCGAGCGCGCGCAAGTAGTCGGCGTTCATCGCCGACAGCTTGACGAGGTCGAACACCGGTCCGCCCAAGCTCATGCGATCGAAGGTGAACACGTCGATCATCTCGGCGAGCGTGAACTTCTCCCGGTCGCCCGCGATCGACCAGCCCATGGTGCCGAGGTAGTTGAGCAGCGCCTCGGGCAGGAAGCCGGCCGCGCGGTAGTAGTCGAGCGACACCGGATTCTTGCGCTTGGAGATTTTCGATTTGTCGGCGTTGCGCAGGAGCGGCATGTGGATCCACTCGGGTGCCTGCCAGCCGAAGACTTTGTACAGCTCGACGTGCTTTGGCGTCGACGACAGCCACTCCTCGGCGCGAATCACGTGCGTGATGCCCATCAAGTGGTCGTCGACCACGTTGGCCAGGTGGTAGGTCGGAAAGCCGTCGCTCTTGAGTAGGATCTGGTCGTCGATTTGCGTGTTGTCGAAGCGCAGCTCGCCGCGCAGCCGGTCGGCAAAAACGGTTTCGCCGGTTTTGGGCATGGCCAACCGAACCACGAACGCTTCACCGGCAGCAGCGCGACGCTCGGACTCGGCGCGGGCGACGGTGCGGCAGTGACCGTCGTAGCCGACGAACGACTTTCCCTTCGAGGCGGCCCGCATTTCTTCCAGCCGAAGGGCGGTGCAAAAGCATCGGTACGCAGCGCCCGAAGCGAGCAACTTGTCTGCTTCAGCCTTGTAGATCTCGCTCCGCTCGGACTGGCGGTACGGCCCGCACGACCCGCCGACGTCCGGCCCTTCGTCCCACGTCACGCCTACCCAGCGCAAAGCGCGCAGGATGGCCGACTCGGAATCCGCCGTCGAGCGCGCCCGGTCGGTATCTTCGATGCGCAAGATGAACTGGCCGCCGTGTTTCTTGGCGAAGACGTAGTTGAAAAGCGCGATGTAGGCGGTCCCCACGTGGGGATCGCCGGTAGGCGATGGAGCAATGCGAACACGAACCGACATGATGCTGTCATAAGTCCGCAGTTGACCTTCGCCAGTCAAGCGAATTTCCGACGAAGCTGAGCTGAATACCTTCGCAGCCAAGCACTGATCTGGGAATAATCGACGCGGAGAAGGCTTTCACCATGCTCAAGCTGTTCCTTGCATGCTTCCTGGCAATCGCAACCATCTGGACCTCATGCTCATCGTCCGACGCCGGCCAACCTGGCGCCGGCGGCAACACGTCGACGGGCGGCGCGACCACCAGCCCCGCAGGTGGAAGCGTGGGAACCGGCGGCAGCACCTCTGCATCGGGCGGAATCATCGGTTCGGGCGGCAGCGGTGCGGGCGGGAAAGGCTCGGGCGGCGCGACGGGAACCGGAGGCAGCACGAGCGATAGTGGTGGAACGGTTTCCGCGGGCGGCATAGCGGGCGCCGGAGCTGGCGGAAGCGGGAGTGGCGGTGCAAGTGCGGTGGGCGGCGTGACCACAAAAGGTGGCAGCATCGGTAGCGGCGGTGCTTCCGGCTCGGGCGGCGTCAGCACGGGCGGCAGCAGCAGCGCCGGCGGGAGCAGCACGACTTCCGTCGGGGCGTCGGGTTACGCGGCCGCAGGTCCTAGCGGACAAGCCAAACCGACCGGCAGCGGCACCACCGTCACCGTGTTGCCGTGGGCCGCATTCAAGAGCGCGCTCTCGTTTACCTTCGACGACGCGAACCAAACGCAAATCGACAACTATCCGGCCCTGCAAAAGCAGAACGACAAGGGCAACAGCGTCCGATACACGTTCTTCTTGATCACCGGCAAGACCACCGAAATGGCCAGCAGCGTTTGGCCACAAGCACATAAGGACGGCCACGAGCTTGCCAATCACACCAAGAGCCACCTGCAAACTGGCGACGCGACCACGCTCGGTGCCGACGCCGACGCCGCAGAGACGTTCCTCAAAAGCACCTTCGGCGTCACTGCCTACTCGCTAGCAGCGCCGTACGGAACCGCAACCTACGAAACCGTCGCTGTCGGGAGATTCCTCACGAATCGCGGCGTGGGCGACGGCGGTATCGCCATGACCGACAATCCGGACAATGCGACGACGCCGGCTTCATCGCTGAAGTTCAACCTGCCCTGCTACCTTCCGGCCACCGGCGCGTCGGCCTCAGCCATGGAAGCCAACCTCAGCGCGACGGCGAGCGCGGGCAAGTGGAAAACCATGCTGGTGCACGGGTTCTCGGGCGGCAGCGACGGTGCTTACCAGCCCGTGGACATTGGAGAATTCACCGCCACCGTCGCCTGGGCGAAAGCCCAGGGCACCATCTGGCTCGATACCGTCGAAAACGTATCCGCGTATTGGATCGCCGGCTTCAAGTTCGGAAAGCTCACGCCGACGTCGTCGGGAAGCGAAAAGACTTGGACGTGGAATACATCCGATTTCTCCGACCATTTCCCGCCAGGCAAATACCTGCGCGTGAAGACCGACGGCGGTACGCTCAAGCAAGGTAATACGACTTTGACCTGGGACGACCATGGCTACTACGAAGTGTCCCTGGACGCCGGCACGCTGACCTTGTCGCCATAACGAAAGCGGGCCAGGGTGGTTCCGCCCCCTCTGCGCCCTCTCCCTTACAGGATGATTTGATCGATGCAGTGGCCGTCGGTGCAGGCGATGCCGTTGCAGCAGTCGGCCGCCGTGGTGCAAGCCTGACCGTACAGAGCGCAGCTTGGCGCGGGGACGTCTGGGCCGCTGCTCGTGCCGGCATCGGAGGTACTTGGCGGAGGCGACACCACGGTTCCGCAGATGCCCTTCGTGGATCCGATGGGCTGGATGCAGGTTGTTCCCACGCAGCAGTCGCCGTTGATCGAACAGGCTCCGCCAGCCGGAACGCACGAGGACGGAACGCCACCGTCGACGGTTGCCGGCGGGACGAAGCAGCGGAGAACTCCGGTTGCATCGGGTATGCACGGCAACTTGTTGCAGCAGTCCGCGGCCGAGGCGCAGGTCTCGCCACCTTTGCGGCAGGTGGTGCCCAGGCCGTTGCAGCGGGGAACGCCGAGCGGATCGACTTCGCACACGCCCGAATTGCCGACGACCCCGCAGCAGTCGTTGCGCGCCGACGAGATGCTGCATGCGTAGTTCTGGAAATGGCAGACGTTGCCTTGCGGGTTGCAGCTCTTCGGATTTCGGCAGATACCCATTGTCTTGCCGGCGGCAATTTCGCACGTCACGTTTCCGTCGCCGGGCAGCCCGGTTCCCGCGGCGCCGCAGCAGTCGCTGTCCTTACGGCACAAGTCGCCGTTGACTCGACAGCCACTGGCCGGCTGGCACACGCGCACGCCGGTTAACGCATAAGGCGCGCACAAGCGACTGCAGCAGCCGTTGCAAGCGTCGCACAACGTGCCGTCCACACCGTCCGAGCAGTAGGTGGCGCCGGTCGGCGGCGGAGCGCACTTGCCCAGCGTACCGGTGCCCTTTAGGCATTCGCCCGAGCAGCATTGGTCGGCAGTGTTGCAGGCGTCGCCGGTCTGGATGCAGAAGGAAGAGCCGAGCTTGCAGGTGCCGCCGCTGCACAAGCCCGAGCAGCAGTTCGCATTTTCGGTGCACGGATTTCCAGCCGAATGGCAGGTCGTACTGAGCGGCTCGCAGACACCGGCGCTGCAGTTGCCACCGCAGCACGCAGCAGAGCTTGAGCATGCTTGACCGTCGGCAACGCAGGCGTTCGCGCTGCAAAGACCGCCGGAACAGTTGAGGGAGCAGCACTCGGTCGCGGATTGGCAACCGCCACCGGCCGCAGTGCAATGGTTGATCGACGCCACGCACGTGTGGGCCGTCGAGTCGCACAAGCCCGAGCAGCACTCGGCCGCGCTGGCGCACGCTTGTCCAAAGGCGAAGCAGACCGGTGAGGTTCCGCTATCCTCAACGCTGACGCTTGCGTCCGTATTGCCTCCGCCACCTCCGGCTCCTCCGCCACCTCCGGCTCCTCCGCCCCCGGCTCCTCCCCCGTCGGAGAACCTGCCGATGGCGCCGCTGCTGCTACACGCAGCAACGAGGATCGATACAGCTGCGGCCACGACGGTTCGATGCAGGGTGGACATGGGTGACTCCTGTCGATGTTTCAAAAGGGTGTTTGGAACCTATCGGCCAATCCGTCACGGAATCGACTGCAGCGCCTGATCAATGGCCGGCGCAAACAGACTGGCCGGGTAGCGACGACGAAATGCGGCCGCGCGCTCGCGGGCCTGGTCGTAATCGCCTTTCGTGACGAGAGCTTGCACCAGCAAGCTGTCACGCTCCTCGGAAAGCTGCCCGTGAGGAAACTGCCGCGAGTGCCTGCGTAAGACTGCCAGAGTCCCCTCGATTCGACCGCGCGCCAGGGAGGTGCGCGCCATCTCGATCAAATTGCGTTCGGCGGCCAGCCGGTCGTCGTGTGCATGCGAAGACACCGGCGCTGTCCCCGAAGGTAGGCTGGGCGATGCAGCCGGCGGCACCGCCGCAGGAGCTGGCGCTGGCGTCTCGGTTGCCTGGGGCAGCGGCGGCGGCAAAGCCGGAGGCGGCGATGCGGTGGCCGGTGAAACCTCTCGGCCGGGCGCACGAACATGGGAGACCGTCGCGTAGCCGGCAGCACCCATCGTCGCTCCGACGAGCAAGGTGGCAAGGGTGCGGTAGGGCCCGTGTCCAAGCAGCGAGGGACGCGGCGGTGGCAGGGCCGAGGTAGGCTCATGCGGAGTCGCTGCCGAGCCCGCCACCGCCCCAATGCCCAAGGTGGCTGTCAGGCGTGAAAACACCTTGTCAGCCACCTCGGACTGCGGATCGGGAGACGCCTTTTCCGCATCGACCAGCGCCCGCAACGAAGGCGGCAAGGGTTCCAGCGATTCAGGCATGCTGTCTCCTCTCGGCCACGCGCGACCGTTCGATGACGCTGGCTATTTCCGCCCGCGCCAGCCGCAAGCGCGAATAGGCGGTGTTCACCGGAATCGCGAGGACGCTTGCGATTTCGGGCATGGGGATCTCGTCGAGCTCGTGCATGACGAAAACCGCCCGGCGATCGAGATCGAGCGTATCGAGCGCCTTTCGCAGCAACTCGCGCGCCTCCTTGCCTTCGAGCTGATCGTGGGGCGTCGGCGCAGCATCGATGGGCTCGATGGCGTCGCGCAGGATCTCGCGCATGTTACGGGGCGAGCGCCGAAAGTCGGCCACGACCCGTACCGCGATCCCGAAAAGCCAGGGCCGCAGCGGGCGCATTGGGTTGTAGTCGCCGAGATGCCGGTGCACGACCACGAAGAGATCGTGGACGAGGTCTTCCAAGTCCTGCGGCGGCACGCCGAGACGGCGCAAGGCTTTCCACACATAGGGAAACTCCGAGCGATACATGCTGGGAAAATCGGGGGCCGAGCCCACGTTCACTGAGGCTCCTTAACCAGGTTTGGGTCGCCAACCATGATCCGTCACGGAAAAGTTGCGGCGAGCCCCAAACCAAGCGCAACCGCAACGTGCGGCGACGTCCACACGGTTTGCTCGTCGACCCGCAGCTTATCTTCGGTAAGAGGCGCCGTAGCCTCGCCGTGTACGGTCACTCGAAGCGCACGTGTCGTGCAGGCGTGGCGGAAGCAACACCAGAGACGCAGAAGGCGGCGGCTGCCGTAGACAAGACCCAAACCCTGAAAACGCGCACGGGTCGGCAGTCCACCTCAGCCGCATCACCTTGCGCTCTCGCAGACGCGACTCTCCTACCGATGACGAACCGCTGGAGTTTTGGCCCTGTCGCTCAGGACGACGAAGTCCGGATCGAGTTGGCTGAGCGTGGGCATGGTTACCCGCTGCCACAGAATCGACGAGTCGTAGACGAATTCGATCGCGTACTTCTTGCCCGGCGGCAGGCGATTGCGCCGCAGGACCCAAGCGATGAGCTCCTTGACCGCCGAAGAATTGAGAAACGTGAGATGCCGGATGTCCACCTTCACCTCGCGCAGATTTTCTTGCTCGGCAGCGGTGTGAATCCCGTCGAAAAACGGACCTAGGAATACCTTCGGCGACGCTTGGTCGATTTCGCCGCGTAGGGTGACGACGTTGCCGTCCGCCTCCAGCGTGACTCTGCCTCCGTCGGGAGAAACGGGATTGAACTTCATAGTACCTCGTCAACCGGTTCGGCCGGCAGGGACAAAAATCCGCCGTGCCATCCTTCGCCTCTACGCCAGCAACTTGTAGCCAGTCCCATATATCGTCACGATGTGGCGTGGACTTGAAGCGTCGGCCTCAATCTTTTTGCGTAGCTTGACCACAAAGTTGTCCACCGAGCGACTACTGCCGTAGCCGGATACGCCCCAAATCTTTTCGAGAATCTCCTCGCGCGACACCGGCTCGCCGGCGCGCTCGTGCAGAAGGCGCAAGATCTCGACCTCGTAAAACGACAGGGTGACGGTCTTACGATTGCGGACCAGCTCGTGGCGCCGAGGGTAGATGGTCGCTTGTCCGATTTGAATGGTGTCGTCGGATGCCGAACGGTAAAGGCGACGAAAGATCGCGTTGATGCGCGCGATGAGCTCGCCGATGGAGAAGGGCTTGGTGACGTAGTCGTCGGCGCCGACTTCCAGACCGCGAATCTTGTCGGTCTCCTGCGAACGCGCCGTGAGCATGATGATGGGCACGACCGGGTGGCTCTGCCGGATCTCCTCGCACACGGTGAAGCCGTTGATGTCCGGCAGCATGAGATCCAAGATGACCAGATCGGCGCCGCGCTCACGCAGGACCTTGATGCCTTCGCGGCCATGCCCGCACGTGCTGACCTCGAATTGCTCGAATTCGAGGGCGTCGCGCAATCCGCGCGCGATGTCGGGTTCGTCTTCGACGACCAGAACCCGACGGCGAGGCGCGCCTGGTCCATTGCCGTTCCCGTTGCTCATCGTCAATGCAGTCTAGGCCGAGCTTCGTGCTGCCGCTGCAGTATCGCCGGAGCTAGCGGCGACCGGCGCAGGAATGAAGACCTTGAAGAGCGACCCTTGCACATTGTCGGGAGTGTCGATGACCGGGCTCTGCACGGTCACCCGACCGCCATGGGCCTCGGCAATATGCTTTACAAGCGCCAATCCTATACCACTGCCGCGCACATTTTTCTCGCGGGTGCTCTGCGATCGATAAAAGCGCTCGAAGACCCGCGGATGCTCGTCGCGCGCAATGCCCGGACCGAAGTCGCGCACCCCGAGCATGACGAAGCCGGGCGCGCGCGACACGGACACGTGCACCTTGCCGCCGTCGGCTGCGTGCTTGATGGCGTTGTCGACGAGATTCAGCACCACCAGCGTCATCTCGTTTTCGTCCATACGCACGACCGGCAAATCCTGGGCGATATCGACGACCAGCTTCATCTTCTCGCGTTCGAGCCGGTAGCGGCTCACGTCGAGCGCGCGCTCGACCACGTCGGCAAGATTGCCCTCGGCAAAGTGGTAGCTGGCCTTGCCGCGCTCGAGACGCGAGAAATCGAGCACGTTGTCGATGAGGTGCGACAAGCGCTCGGATTCGCGGGTGATGATGCCGCCGTACTCGCGCGCCGCCTCTTCGCCTTTGTGGCGTCCGGTGGCGACCATTTCGCCGAACATGCGAATGAGCGACAGCGGCGTCTTGAGCTCATGCGAAACGTTGGCGATGAAGTCGCTCTTCATGCGCGAGGCGCGACGTTCGGTGAGGATCGCCAGCCACACCAGCACCAAGCCAACTACAATAATGATAGTCGCGAGCACGATGAGGACACGGCGCACGCTCTTCGTACGCTCCCACTGGGCTTGAAACTCCTCGGCGTTTTGCGGAACCATCTGGATACGCCAGCGGTAGAGCGCCTTGCCGAAAGGACCTTCGTAGAAAAATCGGCCGCCTGGACGCGCCTCGGGGCCGGTGGGCCGCACGCCGGCAATCAGGCTGCTCGACTCGTCGAGAATGGCCACGCGCCGATTCTTTCGCACCGGCCCCAGCTCACCCGCTGCCCACTGCTTGCCGACGAAGTCGAGCGTGAGTCGCACGACCACGTGGTAGAGGTCGCCGTCGCTCGCCTTGCGCGCCGTATACGCCAAGAGCGCCGAGCCGCCGCTGTCGAGCACGTCGTGGTGGTAGGCAAAGCTGTCCACGTCGAGCTGCGCCCACGCCAGGTTCTTGATTTTGCCAAGCCAGGTGATTCGATTTTGTGACTCGACGGGTTTGCGGCGCTTGTTGTCGCTTTCCTTAGCGCGCGGCCAGGTGCACTCGACGCGTCGGGTTTCGCCCAGCACGGCAAACGAATCGATGCCGGGACCGGCATCGACATCGCAGGGATCGGTCGATGACGGATCGTCTTCGAGCGCCGTGACTTTGGCAAACAGCGACAGCGCCTCGCGATCGAGTCGCGCTTCGACGGTTCGAGCCAGCGTCTCGGCATAGTCCTGACATTCCTGGCGAAACAACTGCTCGACCGGACGCGAGACGTCCTCGGCGTGCTTGAAGCCGTAATAGGCCAGCGCGACGGCGGCCGCGATCATGGCAGGAAAGACCAGGACCAGGATCAGGGAAACCGGTCCCGCTACCGTCGGGCTACGAAGAGCGCGCATGGTCACCTTGCGTCTTCACGTCGTCCAACTATCCTCCATGCAGCCAACCCGAGTCCAGCAGGCTTAACTCCGGCGGCGCCTCCGCCGATGCAAGTAGACGGATTGCTATGTCGGACAGCCCCACCTTAAGCTTTGGACTGCAAATCCAGCCCCAATCGCGCATGGTCTCGATCGTGCGCCGCTTCGTCGAGGAAAGCTTCGAAAAGCTGGTCGGCGATCCGGAAGCTGTGTTTCGCGTCTCGCTCGCCGTTCACGAGCTGCTCGAAAATGCGGCCAAATACGCAGTCGGGGACAAGACAGGCCTCTCCGTCCACTTCGAATCCGACGGTGCGGCGGCCAGCATCAAGCTGACCAACGAGACGACGCCCGAGCACATCCGACGGCTGCGCGCCTGCATCGAAGAGATTCAAGCCAGCGACGAGCCCAGCGTGCTGTACCAGGCCTTCATGCGGCGGAGCTTCGGCCTGCAGGACGAGTCGGGCCTGGGCTTGGCGCGCATCCGCGCCGAAGGAGAGCTTGATTTGTCCTTGGAAACGCACGGTACGACGGTGACCATCACGGCGAGTTGTTTGCCCCACAAGGAGACGCAACCGTGACGAGCTGGGCGGAAACGATGAAGGAGAACGATTTTTCGGCCGAGGCCAACACCAGCGGGCAGCGGATCCAGGTCTCCCTCTCGGGCACTGCCGATCTCACCGTTCGCAGCCAACTCGACCGCTTCCTGCGCGACGTCCACAGCGAAGCCCAGCGTAGTCGCGTCGAGGAGGTCACCGTCGACGTACGTCAGCTCGAGTTCATGAACTCGTCCTGCCTCAAGTGCTTCGTCTGGTGGATCAGCACCGTGCAAGAGCAGGCCGCCGAGGGCCGCTACCGCATCATCTTCGTCTCCAGTCCGACCGTTTACTGGCAGCGACGCAGCTTGAACGCTCTCGCCTGCCTGGCCAATGAGCTCATCACCATTCAAGCCTAGCCGGGCGGAAGCGCTCGCCGCGCAGCCAAGCTCGGGCGATACGCCGCCCGGCACCGACGCGCGCGCGCCCCTGGAAGAGGTCCTGCAGCCACTCTACGACTCGCTGGAATCGGGCATTCTTCTCGTCGGGCACGACGGCCTCATCACGTCGTGCAGCCTGGCCATGGCCATGCTTTTCGGGCGCTCACCGGACGAGGTGGTCGGCCTCACCGCAGCCGAGGTCGACGCGCTGGTGCTGAGCCTTGTGCACGAGCCAGCCCAGCGGTTGCGGGAGGAAGGTCTGTTCCCGCAAAACACAGGCGTTCGTTGCGAAGAATTCGAGCTCCTCGAGCCGTCGCGCACCGTCGTGCGCTGGGTGGCGCGCAAAGTTCAATGCCCTCACTACGCCACCGTTGCGGTGGGCACGGACATCACCGCTGACGTCGATCTTACCAGCGCCTACGAAAGGATGGCGCTTACCGATCGGCTCACGGGCATCGCGAATCGCCGCGGCATCGAGCGCGCCATCCACCACGAGCTCTTGCGCCTGCGCCGCTTCGAGACGCCGGTCTCGTTCGCGCTTTTCGATATCGATCACTTCAAGATGATCAACGACACCCATGGACACGGAACGGGCGACGAGGTCTTGCGCTTGGTCGCCAAGGCGATGGCCGGTAGCGTCCGTGATACGGATTTGGTCTCGCGCTGGGGCGGTGAAGAGTTCCTGGTCGTGCTCACCGAGACGACGTACGTGGGCGCGCTGGCCTGTGCGGAAAAGATCCGCGCAAGAGTGGCCACGCTTGGCGAAATCGTGGGTTTCGGCGTCACCGTCTCGGGAGGCGTCTACCAGGCCAACCCCGGCGAGAGTATTCCCGACATCCTCGCGCACACCGACGGCCGGCTCTACGAAGCCAAGAACAACGGCCGAAACCGCGTTTGTTGAGCGGCGCTGCCGACCAGCTTCTGAACCTTCCCGCACTCCCCGGCTTTGGCTGGCTTCTCTTTGGCTGCCTGGCTCGGGCGAATCGTGTAATATCTGCCGCGCCGAAGCGGCGCCTGCCATGGTGGTAGGACGCCACCCCTCGTTGCCTCGGCAGGAGAACTCAGCGATGCATCAGCGTAGACGCCTACACCCAGCGTTGTTCGTCGTTCTTGCGGCCGTTGGCTGTGCAGGTTCGATGGCGGAGACCAGCTCGACCAGCCCAGGTTCTGACCATAACCCGTTCAAGGGTGCCAATTTCTTCATCAACCCGGCCTACGTCGCCAGCGTCAAGGCGACGGCCAAGCGCCATCCGGATGAAGCCAGCACGATCCTCAAAGTGGCGCAGAACCCGACGGCGGTTTGGCTCGACTCGATCAAGGCCATCGACAACCTGCCGGGTTGGCTCGACGAGGCGAAGAAGCAGCAGGATGCCTCGGGCAAGCCGACGGTCGCCGTGGTCGTGGTTTACGATTTGCCCAACCGCGACTGCTCGGCCGCCTCGTCCGCTGGCGAGCTGAAGGTCGCGCAAAACGGCGAAGCCCGCTACATGAACGAATTCATCGATCCGATTGCGGCGCAGCTCAAGGCGCACCCCGATCAGCCTATTGTCGTCCTGCTCGAGCCCGACTCTCTCGGCAACTTGGCGACCAACATGGCGCTGCCGATGTGCCAGGAAGCCAAGCACGCCTACAAGAACGGCATCGTTTACGCCATCAAGAAGTTCGCCCTGCCCAACGTCAGCATCTATCTCGATGCCGCCCACTCGGGCTGGCTCGGCTGGGACGACAACCGCGCCAAGATCGCCAAGATCTTCAAGAGCGTTCTCGCCGATGCGGGCGGCCCCGGCATGATCCGCGGCTTCGCGCTCAACACGGCCAACTTCACGAGCCTGTCGAACCGCGACGGCGCGATCCTCGAGCCGACCAACCCGTGCCCCAACGAGCTGACCTACGCCAAGGTGCTGGGAAAGACCTTGGAAATGTACGGCTTCAAGAACCCGCACTTCATGATCGATACGGCCCGCAACGGCAAGGGCCAGATCCGCAAGGCATGGGGTAGCTGGTGCAACGTGCACGGCGCCGGTCTCGGCGAGCGTCCACGCGTGGATCCCGAGCCGGGTATCGACGCCTACTACTGGGTCAAGCCGCCGGGAGAGTCGGATGGCGTTTCGGATGCGACACAGCCGCGCTACGACGAAATGTGCGGCGGCCCCGACGCCACGAAGGGTGCGCCTCAGGCCGGCGAATGGTTCGAGTCGTACTTCCTCGATCTAGTACGTAACGCCCGACCGCCGCTGTAGTCGACGTCCGCGCGAAACGAGGGGTTCGAGCCTCAGCTCGAGCCCCTTTTTCATTTCCAGTCTAAACTGCCAGCGCGTCGATTTTGGCGGCGAGGATGAAGTCGTTCTCGGTCAGGCCGCCAACCGCGTGGGTCGTGAGCGTGACGTCCAAGTTGGTGAAGCGTACGCAGAAATCAGGATGGTGCCCTTCGCTTTCGGCCAAGTCGGCCATGCGATTGACAAACGCGATCGTCTCCGCGAAGCGGTTGAATCGAAATCGCTTGCGCAAGTCCGAGCGACCGGGCTCCACGCTCCACCCCGAAACTTGCGCAAGCAACCGCTCGATCTCGTCTTGCGGCAAGGCGCTGACGCCCCCTTCACAGGCCAAACACCGTTTACTCTCTAGTTCCATTTCCACTAGATGCCAGTCTAGGCAAACCGATTCGGCCACTGCTGACCGTCGCAGCGCAATTAAATTGGGGCTAGACTCGTGACAGGTAAAGTCGTGAGCGCATGTAGCCATTGCGGGCAAGAGCACGATCCTAGCCTTCGCGTTTGCCCCAAAAGCGGGAGGCCTATCGTCCCATCCCCCGGAGTCACGAGGACACTTTTCGGGCTGCCAGCACAATTTTCGTCACCACCGCCGCCCGCAGCAACACTCCTTCCACCGCCTGAACGAGGCGCATTGCGGGCGCCGCCATCGCCCGAGCCCGCGCCCCCCCGAGCGCCGATTGCAGACCCATCGACCGCGGTGACGCCTGCGGCGCAGCCGCGCAAGCCCACCACGATGACCACCGACGCATCGACCGCAGTGACGCCAGCGGCGCAAGCGATAGCAACGGCCAACAAAGCGTCGGCGCAAACCGTGAAGCCGCCGAGCGCGCTGGCTCTCGGCAAAACGATGATCGCTACTCCGGCGGCAAAGCCTGCAGTGCCTACGGCAGCAGCACGTACGGCAATGGAATCCCGTCTGCCGTCCGAGCTGGAAGTCCGCGCGCGCCCCGACCTCGTCATCAGCCTGGACCGGCAAGTGCCGGCGGATACGGCCACCCCGAAGAAGGCCGCGCCGGCGCCGAGCGCGCCCTCACCCATAGATTTGCCGTCCGCCACTCGACCAACCGACCCGTCGGCGCCTGGATCCATCGACGAAGGACTCACCGACCTTCCACCTCCCGGCTTCGGCAAGCCGTTTCGCCTTCCACAGGCGAGCCATCCAAGCAAACCCCGAGAACCGGCCGAGCCGGCGGCGCAAGCGACTGACGACAAAGCAACGAACGCCCTGCCGGTTGCCGCGAGTAGCGCCTTTGCTCTGCTTCGCTGGGCTCTGCGGACCTACCTGCAGCGGCCTCTGCCGTGGCTTGCGCTTGCGGCCATGCTGGTTTTGCCAGCCGCGCTCGTACAGTCCTGTCTCCTCGCCGCCGTGGCCCGTGGCGCGGATCCGGCGACACTCGTGTTGCCTGGGGTCGCCACCGTCGATCTTTCGCAGAGCAAGGCGGCGCTCGCCAAGCGCATCCAGGACAGCCAAGCCAAGGGAGCGATGGATGTCCAAGCGGCGGCGGCCCTGGCAGCGCTGACCGCTGTCGAGGGAGCGCAGACAACGTTTAGCCCGGTCAAGTCCAGCGCGGAGGGGTTCTGGAGGGAGTTCCTGGCGCGCTTTCTCGCCGGCCTCGTGCTGTTCGGCCTGACCGTGCCGCTCGCCTTTGCGGCCCTTGCTATTGCTGCAACCGACGTGCAAGGCGGAGCCGCGCTGCCCGGCGTGGTCGACATCGTTCCCATCTTGCTGGCTCGTCGCGAGCTGTTTCTCCTATCGCTGCTTCCCGCCGCCTTTCTCGTGGCCGTGGGCCACGCGGCCTTCGTGATTCCAGGCCTCGTTCTCGCCGCTCTCTTCGTGTTCGTACCACACGTCGTGGTGTTCGAAAAGCGTCGAGGCCGTGCCGCGCTCGAACGAAGCATCGAGCTGGTCCGTGGCGACATCGTGCGCGTCGGGTTGACGTTTCTCGCGCTGGCGCTTGTGGGTTTTCTCATCGCCGTGCTGACGGGTTTGCTACTTCCGACCTCCGGTAGCCGGGCGACCGTGTTCTTGAATTCGACAGTCGGCGCGGTTCTCTTGCTGGCCATACTGCCGGTGCCGGCGCTTGCCTTGGCGCGCATCTACTTCGACGCTCGCGCGCGTGCCGGAGCGGGCGCACAGCGGCTTTCGGGCGCCGCCCGAAGCTAGACCTGGCATGGTCACACGCGAAGCCGTCGAGGAAGCTCTGCACCGCCTGTACATCGGTGCGGACGGCACGTCGTTGCGGGCCGAGGATCGTAAGAAGGCGGCTGAATTGGTCGGTTTCATGGTCGAAATCGAACGCCTCCTGAAGACAGCGCAAGGGGATCGACCTTTCCACCTGGTCGACGCAGCGGCGGGCAAGGCGTACGTCGGATTGCTCGCCGCGGAGTTTTTCCTGGCGAAGCGAGCTGGGAGGGCGCAGGTGACTCTCATCGAGCGTGAGGCGCGCCGAGCGGAGGCTTGCCGGCGGGCCGCGCAGGCAGCGCGTGTCGGGCCATCCGTGGCGTTCACCGTTGTCGAGAGCACCGTCGAAGAGGAAGCTGGGTGGCCCGCCACGCCGGATGTGGTCGTCGCCCTGCACGCCTGTGGCGCCGCCGCGGACACGATCCTCGATCGGGCCGTGGCCTGTGGAGCACGGCACCTGCTTCTCGTGCCGTGCTGTACCTCCGTAGAGGTCGCGGCACTGCCGATCGCGCTGCACGCAGCCGAGCGCATCGGCATGCCTCGCCATGCGGAAGTTCGCCGCCGATTTATTCAATCGCTGGTCGACGCCGAACGCACGCTTCGGCTCGAAGCTGCCGGCTATGAGACCAACGTGGTCTCGTTTGTACCGCCAACCACCACGCCCCACCATCTTCTCTGGCGGGCTCGGCGCGTCAACGAACCCGTGCGTCGGCGTGAAGCAGCCGCCAACCTCGAGCGATTGCGCGCCTTTTAGCGACTTTCGGCTTCGCGGACGAGGCGCTAGCAACGGCCCACTTTACGAAACCTTCAAGATAGTTCATTTATGGAACGGCCGTGTGACCTCGCGTGACGTATTGGCATCTAACCCTCGCCCAACTTCCAGCTGTGACAACAATAACGAATTCAGTTCAGGATAACAGGAGCCTTTCTGTCTGATTTTGGCATCCGATAGCAAAGAGGGACCAGGTGCATCCACGAGACCGTTTCTGGCGAATCATCCTTCCCATTGGGGCAGTCGCTGTGCTGTCGACCGTGTTCGCGGTCGGCTCCGCCACCGAGCCCGATCGCTTCGCCACGGGCTATGCGCCCGATCAACCCATCGCTTTTTCGCACAAGTTACACGCTGGGGATAACCACATCCCTTGCGTGTACTGCCACACCGGCGCGGAACGTTCGCGCCATGCCGGCGTGCCTGCGCTGCAGACCTGCATGAACTGCCATGGTGTCACGCGCACCGATAAGCCTGACATCCAGCGCATCGCCGCGGCCGTCAAGGCCAACGAGACCTGGCAGTGGGAGCGCGTCCACACGCTGCCCGACCACGTCTATTTCGACCATCGTCCGCACGTGAACTCCGGTATCGCGTGCCAGTCGTGCCACGGCGAAGTGGAGAATATGGAAAAGCTTTCGCGCGAAATGCTCATGCGCATGGGCAACTGCTTGTCGTGCCACCGGGACGCCCACGCCGTGTTGCCGCCGACCGCGAAAGTCACTCAAGGTCCAACCGACTGCTTTGCGTGCCACCGATGAAAACCGATCAACTAGAGAATTCCCGCTCGAATGGCCGTCGACGCTGGCTGGAAACGATCGCCGCTGGACTTGCCGGCGTTGCCGTCTGGAAGCTCGGCAAGCGTGAAAAGAGCGCGCCGCTATCCAGACACGCAGCCCTGGCGCCCACCATCGAAGAAGCGCCGACGCAAAATAGCCGAATCGGGCGAGCGAGCCGAATCGCCGTGCGGCCAGCAGCCGGAGCCGTGAAACGCCATGGATAAAGGTAAACCTCCCGTCAAGCTTCCGGTCGTCGGGAGCACCACAACGGCCGACGACGGCGTTTCCCGTCGCCGATTCCTGGCCCTTTTCGGCGCGTCTGCTGCCGTCGCCACCGGCGCCGGTTGCAAGATGGCGAAGAGCCGCTCGACGGTCGTGCCCTACACCAAGAAGCAGGAAGAGATCGTTCCCGGCGTCGCCGACTACTACGCCAGCACCTTCCAAGAAGGGGAGCAGACTTATCCGGTTTTGGTCAAGGCGCGCGAAGGACGCCCGATTCTGGTCGAGGGCAACGACGAGCATCCGCTCTACCAGGGCAAGACCCATTTCCACGCGATGGCCGATTTGCTGGGCCTTTACGATCCGGATCGCGTGCGCGCCCCGCTGCTGAACGGGCGGGCCTGCTCGTGGAAAGAGGCGATGGCCGAGCTCGGGCGCGGACTCAAGAACGCGGGCGGCAAGCCGGTGTTGCTGATGACCCCGACGGTGCTTTCGCCGACGCGAAAAGCGCTGCTTACCAGGCTTGAGCAAGCCGTTCCGGGGCTTCGCCACGTGCAGTGGGAGCCAGCGGCGGATCACGCCGCCAGGCAGGTGCAACACCAGCTCTACGGCGACATTCGACGGCCGCGCTACGCTTTCGACAAGGCGAAGGTGATCGTTTCCTTCGCGGCGGATTTCCTTGGCACCGACGGTGATACGGTCTCTGCAGCGAGGCAGTTCGCGGCCAGTCGCCAGCCGAAGGAGCCCGGCGAGGCGATGAATCGCCTTTACGCCCTGGAAGGTGGCCTGAGCCTGACAGGTACCAAGGCAGACGTGCGCATGGCGGTGCGGCCGTCGAGCCTGGGTCGCCTGGCGCTCGGCATTGCCCGCGCGGTTCATCAGAAGAGGGGTACGGCTTTGCCGGCTGGGCTGGACGCGACAATGCTCGATGCCTACGCGCTCGAGCGCCTGCCGGAAGCGAAGCCGATCGCCGCCAAGCTCGATGCGCTGGTGAGCGATCTGTGCGCGGCGGGCGACAAGGCGCTCGTCCTCGCGGGGCCGTCGGCTCCCGCCGAAGCGCACGCCGCTTGCCATCTGCTGAACCATTTGCTCGGCGCCAGCGGAAGCACCGTGCTCGACAGCGAAGCTCTGCCCGCTGCGCCTCTCGCGACACCGGAGGAGCTCAAGACGATTGTCGACGACCTGGCGGCGGGTAAGTTCGCGGCCGCGGTGTTCTGGGATGTCAACCCGGCCTACGATTGTTCCGGCATGGTCGCGGCCGACGCACCCGACAGTAGAGCGGCGTGGGCCACGGCGCTCAGCAAGACCCCGTTCCGCGTTCGGATGGGCCTTTTGCCCGACGAAACCGCGGCCGGCTGCAACCTGTTTTTGCCTGTCAACCACTGGCTGGAAAGCTGGAACGATTTCGAGACGACGGCCGATACGCTGACGTTGCAGCAGCCGGTGGTCGAACCGCTCTACGACACGCTCGCTGGCGAGGACATTCTCTTGCGCCTGCTCGTCGAGCTTGGCCACAACGTCGCCCGCAATAGCCACGAGCTTTTGCAAGGCCGCTGGGAAAATGAGGTTCAGCCGAAAGACAGCCCCATTCCGTTTGCGCAATTCTGGAATGCCTGTCTGCACGACGGGGTCTTTCGTCGCAAACCAGCGGAAGTGCCAGCGCGGACGCTGGACGGCAAGGCACTGGCGGTGCTGGTCGGCGGCGCACGCAATCCCAAATCGGCGGCATTCGAATTGGTTCTGACGACAGACGCCCGCCTTTACGACGGTCGCTACGCCAACAACGGTTGGCTGCAGGAAATGCCCGACCCGATCTCGAAAATCTCATGGCTCAATCCGCTGGCGCTCTCCGTCGGTGATGCCGCCCAGCTCGGCGTCAAGAACGGCGACCTGGTCCGTATCGGCAATGGTCCGACTGTTCCTGTCGTTGCTCAGCCGGGACAGGCCGATGGCGTCCTCACCTTGAGCATCGGTCACGGCCGCTGGCAAGGCAGCGTCGCCTCGGGCATCGGAACACGAGCGTGGGACTTGGCCGGGAAGACCGGCGAGCGACTGATTCCCGTGGCCGCGGTGCAACCGACCGGCGGGCACATCGAATTGCCGCTTGCCCAAGGCTACGACATGCAAGCAGGTCGCGATATCGCGCGACACTGGACCCTCGCGGACTATGCGCGCAAGGCCGAACGAGGCGAAGCGCACGAAGAATTGCCTACGATGTACGAACCGCACGAGCACAAGGGCGCGCGCTGGGGCATGGCCATCGACCTTTCCTCTTGCGTCGGGTGCGGCGCGTGCGTCATCGGCTGCCAGTCCGAAAACAATGTGCCGGTAGTGGGACCCGAGCAAGTGGCGAAAGGACGGTCGATGCACTGGATGCGCATCGACCGGTACTACGAAGGTGAGCCCAGCGATCCTCAAGTGGTGCACGAGCCGATGCTCTGCCAACACTGCGACGATGCTCCCTGCGAAACCGTGTGTCCGGTCAATGCCACGACGCATGCCCAAGACGGCATCAATCAGATGGCCTACAATCGCTGCGTTGGCACGCGCTATTGCGCGAACAACTGCCCCTACAAAGTTCGGCGATTCAATTTTCTCGACTTCACCAGCGAGACGCCCGAGTCGCTTCAGTTGGCGTTCAATCCCGAAGTCACGGTTCGTCCCCGCGGCGTCATGGAAAAGTGCACGTTCTGTGTGCAGCGTATCCGCAACGCCGAGCAAGTGGCAAAACGAGAAAGCCGCGGTCTGCGTGATCGCGACGTCGTGACGGCATGCCAGTCGGCGTGCCCCGCAAACGCCATCGTCTTCGGTGATTTGAACGATCCCAAGAGCGAGGCGTCCAAGCTTTCTCGCAGTAATCGCGGCTACCGCGTTCTCGAGGAGCTGGGCACCAAGCCAGCCATCACTTATTTGGCATCTCTCCGCAATCCGCCCGGCCGAGGTACCCGATGAAACCCGCTACTGCACCCGTGCCCGACGTCGCGACCTCCATGCCCGAGGGCCTGAAGCCCTTCGTGCTGCTCGAAGGCGCCGTCACTCCGGCATCGCTCGACGATCAGGTTCTGAAGTTCCCAGCGCAACGCCCGCCCCGCGCGTGGTACGTGGCGATCGCCTTCACACTGTCTTTGCTGGCGATTGGCCTCGTGTCCATCGGCTACACCCTGTATTACGGCATCGGGATGTGGGGCAACAATCGGCCTGTGGCGTGGGGCTTTGGCATCATCAATTTCGTCTTCTGGGTCGGTATTGGTCACGCCGGAACACTCATCTCAGCGATTCTGTTCTTGTTCCGCGCCCGCTGGCGCAACGCCATTGCGCGTTTCTCCGAGGCCATGACCATCTTCGCCGTTATGTGCGCGGCAATCTTTCCCGTGCTCCACACCGGACGCCCGTGGTTCGGCTATTGGCTCTTTCCCTATCCGAACGAGCGCGCCCTGTGGGTGAATTTCCGGTCGCCTCTCGTGTGGGACGTCTTTGCCGTCAGCACGTATTTCTCGGTGTCCTTGATGTTCTGGTACTTGGGCTTGGTTCCCGACTTCGCGTCCTTGCGTGACCGGACCGAAGAAGGCTGGCGCAAACGGATTTATACTGTCCTCAGTCTCGGTTGGCGTGGAGCAACCTCGCACTGGCTCCACTATGACAAGGCGTATCTGCTGCTCGCCGGCTTGGCGACCGGCCTCGTCATCAGTGTTCACAGCGTCGTGTCGTTCGACTTTGCCGTGTCGCTGGTCCCCGGCTGGCATATGACGATCTTTCCGCCCTACTTCGTCGCCGGCGCCATTTTCGCTGGATTTGCCATGGTGGTGATGGCCCTGGTGGTCGTCCGCAAGACCATGAATCTGTCGAATCTGATTACAGACGACCACCTGGACGTCATGAACCGGCTCATTCTGGCTATGTCGTGCATCATGGGCTACGCCTACTTCATGGAGGGAGGTACAGCGTGGTACAGCGCCAATCCCTACATTCAGCATACCTTCAAGAATTACGTCACCGGATTCTACGGCTGGGCCGGGATCACGACGATCACGTGCAACATCATCATTCCGCAATTGTTCTGGTTCCGCCGCGTGCGGCGCTCGATCCCAGCCATGATCTTCATCGCGGTCGCAGTGACCCTGGGCATGTGGATGGAGCGTTTCGTGATCATCATCATTTCGCTCCACCAGGACTACCTGCCGTCGTCGTGGCACAACTACATTCCGACCAAGATTGATTTCGGCGTTCTTGTCGGCTCGTTTGGATTGTTCTTCACGCTTGTTCTGCTTTTCGCGCGGGTGATGCCGGTCATTGCGACCAGCGAAATGAAAGCCAGCTTGCCCGGGGCGCAGGCGCACCACGGAGGGACCACCCTATGACCAGCGCCCCCTTCGCCGTTCTCGGACTCTATTCCAAAGCCGAAAAGATCATCGACGCTGCGACGAAGATTCGACAGCGCAAGCTCGGGCATCTCGAAGCGTACACACCCTACCCGGTGCACGGACTCGACCACGCCATTGGGCTTGGGCCCTCCAAGCTCGGCAAGTTGGTCATGGTCATGGGCCTTCTGGGTACTGGCCTGGCTCTTCTCTTCGAAGGGTGGACGAGCGCCGTCGACTATCCGGTGATTACGGGTGGCAAGCCACTGTTCTCGTGGCAAGCGTTCGTGCCGGTCATGTTCGAAGTGACGGTGCTCTTCGCAACGTTCACGGCGGGCCTGGCCATGTTGTTCCTCTTCAACAAGCTGCCCTTCTTTGGCCACCCGGTCCTTCACAGCAAGGCCATCAAGGACATCACTCGCGACAAGCTCGCGCTCAGCATTGAACAATCGGGCGCGGCACTCGACATCGAAGCCGCCCGCAACGCCCTCTTAGAAAACGGCGCCGAGACCGTGGAAGTCGTCGAGCTGCCCGCTTGGCCACGCCTGACCCTGGTCAGTCTTTTGAGGAGCATGGCCGCCATCGTCGCGGCCTGCGTGGTCGCGGGTGTTGGCATCTACAGCATCCAGAAGCTGCTACCCGTCGTGCTGCCGATGGTCCACATGCACGACCAGCCCAAGCTGAACGCCTTCCGCTCCAGCACCTTTTTCGCCGACGGACGCGGCATGCAGCCCGCCGTCGCAGGAACCGTCGCACGCGGGCACTTGCCACCTGCCTTCTCCAAGCCCGAAGAGGCCGGTCAAATTCTCGCCAATCCGGTAGCACTGACCAAGCAGGTGGCCGACCGCGGACACAAGGTCTTCAATGACCACTGTGCGGTTTGCCACGGCACGGTCGGCGACGGCGTGGCGCTATTGTCGCGCGCCTACGGAGCGAAACCCGGGAACTTCATGACCGCCGAAATGCAGAAGCAGCCCGATGGCTACATCTACGGCGTGCTGATGCTGGGCAAGAACGCCATGCCGAGCTACGCGGCCGACCTGGACGAATCCGACCGCTGGGCAGTCGTGCATTACATTCGCATTCTGCAGCGGTCGCAAAACGCAAAAGACGAGGATTTGAAATGAGCGCCCCAGTTTCTCGCTCAACCTTTGCCCGCAACACGCTGGTGGCAATGACCGCCATCGGCGCAGCTGGCGCCGTGGCCGTTTACATGAATGAGGGACCGGCGCGATTCTGGGCCAACTGGCTCGTCTGGACCTTGATGCTGCTTACCCTCGGCCTCGGCAATCTGTTCTTGGTTGCGCTAGAGCGGCTGGTCGGCGCGCACTGGAGCGTGCCCATGCGCCGGGTTCCCGAACGGATAGCGGCATTGATTCCTCTGGCCATTGTGCTCTTGCTGATCGGCTACCTGTCCCTGCCGGTGCTCTTCCCCTGGACCCGTCCTGAGGCCGCGCACAATCCCATCTTGGTCGCCAAGGCGCCGTGGCTGAATACGACCTTCTTCGCCATCCGATTGGTTGCCTGTGCGGTTCTGTGGCTCTTGTTCTACTTCTTCTACGTGCGCGGCTCTTTGCGCCAGGACGCGAGCAAGGATCCCGCGTTTACCGTCAAAGCGCGCCGCTTGGCCCCCCCGTTCATGGTGACGTTCTTCTTCACCCTGACCATTGTTGCCTTCGACTGGATTTCCAGTCTCGAGCCCGAGTGGTACAGCGACATGTTCGGCGTCTATTTGTTCGCCGGCACATTCCTGAGCGGCATCGCGGCGATGGCCATCGGCGTTCTGGCCCTGCTTCGCCAGGGACGCTTGCGGGACGTCGGCAGCCAGCACTACTACAACCTCGGCACGCTCGGTCTCGCCTTCACCGTCTTTTACGCGTACATCGGCTTCGCCCAGTACATGTTGATCTGGTACGCCGATCTTCCGGAAGAGATTGTCTGGTTCAAGCATCGTCTGGAAGGCGGCTGGCAATCCGTCGCCCTGCTCTTGCCGATCTTCCACTTCGCCATTCCGTTCTTTCTCTTGCTCGGCGGCTCGCCCAAGAAGCGGCCGTGGGTTCTGCGCATCGCCGCTCTGTCGATTCTCTTCGGCCATTTCGTGGATATCTATTGGTTGATTATCCCAACCATCTCGCCCACGCCTCTGCTCGGCTGGCCCGAGTTGGTCATGGCGTGCTTGTTCGTCGGGCTCGGCTTCTTGCAGATCCGCCGCGCCATGAATCGCGGTGCCGATATGCCGATCGGAGATCCGTTGCTCGTCAAAGGACTGGAGTGGCAGCTATGAGCGAGAAGCACGGCATGATTCCCGCTGAGTGGATGAAGGAAGGCCAGGGCCTCCTCAGCCGATACTCGCTCCTCTCGGGCGTAGCCATTACGTTCGTTCTGTTCGGCTTGATTGTGCTTCCCGCTCTGTTGCGCGAACGGGAGGCGCCGAAACGGGTGCCTTCGGATCAGCCGGCTGCCCCCAGCCTGGGCTGGTTGGATCAGGCCGAAGCCCCCGCTAGCAAGGGTCGTGACTTGCCTCCCGTGGATCCTGCGACGGTCATGACGTCGAACGCCACCTTGATGGCCAAAGGCGAAAAGATCTTCAAGCAGAACTGTACGTCCTGTCACGGCGAGGCCGGCCACGGCGACGGACCCGCCGCGGGAACACTCAATCCCAAGCCGCGCGACTTTTCCCAGCCGAACAGCTGGACCAACGGCTACCGCATCACGGACATCTTCAAGACCATCACCAATGGCGTGAAGGGAACCGGAATGGCGCCGTTCGACTTCATTCGACCCGCCGACCGAATGGCACTCGTGCACTACGTCCGATCGCTGGGCTCGTTCGATCACGGCAAAGAAGACCCGGCGGCGACAAAAGACCTAGCTGATCAGTTTCGATCCAAGGGCTTCCACATCCCCAACCACATACCGGTCAGCATCGCTATCAACAAGATGGTCGCAGAGCAGCGCTCGGTTTCGCGGGTTGCCGTCCCTGCAAACAATAAGGAAGATTCTGCAACCGCGCAATTGCTTCGCTCGGTCATTCAGGATCCCGAACGGGTCGCACGAACGGTTGCGACCACGACCGTCGGTAAAGATCCGGAAGTGGTGGCGCGAGCATGGGCTGCCGGTGCACCAAGCAACGGGTTTGCGGTCGAGGTGGCGACTCTCGACAAGGCGTCGTGGCAATCCGTGGTAGACGCTCTTATTGCCAGCGAATCAGTGGCGCCCGCGCCGGGCGCGGAACAGGCTAGGTGACCATGAAGACCCGAATGACTCTCATTCTCGGTGTCGCGGCCCTCGCATTGCCAACCATCGCGCGCGCGGAAACGCCTCGCGAGGCGCCTCTCGACGTGGGCGTGGATGAGAAGCTGGGACAGACCGTGCCGCTCGATCTCGAGCTGGTGAACGAAGAAGGGCAGCGCGTAAGCTTGCGCAAGTTGCTCGACAAACCAACGCTGCTGACGCTCAACTACTTCCGTTGTACGGGTCTGTGCACCCCGCTTCTGTCGGGCGTTGCCGAAATGCTGGGCCGGACAGATCAGGCGCCCGGCAAGGATTTCCAGGTTCTGTCAGTTAGCTTCGACCCGCGCGATACTGCCGAGATGGCCGGACTCAAGAAGCAGAACTACATTAAGCAGTTGGGGCCCGCCTTTCCGCCGGACGCCTGGCGCTTTCTGACGGGAGATCCCGTTACCACCAAGCGCTTGGCTGACTCTGTGGGCTTCCGCTTCGCGAAACACGGTGACGACTACGTTCACGCCGGCGCGATCATGGTTCTTTCGCCTAACGGCAAGATTGCGCGCTACCTGTACGGCGTCACCTTCTTGCCCTTCGATGTCAAGATGGCCGTTGCCGAAGCCCAGCAAGATCGCACAGGACCCACCATCGCTCGCTTCCTCAAGTTCTGTTACAGCTACGATCCCTCCGGCCGGCGCTACTTCGTCGACATCACGCGCGTGGCCGCCGTCTTCACCATCGCGCTTGCGCTCGGGTTCGGCATCGTCATTGCTGCCAACCGAAAGAAGCATTCAAAGCACGACACCAAGGAGTCCACGTGAGTACCGCTGTTGCACCGGCTGCCGTTCGGCCAGCCGAGGAGCCGAGCTTCTACGCTCATAAGGGCATTGCCTCGTGGCTGCTCACCACGGATCACAAACGCATTGGCATTCTCTACCTCTGCGCGATGATCACCTTCTTTCTGGTGGCCATGACCATCGGCTTCTTCATGCGTCTCGAACACATGACCATGGGGCCGACCGTGATGAAGCCGACGACGTACAACGCGCTCTTCACGTTGCACGGGGTCATCATGATCTTCCTCTTCGTCATCCCCGGCCTGCCGGCCGTGTTCGGCAATTTCTTCTTGCCCATCATGATTGGCGCCCCCGACGTCGCGTTCCCACGCCTGAACCTGATGTCGTGGTACCTCTTCATGTCCGGGGCGTGCATTGCGCTGACGTCGCTGTTCACCGGCGGCGGTCCGCCCGACACCGGCTGGTCGTTCTACGTCCCCTACAGCGTGACCACGGGTACCAACGTTACCATGGCCGTGTTCGGCGCCTTCGTTCTCGGCTTCTCGTCGATCTTGACCGGCCTCAACTTCATCACGACCATGCACCGCATGCGCGCCAAGGGGATGAATTGGATGCGCATGCCTCTGTTCCCATGGGCGCTCTACGCAACCGCGTGGGTTCAGGTCCTGGCCACGCCGATCCTGGGCATCACGCTTCTCCTCGTCATTCTCGAGCGAGTCTTTCACCTCGGCATTTTCAATCCGGCCTTGGGCGGCGATCCAATTCTGTACCAGCACCTCTTCTGGATCTATTCCCACCCGGCCGTTTACATCATGATCATTCCGGCGATGGGCGCCATCTCGGAGATCATCCCGACCTTCGCCCACCGAACCATCTTCGGCTACAAGGCGATTGTCATGTCCAGTATGGGCATCGCCGGCGTGGGCTCCCTCGTGTGGGCACACCACATGTTCACGAGCGGCATGAGTCAAGTAGCCATCATCACGTTCTCGCTGCTGACCTTTTTGGTCGCCATCCCCAGCGCTATCAAGATTTTCAACTGGGTGACCACGCTTCACCACGGCTCCATTGAATTGCGCGCCCCCATGCTCTTCGCCCTCGGATTCATCTTTCTGTTCAGCATCGGCGGCCTGACCGGTCTCTTTCAAGGCGCGCTTGCCGTCAACGTGCACCTGCACGACACCTACTTCATCGTCGGGCACTTCCACTACGTGATGTTCGGCGGCACTGGCTTCGCCTTCTTCGCGGCGCTGCACTACTGGTACCCCAAGATGTTCGGCCGCATGTACAACGAGCGCACCGCCGTCGTCGCCTTTGTCCACATGTTCGTCGGCTTCAATCTCTTCTACTTCACCTTCCTGGTTCTCGGTCTGATGGGCATGCCTCGCCGCTACTACGACCATTTGCCGCACTTCCACGTGGGCCACCTCATTGCGACTGTTGGTTCCTGGATTCTGATCGCGGGCTTGCTCATCATGGTCTACAACCTCGTCCGCGGTCTCTTCCGCAAGGTCGAGGTCCCGGGCAATCCCTGGGGTGGCGTCACCTTGGAATGGACGGTGCCCTCACCGCCTCCCGTCGAGAATTTTCACACACTGCCGGTGATCACCGAGGATCCCTATCACTTCAATCCCGTTCAGCCCGTCGCCAAGGAGACTCCGTGACAAGCGCAGCGGCCGAATCGACGTCCGAAACCCAGCCAGCTGAAGGTCATGCTGGCCCGCATCGCGACTATATTGGCGCCAAGCTCGGCATGTGGATCTTCGTTTTTACCGAGCTCATCCTCTTCGGCGGCCTCTTCGTCGCCTATGGCATGTACCGCGCCATGTTCCCGCAGGATTTTCACCATGCCTCCGGCGAGCTCAACGTCACCTTGGGCGTGATCAATACACTGGTTCTTCTTACCAGCAGCCTGACCATTGCCATGTCCATTACCGCCATTCGGCTGGGCAAGAAGGTGCAAGCCATGGCGCTCCTTTCCACCACTGCCGTCTTCGGATGCGTCTTTCTGGTCAACAAGTTCTTCGAGTGGAAGGCAAAAATTCACCACGGCATCTTTCCAGGCTCGCCACTGCTCGCGCAGCGGCACCACGGAGAGGCACTGTTCTTCAGCCTGTACTACGGAATGACCGGCCTGCACGGCCTTCACGTCACCGTCGGCGTGATCTTGATGGTCATCATGCTGGTGTTCCTGGCACGCAACAAGATCCGCCAGGATGACTTCATCAAGCTGGAAAATACCGGCCTCTATTGGCACCTCGTCGACGTCATCTGGATCTTTCTTCTTCCCCTCTTCTACCTCGCCGCCTGACCCGCCCAAGAGTCTTCACCATGACTAGCACAACAGCACACGACGCCGAGCAAGTGCACATCGTCGGCTACGGGACCTTGATCAAGGTTTGGGGCATCCTCGTCGCCCTGACCGGCGCCCTGGTCGCCCTGAGCGCGTCGCACAGCCCCAATCTGGCGCTCCTCGGCCTACTGGTGATTACTCCCACCAAGGCGAGCCTGGTCTTCTTCTATTTCATGCATCTCAAGTACGAGAGCACGGCGCTCAAGTACATGGTCGTAGCGGCAATTACTGTTCTTGTCATCTTCGTGGGACTCACGTTCGCGGACTACCTCTACAGGTAAAAAATCAATGTTTGGTGGTGCTTCCAGCTTTTCAGACAAAGTCGACGCGGTCTTTCTCTACATTTCCGCGCTGACCATCGCGGTCCTCGTCTTCATCACTTTCCTGATGGTGTACTTCGTCATTCGCTACCATCGGTCGAAGGGTGGACAGGCGCAGGACATTCACGGCCACACGGTGCTCGAAATACTGTGGACCGCGATTCCGCTCGTCCTGTTTCTCACCATGTTCTATTACGGTTGGACGAATTACCGCTATTTGCGCGAGGTTCCCCGCGATGCGATGGTCGTCAAAGTGACGGCCCGACAATGGGCATGGTCGTTCACCTACCCGAACGGAAAGCAGACGTCCGAGCTTTTCGTGGCTCTCGGCCGTCCCGTCCGTACGGATCTGAAGTCACTCGACGTCTTGCATGGCTTTTACATCCCGGCGTTTCGTGTGAAGTCCGACGTCGTGCCCAACAGAGACAACTACACTTGGTTCCAGGCGACCCAATTGGGCGATTTCGACATCGAGTGCACTGTTATGTGCGGCGTGAATCACTCGTACATGCTGTCCAAGGTCCACGTCATTCCCGAAAGCGAGTTTGCCTCTTGGTACTTCGGCGACTCGACCGAGCCGCCAGCACCCAGCGTTGCCGCCTCCGGCCCGCCCGATGCTACGCGCGGCGAGCGCGACTACCGCCTGAAGGGTTGCGTATCCTGCCATTCGAACGACGGCTCGAAGCTCATTGGACCGTCGCTTAGGGGCCTTTTCGGAAGCCAAGTCGCTGTGCTGGCCAACGGCAAAGAGAACACCTTGGTCGCCGACGAGACTTACGTCACGCAGTCCATTCGCCATCCGCCAAAAGACGTGGTCAAGGGCTTCCAGCCGCAAATGCCCAAAGCCGACCTGAGCGATGGCGATGTGGCCGACCTTCTGGCTTACATCAAGGCTTTGAAATAGCGAGGCCGACATGAACGCGCGCGATTACGCCCAACTGTTCAAGTTTCCGATTTCGATCATGTCGACGGTGTCCGCGGCGACGGGCTACATCGCCTGCGCCGGCACCGTGTCCTGGAATCTCTTGGTGGTATCGGCGCTGATCTTGGTGCTGGCGTTCGCGGCTTGCGCGCTGAATGAAGCGCAGGAGCACAAGCTGGACGCGCAGATGCAGCGAACGAAGAACCGGCCGATCCCGGCGGGCAAGATTTCGCCCAGGGCCACCCTTGTCCTCGCCGCCTGCTTGACGCTCGTTGCGCTCGCGGGTCTCTATTGGCGCGGTGGCTGGGTCGCCGCCGGTTTGGGCGCGCTCGCCATCGTTTGGTACAACGGCTTCTACACGTACCTCAAGCGCGTCAGCTCGATAGCCTCGGTCGTCGGTTCGGTCATTGGCGCCATTCCGCCAGCCATTGGCTGGGTCTGCGCCGGCGGGACGATGAACAGTCCGATACTTTCACTGTCCTTTTTTCTGCTCATGTGGCAAGTGCCGCACTTTTGGCTGCTCGCTCTGCGCATCAGCGGCGACTATCAACAGGCCAATTTTCCGACCTTCGTCACTCGCATGGGCACGAATTCCCTCGCGCGCATTACTTTCATCTGGACCGCCGCGACCGCCGCCTCGGCGCTGCTGCTGCCGATTTTCGGACTTTCCAGCTCGCCCTTTCTTGGCCTTGGCCTGGCTGCCGCCGGCATCTGGCTGACGGTAGTCGCGTGGCGCGCACTCCGCACGCCCAGCCGGCAAGGCTTCCGCCACGCGTTCCAGGCGATCAATTACTACGCCGTCATGGTCATGGGTGCCGTGATTCTCGACGCCATGCTGGGGCGGTAGAATCCCAATCCTAGCCGTGGACGGCTTTGCCGAAAGCCCGCAGGCGTGCCATCTCGGCGTCGTCGAGCGGACCGCGGGCGATGGCGGCCATGTTCTGGCGCATTTCGGCCGCCGTCTTGGGCGCCGAGATCACCACATCCACCTGCGGGTTCGTGAGGCAGAAGCGAAAGCAGTCGCCGGCCGACGCTGGTGGTCCTGACCAGCCTTTCGGCGCACGTAGAAGGCGGCGCCACGCGGTCGCGGTGTAGGCAGCGATGACCGGCTTCTTGGCGGGCAAATGCGGAAAGATGTCCACCTCGGCTCCAGGATGGGCCGCGTTGTAACGAATCATGAAGAAATCGAGCGGTCCCGCCGCCGCCAGCTTCGCGGCGCGCTTGCGGTCGTGAATCGAAACGCCGATGGCCCGCGCCTTGCCCTCGTCGCGCAGTTTCACCAATTCGCCCACGACGGAATCGGTGAGTGCCGACATCTTGCCCGCCCAGTAAACCTGCACGACATCGAGATAGTCGCTGCCGCTTGCGCGCAACGCCTTCTCGGTGGCCCGACGCACGGATCCGGCGAAGTAAGCCAGGGTGGGCCCGGTCGTAAGGAAAAAGCGCTCGCGGTCTTTCGCCACAACTTCCCGAATCACCTTCGTCAGGTATTTCTTTCTTGGGGTCCAGAAAAAGTAGTTCGCACCCAGATCAATCGCGTCGCGCACGCCCGCTTCGTCAAGCCCATAGGACGCGGAAATCCCGTAGCGATGTACCGATTTTCCTAAAATCGTCCGATGGCAAAAATCGTCTGGCATTTCCGCAGCCTAGCGCAAATGACCGATTCGGATGCTGCCACAAGGATGCAACACCAAGCCGACTATTCTATCCTAGAGCCTGGCCGAGCCGCGGACCCTGGGTCCAAACGACAAGGCGAGTAGCAACAAGAGGTGCCTCCGTGATGAGAAGCAACAGTTCATGCGTGGCTGCGAGCGTCGTTGGATGCCTTCTGACCGCCGTCATGTTTCCATCGTGCGCCGGCCCAGCGGCTGGCAGCGGCGGCGGCGGCTCGTCCGAGCAAAGCGGCGGCAACGGAGCCGGAGGCTCCTCGGGCAGCGGCGGCACAAACGCCAGTGGCGGTTCCAGCTCGGGCGGAAACAACGCTAGCAACGGCTCGGGCGGGAGCGGATCGGCTGGAAAAGGAGGATCGGGATCGGGCGGCACTTCTTCCGGAGGAAATAGCTCGGGTGGGTCGCCCGCAACGGGCGGCAGCAAGGCCTCCGGCGGCTCGGGGTCGGGCGGCAGCGGCAACGGCGGCTCCAGCTCAGGCTCGGGCGGCTACCTGCTTCCGCCACCCGATCGTTGCCATGATCAGGACTACATTCCGTACGACTACACGAACAAGACCGGCTGTCTCAGCGGCGACGCCACCACCGATTGCAAAGGCAAGTGCCAGGTCATCAACGCGTGCTCGGAAAGCACGGCCTCCAAGCCAAACGCCGATATCACGTTCATGTGCCCGCGTGATCTGCTGTTCAGCTCCGAGATGGAGCAAGCCGTGAAGGACGATGGCCTCGACGGTTTCCACTACGCGGTCGTCGGGCACGACATTGACAGTGGCGGCATCGACGGCACCGCCCAAAGCGCGTGCTGCCAGTGCTATCAGTTGGTTTATGCCTGGCCGAGCCCGAGCAATGACCGCCAGGTGCAGGTCAATCCCGACAATCCCAACCCGCCGGCGTCGGCCATTCCCGTTCCGCCGCCACTCATCGTGCAGGCCTTCAACACAGCCGCGACGCCGCAAACCTTCGACGTCTACATGCCGGCCGGCGGCTTAGGCGCCAACAACGCCTGCGCGCCGGTGGCAGGTTCGAAGTCGATATCGGGCCAGTACATGTACACCAGCTATCCCGACGACGGACAACCGAGCACGGGCGGCGTCAAGCCGGCTAGCCTCTACCAGGAATGCAAGACGAGCACGTCCTGGGTGACCACGGCGACTCTCACATCATCGGCATGCGTGCAACGAACTACGGCCGCCTGCAACAAGATCGCCTCGGATATTGACGGGCTGACCAAGACGGCCCAGACCAATTGCCTCAAGGCCAACAGCATCGACACCTTTTACCACCTGAATTGGTCCGTCTACGCCCTGAAGGTCGAGTGCCCCGAGCACTTGACTCGCGTTACTGGTTGCAAGCTGCAGTCCCAGGGCTTGCCGGCGGTGAAGGCGAACGTCAAGACGGCCGCGGATGCCGCCAAGGACTCGGCCTTCCTGACCAAGACCGGCAGTACCAGCAACATGTACGAGACCACGACGATGGAAGACTGCTGCCGCCCATCGTGCACGTCGATCAACTGGATTTCCGGAAAAGGATTGGTTCCCGATCCTCAGTACCGCGCGTTCTACTCCTGCAACGGCGCGGGCGTCCCCTACACGCAGTAATACGACCTGGGCTAGATCCCGTCGCCGTCGCTGAAGTTGATGCGGCAGTATTGGGGTGATTCCTCGGCTTCGGGTTTTCGCAGATGGCGCCAACGGCCAGCGCGATCGTCCTCGCCCGGTGCCACGGGCGTCGTGCATGGGTAACATCCGATACTGCGGAAGGACCTCTCGTAGAGAGGATGCACGGGCAGACCGTGCTTCGCGATGTAGGCCTCGACGTCCTCGTTCTTCCAGTCGAAAAGCGGTGCAAAGCTATAGCCGCCCGTGCGTGGATCCGCGCTCAGCGCGAGCACGTTCGCGCGCCGGCCGCCTTCGGCGCGACGAAGCCCGGTGGTGGTGACAGGCCGCTTTTTCGTTGCTAGATGGCGCAGCAGAGGTTCCTCTTTGCGCAGGCGACAACATAAGGGCTGGCCGTCGACAAAATTGAATAGCTTGCGTCCGTACTGCGCTTCTTGGGTCTCGGTTGACAGCTCGGGATAGAGCGTAACCACGTTGAGTCCCCACCGGTGCATGGTCTCGTCACGCATCTGCAACGTCTCGGGAAAGTGGTAACCGGTATCCAGAAACAAGACCTCGTTGCGCAAGCCCAGGGTGTGGAACATGTGCATCAGCACGACGGCAGTTCGCTGCATGCTGGAGAGCAGCACCAGCTCGTCGCCGAACGTGGTCGCTGCCCACGCCACGCGCTTGTCCGCACTCAGCGGCGCGAGGGTTGCATGAATGGCATCGCAGTCGAAACTCGAGGGGCTCATCACTTTGTCTCGTATACCAGACGATTGTCCTACGCGCAACGCCAGTGCGAAGAGCGGCACGCCGCAGCCGTCGCCATCGCTCGGCGAGCGCCCGCTGAGCTGGTCCCTCGTCGTGGCGACCCTCCATCGGGAGGAATGCCTTCTGCGTTCGCTGCGGGCCAACGTGCAGCAGTCACGCCCGCCGAAGCAAGTCATCGTCGTGGATGCAAGCGCCGACTGGCAACGGGTGCGAAAGCGGGCGTTGCGCGAAATTGCCCCGGCTACGCCCGGCGTGGAGTGGATTTACGTGGGCTCCGCGCGGCGCTCGCTGCCCTACCAACGGAACCGCGGGCTCGACTTGTGTACCAGCGACGTCATCTTCTACCTCGACGACGACGCATTCATGTACCGCGACTGCGCCGAGAAGATGATGCGTATCTACGAGAGCGACTCTCGCCAAGAAATCGGTGGTGTCTCGGCAGCGCTGGCCCCGGCCCATGAAAACCGCATCGGTCCTCTGCCCGCCGCCGAGACCAATAAAACGCCGCTCTGGAAAGGGATGCTCTTCGCCTTGTGGGACCAAGAGCGCCTCTTTCTTCCCTACGACGGCGGCTACCACCAGCGACCACTTTCCACCGAGCAGCAACAGCAAGGGCTGGTTCCGCGTTCGCTCTTTCACGGATGTCGCATGACCTTCCGAACCAGCGCGGTGCGGGCAGTCGGCGGCTCGGACGAGGTGCTGTTACGCACGGCTTTCGGCGAGGACTGCGACCTCAGCTACCGCGTTTCGCGCCAGCATGCCTTGGTGATGGAGCCGTCCGCCCTTCTCTTCCACGAGCAGACCCCTGTGGCACGAACGAAGCGCGCGCTCAACACGACCTTGGTACTGCTCAACGCCGTCGCACTCTATTGCTTGCATGCGCCGGCGGGGCGGCGCCGCAGAAGCCGAATTCTCGGCTTCCTCAGCAAGCGCCTGGCCCTCGATGCGGTTCGCGACGGCATGCGCGGCCGGCTGAACGTTCCCTGCGCGCGAGGAGCGTTGCGAGCGTTGCGCCACGTTCCTGCCCTGCTGAAGCTCGACCCCGAAACCTTGCGACGAGAATACGAGAAGCTCCAGATCCAGCTTTGCGACGCTCCGCTATAGTACTCTTCGGGCATGTCCCCCGCCGCACTCGTCGCTGTCGTGTTGGCCGCCGCAAGCACGCCGAAGCGAGGTCTCGACTTCGAGCACGCCGTATCCGCATTTCGCGCCGGTGACTACGACAAGGCAGCGCATGCGTTTTCGTCGCTTCGCGAAGTCTTGCCGAACGACCGCGACTACACCCTCTATTTTCTCGGTGAAAGCCAGTTCTACGCGGGCGCCTACGCGAAAGCCGAGGCCGCCTTCGTCGAGCTCGGCAAGCAACATGACTCGCGCTTCACCGGCATGGCACCTGCCCGCGTTGCCGATTGCCTGTGGATGCAAGGCCGGCGCGCGGAAGCGGCCCAGGCCTATCGCAAGGTGCTTTCCAGCAAAGGCACCTTCGATGGGGCCGTGGCGCGCTTTCGCATTGCCGACTTCGAGGCCGAGGCGGCCGAGCAAACGGCGACGGGAAGCTCCGCGCGCCAGACGGCTGCGCGCACCTTCTTGCAGATTCACGTCGATTTTCCAGCCCACCCCTTGGGTGTCGAGGCGGGCAGGCGCGCCGCTTTGCTTGGCCCGGCTTCCGGAAACAAGCCCGCGGTCGCCGTGACGCCCGCCGAGCGATTGCAGCGTGCAGCGACCCTGTCCAAGTCCCATCGCTGGCAAGAAGCGCTGGACGAGCTGGCGCTTTTGCCCGAGACGCTTTCACCCGAGATGGCCGTCGAGCGAGATCTCGCCGTCGGCATGGCCAAGTACAACGCACGTCGCGACTACGCCGGTGCGGCAGCGCTGCTGCTGGGCGCGGCGACCAAGCTGACGGGCGAGAAAGCATCGTTTGCCCTGTTTCATGGCGCCCGCGCGCTCTCGCGCATCGATCGAGACGACGACGCGATCGCCAACTATCGCCGGCTGGTCGCCAGCTATCCGCATTCGAGTTGGGCGCCCGAAGCGCAGTTCCGCTCTGGCTGGCTCGAGATCAACCGCGGGCGTTTTCGCGAAGCCCTGCCCGCCTTGCGCGAAACGCTGGCGCGCTACCCGAAGAGTGCTTTCGCCGACGATGCCGCTTGGTATCTGGCGTTTGCACACTACCTACTCGGCGACGCGCCCGAGGCGCTCAAAGCCATCGCCACCTATGCCGAGGTCGCTCGACGAGGTAACGACGACGCAGCCATGCGCGCCCGCTACTGGCGCGCCCGCATTCTGGCGCTCGCCGGACAACACGGCGAAGCCAAGGCGCTCTTGCGTGAATGCGTGGCGCACGCGCCGTACAACTTCTACGGGCTTCTCGCGCGCGCCCGCTTGCGCGAGCTCGGCGAAAGTTTCCCATGGCCCAAGTTGCCGCCGCGGCCGCGCGAACCGGCGCCGCTCCGCGATCCGGCAGTTCTGCGCGCCCTCGATCTCGACCGAGCTGGTCTGCACGTCGAAGCCGGCTTCGAGCTCGAACGCGCCGAAGCGACCATCCTCAAACGCAACGGCAAGCGCGCGATCCCGTTCTTGCTCGCAACCTACCCACGTCTGCTGGCCTTTCACCGCTCCTACAAACTCGCCGAAGCGACCGGCGAAAGCGCTCTCGGCGACAGCGCTCGCCTTTTCTGGGAGGCATCCTACGCGCGCGCCTTCGCCGACTCCGCGAGGGCCTACGACGCCGCTCTTGGCAGCCCCGAGCTCTTCGTCTACGCGATCATGCGCAAGGAGTCGGGCTACTTTCCGTTTGCCGTGTCCGCATCGGACGCCCGCGGTCTGCTGCAATTGATCCCGACGACCGCCGCCGATGTCGCCAAGAAGCTCGGCCTGGAATTCTATCCCGACCAGCTGTTCGACCCCGACACCAACGTTCACCTAGGCGTCGCGTACTTGGGTGGCCTTTTGCGCCGCTTCGCTGGCCAGGAAGCCTTGGCCGCCGGCGCCTACAACGCCGGCGCGCACGCCATGATGCGCTGGTGCGACCAGTGGTCCGGCCGTCCCCTCGACGAGTTCGTCGAGCTCATTACCTACGACCAAGCTCGCGAGTACATCAAGCGCGTTCTCGCCAACTACGCCCACTACCGTCACCTCTACGCCGAGCCGCTGGAGCTGTCGCTTTCCGTGAACACCCACTACACGAAGGACGGCTCCGACTATTAGGATGGAAACCCTCAAAGGGTTTCCAAACCTTCCCGCGATCCGCGATGGTCCGCGCCGAGCAAAGCGCGGCGGCTCCTCACGCGGGCTAGAAAAAGCAAAGGGCCCGAGAGCCGAAGCTGGCGGGCCCTTGCATGATGCACCCGAGGGTGCCGTACGGATTTACTTCGTGCCGCTGATGAGCGAGAACTCGGTGCGACGGTTCTTGGCCTTGTCGGCCTTGGTCTTGTTCGAGGTCAGCGGCTTCTCCATGCCGTAACCGACCGCCGTCAAGCGATCCGCAGAGATGCCTTTGCCGACCAAGTATTCCTTGACCGATTCGGCGCGCTTCTGCGACAGCTCCTTGTTGTACTCGTCTTTACCGACGTTGTCGGTGTGACCGCCGATTTCCATCCTTACATCCGGGTAATCGACGAGAACCTGCACGGCCTTGTCGAGCACCTTGTACGAGTCCTTGGTGATCTTGGCCGATCCGGTCGCGAAGTTGATGCCCTGGATGACACCCGTGAACTTCTTGAGCGCCGCCGGGACCTCGTCCGGACAACCGTCGTCATCCTGGTAACCGTTCACGGTCTCGGGCTCGTTCGGGCACTTGTCGTTGACATCGGGGATGCCGTCACCATCGTTGTCAGGATCGGGGCAGCCATCCTCGTCTTGGAAGCCGTCCTTGTCCTCGGGCTCATTCGGGCACTTGTCGTCCTTGTCTAGGATGCCGTCGCCATCATTGTCGGGATCGGGGCAGCCGTCCTCATCCTGGAAGCCGTCCTTGTCTTCGGGCTCGTTCGGGCACTTGTCGATGCTGTCGGGAATGCCATCACCATCGGTATCCTTGTCGACCACCGGCGCCGGAGCGGGCTTGGGCGCGGGCGGCGGGGCCTTTTCGGCGCCGAAGCCGATGTAGGCACTGAGCAGCACCTCGTAGTCGAACCCGGTCCATCCGGACTCGCCACCGGACGTCGGGAAGCTCAAGTACTTGTGGAAGAAGACTGGCGGAGCCATTCCGCGACCATCCAGGCGTAGCCCATACATGTCCGTGATGGGGAACTTCGCACCAATGCCGACGTGGAAAAACGGGTCGGTGTCACGACCACGCGGAAACCATTGGCCGTCTTCGGAATTGTACGTGCCGGGGAACGCGCTCATGCCGCCGAATCCCACCAAGGCAAACGGGCGCACATAGCCTGAATGAAGGAATGTGCCGATTACCTGAAGGCGGTACACGAGAATGTTGTCGCGAGTGGTATCGTTGCGCGTACGGGTCGGCGAGAGTGCGCCTTCGCCTTCAACCCCAATCCACTCGTTCAAGTTGTAAGCGAGGCGAAGGCCGAAGATACCGCCGGTGTCGGGCGCCGTCCCGGTGCTGTCGCCATCGACGCGGCTGAGGCCACTGTTCTTGTTGTAGAAATGCAAGCCGCCAAAAACGCCGACCTCGAACGGATTGTTAGCAACGGGCTCCTCAGCCTCCGCGGCATGCGCAGCCAGTGCGCCCGAAAACGTGCATGCCAAGAAAGCGGTGAGGACATGCGCTGCCCCAAAACCTGGGATTCTCCTCATGTTCTCTCCTTGTGTTTGTGGATAGGGGCAGGATGATACCGCAAGAAGCTAGGAACCAGAAGAATCTCGCAACGCGACCCGTATCCGCAGCGACGGGTCGCGCCGATGGCAAGAGGTTCCAGCGGAGCCGCCGAGCTGTGCTCGGCGCGGACCATCGCGTGGGCTAACCGACGGCGGTTTGCCGCTGTCTCTGCGAGGCGCGAATTTCGCTGACGACCACGTCGCAAACCACGGTCTCGATCTTCTCGCGCGCATCGACGGGAAGCCCCTCGAACGCCACGCACATCAGGATGCTGCCTTGTTTGGGCCAGACTTTTACCACCTGGCAGCGTCCCACGATGACCGCGCCGCTGCCGATCTTGAGACGCATCCACAACACGGTTCCCGTGGGCGGCGATTCGGCGACCAGCGCCGAAAGCCCGCTCGTACTGACGTCGTTGGTGATCGCAGAGACCGGCCCCGAAGGAAAGCCGAACTCGATCTGGTACGCCCGCGCTACCCGCAAGGCGCCGCGCGATGAAGCGCCGGGCTCGATCGCCAGACGCTGAGCCATCAAGAGTATCGCGCAAAGCTCGTGGCGGGCCTGCATGTAGGCATCCGTCGCGTCGACTGGCAACGTGCCGTGCTTGAAGCCATCGTGCCACTCACAAAATTGCGTGAGATATGCGTTGAGAGTCGCCTGCGCCATGCTGCCAGTCCTGGTTAGAGAAGATCCTTGCGATAGAGGATCGTCGGCAGATGGCTCGGCTTTCTTTATTTTGGATAGTCTTTCTCGGTCAAAGGCGCTTCCGTGCCACCATCTTTCTGCTTCCGAGAAGCGTGATAGGCTTGCCGCGTGGCAGACGAAGGCAACATCCTTTCCCGGCGGGGTGGCCCGACCACGGTTGAGCGCGAGCGCACGATCGCCGTGCTTTCGGATCGCTTTGCCCAGGGAGAGCTCGAGGTCGAAGAGTTCGAAGAACGGGTGACTCTCGCCCATCGCGCCCAGTCCGCCGACGAGCTGGCGGCGTTGCTCGCCGACCTGACCCTCGCCGCCGAGCCGGCCGCCACGCAAGCCTTGGCGATCGCAAGCGACGCAAGAGAGCGCGACGAGGCGGTGGCCATCTTCGGTGGTACGCGCCGTGACGGCGCGTGGAACGTTCCCCGCCACCTGCAAGTCACCGCGCTTTTTGGCGGCGTCGCGCTGGACCTGCGCAAGGCGCGCTTACCCGCAGGGCCCATCGACCTCGCGGTGACAGCCACGTTTGGCGGCGTGCAGATCATCGTTCCGCCGAACCTCGCCGTGGAGGTTCGCGGCACCGCCATCTTCGGGGGCTTCGAGCACATGGACAGGGCCTCGTCGTCGCCCGATCCCAGCCTGCCGGTTCTGCGCATTCGTGGTCGCGCCATCTTCGGCGGAGTCAGCGTGGAAACGCGACTGCCCGGAGAATCCGAACGCGAAGCCCATCAGCGTCGGCGACGAGCTCACCGCCAGCTTCGCCACCAGCGTCCAAGCGGCTGACTCCATCCCGATGGATCTGAAAGAGCTTCCCTCTCGCTCGTTCAAGCGCCATCCGTGGGAAAGGGTGCGGGCCACTTTTTTTGCGCGCTTGCTGCGCGAGAACCTGCGCGGTCGTGCGCTTGCTGCGCTCGACCTGGGCGCGGGCGACGGCTACTTCGCCGAGTACCTAGTGACCAGCCTGCCGTCCATCGCGCAGATGATTTGCTTCGACACCGGCTATCAAACGAGCTGGCTGCAAGCGAATCGGACGCGGCATCCGCGTTTGGCCTTCACGGCGAACAAGCCCGACGGCGCGCACGATTTGATCGTCCTGCTGGACGTGCTGGAGCATGTGGACGACAGCCGCGCCACCTTGGCGGACGCCGTGCAGAGCTTGCTCAAGCCCGGCGGGCTCGCTCTCATCAGCGTGCCTGCGTGGCAAGCACTGTTTTCGTCGCACGACCATCTCCTCGGCCACAAGCGTCGCTTCGCCCCGGCCGAGCTGCGCGGCCTCGTGCAAGAAGCCGGGCTGGCCCTGGTCGAGCACGGCCAGCTTTTCTCGTCGCTGCTCGCGCCGCGGGCGCTGATGAAAGTGCGAGAGTTTCTTGGAAAAGAACCGCCTAGCCGCGACCCGGCGCCGGCCCCCATCGAGACTTCCCTGGGATCGTGGCACCATGGTTCCGTGGTGACCACGCTCGTGACCCGCGCGCTTTCGCTCGATGCTGCCGGCAATCGCCTGGCGACACGCCTGCGCCTTCCGACCGCCGGACTTTCCACCTGGGTGCTGGCCCGACGACCATGAGCGAATCAGCCGTTACCTGGGTCGTTCCCTGCTTCAACGAAGCCGAACGCCTCGACCTCGCCGGCTTCGTGGCGCTCGTGCACGCCAGTGCGCCCGCTTCGCTGGTACTGGTGGATGATGGCTCGAGCGACGAAACCCTCGCCACCTTGCGTGCGCTGGCGCGGCAGACAGGCGCAAGCACCGAAATCGTTGCCCTGCCCAAGAATTGCGGCAAGGCCGAAGCCGTGCGCCAAGGCCTTCGCCGCGCGCTCGACGGCCAAGCGGAGGACGCAAAGATCGTCGGGTACATCGACGCCGACCTGGCCACGCCCCCTGGCGAGCTCGCTCGTCTGGCCGCGCTGATGCGCAACGACCACTACGATCTGCTGATGGGCTCGCGCGTGCAGCTTTTGGGTCGCACCATCGCGCGCAGCCATCTTCGCCACTACCTCGGACGTGTCTTCGCCACGGCGGCAAGCCTCAGCCTGCGTCTGCCGGTCTATGACACCCAATGCGGCGCCAAGCTTTTCCGCCGCACGCCTGCTCTCGATGCGGCGCTCGACCAACCGTTCACCTCGCGCTGGGCCTTCGACGTCGAGCTCATCGCGCGATTGCTGCATCCGCCAACTGGCGTCGTCCCGATCGCCGTCGAGCGCATTCGCGAAGAGCCGCTGCTCGCATGGGCCGACATTCCGGGATCCAAGCTAAGGCCGGCGGCCGCGTTACGCTCGGGGATCGATCTGGTGCGCCTGCGCTTGCGTTTTCGCGGGTAATGGCCGTGCCACCACGCGCGGCAGGCGTGATCAAAACGTCGCGCAATCGGCGCGTGAGATTCTGTTATTGTTAACCCTTTCTATGTCGTCCATGCCGCTGTCAGACCAACTCATCGCCAACGGGCAAAAGCTTCTCATGAACAACTATGGCCGCGCGCCCATCGTCATGGTGCGCGGCGAGGGTTGCTGGCTGTGGGATGCGGATGGACGCCGCTTCCTCGATATGACGGCCGGCATCGCCGTGTGCGTGCTCGGCCACGGCGACCCTAGGCTGGCACACGCCATCGCCGTGCAGGCGGCTCGCCTGCATCACACGTCGAATCTTTACTACATCGAGACGCAGATTCGTCTGGCCGAGGCGCTTTCCAAGCGCGCCTTCGCCGGTAAAATGTTTTTTTGCAACTCGGGCACCGAGGCCAACGAAGCCGCGCTCAAGCTCGCGCGCCGGTATCAAGCGGTGGTGCGAAACAAGCCCCAGCGCGTGGAATTCGTCTCGTTCGAAAAGAGCTTTCACGGCCGCACGATGGGCGCCTTGTCGGTCACCGGTCAGGCCAAGTACCGCCAGGGCTTCGGCCCCATGGTTTCCGACGTGCGCTTCATTCCCTTCGGTGATTCCGAGGCGGCGCGCGCGGCCATCACCGACCGCACCTGCGCGGTCATCGCCGAGCCCATCCAAGCCGAAGGCGGCATCAACTTGCCTCCGCCCGGCTACTTGCAAGAGCTTAGGCGGCTGTGCACCGAGCGCGGCGCGCTGCTCATCTTCGACGAAATTCAAACCGGCGTCGGCCGCACGGGTCCTTTTTATGCGTTCGAGCGCGAAGCCATGGTTCCCGACATCGTGACGCTGGCCAAAGGCTTGGCGGGCGGCGTGCCCATGGGTGCCATGCTGGCCAGTCACGAGGTCGAGCGCGCGTTCGAGCCCGGCACGCACGCGTCCACCTTTGGCGGCAACCCGCTCGCCTGCGCGGCGGCGCTCTACGTCCAGAACGCCATCGACGAGATGGACATCCTCGGCCGCTGCCAGGACGCCGGCGCGTACCTCGGCGCGGGCCTTGCGCGCATGGCCGAAAGGCGACGACCGAAGACCCGCGGCGCCCGCGGCCGGGGACTTTTGCAAGGGCTCGTCCTCGAAGGCGATGCCGCGCCCGTCGTGCAGAAAGCTCGCGAACGCGGCCTTCTGCTTTCGGTGGCCGGCGGTCAGGTAGTGCGCTTTGCGCCGCCACTCGTCGTCAGTAAAGACGAGATCGACGAGGCCCTTTCGATTTTGGATTCCGTATTGGTCGAGAGCTGAACGATGAAGACGAAACGCGATTTCCTGAGCCTATTCGATGTCTCCGACGCGGAGCTAGCCATGCTCATCCGCCGTGCGGAAGAGCTGCGCTTCGTGCGCCAGATGCGCGAGCCGCACGCCTCACGGCCGGGCCGCATGCTGGGACTCATTTTCGAAAAGGCGTCCACCCGCACCCGCGTGAGCTTCGAGGTGGCCATCACCGAGCTGGGCGGTCACGCCGTCGTGCTCGGCCGCAACGATTCGCAGCTCGGTCGCGGCGAGCCCATCAAAGACACCGCACGGGTGATGGCGCGCTACTGCCACGGCATCATGGTGCGCACCTTCGGTCACGAGATCGCGCAAGAGCTGGCGACTTACGCCTCCGTGCCGGTAATCAACGGCCTGACCGATCTTCTGCATCCCTGCCAGGTGCTCGCCGATCTGCAGACCGTCTATGCGCACGTCGCGAATCGCGAGACGAGCGCCAGCGCGCCTGCGCCCGAAGTGCTCAGCGTTCTGCGCAGCGTGCGCTACGCCTGGGTTGGCGACGGCAACAACATGGCCAACACCTGGATCGAGGCAGCCGGACTGCTCGGCCTGGACCTGGCGCTTGCCTGCCCGGTTGGCTACGAGCCGAACGCCGAGGTGCTTGCGCGCGCCAAAGGCACCGGCAAAGGCCGCATTTCGCTTACGCATGTTCCGCGAGAAGCGGTTGCCGGCCGCCACGTGCTTTCTACCGACGTGTTCGCTTCGATGGGCAAGGAAACCGAAGTGGAGGCTCGTCGCCGCGCTTTTGTCGGCTATTGCCTCGACAAGAAGCTGCTGGCCGAAGCCGACGCCAAGGCCGTCGTGCTGCACTGTCTACCGGCGCACCGGGGCGAGGAAATCACCGACGAAGTCATCGAAGGCTCGGCCAGCATCGTGTGGCAGGAAGCGGAGAATCGCCTGCACGCACAGAAGGCGCTGCTCGAATGGCTGTTGGCGTAGCTGGTAGCGAACTATCTGGCCTGGGTGCGAAGGCCGACAAGCCGCGCCTCAACCCCGACCTCGACCTCGGCAACTTCCAGCTGACGCCCACCGAGGGCTTCATTCTTTCCCGCATCGACGGTCGCGCCAGCTACGAGGACATCTGCCGAATGTCGAACCTCGGTCGCGAACACACCCTGGCAATTCTACGCAAGCTCAAGCGATCGGGTCTGATTCACGACAGTCAGAGCGAGCGGCAATTCCCGAACGCCCCGAAGACGCCCGCTCCCGTCCAGGTCACCGACGAGATGTTGCGCAAGGCTCAGGAGAAAGACGGCGAAAAGCTCGAAGACGATAAGGCGCACGTCCCCCTGCTTGAGCGACTGGACGATGGCAGCGTCGTGGCTCCGAGTGAGCTTGCCGATGGCGTCGATCTTTCCGACGACACGAAAAGGCGGCTGTTGCGCCTGTTTCGGCGCATGCGAAAGATTCCACCGCACGAGCTTTTGGGAGTCGATTCCGACGCAGACAGCGCCACCATCAAGCGCGCCTTCGCCGCCGCCTCGAAGGAGCTGCATCCCGACCGCTACTTCGGCAAAGACCTGGGGCATTTCCGCGAAAAGCTCGCCAAGATCTTCAATCGCATCACCGAAGCGATGCAAGAGCTGGAAAAGGCGCGCCGAGCGAAGAAGTAGGCGAGTGAGTCTCCGCAGGGAACGCCTGCCGTCGTCGTCACTCGCCGTCGCGATTGCCCAGCCGTTGAATCGTACGACGGTCGATGCCGAGAATGGCCGCGGCGGCGGTTTTGTTCTGCCCCGAGTGTTCGAGCACACGCTCGATATAGCGGCGCTGGAGCACTTCCAGGGTCGGCCAATCGCCGTCGATCGGCATGCCTCGTCCGGATACCGTCCCGACCGCCAGCGCGGGCAGGTCGCCAGGCAATATGACTCCATGCTGAGACATCGCCACGGCGCGAGCGAGCGCGTTTTCCAGCTCGCGCACGTTGCCCGGCCAGGCATGGTTGCGAATCAGCGCCATCGCCTCGTCGCTGATGTGGGGGGCGGATCGGCCAAGAATAGCGGCATGCCGAGCCGCCAGGTGATGGGCCAGCGCCACGACATCGTCGCCCCGTTCACGCAGCGGCGGCACCCGCAAGGAAACGACATTCAGACGGTACACCAAATCCTGCCGCATGCGTCCTGCAGCCACCTCGGCGCCAAGATCCCGATTCGTCGCAGAGATCACGCGGACATTCACGCTCACCGACGCCGAGCCGCCGATGCGGCGCACTTCACCTTCCTGAAGAACGCGCAAAAGCTCGGCCTGCATTTTGGTCGGCACGTCGCCCACCTCGTCGAGGAAAAGTGTGCCCCCCTCGGCAACCTCGAAGAGACCTTTGTGCTGCGCCGTCGCGCCGGTGAAGGCACCACGCTCGTGCCCGAACAGCTCGCTTTCGAGCAGGCCGTCCGCCAGCGACGCGCAATTGACCGCCACGAACGGCGCCTGCGACCGCCGACTGCGCTCGTGAATGGTACGCGCGACCAACTCCTTGCCGGCACCACTTTCCCCCGTCACCAGCACGGTGGCGTCGGTAGGCGCCACACGCGCGATTTCCTTGTACAAGTCGAGCATGGGCGGACTGGTGCCGACGAGCACCTTGCGGCCGGCGATCACCGAACGCAGCGACCGGTTCTCGGACGCCAACCGGCGCCGTTCGAGCGAGCGTGCCACCGTCGCGCGCAAGGCGACCACATCGATCGGCTTGGCCAAATAGTCGGCCGCGCCGCTCGCGATCGCATCCATGGCTGCGCCTGGCTCGGCATACGCGGTGATGAGCACAACCGGCACGTCGGGAAATTTCTCCTGCATCCATCGCAGCACTTCCAGGCCGCTGGCACGAGGCATCTGAATGTCGCTCAAGACCAAATCGAAACTGCCAGCGTTCGCCAAGTCCATGGCTTGCTGCCCGTCATTGGCAATTGCGACCACGTGGCCTTCGCGACGCAAAACCGTCGACAACAGGTCCAGCGTCAGGTCGTCGTCCTCGGCAACCAGGATTTTGCCCCGGTGGATCACGCATAAGAGCCTAGCATGGCGACATGCCACGGCGAGCGCGCTAAGATGGCCGCGATGGCACGTGAGCGTTCGCGGCCCCTGCGCCTGAGCAGCTGGCCCGTCATCCTCGGGCTCGGCGCAGTCACCTTGCTCATCGTGAGCATGATCGGGCTCGACGTCGTGTTCTCTCAGCGCCAAGCAGCCACGACCGCGAATATCGTCGAGAACGTCCAGCGATCGACGCTGCTGCTCAACGATATACGTGTCACCGCCCGGCGCATGGCCGAAACCACCGACCCGGCCGAGTTTGCGCGCCGACGTGCCACGATTGCCGACTTGGCGACGGCCTTCGATCCGTTGGCGACGTTTACCGGCGAGCGCGAGGAATGGACCCATCTACAGCGCCTGCTGACCGCGCTTTGCGCGCCCCCCACGACGGAACGTGTCCGCGTCCAGCTTTCGGACGAGATCGACACGTCGGCGAGTTACTTGGTGTCCATCAATACCGTCGAGGGCAACATCAACCTCACCTCCATCCGTGCCGCGCAAAACCAGGCTTTGTGGAGTGATATTGCTGTCGGGGCCGGGGTGTTGACCATCGTCGCGCTGATATCCGTTTGGCTGCTGCGCGCGCTCGCGAGGCAACGTCGCCTGGTGGACGAGCACGTCCACGTCCTGCGCGAGCGCAACAGCGAGCTCGAAGCATTCGCGGCGCGGGCAGCCCACGATTTGCGCAGCCCCATGAATCCCATTCGCGGCTACGCCGATTTGATCTTGGAGGCGAAGGGGCTGCCTGACGAAGTACCGGCCATGGCGCAGCGGATCCGCCGAGCGGTAGATCGGATGGCACGCATCGTGGACGACATGCTCGCGCTGTCCACTTCGGGGCGGCCGCCCAAGGGCGAGTCGTCGCCGGCCACGGTCGTCGCCCACGTGGTCGAAGACATGAGCGCCGAGCTTCACGACATCACCATCGCAACGGAAGTCGCCCCCGGCCGTGTCGCGTGCGCCGACAGTGTGTTCGGCCAGATCTTGCGCAACCTCATCGGGAACGCCATCAAGTTTCGCAGCCACGCGCGGCCTCTGCGCATCCGCATCGAATCGAAGGAAGTCGGAGACAGCGTCGAGTTCGCGGTGGAAGACAACGGTGTGGGCATGGATGCGGAAAGCGCGAAGCACGCCTTCGAACCTTTCTATCGCAGCCACCGCGATCGCGAGCTTCCCGGCCACGGCTTGGGCCTGGCCATCGTCGACCGCGCGGTAAGCGCGCTCGGCGGAACGTGCCAACTCCAGTCGATCCTCGATCAAGGCACGCGCATCGTGGTTCGCTTGCCCCGCGCGTAAGGCCGCGGCGGCCGCGACAATCCGCCGCAGAGGCAGCGGCAAAGTGTCGCACTTGAGATTGGGGGGAAGCTTCGAAGCCGGCCCGCAATGCAAGCACCAGAACGACTTTCGGCACGGCATGGCGCTTGCTGATGCGGCACTATTAATGTTCCCCTGTCCCTCGCCCTCTAGCTCGCCCCTTGCCACGATTTCGTCCGCACTCGCCCAACGACGGAGGGACCCATCGTGATTGCCAAGCTGGTCGCGGCCGCGGTTCGCGCTCCTGTGATGGTGCTCGTATTCGCCGTCGCGTTGCTCGGCATCGGCCTGCGCTCGTACCTGGTCTTGCCCATCGAAGCCTATCCGAATCCCGTGGCGCCGATGATCGAGATCATCGCGCAGCCGCAGGGCTGGAGCGGCGAAGAAGTCGAACGCTACGTGTCGCTGCCTCTCGAAACCGGCCTGGTCGGCATGCCGGGCCTCGAGCACATTCGCTCGCAGTCGCTCTTTGGTCTGGCCGACGTCAAGTGCTACTTCGGTTGGGATACGCCGTACTTCACGGCCCAGCAGCGCGTGCTCAATCAGCTGAGCTTCGTCAACCTACCGCCGGGCGTATCGCCATCGCTGTCACCGTGGAGCGCCATCGGCGAGCTCTACCGCTACAAGGTCGTCGGCAAAGGCTACACGCTGGAAGAACTGAAGACCGTCCAAGATTGGATTTTGGAAAAACAGTTCCGCCAAGTGCCCGGCGTCATCGACGTGGTCGGCTTCGGCGGCCTCACCAAGCAGTATCAAGTCGAGGTGGATCCGTACCGCTTGCGCGGCCGGGGCGTCGTGCTCGGCCAACTGCAGACAACCATTGCCAACGCCAACCAGAACGTCGGCGGCCAGCGCATCACCTTGGGCGAGCAGTCCTTCGACGTGCGCGGCGTCGGCCTCATTCGCTCGGTTCAGGATATCGGTGATATTGCCGTCGGCAGCGCCAAGGGCGTTCCCATCCGCCTGCGCGACGTCGCCACCGTGAATGTCGGGGCCGCCCCTCGGCTGGGCATCGTCGGGCAAGACGAGGATCCCGATATCGTCGAAGGTATCGTGCTCATGCGCTACGGAGGCGATTCGCTCAAGACCGTTCAGGGCATCCACGATCGCGTGAACTACATCCGGGAAAATCGCGTGCTGCCGCCGGGTGTGGATATCGTGCCGGTCTACGACCGCGCGGACCTGGTAAAGCTGACGACCCACACGGTCATGGAGAACCTGCTGGTCGGCATGTTCCTGGTGTCGTTCGTGCTGTGGCTTTTCCTCGGCAACCTGCGCGCGGCGATCATCACCGCCATCAACATTCCGCTGGCCTTGCTCTTTGCCTTCACCGGTATGGTTCAATCAGGCACGGCCGCTAATCTGATTTCCTTGGGCGCCGTCGACTTCGGCATCGTGGTCGATTCCACCGTCATCGTGATGGAGAGCATCTTCGTGAACTTCGTGCGCAACGGTGGCACCGCGCTCGAACGCGTGGTCTCGGCGGCGCGGGAAGTCGGACCGCCGATGTTTTCATCGACCTTGATCATCGCCGTCGCGTTCATTCCGCTCTTCACTCTGACCGGCGTCGCTGGCGTCATCATGGCGCCGATGGCCCAGACCTATGCCTTCGCCATCGGAGGCGCCATCCTGCTCGCGCTCACCCTCACGCCGATGCTGGCCTCACGCGCCTTTCACGCCGAGCAGGGCAAGAGCGACAAGCACGAAAAAGAAAGCATCGTCATGCGCTTCCTCAGTCGTGCGTACACGCCTCTCTTCGCGTTCTCGTTGCGCCGTCCGCGAACCGCCATCGCGCTGGGCGTCTTTCCCGTGATTGTCGCGCTCGGCGCGTCGGTCTTTCTGGGCCGCGAATTCATGCCCAAATTGGAAGAGGGAAACTTCTGGATCCGCGCGACGCTACCGCTCTCCATTTCCTTGGAGCAGTCGGCGCGCTACGTGGGTCGCATGCGCTCTATCATTCGCGGATGCCCGGAAGATGAGCACGTGGCGTGCACGAAAGAGCAGCAGCGGCGGCCCGAGGTACAGACGGTCATTTCGCAGCTCGGCCGGCCGGACGACGGCACCGACGTGTCGGGCTTCTACAACATCGAAATCCTTGCACCGCTCAGCCGGGCTAGCGAGTGGCGCAAGGGTGTGACCAAAGACTCGATGACTCAAGAAATCCAGAGCGCGCTTTCCGCCGCGTTCCCAGGCGTCGTCTTCAATTTTTCGCAGGTCATTGCCGACAACGTCGAGGAAGCCATGTCCGGCGTCAAAGGCGAGAACACCGTGAAAGTGACGGGTCCCGACTTGCGCGTGGACGAAGCCAAGGCCGACGAGATCGAAGACGTCCTCGGCAAGATTCCCGGAATAGCAGACTTGGGAATCTTTCGTTCGCTCGGCCAGCCGGCCATTCGCATCAGCCCCTACCGCTCGGAAATCGCCCGCTACGGTCTAAATACGGGCGACGTGGCGGCCGTGGTCCAAGCCGCGATCGGCGGTCAGGCCATCACCCAAGTGTTCGAGGGCGAAAAGCACTTCGACCTCATCTTGCGCTGGGCAGAGCAATTCCGGCGTGACGTCCGCTCGATCCGCAACATCCTCGTGGCAGCACCCGATGGATCCCAAGTGCCGCTCGGGCAGCTGGCCGAGGTCGTGGAAGAAGAAGGTCCGTCCGTCATCTACCGCGAAGATTTGAAACGCTACGTGCCGGTGAAATTCTCGGTGCGCGGGCGAGACCTCGGCTCGACGATTGCGGAGGCGCAACAGAAAATTCTCGCCAAAGTGAAGCTTCCCTACGACACGCACTTGGAATGGGATGGCGAGATGAATCAATTGCGGGAAACCACCCGCCGGCTCTTGGTGATTGTTCCCATAACGCTGCTGGTGATTGGATTTCTTGCGTATAATTCCGCCAAGAACTGGCGTGACACACTGATTGTCTTGTTGGGCGTTCCGGTAGCATGCAGTGGAGGACTGGTGGCGCTGTACGTGACAGGAACCGACTTCTCTATCTCGGCGGCGATGGGCTTCATCTCCATCTTGGGGGTTGCCGTTCAGGATGCCCTGCTGGTCGTAACCTACGCACGGCAACTGCGCGAAAGCGGCTCCAGCGCCGAAGAGAGTGCCCGTCACGCTGCCGAGCGCCGCCTGCGACCGGTACTGATGTCGACCTTTGTGGCGATGCTGGGGCTGTTCCCGGCAGCGGTGTCTCACGGCATCGGCTCCGAAACCCAGAAGCCGCTAGCCATCGTAGTCATTGGCGGCGCGCTGGCGCTGGTGGTATTACCTCGCTTGCTTCAACCTGCGCTGGTGATGCTGGCACATCGGAAGTCCGATCGCGAGGCACTGGCGGAGCCAGAACAAAATGCGGTCAACGCGTGACACACCACTTTTCGTAACGCTTGCGTCCCTAGCTCTTTGGGCCGCCTGTTCGAGCCAGGCCACCAAGCCACCGGCCGAGACTGGTGCGTCCTTTTCGCTGCCCGATGCGAGCTCGACCTGCCAAGGCAGCGCCACGCCCGCCGCCAATGCAACCGACGGTGGCGACCCGCTGTGCACGCCCGACCTGCCCAAGGTCAGCTACGCGAATGACGTCGTGCCCATCTTTGCCCAATGCTCCGGCGACGTCTGCCACGCACCGTGGAGCATCGCAAGCACGGTAGGACAGCATTCGATCGCATGCTGCGACCACCGTTGGTTGATTGAGCCCGGGCAGCCATCGGCAAGTCATATCATCCAAGCCGTCCGTGGCACAGACGCCTGCGTCTCACAAATGCCACTCGGCGAAGGGGCGTTGCCGCAGTCGAGCATCCGCACGCTCATCGCCTGGGTTTGCCAGGGCGCGACCGCCGACTAGCCACGATCCGAATGCGTGGCCGGCCTGCTATAGGTAAGGCGACATGTCGACAAGCGAAATGCCCTGGTTAAGCGAGCTGACCGTCGCCCAAGGAGCAGCGTCCGCCGCCTCGGCCATTCTTCTCGAAGGCTGGGGCAAGCGCCCCGAATTTCACTTCAAGTCCAGCGAGACGGATCTCGTAACCGACTTCGACGGACGTGCCGAGGCAGCCGTGGTGCACGTACTGGCGAGCGCCTTTCCCGAGGACACCATCGTCGGCGAGGAAGGCGGCGGCCAGGCGGGGGATGCGCGCCGCGCCTGGCATGTGGATCCGCTGGATGGCACGACGAATTTCGCCCACGGGCTGCCCATCTTCTGCACCTCGGTCGGCCTGCTTGTCGACGACAAGCCCGTGCTCGGGGTGGTCACCGCACCTGCTCTTGGCTGGACTTTTCGCGGCGTCGTTGGTCACGGCGCCTTCCTCAACGACAAGCCGATTCACACGTCGGACGTGCTGGATATCGGCCGCGCATTACTGGTGACGGGATTTCCCTACGTGCGTAGCGGGCAATACGACAACCTGGCCGCGTTCCGCGCCTTCATGCAGTGTTCCCAGGGTGTGCGGCGCCTCGGCTCGGCGGCCCTCGACTTGTGCTTCGTCGCTTGCGGCTGGCTCGACGGATTCTGGGAGCGCCATATCAAGTCATGGGATTTGGTCGCCGGCGCCGCCATCGTCCTGGCCGCGGGCGGACAGGTCAGTGACCCCGACGGCGGCGCTTTCGTCGCGCAGACCGGCTGCGTGCTGGCCAGCAATGGCCACATTCACGAAGCCATGCGTAGTGCGCTGGCGAGCGTTTAGACAGCCCGTCAGTTGCTGAGCGGCTTAGCGCCGGCAAAGCCATTTTGTGACGTCGTCACGTAGGTCTGACATGTGCTGCCGGAAGCCGGGCATTCGACACCGCCGTTCGTCCACGACCACCACAGCCAACTCATAGAGTCGGTCGCGGCTTGGTCGATTTCGCCCTGGTAGTCCTTGTTGGTGTCCGAAGCGTAATTGTCGATGCCGATTTCGATGGGGAAAGTCTGGGTCGCCGCAAACTTGTGAATGGCGTCGACCGCGGTGATCGATTGGTTGGAACCGAGAAGGAGCGCGCCTTGATAGCTTAGATAGTATTTGTCCGTCGTTCCCCAATAGGCCTGCCAACCAAACATGGTCTGGGGCTCGCCATTCACGCTTACCGTATCGACGGCACGAATCGCCTGCCCATATTCGACGATGCAGTAGAGGTCGCGGCCCTGGAAGTTTGCCATGATCTCGAGCGGGCTCGTGTAACCCTGGCTGCGAAAGAATTGAACGTTGGTCTTGGCCGCGGTGGACCACGCCACACGCGCCGCCTCGACGGACGCATCGCCGGACTGAACGAACTCTTGACCGGCGTCGATGATGATGTTGCTGCGGTATTTGTTGACCAGATCCTTGAGCCACTGGCGGTTCCACACGGCCAGATAGCAAGACGTCGCTGCCGAGCCCGAACAGGCAGGTGTGCCTGCCGGAGCCGTGAGTGAATAGAGATTGCCACCGCCGAGGGCGCTCGAGATTACGTAGTTGTGAGCGGAATCCCACGCGTAAAGAGAGATCCAAACGAGCATGTGGTGCGACACCGCCGACGCCAACAAGGTATCGAAACCCGCCGGGGTCATCCCATTCGCCGCATCGAGGGTGAACAGCATTCGCATCGCATTTGCTCCCAGCGCTGCGATCTGATCGATTTCCTTCGTCTGACTCGCGCTGGCCACGACATCCTCGGGTCCACGCGCGACAATGGCGTTTCCTTTGGTATCCAGGATCTTGTTGCCTCGAAGCTGAATGCTTCCGGTGCTCGCAACCGCGCCTCCGCCGCTCGCGGCCCCCCCTACACTCGCGACGCCCGCAGCACCCGCCGCACCGCCGGTGCCCGAGACACTCCCTCCCCTCGACGAAGCACCTCCTGTTCCGCGGCGTCCTCCCGAGCCGACGGTGCCACCGCTCTCGGAAGACGTGCCGCCGCTGCCAACACTCGTCTCGCCGGCGCCTCCTTGGGGCTGCCCCAGAATGGCCGAGGTCGTTCCACCTGCCCCTTCGCCGCTTGGCGCATCTTGGTTCGAGCAAGCCGCCGTCATGGCGACGAAAGAAAACGTCGCTCGGCAAAAACGAAGTCGAAGAGATGTCGCTGTCGCTCTCATGGGACCTCCTCAAAATAGCTGCCAATGCACTCGCCGTAAGACAGCCATGTGAAGCTCGCGTGCTCTCCCAGGGTGAGAGATCGAACGCGAACGAGCAGAGTGTTTCGGTTAAGGGAGCACTCGAATCGTCTCTTCATCATAGACGTGTTCCGCAGCTTTGCCCATTTATCTGTTGGTCAGAGTCGTTCGAGGCTTCGGAAGAGCATCATCGTCACGCGATCGCCGGCTACACTGTGCGCCCGTCGTGTACCTCGTGTGCACGCGAGCACCTGGTGCGACAAACGACGCCATGCGAACGCCATTTCGTCCTTGCCTGTGAACTTCGCGCTAGAATGCGACTCGCGCGGGCTTCATGCTGACCATCGCGGAAATCGAAGATCTCCTCAGGCAGACCGGGCTCGGGCTCGCTTCGGTGTTCGAAATCTACCCCGACATGGTGTTCATGGTGGATCGCGACGAGCGAATCATCTACGTCAACCGCGTCGCAGCCCAGGCTCTTGGTCGGAAGCCCGCAGAAGTCGTCGGCCACCATCAGGCGGAACTATTTCGCAGTGATCTGGGCGCGCGTCACAGTATCGCTATCCAACATGTGTTTAACAGTGGCGAATCGATGGTCACCGAGAACCAGCAGGATCTGCACCTCGGGCCAGTTTGGATCGACACGCGTCTAGTCCCTTTTCGGGACCCGTCAGGCACCATCATCGCCGTGGTGGGCATCGTTCGAAATGTGAGTGAGCGACGGAAGGCACAGGAGGCGGTGGCGCTGCGGGAGGCCTATCTGCGCAGCATGCTCGACAACTTTCCCTATCTCGTCTGGTTCAAGGATGTCACGGGCAAATTCCAGGTGGTGAACCAGACTTTTGCCAAGGCCTTTGGCAAGGCCCATCCCTCGGAGGTGGCCGGCCTCGACGATTTCGCCATCGGTCCCCACGATCTGGCGCTGCACTATGTCTCCGATGACCAAGAGGTGATGAGCACCCGGCACAAGAAACTGGTCGAAGAAGAAATCTGCGTGAACGGCCTGAGCCGCTGGTTCGAAACCTACAAATCGCCAGTCGTCGATGCCTCCGGCACGCTGCTGGGTACCACCGGCTTCGCGCGTGATATTACCGATCAACGTCAGCTGCAAGAAGACCAGCGCCGGTCGCGCGAACAGCTGCGCGCCCTCGCCGCTCACGTCGAATCGGTGCGCGAGCAAGAACGGGTGCGCATTGCGCGCGAAATCCACGACGAGCTCGGCCAGTCGCTGACCTGCATGGGCATGGACCTGGCGTTTCTCGACAAGCACATCGATCCCCAAGACAAAGAAGCCTCCGCCCGCGTGGCTGCGCTGGTCGAGCTGGTCAAAGACACCATCCGCTGTGTGCGCCGCATATCCTCCGAGCTGCGGCCAAGCATCCTTGACGACCTGGGACTTGGCGCCGCCATCGAGTGGTTGGCCCACGATTTCCAGACCCGCACGCACATCACCTGCAGGGTCGAGGTACCCGAGGATCTGTCCTTGCCTTTCGATCGAGCGACCCCACTCTTCCGCATCTGCCAAGAAGCGCTGACCAACGTCACTCGGCACGCGAGCGCCACCCACGTGGACATTCGCCTGACCTGTTCTGACGCCACCATCGATCTCGCCATCTGCGACAACGGCCGCGGCATCACGGACGAAGAGATCCAGCGCTACGGTTCGCTGGGACTGTTGGGCATGAAAGAACGGGTCAGCCTCCTCGGCGGAATGCTCGCCGTAGTTGGCAAGCCCGGCGAAGGAACGACGCTGTCGGCTCAGATTCCACTCAACGGCCCGCCGAGAACGCGGCCTTAGCTTCTTGGGATCCGTCAGCAGCAAATGTGATTGCCAGCGCATTTTGATGGTGGCCGCACGCGACGAGCTCTGGGATACAATAGGGGCGTGAGCATCGTCGATTTCGGGTTTCGCATGGCCTACAAGGGCGCCTATCAACTGATGCGCCTGTACTGGCGTCTGGCGCGCCCCAAGACCCGGGGTGCGCTGGTCGCAATTTGGCAAAACGGTGAGGTCTTGCTGGTCAGGAATTCCTACGTTTCTTACTACTGCATCCCCGGCGGCTACATCAAGGGAACGGAGACGCCGGTCATGGCGGCCGTGCGCGAGCTGGCCGAAGAAGTCGGGATCCGGGCGACGCCCGAAGACCTCAAGCTCGTGCGGCAAGAGACTCACACCTGGGAAGGAAAGACCGATGAGGTCTTCATTTTCGACCTCACCACGATCGAGCGCCCGGTGTTTCAGGTCGACAATCGCGAGGTCGTCGATGCCGAGTTCTTCACGCCCCAGTACGCGCTTGAGCTGAACCTGTTCCCGCCCCTCCGCCGCCACATCGAAGCCCGACTCGCCAAGCAAACCTGATCTCGGTGCATCGACTGGTTACGGGACCAGCGTGGTCTTGAATCGCCTTCCCTTGATGCGCCCCTCGGACAGACTGCGCACGGCCTTGGCGCTCTCGGACTTACGGACGGCGACGTAGGAAAAGCGATCGTGGATTTCGATGGTGCCCACGTGGGCGGCGGAAAGGCCACCTGCCTCGCCGGTCAAGGCGCCCAGGATATCGCCGGGGCGCAACTTGTCCTTCCGGCCGCCAGCGATGCGCAAGGTTTCCATTTTCGCCTCGCGAGGCGGCGCGCCCTTTTCGAGCCGTTGCGTGGTCGCCGAAGGGCTGGACGGCGCCAGCGAAAGCGGCGCACCGATAAAGCGCTCGATCTCTTGGATGCGGCCCCCATCGCGCTCCGTGCACAGTGAAATAGCCAGCCCCGGCTTGCCCGCGCGCCCGGTGCGACCCACGCGATGGACGTAGATCTCCGGTTGCGACGGCAACTCGAAATTGACGACCAGATCGAGATTGGCCACGTCCAGGCCTCGGGCCGCCACGTCGGTCGCAATCAAGACGCGGGTACTGCCATTGCGGAACTTCGCCATCACCCGATCGCGATCGAATTGTTCGACGTCGCCATGCAAACTGGCGACGCTCAGTCCGCGTTTCGTTAATTCCGTTTCAATACTCGCAGCCACGGACTTGAAATTGGCGAACACCAGGGCTGACTCGTGCGGATGCTGATCGAGGATATTCATCAGCGCCGCCAGCTTGCCGTCGCTTTTCACCCGCACCAGCCACTGGCGCGTCTCGGACGTCTCTTGGGGATCGGCTTCGACTCGAAGGTGCACGGGCTTGGTCTGGTACTTCGCGCTCAGCGCCTCGATGGAGCCGGGAAAGGTCGCGGAGAAGAGCAGCGTCTGGCGTTTGGCGGGAACTTCCTTGAGAATTGCTTCCACTTCCTTCTGGAAGCCCATCTCGAGCATGCGATCGGCCTCGTCGAGCACCACGATCGCGACGCCTGCCAACTGAAGATTCTCCCGTCGCAAATGGTCGAGCACGCGTCCCGGCGTTCCCACCACGATGTGCGCTCCGCGAGAAAGCGCCGTGGCTTGGAAACGAACCGGCTCGCCACCCGACAGGACGACCACCGAGAGGCCCGGATGCCGACGGCCGAACTTACGCAGCTCCCGCGCCACCTGCGCACTCAGCTCGCGAGTTGGACACAACACCAGCGCGCCGGTAGTACGCGTCTGCAGGTCCAACTTGTCCAACTTGTCGATGAGCGGAAAGCCAAACGCGGCGGTCTTGCCACTGCCGGTCTTCGACTGGGCCACCACATCCTTGCCTTCGAGCAAGACCGGAATTGCTTGCGCCTGGATAGGCGTGGGCGTCGTAAAACCGAGCTCAGAGGCCACGGTCAATAGCGCCTTCGACAGCGCGAGCTCGCAGAAATCGGTCTTCATCCGGCAGACACCATAGCAGGTGTCGGAAGGGGCATCGGGCCGAACCTTTAGAAACGACCGCCCAAAACCACGCTAGCACCACCGTCCCGAAGAGGCGCCAAGCCTGCCGAGGTGAAGCTGACACGCGGGACGCGCGACGTCTCGACGGGCGCGGCCGAGTCGTCGGTGTTTGGCGACGCATCCGTCCACGCAAGACTGTAATCCACAATCATGGCGGTCACGAGCCCGAGCCCGCCGCCCACGACCGCCCCACCCAATCCACAGAAATCCTCGCTGTGCGATCCACAATTCTCGGCCGCCACGCCAAGGATCGCACCCAGCAGGGCGAAGCCTCCACGCATGAGCGGGCTTACCACGGCCAGTCCAGGCCGCCTGTGGATCCCGTGGACGACACTGCCGCCGAAAAAAAAGCTCAATTCACCCACACTGGCGATGGTGCCCCCACCAGCCATACCTGCGATGAGAGCAATCGAGGCCGCGTCGTTCAGCATGAGCTGATAGCCGTACCACTGACGCTTGGCCGACGGCGCAGGCATGGGCCGTGCAACTCGCAACGCTGGCGGCGCTGCCAAGGTGCCTTCATTGAACGGCTGCGGCTGATACGGCAGCGCGGCCGAATCGGCCGGTTTTTGCTGCGTGGCCTCTTCGGCACAGATGCCGCGACTGGCGGTCGTGAGCAGGACAGTGATGGCCAACTGGGAAGTCAGTAGGCACCGGACAGCAATCGGATGGCAACGTCTGTGGCGAAGCATGGCGACTCGGTCGACTGCAAGGCCAGAGCCAGTTTCTTCGAGCGATCCGCACTGGCTTTTCCGGTGCTCGATCGGCGAAATGAACACAGTCCGTGTCAGATCCTGTCAGATTCTTGTCGGGTTTCGCGCCTATTGGTACCAAGCGACCAAAGACGTACGCTGCTAGAGCGTCGAGCAAACCGACTGAGCGGCCATCGCCGTGGCAAGGCTCTTCAGATCGTCGGTCAGCCGCTGGACGCCGGTAGGAACCGCTCGGCAGCCGGCCCCAGCCGTCGACGAGCACGGCGCGCCGACCAGAATCGTTCCGCCAGCGGCACGGGTGATTGACCACACTGCTCCGTCCATGGGCCGTTGGTCGAAGCCATACAGCTGCAGCGAACCCGTCGCAAACGCCGCTTGAACATCTGCGTTCGCCAGATCCTGAACGATGGTTGACACCGAGACCACCGCGGACGCTCCGCACGCGGGTAGCGCAGGACTGCAAGAGCGCACGGTATCCCCATCGGTGATGCCGCGGTAGTCGGTACGAGTGATCGTCATGCCCGTCGTCGGATCGAGCGTGTACGCGTAGGCATAGGCAACGAGGCCGCCTGTATATCCAAAGGTGAGGGCAGAGACGAGCACGCACGAAGGCACACTGGCATCGAAGGCCGGGCACGCGCGCGCCGTACAGGCTAGGGTTCCGTTTGTCGAACACACGCAGGTATTGCAACCATCGGAGAGCGATTGCCCCGGCGGTATCGTTTCGCCTCCCCATGCACACCCGGCGACCGCGTCTTTGCCGGCGTCCACTGCAGTCACGTCGGCCCGACCGGCCTCATCGGGTGCGGCAGCGAGATCGGCAGGCGCCCCGTCGATTGGTGCGTCCAGCGAGGCATCAGCAGCCGGTGGAGGCCAGCCCGAGTCGCCGAGACAGGCCATCAAAGTGCAGCCGACCGTCCCATCGGACATACACGAACACGAGTTGCACCCGTCCAGTGCGCGGAACGTTGCGCCCGGCTGGTAGGTCTTGCCCCCGTAGATGCAAGTCTTGCCGCCTCCACCGGAAGATCCACAGCCAGTCGCGAGAACGAACGCCAATCCTAGAACAACTGTGGCCTTGGTCATGAGGCCACCGCAACGCAAGCGGCGTACCAGCGACCCGACGGCGTCCTGCTTGGACTACAGAGGCGCGAACATCAGATTTTTGATACTTGGGGCCGTCCCAATAGTTGGGTCGCGAGCCGCCCTGCGATGTCGAGAAGCCCGTCGCACGTCCATGGTTGGGCCTGACAGGTCTGTCTTGGTAGCGTCGCCGCCACTTCGGCCAAGTGGGCGAGATAACTGAATCGTTGGGCTGGTCGGATAGTTGCAGGAAGTACTGCCCATGTTGAATACGAGCGTGGCCACCAAGTCTCTCCTCCTGGCGGTCGCCATGGGCTGGGGATGCGGATCGAACCAACCGAAGGTGGATGGCACAGGCGGCGTGAGCGGTTCGGACGACGGGGGCGCCTCGGGTGGTGCGCCCAGCTCAAGCAGCGTGCCCAGCTCAGGTGGAGCGACCGGCTCCAGCAGCAGCGGCTGGGTTGGTAGCGGAGGCACCGTCGCGTGTGTCGGCGATCCTTCGGCTCTCGGATCCCTCGGCCTGCATGCCACGCCCGCAGTCATCGCTCCTGGGCAAAGCACCACACTGACGTGGAACTCCCACCCCGACCCAACGGGAATGACCCTGACGATGGATCACGACATCGGCTCGGTTTTGGGCAGGACCAGTCAGGTGGTGACACCCGCGCAGACGACAACCTATACGCTGACCTATACGCTAACAAGCGTCGGGACCCTGGAGGACAAGGTGACCGTGGTCGTTACCACAAAGGCGTTCGTGCGGACAGGCAGTATGGCAGAGCCTCGATCAAGACACACAGCGACCCTCTTGCCGGGCGGCAAGGTACTCATTACCGGCGGTTGGGACGGAGGAAACCTTCCAAGTGCAGAGCTATACAATCCGGCGACCGGGGCCTTTGCGTCGGCTGGGACGATGACGGCAGCAAGATCCGATCATGCGGCAACCTTGTTGACGAACGGCAAGGTGCTCATCGTCGGTGGAAACGGCGGGGCCGCAAGTGCCGAGCTTTACGACCCACTCGCCCAAACGTTCTCGGCGACCGGCAGTCCTGGGGTTGCGAGGGAATCGCAGACGGCAACCCTGCTTACGAATGGAAAGGTGCTAATCGCTGGCGGCACGACCGCCGAGATCTACGATCCCGCGTCGGGAAGTTTCTCTGCGACGGGCAACTTGACCGTTGCAAGATCTCAACATGTCGCGACGTTACTGCCTGACGGAAAGGTCCTCTTGGCAGGTGGCTATGTGCCACCGACCGACACGGGAAACCACGATGGGCTCGAGAGCGCCGAGCTCTATGACCCGACGACCGGCACTTTCGCGGTAACCGGAAGCTGCGGTAAGCGGGTGGCGCCCGTCGCGGCCCTGCTAGCTGACGGGACGGTGATCGTCGGAGGCGGCTGGCACGGCTTCGAAGGGTACTTCAACAGCAATTCCCTGACGATCTACGATCCGGCGACGGGTCAATCCGCGGATGCGGCCACGATGGCCGTGAGTCGGGCGCTGTTTTCCATGACCTTGCTTGCAGACGGATCTGTGCTCATGGCGGGCGGACTCCAGCACCACGGCGGCTCCGAGGATGGGTACCTTGCGAACGCCGAAATCTACGACCCCAGCGGTCGCAGCAGTACGCTCACAGCATGCATGACCGCGGCAAGGTACGCGCACACAGCCACCCTACTGGCCGACGGGCGCGTACTTGTTGCTGGCGGGACCAAGTCCGGCACCTCCCTCGCAAGCGCCGAGCTATACCAATAGGCTCGTGCAATCCCCGACGGGGGTCGCGGCGAATGGGCTCGTCCTCGCCACCGGTTCACCGGCACTCTGCGCATGCGCCGCCGACGGTGCAATCAGGAAGCGCACCAGCACAAATCCGAGCAATACCGCGAGCACGAGAAAGAGCGCGAGCCAGACGCCCCGAAAGGAACGTCGCGAGGCTGCGACACCGCCACTGCGAAGCACCTCGTGCACTTGCCGGAGCCCAAACGGAAGCTGGGTCGGACGATGAGGACGTTCGAGCATGGATACCGCGGGTGGCAAGGGAGCGGGCGGCAGTGGCGTCGCTTGGTTGACGGGATCCCTTGGCAACGGAGCCGATGCAGCGACCGCAGGTGGCAGTGGCGGCGGCAAAGGCGGTGGCTGCGCGGTAACCGGCACCAGCGGGCGGCCGACCGCGGCCAGGGATCCCGAGGGACGCGCAGGCACCGCAGCCATCGATTCTGACTTGGCCGACTTGCGCGCCGCCATGGATCCCGACGGCCGTGCAGGCGGCGTGGGCACGTCCTCGACATCGGAATCACCGGTACGCAGCGCTGGCGGTGCATCCGGCTCGACGACGGAATCGACCTCGTTACCTGCCAACGCGTCTTGCGCTTGCGCCGCGCGCGCGTCGCGGATGCCTGACAAGTCCCGCTGGTCGGAAAGCCAGTGTTCAGGACTCGCTCCCATGATCTCGCGCAACTCAGCCGCCAACTCCGGCGCCGAGTACAGCAGGTGGTGATCGATGGCCACCTGGCGCAGCGCCGTGGCCAGCGATTCGGCATTGGGAAAGCGTTCGTCGCGATCGATGGCCAAGGTACGATCGAGCACCGCCTGCAACTCCGACGGCAAGCCCGGGCACTTGGATTCGAGCCGCGGAACCACCTGCGCATAGATTTTGTCGGGTGGCGTGTTGAGGTCGCCGGTGTAGATGCGCTCGCCAATCAGTGTCTCGTAGATGCTGACACCAAGGGAAAATAGATCGCTGCGCGCATCGATGGGCTGATTGCGCGCCATCTCGGGCGACATGTAGCCGACCTTGCCACGCACCCTGTAGAACACGGACGAGTACGTCACCGCCTTGGCGATGCCAAAGTCCGACAGCTTCACCTCGCCTTCGCCCGAACAAAGAATATTCGAGGGCGACAGATCCCGATGGATGATGCCCAAAGGTTCGCCGCTCGGCGAGCGACGACTGTGGGCGTAGCCGAGCCCGGCAAGGATCTCGAGCGCCACGTGCAAGATAGCCGGCACCGACAGGGGTTTACGCCGACGCGCCCGCCACGCGATGGTGCGCAGATCCGCCCCACGCACGTATTCCATGACGATGAACAGGCGGTCGTTCGAATTCACCAGGTCGAACGTGCGCACGATGTTCTGGTGATCCAGCGTGGCCGAGATCTTCGCTTCGCGAAAAAACAGGTCGCGAAACTCGGGCCGGCTGGTGAACTCGGGAAGCAGCTGCTTGAGGACAACTTCCTTTTCGAAGCCGCCCGGTCCGATTTTCTTGCCGACGTAGATCGCACCCATGCCCCCTTCTGCCAAGTACCGCTCGATGCGATACTTTCGCGACGGAGGTTGGGCTGCCATTCACTCCACACTAAGCTTCCTGTCGCCCAGACGCAACGCCACGCAATGGCCATGGTATTCCCGCTGCAAAGCCTTCTTGACGTGAGGCGCAACGCCGAGCAAAGCGCCCAGCGGACGTTTACCTTGGCCTCCGCGGGACGCGCACGCGAAGAGGAAGAACAAGAGCGCCTTCGGGCGCGCTGGCAAGCGGCAAACGCGAAGCTGGAGGCGGAACGAAAGCGGCTCGCCACGACGGATCCGGCGAATGCGGCGCAAGCGATAGCTCGGCAGAGCTACGTTCTCCGTCTGCGGGACGAAGCGGCACGCCTGCAGCGGTTGGCTGACGAGCACCGCAAGGGCGCACTCGCTGCGGCGGGCGCGGCCTTGGCCGCGGCCCAGGAGGAGCTACGCGAAGCGCACGCGGCCTACGCCGCCGCCTTGAAGCTGGAGCAGCGCGCTCGCAGCGAAGAGAAGCGCGTGGCTGACCGCCGCGCCGACGACACCGCCAGCGATTTGGCTCAGGCAAAGAAGCCGCGCACGTCGTCGAGGTGAAAGCTGCGCGGGCAGCGCTCGGGCAGACTGGCCAGCAGAGTGGCGCCGTAATTCTTGCGCACGATGCGACCGTCGAGGATTGCCACCACGCCGCGATCTTTGCGGCTGCGAATAAGACGCCCGAAGCCTTGCTTGAGCGCCAGCGCGGCGCGAGGGATCTGGTAGCTGCCGAAGGGATCGCCGCCCTCTTCGCGAATGCCCTCGATGCGCGCGGCGGTCAGCGGATCGTCGGGCACGGCAAAGGGCAAGCGATCGATCACGACCAGCGACAGCGCCTCGCCCGGCACGTCCACGCCTTCCCAAAAACTCTGCGTGGCCAGCAGCACCGAACCGACGTGCGTGCGAAGTTGATCGAGCAGCGACTGGCGCGGTCGCTCCCCCTGCACCAGCAGCGGGAAGCTGCCGTCGGCGCGAAAGTGCTCTTCGGCGATGCGCATGCCGCGAAAGCTGGTGAAAAGCAGCAGCGCGCGGCCGCGCGACAGCCGGCACAACTCGAGCGCCCGCTTGGCCGCAGCTTGGGCGAAACCATCGTGCGTGGGATCGGGCAAGTCCTCGGCGATGTACAGCATCGCCTGCTCTCGGTAGCGAAACGGCGACGGAAAAATCGCCTCGGCGGCGGTGTCGTCTAGCCCCAAGCGCTGGCGCATGTACGAAAACGAGCTGGCGGTGGACAGGGTCGCCGAGGTGAAAATCAGCGGACCAGGATGGGCGTCGAACGACTGCCGCAACAGAGGCGAGACGTCGACGGGCGAAGCTCGCAAGGTCACGTTGCGCGGGGAAAGCGAAATCCAGCGCACGGAATCACGGCGCGCGCTGCCCACGATCTCGTCGAGGTCGGTGCGAAGAATTTCGGCCCGCTGAGACAGACTGGCCATCACCGCGGCTTTGGCAGGCGCTGGCGTCGACGCTCGTAGCGGATCGCTGCCGTCGTCCTCGGCCAGCCGACCAAGCAGGTTCTTCGCCTCTTCCAGAACCGTGTCCAGCTCGTGGTAGTGCGCCAGCACCTCGCCTTGCCAGAGATCGTCGGGCATGGGCATGCGCACGTCGTCCGCGTCGCTCGACCGGCGCGGGACGTGCGCACGCAAGACCTGGCCGAGCACGTGCGTGGCCGTCTCCAGCCGACGCGCCACGGATTCCAAGCGCAACGATGCGATGGACTCGGCAGGCGCTCGCTCGACGTCGCGAGCAAAGGCAAAAATCCGCAGCGTGGAGACCTGCACGCCGAAGATTTCCGTGGCCACGTCTTCGAGCTGATGGGCCTCGTCGAAGATGACGGCGTCGTGCTTGGGCAGGACCTGCGCCTCGGGAAAACGACTGCGCAGTGCCAGGTCGGCAAAGTAAAGGTGGTGATTGACGACGATCACCTGCGCCTCCTGCGCGCGCTTGCGCATGCCGGTGATGAAGCAATCGCCGACGAAGGGGCAACGCTTGCCGAGACGCGTTTCCGGGCTGGACGAAATCTCGCGCCAGATAGGCGCATCCTCGGCGACGCCGTCGAGGTCCGACCGATCGCCGGTCTGCGTGCGCCCCACCCAATCGAGCACGCGCGCCGCCTCGGCGCTGGTGACGAAAGAAAGCTGGCGCTGGTGCTCGGCCAGGCGTCGCAGGCACACGTAATTGCCAATGCCTTTCATCACCGCAAACGTGAACGGCTGGTGTAGCACCTGCATCAGGCGCGGCAGATCGCTGCGGGCGATCTGGTCTTGCAGGTTGCGCGTGCCCGTCGACACCACGACCCGCCGGCCCGACAAAATCGCCGGCACGAGGTACGCAATCGTCTTGCCCGTGCCGGTGCCCGCTTCGACCAGAAGACGCTCGTCGAGATCGATGGCCCGCGCCACCCGTCCGGCCATGGCCAGCTGCCCCGGCCGCGGCTCGTAGCCCGGCAAGGTGTCGGCCAGCGCCCCGCCCGGGCGCAAGATCTCGGCGACCGCCTCTTCGAGCAGCAAGGCTACGCTTTGTTGAAGCTGGCCGGTCCGTCGTCGGAGGCCAGTCCGGCCGGCGTCACGGTCCGGAAGAAACACGACGTCGCGTTGGTGTGGCACGACGGCCCCATGGCATCGACCACGTACAAAATGGCGTCACCGTCGCAGTCGATGCGCACGTCGTGTACCTTCATCGAGTTGCCGCTGGTGGCGCCCTTCTCCCACAGCTCGTTGCGCGAGCGGCTCCAGAAGGTGGCGCGCTCTTTGGTGATGGTCGCGCGCAGGGCCTCGGCGTTGGCCCAAGCCAGCATCCGCACCACGCCCGTGGCGCTATCTTGGGCAATCACGGGCACGAGGCCCTTCGAATCGAATTTGACGACGCTAATCAGAGCTTCTGCATTTCCAAGCATGATGGCTTTCGTCTACACCAAATTCCCGCAAAAGCGAGCGCGCAAAACCGATTCGCGGAACCGATCTGCACAACCGATTGTAGACTCACGACGATCATGGTGCGCAAGACCCTCGACCCGCCCGCCGACAAGAAGACCGACGAGAAGAACTACATCACGCCGGCTGGCTACCACAAGCTGACCTCCGAGCTCGACTTTTTGCAGACCAAGAAGCGGCCCGAGGTCGTCAGCGCCCTGTCCGACGCCGCCGCGGAGGGCGATCGTTCGGAAAACGCCGAGTACATCTACCGCAAGCGGCAGCTGCGCCAGATCGATGGCCGCATGCGCTTCCTCAGCAAGCGCCTGGACATCGCGGTCATCGTCGATGCGCGCGAGCAAAAGCGCAAGGACAAGATCTTCTTCGGCGCCACGGTGACCGTCGAGGACGAGGAGGGCGAGAGCAAGACCTTCAGCATCGTCGGCTCGGACGAGATCGACAGCGCGGGCGGCGCCATCTCGTGGAAATCCCCGGTGGGTCGCGCGCTCATTGGCAAAGAAGTGGGCGACACGGTGCTCGTCCGCTGGGACAAGGGCCAGCGCGAGCTGACGGTCGCGGAGATCAGCTACCCGCCCTCCTCATAGAGCTGGTAACCGCAGGTGAAGGAGGAACTCGACGTTGCCTTTCCCCCCGGTAATGGGCGAAGTCGTTTCGCCGAGCACCTCGAAGCCGACCTCGCGCGCCGCCGCGGCCACGTCCGCGATGGCTTGCCGGCGATCCGCCTCGTCGCGGATGATGCCGCCCTTGCCGACCTTTTCTCGGCCCACCTCGAATTGCGGTTTGACCAGCACGACGGCCGACGAGCCTGGCACCAGCAACGCGGGAAACCCCGGCAGGACCAGTCGCAACGAGATGAAGGACACGTCGGCAACCGCGAGCGTGCACCGTTCGGGAATACGCTCGGGCGGCATGTGGCGGATGTTGGTGCGATCGATGACCACCACGCGCGCGTCCGAGGCAATCTTCCAGTCGAGCTGGCCGTGCCCGACGTCGATGCAGTACACGCGCCGGGCTCCGCGCTGAAGCAAGCAGTCGGTGAAACCACCGGTCGACGCGCCCACGTCCACCGCGACCGCGTCCGTCGCGTCGACGTGAAAGACGTCGAGCGCATGCGCCAGCTTGAGCCCGCCACGCGACACGAACGGCATGGGCTCGCCGCGCATGCGCAGCACCGCGCCCGGCGGAAGCACCTCGCCGGCCTTGTGCACCGGCCTATCGCCGCAAAGGATCTGCCCCGCGAGAATGAGCGCCTGCGCACGCTCGCGCGACGGCGCCAGCCCCTGCTCGAAAACCGCGACATCCGCGCGCAGCTTCGTCAGCCGCGGCGGACCTTCGAGCGAGTCGGCGCGCTCCAAATCCGGCGCAGCGCTGCCGGAATCGGTCGATTCTTTGTCCTTGCGTCCCACGGGCCAAGAATACGCCCTTCCCCCGCAATTCACGGTTGCAAACCGGATCGCGCTAAGTACAATCCCTGAACCCGGCTTGCCGGGTCATGGGGCTGTAGCTCAGTTGGGAGAGCGCCAGAATCGCACTCTGGAGGCCGTAAGTTCGATCCTTATCAGCTCCACGAAGAAAGCAGAAACGCCCCTGATATCAGGGGCGTTTTGTTTTTCGGAGGGCGTCACGGACTGAAAAGGACGGCGCGGCAGCAGACTGCTTTTGCGCCTCCCCATTCAACCTAATTTTCGCTTGCGGCGCGGCTCAGGGAGTGAGTTCGACGGCACGTTCATCGGGAAACCTCGCTCGGCCTTAAGACATCCTGCAACTACCCGAGGACCTTCCACTCGGCGCCGTCAAGCAGTTGACCATCGCGCTCGGCTCCCTGAACGTTCAAGGCGAACGACGACAAGGCACACAGAAGGGCCCAATCTCTTCCGCATAAGAAGCCGCGCATGTCTCATTGTCTGTCAACGGGTTGCGGTTCAGCGGCGGGCGCCAAAGGCGACCGTCCGCTTCAACGTTTTCATGGGTTGACCGTTCCACTTTGGACAGCCACGGACGACCGTCTGCGGGGGGCCGTCCGCTGCAACAGCATGCTATCCAGCACTACGCCGCAAGTCCAAACCAAAGGCCAATAGCCCGGTTGACCCGAACCATGGTGCTGTCATCCAAATGACCAACAGTCTTCCCGACCTTGTCTCGTCGAACAGCAGTGATTTTGTCGACCATAATCTGCGATACCGACCTCAGTCCGTTCAAGTTTGTTGGATCAACCGTAAGTCGGAACAACGGGGCATCCACGATAGTACTGGTCACCGGAGCTACCGTGATGCTGGCATGCGTGTCGTTGAACAGGTCGGATTGAATCACGAGGGCCGGCCTGGGCTTGCCGTAGTCGCCCTGCATGGCGATAACGACGACGTCCCCGCGCCTCACGATGTCCAACCGTCAGTGTCGCCGAGGGCCTCCACCCACGCCATCGCTTCACGTTCAGATCGAATGGCCTTCTTTGCGGCGAGGCTCTGCCTGCGGCACTCGTCAGCAAAGCCCCGCGCCCGCGTGTCCGGTAGCCAGACCTGCACCAAACGCAAGCCGGAGTCTCTCATCCGGTCGCGATAACGCTGAACGGTCTTTCTCGCTGCTGCGGCCTTGGACATGCCATGTAGCATGACATGTTATCGCCCATGTCGCCAGCCCCGCGTGTCTGGACAACGATTGCGCGTTCAGCGACGCCACGCAAGCGGCGTCAGTCAACGGCAGGTTGAACAAAGCCGCTAGCGCGGCAGTTTCGGATCTTGTTCGTCGCGCCACTCGCATGGAGCACGATTTGCGGTTGACCCTGTGATTACCGGCGCCCGATGGGCGGACGCTGGCAACCACAGGGAGACGAAACATGGGTCAACTGTACGAGAGAATGGCGTCCGATCTCAAGCTCCGTCGGTATTCCTGTCGCACGCAGAAGAGTTATCTCTGGTGCGCCCGCAGATTCGTGCGGCATTTCATGCGCTCGCCCGAGGACATGGGAATGCAGGAAATCCGACAGTTCCTGCTTATGCTCCACGAGCGTGGCGAGAGCGCGGCCAGCATCAAGATGTACGTCGCCAGCTTGCACTTCCTTTATGGCGTTACGCTCGCCCGTCCCGCAGAGGTCGCAAATATTCCGTGGCCGCGTGTCGTGCAGAAGCTGCCCGCAGTGATCAGTCGCGAGGAAGTCGAAGCTCTGCTCGGCAAGATCGAGCCGCTCAAGTATCGCATGGTCGTCATGACGGCCTACGGTACCGGCTTGCGTATCTCGGAGATCCTCGCGCTCGAAACTGGCGACATCGATGGCAAGGCTGGTCTTATCCACGTTCGCCATGGCAAGGGCGACCGGCCACGCATGGTCATGTTACCGCGCCGCCTACTCGAGTGTTTGCGCGAATACTGGCGTCTCACGAAGCCGTCGGGGTTGCTGCTTTTCCCGGGGCAACTGCAGGGCAAATCCTTGTGTCCGGATACGGTCCGGCGTGCTGTCCACTGCGCCTCGGCCGCGCTCGGCATTCATCGCCGCGTGACCATGCACGCCTTCAGGCATTCCTTCGCCACGCACCTACTCGAAGACGGCGAAGATCTGCGCACCATTCAGGTCTTGCTCGGACACCGCTCGATCAGAAACACGACTCGCTATCTGCAGGTGTCCACGCAACACCTGGCGAGCGTGACGAGCCCACTCGACGCCTTGGCCAAGGGCAAGGCAAAGCCGTCGCGTGCGGCGAGCGCGCGTGTGACACGACGACGTCGGAGACAAACCAAGCGGCGATTTTCACGCTGACCGATGAAAACCGAGCACGAGTCCCCCGCCTGCACGGCTGGGCGGGGGCACTCGTCTACCCGTGACATCGGAACGATCTTCCGTCGCCACGGGGATGCGTTTCGCCGAAGCAATGCGCTCGGCGCACGAGAGCGTCGAGCGTTGCGGGACATCTCTGTCTGCCGCACGGGAGCGCTCGGCGGGCATCGCGACGTCTGCGACTCGTGCGGGTGCGAGCGCGAGGTCTACAATTCATGTCGCAATCGTCATTGCCCCAAATGCCAGGCCCTGCGCCAAGCACGCTGGGTCTCCGCCCGCATGCAGCGATCGCTGCCCGTGCGCCACTTCCACGTCGTGTTCACGCTGCCGGCAGAGTTGCGCGAGCTCGTGCGCACCCACGAGGCACTCCTTCTTGATCTTCTGTTCGACTCGGCTGCAGAAACCCTCTTGCAACTCGCCAGCGATCCGAAGCGGCTTGGTGCCTTGCTCGGCATTACCGCCGTCGTCCACACCTGGGGCCGCAATCTCATTTTCCATCCCCACCTTCACTGCATCGTCACGGGCGGCGGACTCGACCAGCTGCAAGGCTGGGTCGATTCGGCAGAGAAGTATCTCTTGCCCGTACAAGCGCTCGGGCGCTTGTTTCGCGGCAAATTCCTCGACGGGCTTGCCCGATTCTTCGACCAAGGCAAACTCGCCGTCACGCCTCGTACCCCAGCGCGCGTCGCCAGCCTGCTCGAACCCGGCGCCTTCGGTCGACTGAAGAGCGCACTTTACGCGAAGGACTGGGTCGTCTTCACCAAGGCGCCCTTCCGAAAGCCCGACGCACTCTTTCGCTACCTCGGCCTCTATACCCATAGGGTCGCCATCTCCAACCATCGAATCCTCCATGTCGACGACGACCACATCGTCTTCCGAACCCGCGATAGGAAGGTCTGTCAGCTAGAGCCCCTGGAATTCATGCGACGATTCCTGCTACACGTCCTGCCGTCCGGCTTCGTGAAGATAAGACACTTCGGTCTCTATGCCGCCGGAAACGTCAATTCTAAGCTCGCTGTTGCTCGCGCTGTCATCGACCGCCAATGCACTGACACCGGCAAAACGCAGACACCGTCGTCGGCGCCAGAGCCCGCGCCCCTCGACTGGCGCGACCTTTTCCGCGGACTTACCGGCATCGATCTCGGCTCCTGCCCGTATTGCGGGCACGGCCTGGCCACTGCGCCACTGACTCAGTCCACGCACGCTTCGCGTGCGCCACCACCGGTCGCACCGTGAACCAAGAAACACATTTCGCACTCTCCACGTTCCAGGCTGACGGCGGATCGCAGTCAGCAATCGATACCTTTGTGCCCGTAACGAATTCTCTCCGCTCAACGCTGGGTGGCGACCTCGCCCGTCGACCTAACTCCAGCGATTTAGCGCTGCTCAAGCGTCCGCAGGTAACCGAGCAGGCCGCTGTTGACTGCGATCCTCGCCAGTCCTGGCTCTTCTTTGCCCATGCGTGGGTGGCCAAGATCCTCTCTCGAACCCGCGGCTTCGTCCAACACGCCGTTTAAGCCGGCCGCACGCCAGACCGTGCAAGACCCCGCGATCGCTATTTCCGCGGCCGGCTCAAACGCCTATTGGTTATGCCGCCTCGTAGTGCTCAAGCATCGCCACAATAATTCCTATCAGCGCTCCTATGATTTCCCACTGATATGATTGTCCTTCCTTCACGGCACTCTTCGCTAGTGTTTCGGCGTGCAGGCGGAGGGTGGCAATTGCAGCCTCGATTCGCGCTCCGCTAGAACCGGATGTATCGTCATCGCAGAGGTGAAGGGCTTTGGTGCGCTCCTCCAGCTTGTGAGCCGCTCTCTTCAGAACGGCGGCAAGGGACTTATGTGAACCGTTCTTGAAGACGTCGGCGTCGTTTACATCTCCTCGATTGGCGATTCCAAGAAGCCTACCGAATGATTGCTCGATACTGAATGTGTCACCCATCTATATTGGTCCCCTTCCATTGGTTCTGCTACTTTGGACGCGGTCTGGTGTGGTCGGCATAACGCCATGGCGTTCAGCGGCGGCGCGTAAGCGCCGTCCGCTGCAACGCCTTGTTCGACGGTGCCGTCGCTGAGGAGAAGATCACCGGTCGCCCCCTCTTGGAACGCCATCATTGTAAATATTGATTGCATCATAAAGATGCCCGGGAGCGGTAGAGAAGACCGCAAGAAACCCGGTTAGAAAACCAAGGCTTCCAATGAGTGAGCCAGCGGCGACTTCGTTCCGCACGCCATGACCAGGTTCGTTGGTGTGGGTGGCGATTGCACCTACCAAACAGGCGACGCCCAACGAATACAAGACAAGGGCCGTCCGTGAGCGATGTGCGAACGTCCGGGCATGATCCTCGGCAGCGGAATTTCCCGCCACTGCCTCAGCGAGATCATCTGAAAGACCGCTCATTCCAAATGTACGCCCGTCCTTCACGAGAACCGGCCTTCCCGTTGCTTGGACGATGCTGATCCGTCCAGGCTCTCTCGGCGTGTAGCTGCTCGCGCAGCCGAAAGACGTCATGGTGAACATGGCTACAAGGACATATTTTCGGTTTGGCATGTGTATCTGCATCCGTCGAACGCCCTGCCGTTCAGCAGCGGCGCGCAAGCGCCGTCTGCTGCAACGGCATGTTGGACTGCGGCCTACACATTGATTTTGAATCCAAGATCCAGGTCACAGGCTGCCACCCCACCACGAATGCCCCAATTCTCTGTGGGAATTTCCCTCAAGACGATGATTGCGTGGTCCTTGGGAATATCTAGCTTCGAGAGCTTCTCGACAATTTTCGCGTAGAGAGACCGCTTCGCATCGAGCGACCTGCCCAGAAAGCCATCGATCTCGATCAGGGTGAATCGCTCCGGTCTTGCAAGGTGCGGAGGGCAAGCAAACCGGTGCGGCTCGTGGGCCAGCAATCGTACGTTTCTGTCCTCCGCCGGGATCTTGAACGCCTCGCGCAAGGACGCGTGCACGGCCTCCATGATCGCAAGCTCTTCCTCGACGGCAATCGAGCGACGAATCTGAATTTGGACACTGGGCATATTTGATTCTCCGTCAGTCCAACTAACTATTAGCCCGCAGAGACTACCGCAATATTACAGCGACGACTCAGGGGAAAAGGAGAAGGGCGTCTACAGCAGTTCTCATGATTTCGCAGGGTTCGACTTGCGGGGCTGCTTCTGCCACGCGGATCGGAGCATTTCGGAAGCTCGATAAAGCGATAACGGAACGCTGCGAGCGTGGCGGTGTCTAGCGGTCGAGGGGGCTGCGCACGCCGCAAGCTCCGCGGTTCAGAACGTGGGTGTAGATCATGGTGGTGCTGACGTCGCGATGGCCGAGGAGCTCTTGGATCGTACGGATGTCGTAGCCGTTCTCCAGCATGTGAGTGGCGAACGAATGGCGGAGGGTGTGGGGGCTAACGGGTTTGGTGATACCGGCGGCGATGGCGGCCTTGCGGACGGCGCGCTGGATGACGGTCTCGTGCAGATGGTGGCGGCGTACTTGGTGACTGGTGGGCTCCGTGTAGGTGCGCGTGGCGGGAAAGACCCACTGCCAAATCCACTCGTGAGGCGCGTTGGGGTATTTGCGGTCGAGGGCGTCGGGTAGTTCAACGGCGCCGGCGCTTTGGGCGAGGTCGCGGTCGTGTTGGGTCTTGACCGCCAACAGATGGGAGCGAAGCCGTTCGACGAGCGTGCTGGGCAGTACGGTCCGGCGATCTTTCTGGCCCTTGCCTCGGCGAACGGTGATTTCGCGGCGGTCGAGGTCGAGGTCTTTCACCCGTAGGTGCAAGGCTTCGAGCAGCCGCAGGCCGCCGCCGTACAGAAGAGCACCGACCAGCCAGGGAATGCCGTCGAGATTGGCGAGCACGAGGCGAACTTCCTGGGTGCTGAGCACGACGGGAACGGCCTTGGGTCGTTTGGCGTGTACGAGGTTTCCGAGCCATGGAAGCTCACGCGATAGCACTTGTTGATACAGGAACAGCAACGCAGCCAGTGCCTGGTTCTGGGTCGACGAGCTGACTTTCTCTTCAGCCAAGCTAGACAGGTAGGCGCTGATCTCGGCCTCGGCCATCGTCTCGGGGTGGCGGTTGCCATGGAACCTTAGAAAGCGATGAATCCAGCCCAGGTATGCTTTCTCGGTGCGCCCACTGTAGTGGCGCGCGCGCAGGCTTTCCCGAACCTGGTCGAGAATGAGCGGCGGCTTGGCCGGAATCCCGGTCACTTGTCCGGGATTCGGTCGCACGAGGGGAATAACGGTCGCGCCTTGGTTGCCATTTCGGTCATGTGGATACATGCGACGATGGCTGTGCCAATGCCGTGCCAGAGCGACCGAAGAAAGGTCGCCAAAACCAGGGTGCTGCTCGGGCTACGCCACGACGTGCGTGTGCTTGCCTCCCGCCTGGGCAGACTCCTTGGCAGCTTCTTGTTTGGCGAGTAGCCGTTTGGCCTGCATGTCGCCCGAACCAGCTTCCTTGGCAGTTTGGGCGGGGGGTTCCGTGGCTTCGCGCAATGCCGACTGAGCGGCGCCACTCAGCTGAACGGTATCTTGGGGTACAGGCCGTGGCCGTGATTCGGGTGCCGTTGCCTTTATGTCCTGCGGCTGCGGAACGGCCTGAACCTGGGTCGCACTGCCGACGTGGTCGCTCATGTCGATGGGTCTCCTTCGTATCGTTGTCGGCACGCCCGCCGATTCCGATAAATGCGAAGCCCGTAGGGTTGATTCGTGGACGTGTTCTCCACCCAGCATTGCGTCACAAAACCGCACAGGCAGATCTGTCGAGCGCCCTGCCGTTCAATGGCCGACGCCGAAACCTAGGCGGAGCAGCGGCATGACATAGGTCCAGCGCTCGATCGCGCTCTCGTAACCCGGCGGGCTGTGGTCCATCGAGCCGGCGCGAATCGCGAGCGAAAGGGTCAGATACGATCGGGCTGTTCCAAATCCCAAAGGCACATCGAGGAAGAATTCTGGCGCGACTTCCACCCCGAAGGGGGTGTCGCCTTGGCTGGCCGTGCCGACCACGAACCCTGCTTCGAGCCCAACCCCGTATACGAGCCCGTGACGTCGGGACCAACGGTAATTCACCAGTCCTCCCAGTCGAACCATGCGGAAGCTCATGGACACAGGAAGCATCTCCGGGTTGCGCCCTTGATCGACGTCGATCTGTCCATTGGCGGCTCGGAGATAGCCGAGATAGCCGCCCGCCGACCATCGAGGGTGGATGGACCAGGAGGCGCGCAACGCGAGCCCGGCGGCTCCGCGCAGCGAGAAGTTTCCACTGGCGAGGGAGTAGGAGGAATCGCTGACGCTCCAGGAACCAAGCACGACCGGAGCTCCCTCGGCAAACACTTCAAAGCGCCGGAATCGTCGCCCCGGTTCACAGCGTCCGGCCAAGCAGACTGAGTCGTCGCTACAATCCAGGCTCGTCTCGCAGGCGCGATCGAGTGGCACGCAGGCGGCTGCCGGCGAAAGCTGCATGTGGGCCGTGCATGCCAAGGCTCGGCCTTCGCATTCGCCCATATCGATGTTCCAGCTCTGTCCCGGCCAACAGCAATGACCGGGCGAGACCTCGACGCGATCTCCGGGACAGGTTTTCAAGCACTCCGCGACGTTGCGAGGGTTGGCCATCGTGCCGACCGAGCAGCTTGCCGCCCCAATGCATTGCTGGACGTCGTCCCGCCACGTCTCCCCCGGGCGGCAACAATGTCCGGGCGCGACCTCCAGGCGATCGCCGGAGCAACGGCGCAGACAGTCTGCGGGATCGCGTGGGTCTGCCACCGTTGCTCTCGGACAACGTGCTGAACCCTCACATTTCTGCGCATCTTCGCGCCAGCGCTGACCTGGCCAACAGCAGTGCCCACTGTCCACCTCAATCCTGCCCCCAGGGCAAAGACGCAGGCACTCCTCGGCATCGCCGGGGTTCGGGCGTGTTCCCACCGGACAATGGGCCACAACTCCAACACATTCCTGGGTCGACTCACCGATGTCTTGCCCCGGCCAACAGCAGCGCCCGGGAACGACTTCGAGACGCCCATCTGGGCAAACCGCAAGACAGCGATGCGAGCGTGGATTTCGCACGGTGCCGGGCGTGCATGCGGCGTCGCTCGTCTCCAGGTGGAGGGGCCCCCCGAGCGCTGTTGCCGGTTGCTCTTGGGCGACTGCGGAGGCCGGCCGTATAAACACCAAAAGAAGGCCTAAAATACGTGAACTGAGTTGGGTAGCATCGTCGTTTGAAAACCGGAATGGAGTCATGGCTTGTTCAGGTCAGCGCAAAACGAAGCAGAGAATGAACCGGCGAGCGAATCACCACCGAAAGCGAGCGCTGCCGTGCCCGCAAGATTCTGATCGGTGCGTGTCCGGATGGTGACCATTCCCGAATCTGCCGGGATGAGAGAGGCTGTTCCCCCAAGCAGTCTCCGGACCTCAGCCCAAGCGACCCTTCCAGGGCAAGGACTCCCGCCACCTCCGCCGGGCTGAATCGGATACTCGCCGACGGCATCGGCGGAGTCAGTGCACACGTAGAGACTCAGCCAAACCAATTCCGTGGCGGGGGCGACGCCACTCGAGGCGACCTGGCAGATTCCGTCCGACTCGGCAACTGCGATTAGGAGCGATAGGTCGGTCATCTGATCGAAGGCACCGGCTTTCCCCTTGAATGCGCGGTTCTGAACCACACCGGTTACGGAGTCGGTTGCAGTTAGCCCGTCAGCGCCAGATCCACCACAGCCAAACGACAACGCAAATGTTCCAAGTAGCATTCCCGCGACGAACGCCTTCCGTTCTTTTTGGTCATTGTTCACTGAAATCTTCTCTGCGGCGACGTCGGCTGCTTCCGCCGTTCAAGGACGAAGACCGTCAGGTGATCGATAGTAGCACCTGCGAGCTCAGTTCGCCGAACGCTTGAAGGTGTACTGTCCCGACGGCACGTTCTTGATGACGACGTAGCCGCTGGCCAGCGTGCCGGCGACGGGCTGGTCGGCGACGGTCCCGTACGAGACGAGAACGGTGTTCTGCTTGCCGGTCACAGCAGGCACATAGATCGTGGCGGACGCGCCCACGGGGATCTGGACTGACATGGTCAGCGAGCCGTCGGTGGCCAACTGCCATCCCGAGCCGATGGTACCGAAGGACGAGCCGACGGTGGCGCTGACCGAGGTCGTGCGGAAGTCGGCCGCCTGAGAAGCGTTGTCTGGAACGTACGGTTTGATGACGATGTCCTTGTAGCCGGGGCTCGCCCGGTCGATGCCGGCCAGACCACGAGTGAACCAATCCTGGATATGTCCCATCATGGCGTGGTTGCGCGAGCGCATGTTGCCCCACTGGTCCTTGTAGTTCCAATACTCGATCATCGTCGTCTCGCCGAGCGTCTCGGCGATGTAGCGATAGCCCGGTTGGTTGGGCTGCAAGGCCATCTGGTAGAGCACGTCGGAGCGGCCGTTGGCGGTGAGCGCAGAGATCATCTGGCGCAGAGCCACTTCGCCAGTGGTAATCGTGTACTTCAGGGTCTGGGTGATGGTGACGAGGCGGTCGAGGACCTTCGGGATGGAAGCATCGGGAACCAGGCCGGCAAAGAGCGGAATGGCATTGCTCGCCTGCGTATCGCCGCTGTAGGTGTTCTGGGTGGCATCGAAGAATTTCGCATTGAAATTCGTCTTGATAGTGTCCGCCAGCTTGGCGTAGGTGGTGGCGTTCGTAGCGTCGCCAAGCATGGTCGCGGCTTGTGCCATGACGTTGGCCATCCGATAAAACGCGGCCGTCACCACCAGCGCGGACGGCGTACTGACCTGATACTGACCCCATTCGCCCATTTGAGCATCATTGATGATGTACTGACTGGAGGCGTATTTCGTGGTCAGCCAGACCAAGTACTTCTGCATCGCCGGGTAACTGCTGCGCAGGACCGAAGGATCGCCGTAGGCCTGATAGTACTCCCACGGCATCAAGATGATGGCGCCGTTCCAGTCTGGATCGATGCTTAGGCTGGCGATGATTTGGAAGGGTGGGGCGATGGCGGTCGCGAACCCCGGGGTGCCAAGTGAGCCGCCCGACTGATTCGCTTGATCGCTGGCGCCCGTCACCTGCGAGTCGACGGTGTCCTGCCCGATCTTGCTCATCCACGCACGAATGTCGTAGGTGTCGGCGACCGAAGGAAACATCAAGTGCGACGTCTCGATCCATCCTAGCTTTTCGAGGTGCGGACAGTCGGTGAACTCGGAATACATTTGGCTTGCGATGGATCGGTCAATGATCGTGTGAATCAGATTGAGGCTGCTGCTCGACGACGTGAACGAGCCGGGTTTGGCGTTGTTGGTACGCACGGTGTGGCCGAGAAAGGCGAGCTTCTTGTTCATCAAGTCGGATAGCATGGCCGCCTTGTCGGCAAAGCCGTAGTCGCTCGGACTCCGTCCGGACGGCAGATTGAGGACGAGCTTGTAGTAGCGGAAGCCGTGATAGACGAAGCGCGGATTCCAAGTGGTACCCAATGTCTCGCGCCCCGAGAACGTATACGTGTCGTAGTCGGTGGCTCCGGACGAGCTCTGGTCCACGTCGGTGCTGGTCTTGATCTCCGCCGGATAGAACTGGAGCGACACGCCTGCGTAGTCTGGGCTCGAGCCCAAGGTCGCGAGGAACTTGATGCCCTCGAAGCCGGCACCATTGTGGGACACATCGACCCAGCCGTCACCACTGGCGAACTGACCCTTGGTGATGCTGGCGTCGGACAACGTCTCGACGATACGGATGGGCGGTGTCGGTCGCGTGCGCAGCGCACCGCCGGGCAGCTCGCTTGCCGGAACGACCACCGCTGCCGTCCAACCGGTAAAGGTGCTCGTCGACGAAGACCAATCGGCAAGCTCGGCCGCCCGACCCGCATCGTAGTCCTCTCCTCCGTACCAGGTATTCAAGGTCACGGGGGAGTTCGTGCATTGCCATGAGCTGCTGCTGGCCGCGGTGCCGGTACTACCATCTGTGTAAGTGACTTCGAGCTGTGCAATGCCCTTCGGAGTACCGTGAAGGCCCACAGCGGCGTAAGGCAAGCCGTCCGACTTTTCATAACGGCCGCCGTTGGGCGTGACGCCGTTACCGTAGATTCCGTTGCCGAGCTGAAAACCGAGACCATTGTCGCCCACTTGGACCAAGCTCGTCACGTCGTAGGTCGAGTAGAAGATGCGTCGCCGGTAATCGCTTTCGCTTGGATCGAAGTACGAGTCGGCAACAGGCTTGCCATTGACCTCGGCGTAATAGAGGCCGAGGCCGGTAATGTAGAGACGAGCACGTGCCACCTGCTTGCTGGAGTCGACCTTGAAGTGCGAAGCACAGAGCGGAGCGCTGGCGTCCGACTGGGACTGATTCCTCTTGATCCATTGCGCGCTCCAGTCGCTGGACGAAAGCAGACCCATCTCCCAGAAATCCGGTGTGCTCCACTCGGACGAAAGTTGATTGTTCCAAACCTTCACCCGCCAATACACGCGCTGGCGCGAGACGGGTGCCTTGCCCTGGTAGGCTATTCCATAGTTGGCAGCGCTCGCGGTCTGACCAGAATCCCACAGCAGCTGTTTCTCGGCAGTCAGGTCATCGAGGCTCACCGCCGCCTCGATCTGATAGTGTGTCTGCACTTGATTGAAGCCGTCGGACGTCACAGTCCAGGATAGAACGGGCGTTGTGTCGATGCCGAGGGGACTCGCGAGGTTGTTGGTTCGCAAGTCGGTCACCGTAAGCTTGCCCGATACAGGCACCGTGAAGCCGCCATCGCTGCTAGCGTCTGGCGTTGGAGCCGCTCCGTCGCTCTGGCCGCCATCTGTGCCCGTCGAACCACCCGTTCCGGTCGCGCCGCCGGAGGCGTTGGAGCCGCCCGAGGTGGTCTGGCCACCGCCACCGGCCGTGCCGCCGCTGCCCGACTTGCCGCCCGTGGACATCGTGCCGCCGCTACCGCCCGACCCACCGGAGCCGGCCGTACCGCCATTCCCCTGAATCCCGCCGGTTCCCGCGGTACCTGCCGAGCCACCGCCGTGCCCTCCAGAAGGGGCCGACGTGGTCCCGCTCGAGCAGCCCAGCATGGCCGCGAACAGGAGGCAAATGGCCGAAGTGGTGGCGGCAAAGCTCGATGGAGCGGTGAACCTCGATTGCATGAGAGCGATTATGAAGACGTCTCTTGGCTCCTCAAACAGAATCTAGGGCCAGATTGTCTTGTGCTGGTCACATTCACTTACAGGCCGGCATCAAGCGGTTCGCCACGAAGGCTGCCAGGTCATCGCCATCACGGTGGCCAGCGGATTCGGATCTTCTTCGATTTCTTCGTCCAGGGAGCTCGACCCAATCGTTATGATGAGGTGGTCCATGTCGACGCCCACCCCATCATGGTTTTCGAAGCGCCCCTCAGCCTAGACGATGAGTCGGCGCTGGCGCGATTTCACGCGGGAGAGCGTGACTTCTTCGGGCTGCTGTACCGTGAGACCTACGCGACCGTGGACGCAACGGTGGGGCGAGTTCTGCGTGGGGCCGATCGCGAGACCGTCGTGCATGAACTGTACTTTCGCTTGCTCTCGAACGCCGAGCTGCGCCGGAATTTCGTCGGCGGCTCGATGCGCTCGTGGCTGGCCACCCTGGCGCACAACCTGGCTGTGGATTTCTGGCGGCGCCACCGACGAGAAACGCATCTCGAGGAACGGGATGCGCCGCAGCCAATCGACCCCATGGCTCGGCAGATGGAGGAGCGGGCCGAGCTGAACCTTTTCGTGGAACGATTCCGGCGCGACGGCCTGCCCGAGGAGCTGTGGCCGCTATTTCACGTGCGCTTCGTGGAACGAGTCGATCAGCGCGAGGCCGCCCGCCGCCTGGGGATGCCGCGCACGACGCTCGCCTATCGCGAATTGCGGATACGCCGGTACCTGCGCGCCTACCTGCGCAAGAGGGCACAGCCATGAACACGAGCCACGATGACCTGCGACGGTTAGTGGATGGGCATTTCACCAGGGGACTTGCCCCGACCGACGAGCAGCAATTGCGCGACCATCTGCCGACATGCGCGGATTGTCGTGCGGCTTACGAAGCCTACCAAGCCGCGGAGAAACTGGATCCCAAGGCAACGGGGCCGGGCGAGCGCTTAGCGACAGCCCTCGGTCTCGCCTCGGAGGGGGAGCGGCCCCGGCGTCAACGCCTGCGCTGGACCGTCGGCGCTTTTTCGGCGGTGGGCGCCGCTGCCTTGTGGCTGGTCTTGGCCCCATCCCATTCGGGTGATGGCATCGCTTCACGCGGGAAAGGCATCGAGAACCCGGAAGCGCTGGAGGTAGCTGTTTTTCGTGTAAAGGGTGAACGCGCATCGATGCGTGCAAGCGACGTCGTTTCTCCCGCAGATGAATTGGCCTTTGCTTACCGCAACGAGGTGGGCAAGGCTTTCCTGATGATCTTCGGCATCGATGGGGCCAGTCACGTAGCCTGGTACCACCCAGCCTGGACGGATCCGGCGGATAATCCCAAGGCGGTGCCCATCACGAACCAAGTTGGATTCAAGGAGCTGCCCGAGGCGGTTCGACACACGTTGCAGGGGCCGTCGCTGACCGTGCATGCGCTGTTCATGGACAAAGCGCTCGACGTGCGCACGGTCGAGGCCAGAGTGGCACGCGGCGAATTCTCGGCGGACGCCGATACTGGTGAGGTCTTGCGCTCGATGGTGTTCGAGGTGCGGCCGTGAAGCGGCTGGGCATCCTTCTGGCGGCGCTGAGCCTACTGTGGCAAGCGCCCGTGCGCGCCGCAGACAAACCTCCGCGCAATGCCGTCTTCGCCCTCATCATGGGCGTGAATCGCAGCATGGATGCCGACCTCAAGACGCTGCTCTATGCCGACGACGATGCGGTTCGGTACCAAGAGCTGTTTCGCGCGCTCGGCGCGCAGACGCAGTTGCTCGCACGCTTGGATGCCGACACGATGGCGCTCTCGCCGCAGGCGGCTGCCGAGGCCCTGCCGCCCACGCGCTCTTCTCTCGACAAGGTCGTCTCGCAGCTGGCCGCGGAGATCGCCCGAGCCCACGAACGAGGCGTGAAGACCACGCTCTACGTCCTCTATGCCGGACACGGCAACGTGGATGCGGCGGGTTCGTACATCACTCTGGAGGACGCGCGCCTGTCGGGAGATCAGTTGGCGCGCGAAATCCTCGATCCAATCGGGGCAGATGAGAACCACCTCATCGTGGACGCTTGTTACTCCTATCTCCTGGTCGGCGAGCGCGGTCCTGGAGGCGAGCGCCGCAAAGTCGAGGGCTTTTCCGCAACTTCGGAGCTCGGGCGGCGAAGCAATCTCGGGCTTTTGCTGTCCACCTCGTCAGGCAACGAAAGCCACGAGTGGGGGGCCTTCCAGGCCGGCATCTTCAGTCACGAAGTTCGTTCGGGCTTGTACGGAGCCGCCGATCTCGATGGCGATGGCAGCATCACCTATGCCGAGATCGCCTCTTTTCTCGATCGCGCGAACCAGGCCATCGTGAACGAGAAATACCGCCCGCACGTATTCGCCCGGGCATCCACCGCATCGGCTCAGCTCTTGGATCTCAAAAGCGGGCTTGGGCGCTCACTCGCAATTGACGAGAATTTTCCGTCCGCACACTACTTGATTGAGGACCAGCGAGGCGTGCGGTTCGTAGACTTCCACAATGCCAAAGGGCGGAGCTTTCGTCTGGTCCGCCCGGGTGGTGCCAGCCCTCTTTACGTGCGTGGTCTGGACGACGGCAAGGAGCTGACCGTACCGGCCTCCGACGAGAGCCTGGCGCTTGTCGCATCCGAATTCGTGGATTCGCGGGTCGCCGAGCGGGGCGCGGCCCACCAAGCTTTTAGTCTGATCTTTTCCCTGCCGTTCGATCAGACCTCGGAAAACCTGGTGGTCGTGCATCGTCCGTCAGCTCCGGTGCCACCCCGATCTGCACGCAAGGTCGTCCTTTGGTCCAGTGGAGCGGTCGTGGCGGTCGGCGCCGTCGCGGGCGGCCTTCTGCTGTGGAACGGTTCTCGTCTCCGAAACGAAGCCCTGAATTCCTCCCAACAGCGCGCCGCCGACTTGAATGACGGCATTCGCACGCGCAATGTGGCGGCGACCGTGGCCTTTGCCATTGCCGGGGCTGCGCTCGCAACTGGCATTGTGACCTGGATCCTCGCGGGGCACGAGCCGCCGTCGCCGCCCAACTCTTCATCGCCGCAAATTGACGTTGGCTTGGGCCAGCTTCAGTTGTCGGATCGTTTCTGAAAGTATTGGTCCAAGACTGAAGACTGGTTCGTTTCTCCTCGAGAGGATTTCACGATGAACCCAACAAGATGTCTGGCCTTTGCGTCGCTCGCTCTTTCCATTGTGGCTTGCGTGGGCACTGTGCCGCTCGACGACAAGGCGTGCCCTTGTGCGACGGGCTCTGTGTGTTGCCCGACAACGAACAAGTGCATGGCTGCTGGCGAAGTGTGTGGTGGCCCAACCATCAAGAGCGAGGCCACCGGGCAGCCGTGCAATGTCGCGGTAGATGCAGGGACAAACCAAGCTGTGTACAACGCCAGTGCCGTCACATGTCCGAGCAACATTTGTCTCAAACCGGTCGTCGAGAGCGCCGGGAATTGGATGCCCAATCCGGCCACACAGGCCACTTGCACTGCCGAGTGCACCCAAGACAGCGACTGCGAGGGTGAGCTTCGCGACACCTCGAACCCTCTCGACCGTCGGTGCAAGAGCGGCTTCACCTGCGGTGTCCCCTTCGTGAAGGGTGAGCTTTGCTGCAAAAGGCTTTGTATGTGTAATGACTTCTCGGGGCCAGACGCTGTGACGCCCCTTGCTTGTCAAGGAGGCGGTGCTGCGACCTGTGATAGAGCGAGCAACATACCGATCAGCAGCGTGTTGGGCGTCGGGCAACAGACCGACTACTACGTCAACATTGCGCCGAACCGGATGCTCGACATGGTGTTCATGATCGACAATTCTCCCTCCATGGCGGCGAAGCAGGCCAAGATGACCGCGCAGTTTCCCAAGCTGATCGGGGCACTCAAGGATCCCGACAACGGAATCCTGCCCGATCTGCGAGTTGCGATCATCGACGGCGATCTCGGCACCGGCGGTGCGTATGCGATTGGCTCCTGCAGCGCCAAGATATTGCCGGATGGAATCCATTCCTATTACGGAGATCTGGGCAGGTTCCAAATGATCAACGCTACCAGCTGCGGCGTGGGCAGTCCCAACGCGCAATTTCTCGAGTACAAGTCCGGAGCGCCGGTCAACTTCACGGGTGACCTCAACAACGTCTTCGCGTGCCTGGCTGGCAATCTCGGCACCCTGGGCTGCGGCGAGCAGCATCAACTGCAAGCCCTCGAGTTCGCGCTGGCCGCCAAGGGCATCGGCAACGAAGCCCAGCAAACAGCGTTCCTGCGTCCGAACGCTACTCTCGGCCTCATCTTCCTGAGCGATGAAGATGACTGTTCAGCCGCGACCAACGATGGCATGTTCGGCACAAGCCCGGGCGGCACCAATTTGGCCACCGAGTCGGCCAGCCTACGCTGCTCCACCCGGTCGCACACTTGTAGCGGCGCGAACCTGAGCGACTCGGGCCCTGGCTACCCCACGACGCACACATTCTCGACGGCGCTGACCAATTGTTCCGCTCGCACCGACGCCTGCCCCAACCCGACCGATGGCGAGGTCTCGACCGACACTTCCGTTCCCACCAGCTGCAGCCCACTCAAGAGCGTCAAGACACTCGCCGACCATATCAAGGGACTCAAGTCCTCGACCGACCAGATCTTGGTTGCAGGCATCTTCGGCTGGCCGCTTTCCGACTCCGATATGGCAAGCGCCCAGTACAAGATCGACCAGGTTCCCAACCCGACAGTACAAGACACTGCCCACCCGACCATCTATGACTCGTGGCCGGTTTGCTACGATCCTCTGCACAAGCCCTCGGGGTCAAGCTTCGATGCGACCGCCGCCGGATGGGGCGCAGCCGCGGGCCTGCGCGAGGCCGCCTTCATCGACCAGTTCGGCTCCAACGGTCTGAAGTTCAGTATTTGCCAGACCGACTTCTCGGATTCGATGCAGGCCATCGGCGACGCTCTCGCCCAAAAGATGCAGAACCCGTGTATCGCCGACAAGCTGGTCGACGCCGACATCGAAGCAGACGGCCTCCAGCCGGACTGTCGTGTGGTCTACCAATTGCCTCTAATAGACCCCAACAATCCGTCCGGTGTAGTCTATTCGGAAAGCGCCGAAGCTCTTCCTCTCTGCCCTGACGGCGCAACGAGCGCCAACGCGTCGACGGATTGCTGGCGGCTGACGAACGACATCTCGCGGTGTCCGGTGAATGGTCAGAGGGTCGATGTCGTGCGCCCCGCCACTGCCAGTGCGGCGACACTCCAGCCGGGGACCAAGCTCAAGATGCAGTGCCGAACCTGTCCCAGCACACCGCCCGGCACCACCGTTCTCGCCGGCTGCGACTATTGAGGTCCTCTGAGGCACGGATGAGGTCGGGCGACTTTCAGCTCCCGACCTCGCAGCAATTCTGTTACGCTCGTGACTGGATTGTGGACGTTCTGTGAATAAGAGCGAGCCACAGTCAAAGGGTGGATCAAGTGACGACACCCTCTTCGGTTGGCTCTTCAGTCGAGACCGAAACCTGGTTCGAGAGGCTCAAAGCAGGCCCACTGCCGTTGCTCGTCGTTCATGTGGCCACGTTGGTCGGCATCATCCTCACCGGTTGGTCGTGGAGGGGTTTGCTTCTAGCAGTCTGCATCTACTTCGTCCGCATGGTGATGGTGACGGCCGGCTACCACCGCTATTTCGCTCACCGCTCTTTCAAGACCTCACGCGTATTTCAGTTCTTGCTTGCCGTAGGCGCGGAAAGTGGCGGCGAGAAGGGCGTCCTGTGGTGGGCGAGCCATCATCGCTGGCACCACAAGTACTCGGACACCGAAAAGGACGTGCACTCGGCCAAGCAACGTGGCTTCGCGTTTGCCCACATCGGCTGGCTCTTCAGTAAGCGATGGGGCAGCACGGATCCAACCCTCATTCCCGACCTCTGCAAGTATCCCGAGCTGCGCTTTCTCGACCGGGAAGGTATTCAGGCGATTCCGATCGTGGCGGTCGCTCTCATTTGTCTCGGTCTTTGGGGACTGCAGGGCCTCATCTGGGGTTTTGGACTTTCCAGCGTCCTGCTGTGGCACGGCTCCTTCGCCATCAATTCGCTTGCCCATCTCGTGGGACGTCAGCGCTATGCGACTGGCGACGAATCTCGCAACAGTTGGATCCTCGCTATTGTCACGACCGGCGAAGGCTGGCACAACAATCACCATCATTTCCCGAGCTCGGCCCGGCAGGGCTTCTTCTGGTGGGAAGTCGACCTGACCTATTACGTCCTGCGGGGGCTCGAATTGCTGGGCCTCGTGTGGGATCTGCAGCGCGTACCGGACGAGTTGCTAGCCGGTCCGCTGACGGCAAAGGCCCTCGCCCATCACGCCTGACCGCAGGATCGGTCCGGGCCGACACCGACAAGCTTCGCGCGGCGGCGATTCCCAAGTAGGGTAGCGCATGGCCTTTTCATTTACGCTGGGCGCGCGCGATCCTCAGTCGCGGGCTCGGCGCGGAACCCTTCGAACGTCGCGCGGAACGGTGGAGACACCCGTCTTCATGCCCGTGGGAACGCGCGCGACGGTCACCGGCGTTCCCCCCGACGAGCTGACGGCGCTCGGTACCTCGATCATTCTTGCCAACACCTATCACCTGCTCTTGCGACCCGGTCCGGAGCAATTTCGGCGCGTCGGCGGCATTCATGCCTTCATGCGCTGGCCGGGCCTGGTCTTGACCGACTCGGGCGGCTACCAAATCTTCTCGCTGCCCGAGGAACGCACCATCTCCGAGGACGGCGCGCGCTTTCGCAGCTACATCGACGGCCGCTTTCATCAGCTCTCGCCCGAAGGTTCGATCCAAATGCAGACCGCCATCGGCTCGGACATCATGATGGTGCTCGACGAATGCATCGCCGCCACCGCCGACGAAAGCGTGGGTCGCGCCGCCATGGAGCGAACCCATCGGTGGGCGCTGCGCAGCCTTGCCGCGCGAACGAATCCAGAGCAGGCCCTGTTCGCCATCGTGCAAGGCGGCCTGGTGCCGTCGCTAAGACAGGAGTCGGCGCGCTTTCTGGCCGACCACGCGTTCGATGGATTCGCCATCGGCGGCCTGGCGGTGGGTGACACCCGCGCCGAGCGCGAGGACATGACCGCGTTCGCGGCAGATCTCTTGCCTAGGGCGGCGCCGCGCTACCTGATGGGCGTGGGGACACCGCCCGATCTGCTGGTCGCCATCGGCTGCGGTGTGGATATGTTCGACTGCGTGATCCCCACGCGCCTAGCCTGGCAAGGCACGGGCTTCACGTCGACGGGACGCGTGCGCCTCACGCGAAGCGCCCACCTGACTTCGGACGAGCCGCTCGACGCGAGCTGCGCATGTTCGACGTGCCGAACCTATACCCGCGGTTACCTGCACCACCTCATCAAGTCCAGCGAGCCGCTCGGGCCACGGCTGCTCACCACCCACAATCTTCATTACTATTTGGATCTGATGCGCCAGGCGCGCGCGGCGATCGATGCCGGTACCTACGCAGCCTTCGCGAAGCAGAAGCTCGGCGAGATGGATCGCCACGAACACAACGCGGCCGCATGAGCCACGAAGTGATCCGCACACGCAAGGGCATCGCGGCCATGCGCAGCCTCGACGCGGGCGAGGTCATGCATCCTGGCGTCGGTCCGCTCGTCGAAGCCGAGCAACTGTACGTTCGCCAGTCGCGCCTCGCGCAGCGACTGCAAACCACCGTGCGACGCAATCTCGTGCTGTTCGACATTGGCATGGGCGCGGGCTCGAACGCGGGGGCCGCGCGCATCGAATCGGAACGAGCGCCGCCCGGAGCAGCTCGCCTCGAATTGGTCAGCTTCGAACGCGATCTCGGGGCGCTGGAGCTGGCGCTCGACCACCCTGCCGACTTTGCCTTGGACGGAGAAAACGGAGACGCCGCCCGCGCGCTGCTCGCCCACGGCAAGCACGAGACGAAACGCACCTGCTGGCGGCTTCACCACGGCGACGTTCTCGAGGCACTGGGGCGCGAGACATGCCTGGCGGACATCATCTTCTGGGATCCCTTCTCGCCCAAGGCCAACCCCGACTTGTGGACCATCGCTGCGTTCTCGGCCGTTCGCCGTGTCGCCAATGCAAGCGCCACGCTCTTTACTTACAGTGCCTCGACGGCCGTGCGAGCCGCGCTGCTGCTTGCCGGCTGGGCCGTGGGTGTCGGCGATTCCATCGGCGAAAAAGCCGCCACGACCGCCGCCGCGGTTGCCGTTGGCGATCTCACGCGACCTCTTGATCGACAGTGGCCGCACAGACTGTCGCGTGCCGACGCGCCCTTGCCGAGCGATGCGCCCGCCGACATCGTCGCCCGCATCTTGGCACTGCCCCAGTTTCGCGGCTAGGGCCGACCGGCGACTTCCAACTGTTGTTCCAATTCGAGAATGCGGCGATGTTCGGGAATGCGCGTGAGAAATGAATTGCGCCATGCCGGATTGTCGATGGTGTCGGCCTGTTTGCGGATACTGTCTGCCGCCTGGTGGGCAAACCGAGTAGCAGCCGCCGTGTCCGAAGAAGCCACCAGGCATTCCACCAGCGCCAATCGAATCGTCGGTTCGCCGTCCTGGACAGAGCCCCTTGCCTCGAGCTGCGCCTGTGCGTCGCTCGCCTGCGCGAGCGCCTCGGCCGTCAGCCCTTGTCCGAGCAATGCTCGCGCCAACAGCGCACGGGCAAAAGGCTGCAACGCCGGATCCGCAGCAAGCATCTCGATGGCCGCTCGGGCATGCTGCTCGGCTCGCCCATAATTGGCAGCCAGGTTTTCAATGACCACCAGGTAAAGCAGCGCGAACCGTCGGAAGTGACCGTCGTTCATTTCGATGGTCCACGCCAAAGCCTTTTCGCCGAAACTGCGTGCCTCCTCCAGACATCCTCGGTAGGCCAGGATGTTCGAAATCATATAGAGCACGCCACCCAGCAAGTGATTGAGCCCCATGCGTTCCGCGGTGGCCCAGAGGCTCCGGATGTCCGCCTCGGCCTCTTCGAGCAGGCCCAGCTCCATCAATTGGATCCCGCCGTTGCCTTGCGCTTCGATGCTGGCCCGGCGATGGCCGGCTTTAGCGAAACATTCCTGTGCTCGCCGGATGTGTTCGACAGCCGCTGCTGGCCGCCCATCTGCCTTGGCCATGTGGCCTTTCATGCTTTCGGCCCTGCCGATCCGAACGGGATCCAGCTTGTCCCACTCTTGTTCAAACAAGACAAGAATGCGCTTGCGAGCCTCCGGGTGACCACTAGCGGCAAGATAGGAGGCAAGCCCGGCCTTGTACTCGATCCATGCGTTCAACAATTCTGATTGCGGGGGCCTTTCTTCCAGAGCCAACTCAAGCTGTTCAATTTCCTCGAACTTGGCTTGCATCCCGAGTGCATCCGTTAGCGCGGTCACCGCCCGTAGCGCGAGCTTGGGATCCGCACACTGTCGTCCCTCGCGTGCGGCGCCCTCGGCGAGCACATAGTCACCCTTCCAGAAACGCGCCTCTGATTCCACGACTTTCAGTTCTGCCAGGTCGTCGCCCGTAGCGCCCAATCGCACGCCGCGCTCGACTCTGTTAAGAGCAGCCCCAAGGTCGTCCACTCCCATGGCTTGGTTGGCGGCGACGCGTAGCCAGCGCACCGCCCGTTCGGGCTTGTCACCCTTCTCGAAGTGGTCGGCCAGCACGATGGCGTCGCGTTCGCCCTGTTCTTCCAGGAAATTGCCGGCGAGATAGTGACCCGACACCTCTTCCTTGGGCGCGAGCATGGCATAAGCTGCCTGATACAGGAGCGCGTGCCTGAAGACGTGCTCGTAGGTGCTGCCCGTCTGCCGACAAAACAGAATTTCCTTGTCCACCAGGATCTGCAGCCAGCGATCGACGTCCTCGTCGCTCATTTCGCCGAGCAGGGCCTTCACCCCAGCGGCGGAAAAGCTTTGACCGAAGATGCTGGCCGCGCGCAACACCAGCTTGGATCCCTCGCCGACCGCATCGAAGCGGATCTGCACGGTGCCAAGCACGGTGTCTGGAATCTGCGATAAATCGCCGCCCGCGGCAGCGACACGCACCAATTCTTCCAGATAGAAGGGATTGCCTTGGGCGTGGTCCAAGAGCCACGTCGTCTTTTCTGGCGCCACGTCGCCAAGAGCGAGCCGAATGAATTCTTGTCCCGCGCGCTTGCCGAGCGGAGCCATCGAAATGCGCTGGACGTAGCGGCCGCGCCACAGTCCGAAGAAGCGCTCGTCGACCTCGGGACGCGCCAGGGCCAGCACCATCAATGGCTTCTTGCGCAGAACACGCAGAGCCGAATCGATGTAGTTCACGCTGGCGAAGTCGCCCCAGTGCAGGTCCTCGAACAGCAAAAAGACAGGGTGATGTTCGGATTCGGCCTCCAGCCAGTCCACCCATGCCGCCATGGTCTGGTCCGCCATCAAGCGCGCATCCCGGCGCGCCGCCTGAAGCTGGGGAAGATCGTCGTCGGGGAAATGAAGGTTGGCAATCTCTCCGAGAAAGGCCACCGTGGTCGCCGCCTTTTCGGCCGGCAAGAAGCGGGAAGCATGCGTCAGTAGACGCTGGCGCTGGACCTCGTCGGGCTCGCTGCCACTGAGCCCCACCGCCCCACGCAAGGTTTGCGCGAGCAGACCCAGCGAGACGTTGACGTGCATCGGATCGCCGCGACCGATGAGCAGCTCGAAGGTCTTTCCGCTATTGCGCAAGCGTTCGAGAAATTCGTGGACCACGCGCGACTTGCCGCAGCCGGCGGCCCCGCTGAGAATGGCGACTTGGGCCTCGGACTCTTCCACGCAGGCATCAAAAAGACTCTCCAGCTCTCTGATTTCGCGTTCGCGCCCGAGACAGGGGATCTCTTTGCCAAGGACGGTGCGCGGGGCTTCGCGCAACCCCTTTTCGGAGAGCAGCCGGGCGGAGCCATCCGGTGCGACCACGGTCTCGAAGCGTGCGTCGAGCAGACGATTGACTTCGTCGCTGACGTGGATCGAGCCCGCATGCTGCTGGCTCACGAGCCGCACGGCACTGCTCACGAGATGGTCGGTGCGCAGCTCTTCGTCTTTGATGGCGTGCCCCAGGCTGATGCCCAGGGCCGCGCCCGGACAGGCAAGCTTGACCTTGAGCCCGCAGCGTGCGCTGCGAACCGCAAGATCGAGAGGCGTGGAATGGGCCTCGGCAGTCAAGGTCATGATCAGCGAACCATTCGCGAGCTCGCCCAGGAACGCGCCGAAGGGCGCGATGGCACGCGCGAGACAATTCCGTCGCAATTCGTCGATCGGCGTCCGCGACGGCTCAGGGGCAACGACGATCACGGCAACCAGTCTGCGTTCGCCCTCGGCCACGAGCATGGACGCGTTGTCGGGCGCGCGACGTGGTTTGGCGATCACCGGGTAGATGCCGGTGGTGCGCAGCTCTTCGCTACTCTTGCTTAGCTCGACCAAGATCGCGGCCATGCTGCTTGGTCTTTCGTCGCGCCGTTTGGCCAACATGCGCCGAAGCAGATCCCTCAGACGAGCGGGCACGTCGGAGCATCTCGCGTCCACGTCCACGGATTCATCGGTCATTAGCCGGCACAGCGCGCCGGTCGTGCTCGCGTCCGCGAAAGGAGGCGCGCCGGTCAAGCATTCGAAGAAGACACAACCGAGAGAAAACACGTCTGCACGGGCATCGACGTCGAGCAAGCCCTCGACTTGCTCGGGCGACATATACATGGGCGTACCGAGCGCCGATCCCGCCTGCGTCAGGCGCGTGGACGCCGAATCGAACAGTCGACGGGCGATGCCGAAGTCGAGCAGCTTGATCTTGGACAGATCCTTGTCGGGCAAGAAGATGTTGGCCGGCTTGATATCCCTGTGGATGACACCGTGTTGGTGCGCCACGGCCAGTGCCTCGGCGACCCGCCGGATCATCTGCACCGACTGCCCCAAAGGAATGGGCCCGCTTGCGAGCCGCTCTTCCAGGGTTTCACCGTCGAGCCACTCCATGACCAAGTAGTTCTCGCCGCGGATGGTTCGGCCGTGGGCAACGTGGCGAACGATGGCGGGATGGGTGATGCTGGCCAGGCAATTCGCTTCTTGCTGGAAGCGCTCGTCTAGCTGGGAACCGAAGCTCGACGAAATCTTCACCGCCACCTTTTCATGGGTGAAGAGATCCACGGCGCGATAAATCGTTCCCATGCCACCGGCGGCGCACGCGCCTTCCAGCTGGAACCGGCCATCGATTTCTTTCGATTTTTCATCCGACGGGCTCGACAAGCCATCGGCAATACAACTTAGGAGCACACAACCTCCTGTGCCCTGAATGGATACACGTAGGTATCAACGGCACATCAAGGCGCAGACTTGAGCTTGTGCCAAGGCTCCGTCGGTGGCCGCGCAAAGGCGAGCATCCCGTCGAGGTCGTAGAGCTCGCCCGGACCATCCGCGGAAACGTCGAGCCAGGTTAGGAAGGTGTTGCTTCGGGAGCCACCGGGGGCGGTCCACGGCGGCGGCGGCATGATGTAGCCGCCATCGGGCCTGCGCATGTGCGAGCGATCGGTGGCAAGCTGAGCCACGTAGTCCGTCGCCGTGATGACTCGGAAGCGCGGCTGCGTCGGCGTTTCCCGCATCGGTGGAAAGCTGTCCTCCACGTAGTTCGCCAGCGGGCACGGGAAAGGAAGATCGGTGTCGAGGTCCAGAGCCAACCGGGCGCCCGCTTCCTCGATCACGGCGAACACGTGGTAATCCCAGCAAACGAACCCGTCCGCACGCCGGCCTGCCTTCTGTCGCAGAGCCAGCAAGCGCCCCGCGAGGCTCGACGCTATGACGGCCCACGCGGGCTGACCAGCAAGCTCGTTTCGCCGAAGCAGACGCCACACGTTCTCTTCGCAGTAAAACGGTTGGTAGTCGCAAGCGCGCCGGTCGATGCTCTGCACGACTGGAGCATACCGAGATTTGGCCCCGAACCTACGGCCGGTCTCGAAGGGGAAGCGAGGCTCCCCCTTGGAGCACGAGCGGCTGCTACAGGATGGGCGGCGGTGGCGGCGGTGGCGGCGGTGGGGGCGGGGGAGGCGGCGCAGCGGGTGGGGGCGGCGCGGGCGGTGGTGGCAGCGCGGGCGGCGGCGATACCGGTGGCGGTGACAGAGGCGGCGGCGGCGGTGGGGGCGGCGGCGCCGTGACCGACGGTGGTGGTGGCGGCGGCGGTGGCGCCGATACCGCGGGAGGTGGCGGCGGCGCAGGCGCCGGCGGGACGACCGGAGGCGGAGGAGCCAGCGGCGGTGGTACGAGCGACGGTGGCGGGGGTGGCGGCGGCGGCGGAGCCAGCGCGGGCGGCGGGGCCGCAACCGGAGGCGGCGGGGCCGCGGGCGGCGGTGGCGGAACGGATGGCGGCGGTGGGGGCGGCGGCGCAGCCGGAGGCGGTGACACGGGAATGATGGGCGGTGGTAGCGTCTGGTCGCTGATGCACGACGAGAGGTCGAAGAGCATGAACTCGAGCGCCTTTTCTTGCGCGGTCAGGGTTCCCGTCGCACAGCAGCTGGGGAACGTGACGTAGTTCGACGTAGTGTTGTCGCCGGGATCCGAAGCGGTATCCGTGACGTGCAAGCCCGTGTACACGAAGCGCCCGCACTGGTTGGCGGGAGCGACGCCGACCGGCGTGTTGAAACTGAAGTAGTGCGTGTACTTCGCCGATCCTGTCGGCGCGTTGTTGTTGGAGGGCTCGTAAATCCAACGCTGCGACGGCGGATTGATCTGGTCGACGGCGGTCGCCTTGACCTGGCTAGAGATGGTCAGGTGCCCGCTGGTCGTCGATGCACCCACCGAAAGAAGCCAATCGGAGAATGCGGTGCCTTTGGGGAACGATCGATCGATGAGCGTATCGCGAGGTTGGTTTCCGATGACGCCCGTGCTCGAGCTCCAGGTTGCCACCTCGCCGAAGGTCGAAGGGTAGCCAGTGAACGAGCGGACCCACGCCCAATGGTAGTGTTCTGCAAAGACGCGACCGCCGGCGTTCACGTAGGCCTTCATACGATCGACCGCGTCGGGATGGACGATGTAGCTATTATTGTGGGTCGGATCGGCGGCGTTCTGGTTGCCGCCACAATTCAGCACGACCATGTCGTACTGATTGAGGTGGGCCTGACTGTCCCACAACGTGGATGTCGCGTCGGGATAGGTCGTCCCATTGCCATCGTAGCCAACGCATTTGCCGGAGCTCTGTGACTCTTGGTACATGCTGATCGAGCCGCTGCCGCCGGGATTGGTGAACTCGGAAGCGTCAATCCCCATGCGGCGGAGCAGACACTGCAGTCGATCCGCTTGTCCGGCCGCGAGCGCGACCTTGGGCAACGAGACCGTCCCGGCATCGCCGTCGGTTTGATTGCGTGGCAGACGGGTCAGGTTCTTGTCCGTGATGGAGTTGTTCTGGCAAGCAACGACAGTGGGAATTTTCACCTGGCGCCGCCACTTGCCGATTTGCATGACCAGCGGAATGTTGCTTCCGCTCGGCGCGTGGGTCAGCGTGAAGCTGCCGTCGGTGCCGGTCAGTGCCGCAGTAATGGGACTGCCCGACGGCGTCCCGCACTGGTCGCAGGTTGCTCCGTGGGGAACGGGCGACAGCACGTCGTTCGGCACGTAGACCATCACGTTGTAAAGCGGGTTCAGTCCGGCGGGGTCGTAGACTTTGCCGGAGATCGTCGTCGAGCCCGAGGCGCAGGTGGCCACTTGGCACACCAGACCGGCGTTGCACACGCAAACGTTCCCGCTGCACGTCGTGCCCGACGGGCAGGGATCGTTGCAGGTGATGGAGTTTCCGCAACCGTCGCCCAGCGTGCCGCCGCAGTACTGTCCGCCGCTTGCTGGCTTGCAAGTCAGCGGTGTGCAGGTGGCGTCGCCCTTGCACACGCCGGAGACACATACTTTGCCCGTTCCACAGTTTGTGCTGCACGAAAGTGAACGGCCACAGCCATCGCCGACAACGCCGCAATAGTTTCCGCCGGCGTTCGCGCAGGACTTGGGAACGCAGCTGGCGTCGCCAACGCACAAATTGTTCTGGCACACGAAGCCCGTGGGGCAACTCGCGGTGCAACTGATGGAGCCGCCACACTTGTCGCCGATGCTCCCGCCACAGTATTGCCCGCCCACGGGATTGCACGTGGCGTGCACGCATGACGTTCCGCCGACGCACAAGTGATTCGCACACGACCAGCTGTCCGGACAAGCGCCGGTGCAAGTCAGCGTTCCACCGCACCCATCTCCCAGATTGCCGCCACAGTACTGTCCACCCGACGGACTGCAGGTTTGCGCCGTGCAGGTGCCCGAAGGAATACACTGGTTGTTCACGCAGCTCTGACCACTGTCGCACGCGCCGCAATCAACCGAACGGCCGCAACCGTCGCCCACGGTTCCGCAGTACTTGCCGATGCCCGTGCCACAACTGATGGGCGTGCAGCCAGTACCACCCACGCACACATTGCCCGTGCATGACCAGCCCGCTGGGCAAGCGGCGCTGCAATCAATGGACCCGCCGCAACCGTTGCCCAGCGTTCCGCCACAGTATTGTCCTCCTGTGGGAGTGCAACTGAGCGGCGTGCAGGTACCGCTCGGCACGCATTGACCGGACTGGCACACTTCGCCGCCTATGCAATCGCCGCAAGCGAGTGAGCCGCCGCAGCCATCGCCGATGCTGCCGCAGTATTTGCGCGAGCCGACGCCACACTGAACCGGCACGCAACTGGGGCCGCCCACGCAGCGATGGTTGTTGCAAACCCAATTGGGAGAACAAGCGGCATCACAGGAAAGTTTGCCACCACAACCGTTGCCAATTTCGCCGCCACAATATTGCCCCCCCGGGCTGCTGCAGACGAGCGGCGCGCAGGCGCCCGTGGGCACGCATTGATTATTGGTGCACACCTCACCCGCAATGCAGCCCGCGCAATCCAAGCTGCGCCCGCACCCGTCGCCAACCGTACCGCAGTACTTGCGCGAGCCGGCGCCACACGTGCTGCGGATGCAAGCGGCATCGCCGATACACTGATTGTCTTCGCAAATCCAACCATTGGAACAATCGCCGCAGGTGATGGTACCGCCGCAACCGTTGCCCAAGACACCGCCGCAATATTGGCCGCCCGAAGGATTGCACGTCAAAGCGGTGCACCCGGACGTCGGTACGCACTGATGGTTCTGGCATGTCTCGTCTGCGGCGCATCCTCCGCATGCAAGGGTGCCGCCACAGCCGTCTCCGATACTGCCGCAGTACTTGCCTACGCCGGTGCCGCAGTCGATCGGCTGACAGTCGGGCCCGCCCTTGCATACGTGATCGCTTTCGCAGGTCCAACTGTTCGGGCAAGCGCCACACGTGATCGCGCCGCCGCAGCCATCGCCGAACTTGCCGTTACAGTAGGTTCCTCCCGATGGCGCGCAGGTCAGCGCCGTGCAGCCCGTGGCGGAAACGCATTGATGGTTGGTACATACTTCATCCGCTGCGCAACCCGCGCAATCGATGGGGTGTCCGCAGCCATCGCCGATGGTGCCGCAGGACTTGCCCTTGCCTGTGCCGCACGCGACGGGAACACAATTGGGACCGGCCGCACACAAGTGGTCTTGACAGGTCCAGCCGGAAGGACAGTCACTGCAGGTCATCGTTCCGCCGCAGCCATCGCCCAACAGACCGCCGCAATAGGTTCCGCCCTCTGGATTGCAAGTCAGCGGAGTGCACACGCCGTCGGGTACGCATTCGGTGCCGGCGCAGTGCTCGCCCGCGATACATACGCCGCAATCTTCGCTTCCGCCGCAACCGTCACCGATGGTGCCGCAGTACTTGCCTGCGCCCGTCCCACAGGCGACTTTCGCGCACGAAGCACCGCCTTTGCACAAATGGTTCTCGCACGACCAGCCGGCGGGACACACGTCGCAGCTCATGATTCCGCCGCAGCCGTCGCCCAAGAGCCCGCCGCAATAGGTTCCGCCCGGCGGGCTGCAAGTTAGCGGTGCGCAACCCGACGCCGGCACACACTGATTGTTGACACAGGCTTCGTCAGCGGCGCAGCCACCGCAGTCTTCGCTGCCGCCACAACCATCGCCGATGGTGCCGCAATATTTGCCCGCACCGACGCCGCAGGCGGTTCGTGCGCAGGTAGAGTCGCCGACGCACTGGTGACCTTGGCAGGTCCAGCTAGCTGGACAGTCGGTACAATTCAAAGTACCGCCACAACCATCACCCAGAAGACCGCCGCAATAGTGACCGCCCGCTGGAGCACAAGTCAGCGCCGTACAGATTCCGACCGGTACGCATTGATTGTTGGTACACACTTCGCCGGAGCCGCAGTCTTTGCAATCGAGCGCGTTGCCGCACTGGTCGCCGATGATGCCGCAGTACTTGCCGGCGCCCGTGCCGCAGTTGATGGGCGCGCAGGATGCTCCCCCTTTGCAGATGTGACCGTCGCAAACTTGCCCCGCTGAGCAAACGCCGCATTCGAGGGTGCCGCCGCAGCGATTTCCGATGGTCCCGCAGTAGGTACCGCCAACGACCTGACAACTGGTAAGTGGCCCTGAATCACAGTCGAGACCAGCGGTGCACAAGTTGTTGATACAGGCTTGCCCGCCCGCACACGGTCCGCAGTCGACCGAGCCGCCGCAGTTGTCGCCGATGAGACCGCAGTACTTCGCGCCGCCTGCCAAGCACGCCTCGGCGGTCGCGCGCGCGCAGCCATCGCCGTAGGTTGCCTGTGCATCCAAGTTGAAGGACAAGGGTTTGTCGGGGCCGCTGTCCGCCGCTGCGCCCGTGACCGCACCGGGATTCTGGCAACCCGACGCCAGCATCATGAGCAGCAGCCACCCAAACACCGTTACCCGCATTGCACACACCATCGCTGTTCTCCTGTTTCTCACGTATAGTAAGTAAGAATTCTTACGTAAACTTGATCATAAATCTCAGGAACGAGGCGTCAAACAGAAGTCTCGAGACGCTCCGGCTTGACTGTCACTCTCCGCACCACATCCTTTTATCGGCCAACCCCGGCCCATCATGAGCGCGCGCCTTGTGTGCTTGCGCGTACACACGGATCCGGCGCCGCCCATATTCGCGTGATACAGTAAAGAAGAGACCCGCCTTTACGTCGAACTCGACAAGGAGTCCGGATGAGCACTGCCGCCCCCTCCTCTCTCGTCAAAACCATCGCATCTCTACAAAACCAAAAGGTGTTCGCCGAGCTTTCCTGGCAAGGCACCTTCGAAGACTACTTGGGCATCGTGCGCCAGAATTCGGCCGTAACGCGCACGGCGTTCCAGCGCGTCTACGACATGATCTTGTCGTATGGCCAGGAAGAGTACCTGGACAACAAGAAGCGCCTCGTCCGCTTCAACTTCTTCAAGGACGCGCAGCATGCGGGTCAGGACGCCATCTTCGGCCTCGACATCCCGCTCATGCGCTTGGTCAGCGTGCTTAAGAGCGCGGCCGAGCACTACGGCACCGAGAAGCGCGTGATTTTGCTGCACGGACCGGTTGGCAGCTCGAAATCGACGATTGCGCGCTTGCTCAAGCGCGGTCTCGAAGACTACTCGCGCACGCCGGAAGGCGCTCTGTACACCTTCGACTGGGTCCTTCCCCCCGAGCTAGCGCACATCGCCGGCGGTCAATCGACCTTCCGGTGTCCCATGCACGAAGAGCCCCTTCACATCATTCCCATCGACTGGCGCGAGCGTGCGCTCATCAGCATGGGTGTCAACACACCTGATAGCGAGCGGGTGCGCGTCGACGGCGATTTGGATCCGGCATGCCGCTTGATATTCCGCGAGCTCATGACCCACCACAAAGGCGATTGGGCCAAGGTGGCCGAGCACGTACGCGTGCGGCGTCTGGTTCTCTCCGAGCAAGACCGAGTCGGTATCGGAACGTTCCAGCCCAAGGACGAGAAGAATCAGGACTCGACGGAGCTATCGGGCGATATCAACTACCGCAAGATTGCCGAGTTCGGCTCGGACAGCGACCCGCGCGCCTTCAACTTCGATGGCGAATTCAACATCGCCAATCGCGGCGTCATCGAATTCATCGAAGTGCTGAAGCTCGACGTCGCCTTCCTCTACGACCTTCTGGGCGCTTCCCAGGAACACAAGATCAAGCCGAAAAAGTTCGCGCAGACGGATATCGACGAAGTCATCCTCGGCCACACCAACGAAGCCGAGTACAAGAAGCTGCTCTCGAACGAATTCATGGAGGCGCTGCGGGATCGCACCGTCAAGATCGACATCCCGTACATCACGCGCGTTTCGGAAGAGCGCAAGATCTACGAAAAGGACTACAACGCGCAGAAGATCCGCGGCAAGCACATCGCGCCGCACACTCTCGAAACCGCCGCCATGTGGGCCGTACTGACCCGCCTTGAGGATCCGAAGAAGCACCAGCTTTCGCTCGTGCAGAAAATGAAGCTGTACGACGGCAAGACCCTGCCCGGCTTCACGCAAGACAACATCAAAGAGCTGCGCAAAGAAACCAATCGCGAGGGCATGGACGGCATCTCGCCCCGCTACATTCAGGACAAGATTTCGAATGCCCTGGTCAGCGAGCGTGGTGAAGGCTGCGTGAATCCCTTCATGGTCATGAACGAGCTGGAATCCGGGCTGCGCCACCACTCGCTCATCACCAGCGAGGAAGAACGCAAGAACTACACGACGCTGCTCGGGCTGGTGAAGCAGGAGTACGAGGACATCGTGAAGAACGAAGTCCAGCGAGCCATCAGCGCCGACGAAGAAGCCATCGCCAAGCTGTGCGCGAACTACATCGACAATATCAAGGCGTACACCCAGCGCGAAAAGGTCAAGAACCGCTACACCGGCCACTACGAGGAGCCGGATGAGCGACTCATGCGCTCGATCGAAGAAAAGATCGACATTCCCGAGTCGCGCAAGGACGAGTTCCGCCGCGAAATCATGAACTACATCGGCGCGCTGGCCATCGAAGGCCGCCACTTCGACTTCCGCACCAACGAGCGGCTGCAAAAAGCGCTCGAGCTCAAGCTCTTCGAGGATCAGAAGGACTCGATCAAGCTGACCAGCCTGGTGTCGCAAGTCATCGACAAGGACACGCAGGAGAAGATCGACGTGGTCAAGAACCGCCTGATTCGCAACCACGGCTACTGCGAAATTTGCGCCACCGACGTGCTCAACTTCGTCGCATCGATCTTCGCCCGCGGCGACGCCAAGGAGTAGTCGGCGAGTATTGCGAGCACCCATGGCCTTGCGTATCGACCCTTCGCACAACCGCTTCCGGGACATCGTACGCGGCAAGATCAAACAGAACCTGCGCAAGTACATCTCGAATGGCGAGTGGCTTGGGCGTCAGGGCAAGGACGTCATTTCGATTCCGGTGCCCCAGATCGAAATGCCGCGCTTCCATTTCGGCGACCAGGGCCAAGGCGGCGTGGGTCAGGGACCAGGAAAGGTCGGCGACGCCATCGGCCCGGCCCAGCCGGGAGAAGAAGGACAAGGCAAGGCCGGTTCTGAAAAAGGCAACCACGCCCTCGAAGTCGAGCTGTCGATCGCGGAGCTGGCGGAGATCCTCGGCGAAGAGCTGGAGCTGCCGCGCATCTTGCCCAAGGGCAAGGAGCGGCTCATCACGCAAAAAGACCGCTACGTCGGCATCCGCCGCGTGGGACCGGAGTCGCTGCGCCACTTCAAGCGCACGTTCCGGCAGGCCCTGCGCCGGCAAATCATGATGGGCAACTACGATCCCCAAAAACCGGTCGTGGTACCCACTCGCGAAGACAAGCGCTACCGCTCGTGGCGGACCATTCCCATGCCGCAATCCAACGCGGTGATGATCTTCATCATGGACGTCTCGGGATCCATGGGCGACGAGCAAAAGGAAATCGTGCGCATCGCCTCGTTCTGGATCGATACGTGGCTGCGCTCGCAGTACGACGGCCTCGAATCACGCTTCATCATTCACGATGCGGCCGCCCACACCGTCGATCGCGATACGTTCTTCCGCACGCGCGAGTCGGGCGGCACCATGATCTCCAGCGCCTACAAGTTGTGCGCGAAAATGATCGAGGACGAGTTTCCGCCCTCGGAATGGAACATTTATCCGTTCCAGTTTTCCGACGGCGACAACTGGTCCGCCGACGATACCAGTCTGTGCATGGAGGTACTGCGCAACGACATCCTGCCCAAGGTGAATCTATTCTGCTACGGGCAGGTGGAAAGCCCGTACGGCTCGGGCCAGTTCATCACCGATCTGCGCGCGACGTTCCCCGAGCACCAGGCCGTGGTGACCAGCGAGATCGAGAACAAGGACGACATCGCGGATTCCATCCGATCCTTTCTCGGACGAGGAAAATAGTGCCGCACCACAAGTCGCAACTGCCCCCATCGCTGCTCGAAATCCAGCGCTCCATCGAAGAGCATGCGCGCAGCTACGGTCTCGACTTCTGGGAGACCAGCTTCGAGATCCTCGACTACAAGCGCATGCAGGAGGTCGCGGCGTTCGGCGGATTCCCGGTTCGCTATCCGCACTGGCGCTTCGGCATGGAGTTCGATCACCTGACCAAAGGCCACATTTACGGCCTCTCGCAAATCTACGAGATGGTGATCAACAACAATCCGGCCTACGCGTACTTGCTCGAAGGCAACTCGATGGTCGACCAGAAGATGGTCATGGCGCACGTGCTGGGCCACGTCGACTTCTTCAAGAACAACTACTACTTCTCGAAGACCAGTCGAAAGATGATGGACAGCATGGCGAACCACGCCACGCGCATCCGCCGTCACATCGAGCGCTACGGCCTCGACAAGGTCGAAGGCTTCATCGACATCTGCCTTTCCATCGACAATCTCATCGACCCGATGTCGCCGTTCATCGTGCGGCATGAGACAACCCACAAGGAAGAGAAAGAGCCGCCGCCGGTCGAGGTGCCGCGGTTGCGCGCCAAGTCCTACATGGACAAGTTCATCAATCCGCCGGAGTACATCGACGAGAAGCGGCGCAAGCTGCAAGAAGAGCGCGAAAAGCCGAAGCGCAATCCGCCCGAGCCGGAGCGCGACGTCCTGCTCTTCTTACTGCAAAACGCGCCGCTCGAAAGCTGGGAGCGCGACGTGCTCGAGATTGTGCGCGAGGAAGCCTACTATTTCGCGCCCCAACGCCAGACCAAGATTCTCAACGAAGGCTGGGCCGCGTACTGGCACAGCAAGCTCATGACCGAGAAGATCCTCGATGCCTCCGAGCTCATCGACTACGCCGATCACAACGCCGGCGTGCTCGCAGCAGCGCCCGGACAGTTCAATCCGTACAAGGTCGGCATCAGTCTGCTCCGATACGTCGAGGAACGGTGGAACAAGGGCCGCTTCGGCAAAGAGTGGAACGAGTGCGATGACTACGACACGCGCCGCACGTGGGACAAGCACCTGGGCCTCGGCCGTCAGAAAATCTTCGAGGTGCGCCGGCTTTACAACGACCTCACGTTCATCGACGAGTTCTTCACCGAAGACTTCTGTTACGAGAACCAATTCTTCTCGTTTGCACGCAATGTGAGTTCGGGCAATTACGAGATCGACGCGCGCGAATTCAAGAAGGTCAAAAACAAGCTGCTCTATCAGCTTACCAATTTCGGCGAGCCGTTCATCGCAGTCGAGGACGCGAACTTCGAAAATCGCGGCGAGCTGTTCTTGCGCCACCGCCACGAAGGCACGGACCTGCACATCGATCACAGCCGCGCCACGATGGCCGCTATCCATCGCATTTGGCGCCGCCCGGTGTGCGTGGCGACCGTGGTAGAGGGCAAGCCTCGCCTCTTGCGTTTCGATGGCAACGAGCACAACGATCGGCCGATGTAGCGCCGGTAGCTTCTTTACCGCTTTGCGATTTGCAGCGCGTGCAGCGGAATGGCGTCGATCCAACCGGCCTTGGAATCGGGAAAGGCGTCGGCGTAGGGCACGTACGGTTTGATGTCCAGGATGGGCGTGCCATCGATCAAGTCGATGCCTTGGACGTGAAGGTTGCAGCCGTCCACGCGCACGAGGCGCACGCACGAAAGGCCGATGGGATTCGGCCGGTCGGGCGAACGCGTGGCAAAGAGACTTCGCCTTTCGCGTGTTCCCCGCGGCGGCCTGACCGTCGGCGCCCAGGTGCCCCCGCGATGAAGCCAGCTCACCACCCAAATGCGTTCAATCCCGGCCAGGTCCTTGAGAGCTTCGGAGGGAATGCGTCCTTCATCGAGTCGCAGAACTGCCTCGGCCTGGGAATCGACCGCTGCCGCTTGTTGGGGCGTACCGAAGCGCCGACCGTAGGGCGACGACACCCAACCGATGGGCTCGCATGAGAACGGTCCCCGCGGGCGATCGCTACCTTCGCTATCGGTCATGCACGAAATGTAACCGTCGCTTGCCGCGCCGCCAATGGCGAAGCCAAGGCTCGCACCGAGCTATTCTTTCGGGGTTTAAGTCACACCCGCCGCGTCGTCAGCCTTCAACTTTTAGTTGATTGTGGTGGAACAACGGTTCTAATCCCCTGTTGTCAGTTGACCTTAACTGTTTGGGGAGGAAGGTTATGGACACGCGCAGACTTGGTACGAGTAATCCCAACGCCCGTTGGTGGTTCGTGTGCACCGCCGCCGTGCTTCTGGCGGGGGTCGGATGTTCGAACGACTCGAGCGGTATCAAGAACGACGCCGCGGCCAAGGGTGGCTCGGACGGTGGCAAGATGGACACGGCGGGTGCGGGTGGCGTTGCTGGCCCCGACGGCGGAAACGGTGGAAGCGGTGGAACGACAGGGAAGGACGCTGCGGCTACGGGCGGAGCCACGACGATCGATGGCGGCACTGCCCCCGGCGCCGGCGGCGTCGCCGGTCACATCGACGGCGGCCCGCAAGCCGGTGGCGCGGGCGGGAGCGGTGGCTCGAACGGAAGTGGTGGAGCAGCAATCGATGGCGGAGGCAAAGACAGTGGCACGGGCGGAGTCATTGATGCGCCAATCGATTCGATGCCCCCAATCGACGGTGCCGTCGACGCTCGCGATGCCGCTCCCGATGGACCGGCACCCACTTGTGGCGTTGCCAACGAAGTGTGCTGTCCGGGCTCGGTCTGCAACAGCGGCGGCTGTTGCGTAGCAACGACCGGCGGTGGTGCCAACTTCCGCTGCGTCGCCGCGGGCACTACCTGCGGCACCGGCGTAGGCACTTGCTCGGCCGGCTCGTGTACAAAGCCGGATGCGGGAAGCTGCGGAGCTGTGGGCGAAGCCTGCTGTGAGCGAACGGGCTCTGGTACGCGCTTCTGCACGGCAGGAAGCGCTACGTGCAATACGACAACTGATCTTTGCGTCGCGTGTGGTGGAGTCGATCAGATCTGCTGCGGCACGGCCGGTCAGGAAACCTGCAGCGCACCGAACACCGAGTGCGCGGGCTTCGGCGCCAACGCAAGATGCACCAAGTGCGGTACGCCAGGCGAAAACTGCTGCACCAACAGCAGCACCGAATGCGTAAGCGGTTCGACATGCGTGGCCGGCCCCGGAACCGACAAGTGCGAAGCGTGCGGCGGCCTCGGCGACCGGTGCTGTGGTGCCGGGCTGCCAAATCAACGCACGTGCGACACCGGGCTCAAGTGCTCACCTCCCGACGGCGGCGGCGGCCCGACGCCCACCAGCAGCTACCGCTGCTACTAACGCATGGGGAGCCGCCGAGCTTCGATTGACCCGACGACGGGTCGCAAAGCTCCGCGACGGCTGGGTCCGGACCAGCTTCGTGGAGCTTTCGTTTTTGTCCGCGCGCGCCCTCACTGGACGGCGTCAGAAGGCTGGTTCAAGATGCGGCCGTGACGAAGGAAGAAGCGCTCAAGGTTCTCGAAGATGCTGAGGTCGTGCCATGCGTTTCCGCGGGCATTGCCGACGCCAAGGAAGTTCTGTCCGCCTGCCTGGCCGAAAACATCCCAGCAATTCTCGATCGCGAGGCCGGGTGCGACCACGGCAAGTCCTGCTCGCCGCGCATCGACCTGTGCGTTCGACCCGACGATGTACCGAGGGTCATGGCCCTCATGCACGCCCGTTGGCAGAGCTTGCTCGACCAAGAAGGCACGCTGGCGGACGAGACCGTCACGTTGGCGGACGGCGAAGAGCCGCCATGTCCGGCCTGCGGAACGAAGAGGCCGCTTCAAGATCTCAACGACGGTGCATGCCCGGAATGCGGGCTGCAGCTTGAATAGGTTCTTGCCCGCCAAGGGCGTACAATAGCCTGCCTATGCCTACCGACGAACTGGCGCCAGGAATGCTCTTGGCTGCACCCAGCTTGCGTGATCCGAATTTCATGCACAGCGTAGTTCTGCTGGCTCGCTCGGGCGACGACGGCGCGCTTGGATGGGTCATCAACGGACGCGAGCTGATGTCGGTGCGCGAGCTCTTGACGTCGTCCGAACTCATCCCCGCCGGCACGCCGATACCGCCGATGCCAGCTTTTGCCTCCGCCGTTCGCCTAGGCGGTCCGGTTGCGCCGTCTGCCGGCTGGCTGGTCTATCGTCGCATGGCCGAGCCGCTGCCGGGCGAGATTACCGTCGGTGGCGAGCTCGGCGTGACCGGCGAGATGGCGGCTTTCAGTGCCGTCATCGAAGGCAAGGGGCCTGCCGATTTTCGTATGCTGCTTGGCTGTGCTGGATGGGCGCCGGGGCAACTCGAGGCCGAGATCGGCTCCGGCGCCTGGCTACCTGCACGAGTCGAGGCCGGATTGGTAATGGACTCGCCCGCGGCCTTCGCCTGGGACGAAGCCTACCATCTGGCCGTAGGAACCGAGCCGGCCGCGTTTTCGCGTCATCGTGGCAAGGCCTAAGGGCTGGACTCGTCAATCGGGAATGGTCACGCGACCGCTTCCCCGGCAGGCCATACACCGGATCTGCCGACCACGCGGCCAGAACGCATCGGTAACCCACATCTTACCCCGACCGGCGCAGACGTAGCAGCGCAAGCGTAAGGTCGGTGGCGGCTTGGTTTCGTAGGGTTCGGGCTCCGGGGTATCGGGTCAAGTGCCGAAAGTTCAGCAAAAGCATCCGAGTCAGCCAGCCGGTGTGTTTAGGCGGCGGTGCGAAGCGCCTCCTTCTTGTGTTCGGTGAAAAGCTCCATGCTGAGATAACGGCTGCCTTC